>Ga0307508_10001438_pt1 | contig 26820 bp, 26 predicted proteins | sample 9_EM_MG_FD_203089 | JGI IMG/M metagenome (GOLD analysis project Ga0307508, IMG submission 203089) | Populus trichocarpa ectomycorrhiza microbial communities from riparian zone in the Pacific Northwest, United States - 9_EM | ecosystem: Host-associated > Plants > Roots > Unclassified | place...
CCGGGCCCGGCAGCCGGGCCCTCGCACAGCACGGTGACGGCGACCCTGGACGGCCGGTCGGGCAGCTGGCCGGTGCGGGACGGGGAGCCGCTGCTGGAGACCGTGCTGCGCAATCGCGCGGACGCGCCGTACGCCTGCAAGGGCGGGGTATGCGGTACCTGCCGGGCGTTCCTGGTCTCCGGGGAGGTGCGGATGGACCGGAACTTCGCGCTGGAGCCGGAGGAGCTGGAGGCGGGCTATGTGCTCTCCTGCCAGTCCCATCCGCTCGGCGAGCGGGTGGAGCTGGACTTCGACCGCTGACCGGCCACCGAGGCGTTCCCTTCGTGTGGGCGTTCCCTTTTTGTAGAACGTGTTCTATCTTGACGGTCCGTCAGATGAGGCTCGCGGCGCGGGAGGACGGACAGTGGACTTCACCTTCACCGAGGAGCAACAGGCGGCCGTGGAGGCGGCGAAGGCCGTCTTCTCCTCCACCACACCGGACGGCGTGCCCAGCCCCGCCCTCACGCCCGGTGCCGTCGCCGACGACATCGACCGCGCGCTGTGGCGCAGACTCGCCGACGCCGACCTGCTCGGGCTGATCCTCGACCCGCGCTACGGCGGCTCCGGGCTCGACCCGCTCGCCCTGTGCCTGGTGCTTCGCGAATCCGCGAAGGTGCTGGCCCGGGTGCCCCTGCTGGAGACCGGCGCGGCGGCCCTCGCCGTGCAGCGTTACGGCGCACCCGAGTTGTGCGCCGCCGTGCTTCCCCGGGCCGCCCGCGGCGACCTCGTACTCACCGTGGCCACCGCCGGACGCACCGGCCACGGCCCGGCCGAACTCGCCGTCCAGGCACATCAGGACGGCGGCGACTGGGTGCTGGACGGGGTGCAGACCGCCGTCCCCTGCGCCGCCGACGCCGACCTTCTGCTGATCCCGGCCCACACCGGCGCGGGCCGGGCGCTCCTCGCACTCATCCCCCGCGACCGGGCGGGAGTCGGCCTGGACGCGCAGGTGTCCACCAGTGGCGAGCGGCTGGCCGAAGTCCGGCTGGACGCCGTACGGACGGCCGGTCACGAGGTACTCGACGCGGACGGCGCCTGGGACTGGCTGCGCGCGCTGCTCACCACCGGCACCTGTGCGCTGGCGCTGGGCGTCGGCACGGCGGTGCTCGACCTGACCAGCTCGTACACGTCCACGCGTGAGCAGTTCGGCCATCCGCTCGCCACGTTCCAGGCGGTCGCCGTCCAGACCGCCGACCGGTACATCGATCTGCGGGCCATGGAGGCCACGCTGTGGCAGGCCGCCTGGCGGCTCTCCCGGGACGAGAAGGGCCCGGAGGCGACGGCGAACGGGGCGCTGCCGGTCGCCGGAGACGTGGCGGTCGCCAAGATATGCGCCGCCGACGGCGTACGCCGGGTCGTCCAGACCGCCCAGCATCTGCACGGCGGCTTCGGCGCGGTCACCGACTATCCGCTGCACCGCTATCACGCCTGGGCCAAGCAGCTGGAGTTGTCCCTGGGCTCGGCCGCCGCCCACGAGGAGGAGCTCGGCGATCTCCTCGCCACCCACACCCTCGCCTGAGGCGACCCGCGACAGGGTCTACAGCACGAAGGCGCCGCCGGCCGTGCCGTCCTGGCCGCCGACCATCGGCCGGCCCGCCGCGTCCCAGGCGAGCATCCCGCCATCCACGTTCACCGCGTCCAGGCCCTGGGCGACCAGATACTGCGTCACCTGCGCGGACCGCCCGCCGACCCGGCACATCACATGCACCCGGTGCCCCTCGCCGGCCGACTCGGTCAGCTCACCGAACCGGGCGACGACCTGGCCCATCGGGATGTGAAGGGCGCCCTCGACATGCCCGGCCGCCCACTCGTCGTCCTCCCGGACGTCCAGCAGAAAGCCGTCGGCCGGTACCGCCGCGGCCTCCACCTGGGGAAGCTGGGCAAAATGCATCACACACACCTCTCACACGACATGGGCCGCCCGGTGACATGGGCAACCCGGCACAACCTACTACCGCGCCAGCTCCGCGAGCCGGGCCTCCTTCTCGGAGACCTGGGCGATCAACTGCTCGGCGATCTCGTCCAGCAGCCGGTCCGGATCTTCCGGCGCCATCTTGATCATCGCGCCGATCGCGCTCGACTCGAGTTCGTTGGCGGCCTCGGCCAGCATCTCCTTGCGCTCGGCCAGCCATTCCAGCCGGGCGTACAGCTCCTCGCTGCGGCTCGCCCGCCGCTCGGGCGGCGGCGGACCGGCCTCCCACTCCTCGGCCAGCGCCCGCAGCGCAGTCTCGTCCCCGGCCGCGTACGCCGCGTTGACCCGCACGATGAACTCACCGCGCCGCTCCCGCTCGGCCTCCTCCTCCGCCAGGTCCGGATGGGCCTTGCGGGCCAGGTCCCGGTAGATCCGGCGGGCCTCCTCGCCCGGCCGCACCCGGGGCGGCGGCTGCACCGGCTGCTCGGTGAGCATCGCGGACGCCTCCGGCGACAGTCCGTCCGAGTCGATCCAGCCGTGGAACAGCTCCTCCACACCGGGCATCGGCTGCACCAGTCCGCGCGCCTCGCGGGCCTTCCGCTGGTCCTCCGGATCACCGGTGCGCGCCGCGACCGCCTCGGCGATCAGCGCGTCCAGCTCGTCCAGGCGCGAGTACATCGGCCCGAGCCGCTGATGGTGCAGCCGGGAGAAGTTCTCCACCTCGACCCGGAAGGTCTCCACCGCGATCTCGAACTCGATCAGCGCCTGCTCGGCCGCCCGCACCGCCCGCTCAAGACGCTCTGCGGCCCGCGTCTCCTCCTCGGAGCGTGCCTCTTCGGCCCGTTCCTCTTCCTCGGATCGCGCCTCCTCGGACCGTGCCTGCTCGGGCTGTGCCTCGGCCGGTGCCCGGGATTCCTCCTGGGGCTCCGCCTCGGGCACCGCCCGCTGTGCCTGTTGCTGCGCTTCCCGGTTCGTCACCCGCTCAGCCTACGTGGGGCACCCCTCGGGACCAGGGGGTGTCTTGCCGATCAGGCCGGGCTGATCCGGCCTGATCGACAAGACACACCCACTGAAGCCTCACACCCCCGGCTCGGCCGCTATCCGCCCGGCACGCACCGCGGCCAGCAGCTCCGCGTGGTCGGCCTCCGTACGGTCCGCGTACGCCACCGCGAAGTCGGCCACCGCCTCGTCCAGCTCCTCCCCCTTGCCGCAGTACCCGGCGAGCAGCCGCGGATCGGCGCTGTGCGCATGCGCCCGCGCGAGCAGCGCGCCCGTCATCCGCCCGTAGTCGTCCATCTGGTCGGCGGCCAGCGCCGCCGGGTCCACGCTCCCCTTGCGGTTGCGGAACTGCCGTACCTGGTACGGCCGCCCGAGCACCGTCGTCCAGCCGAGCAGGATGTCGCTGACGACCTGCATCCGCTTCTGGCCACGCACCACCCGCCGCCCCTCGTGGACGACCTCGGGTATCTCGAACCCGGCCCGCCCCAGATGCGGCAGCAGCGCGGACGGCCGGGCCTCCTTCACCTGGAGCACCAGCGGCTCGCCCCGGTGATCGAGCAGCAGCACCACATACGAACGCGTCCCCACGCTGCCCGTGCCCACGACCCGGAACGCCACATCGTGTACCTCGTACCGGGCGAGCAGCGGCAGCCGGTCCTCGGGCAGCGTGCCCAGATAGTCGCCGAGCGCCGCCGCGACCGCCACCGCCTCGGCGTCCGGCACCCGCCGCAGCACCGGCGGCGCGTCCACGAAGCGCCGGGCCACCGGCCGGCCCGAGGAGCCCCCGTCCCCCGGGACGGCCTCCGTGGCCTTGGCGGCGAAGCGCGCGCTCGTGTTCCGCCGGGCCTTCTCGACGACCCGCTCCAGCGTGCCCGCCAGGTCCCGGGCGTCGGTGTGCGAGACCAGCTCCTCGTCCGCGATCGCGTTCCACGCGTCGGTGGCCGGGAGCTTGGCCAGCAGCCGCACCGTGCGCCGGTAGGCGCCCGCCGCGTCACGACCCGCCGACCGGCAGGTGTCCTCGTCGGCACCGGCCTCCCGCCCGGCCAGCACCAGCGAGGCCGCGAGCCGCTTCACATCCCACTCCCACGGACCGTGGACGGTCTCGTCGAAGTCGTTCAGGTCGATGACCAGACCGCCACGCGCGTCCCCGTAGAGCCCGAAGTTGGCGGCGTGCGCATCACCACAGAGCTGTGCGCCGACGCCGGTGACCGGGGTGCTCGCCAGATCGTGGGCCATCAGCCCGGCCGAACCGCGGAGGAAGGAGAACGGGGTCGCGATCATCCGCCCCACCCGTATCGGCGTCAGCTCGGGCAGCCGCCCGGCGTTCGACCGCTCGACCGCCGCCACCGCGTCCGGCCTCCCGGGGCCGGGCGACGGCAGCGCGGCGTGCGCCGAGCGCGGCACCCGCTTCCGCAGCGCCTTCCCCTCCTGCCGGGGGGAGGGGCCCTCGCCGCGCCAGGCGGCGAACCCCGGGACCTGGGGCAGCCTCCGGGTCGCCCCGCCCACACCCGTGCCGTCAGCCATCACGCCCCCGCTTCGTCCCGCTTCGTTCAAGCACGTCACCAGCACCGCCGACGGCGGCTCACACCGTCGACCGACCAGCACCGTACCCCCGATCGGCCAGATCCCGTCAGGGCCTGTGGAAAACTCCGGTGAACCCGGCGAAGTGCCTGCTCAGGGCCGGAACTGGTCCGGGCAGCCGCCGCCTTCGGGCAGATGGTCCTCGGCCCACTGCCCGAGTTCCTTCAGCGCGGGCTCCAGGGCCTTCCCCGCCTCCGTCAGCCGGTAGGCCACCCGCAGCGGGGGCCCTGGGTCCACTTCCCGGACCACCAGTCCCGCCGCCGACAGTTCGGTGAGCCGGTCCGACAGCATCCGCTCGCTGATGCCCGGGATGGCCCGCCGCAACTCGGCGAAGTACGCCCCCTGTTCGGTCAGCACGGCCACGATCAGCCCGGTCCACCGCTTCCCGAACAGCTCGAAGACCCGGGTCATCTTGCCGTCGACCTGCTTGCACACGTGCTCGTTGCGCACCTCGGGCCCGCCTCCGTCCGCCATGGAATACACGATACTGCGCTCCCGTTTGGAGCTAAAGAAAAGTAAGCTACTGTGCCAATTGCAGGTACGTAGAAAACCCCCGCTCCTTTGTGGAGCACCTTGCCCACGGAGGCACCTCCATGTCCACGCTTCTTCACATCGACACGTCCGTCTTCCCTGTCGAGGCCTCGGCCTCCCGCGCGGTGACCGCCACCTTCCGCAAGGAGTGGGAGGCCCAGCATCCGAACGGCACGGTCATCTACCGCGACCTGGCCGCCGAGCCGCTGCCGCACCTGGACGGTTTCGCCGCTCAGGCCGGGTTCGTCCCGGCCGAGAGCCAGACGCCCGAGCAGCAGGCCGCCTTCGCGCTGCGCGAGACCCTGGCCACTGAGCTGGAGCGGGCCGACGTGGTCCTCATAGGCGCCCCGATGTACAACTTCACGATCCCCTCCACCCTCAAGGCGTGGCTGGACCACGTGATCATCATGGGCCGGACCTCCGGCGCCGAGCAGACCACCACCTCGGGCACCCCGGCGATCGTCGTCGCCAGCCGGGGCGGCGGCTATGGCCCGGGCACGCCGCGCGAGAGCTTCGAGTTCGTCACGACCTACCTGGAGAAGGCGCTCAAGGGCGCGCTCAACCTCGACGTGGAGTTCGTTGTGCCGGAGCTCACGCTGGCCCGCAGCAACCCGGCGATGGCCGACCTGATCGAGCTCGCGGACTCCTCCAAGGCGAAGGCCCACGAGGACGCCGCCTCGAAGGCCAAGGAGCTCGCCACCCGCTTCGCCGCCTGATCCGAGGCCGCCCGGTCAACCGCGGGGCGTCCCCACCCGGGGAGGCCCCGCTTCCGTTTGTCCGGTGCGATGTCCGTGACGAGGCCCGTGGCAAGGTCCGCGACAAGGTCCGGGCCGAGCCGGTCAAGACAGATGTGGATCAAGCCGAACTGGCAGTGGATCAAGCCGAAGTCGAGCCGGACGCGACTCAGAGGCGGCTCGGAAGCGAGGAATCAGGGAAGCGAGGAAGCTACCTACGCGAAGCGGGCCTCCCCGAGCGACTTTCGTCACTCCTGAGAGGCCCGCTCCGACTGGTGCGCGAGGGGGGAGTTGAACCCCCACGCCCTTTCGGGCACTGGAACCTGAATCCAGCGCGTCTGCCTATTCCGCCACCCGCGCATGGGTGCTTGTCTTCCGTTCACCGCCTGCTCCCGGGGCCTTTCGGTCCGGTTCGCTGCGGCGCCTTCCGACATCCAGAACACTAGCACGCTGGTCTGGGTGGATTCACACTCGTTGTCGACGCCCCCGCCCGGAGGGGCTCCGTCGCGGTTGCGGGACACTGTCCAGAGGGCACCTCTACGATCCTGTGAGAGGTGACACTGCTCCACAGGGCCAGGAAGGGGAACCACCCGATTTCCCGACGCGTGGATACGATCAGTAAGCAGTACCAGGACGACACTGAGCACGACTAGGAAGGAGGTGCCCCGTGGGAGTACTGAAGCGCTTCGAGCAGCGTCTCGAGGGTCTCGTGAACGGCACCTTCGCCAAGGTGTTCAAATCGGAGGTCCAGCCCGTCGAGATCGCGGGCGCACTCCAGCGTGAGTGCGACAACAACGCGACCATCTGGAACCGGGACCGGACCGTCGTCCCCAACGACTTCATCGTCGAGCTGAGCACCGGCGACTACGAGCGGCTCGCGCCGTACTCCGGGCAGCTCGGCGACGAGCTCTCCGGCATGGTCCGCGACTACGCCAAGCAGCAGCGGTACACCTTCATGGGCGGCGTCAAGGTCCACCTGGAGAAGGCCGACGACCTCGACACCGGCCTGTACCGGGTGCGCAGCCGGACGCTGGCCTCCAGCGAGTCCCAGAGCCCGGCCGCCCAGCAGGCTCCGGCCCGCGGCGGGACACCGCAGCAGCGGCCGGGCGGCTACGGGCAGCCCGCGGGTGCGCCGCCCATGCCCAGCGCCCCTCCCGGCGGCGCCCGTCCCGGGGCCCGGAGCGCGGGCGCGGGCGCCGGCACCGGTCCTCAGCCGCAGGGTCAGACCCGGCGCTGGATTGAGATCAATGGCACTCGCCACCAGATCTCCCGGTCCACCCTGGTTATGGGCCGCAGCACCGACGCTGACGTGCGCATTGACGATCCCGGGGTCTCCCGCAGGCACTGCGAAATCCGGGTCGGAACACCGCCGACCGTCCAGGATCTGGGGTCGACGAACGGCATCGTGGTGGACGGACAGCACACCACCCGCGCTACGCTCCGCGACGGCTCACGGATCGTCGTGGGCAGCACCACCATCGTTTACCGGCAAGCCGAAGGGTGAAGCGGGGGCAATGTCAGAGCTGACCCTCACGGTCATGCGGTTGGGTTTCCTCGCCGTACTGTGGCTGTTCGTCATCGTGGCCGTTCAGGTCATCCGTAGCGACCTGTTCGGGACTCGCGTGACGCAGCGCGGTTCGTCGCGCCGTGGCGCCCCCGACCGGCAACAGCAGCAACAGCGGCAGCAACAGCAGACCGCACCGCCCCAGCAGCGCCAGCAGCCCTCGGGCCGCGGCCGCCGCGGGGCCCCCACCAAGCTGGTGGTCTCCGAAGGCACGCTGACCGGCACCACGGTCGCGCTCCAGGGACAGACCATCACTCTCGGTCGTGCGCACGATTCAACAATCGTGCTGGACGACGACTACGCCTCCAGCCGGCATGCCAGGATCTACCCGGACCGTGACGGCCAGTGGATCGTCGAGGATCTCGGCTCCACCAATGGCACCTATCTGGAGCGGAACCGGCTCACCACACCGACACCGATTCCGCTGGGTGCACCGATCCGCATCGGCAAGACCGTCCTCGAGCTGCGGAAGTAGTAGGACCATGACGACCGGAGGGTGGGCAGCGTGGTTGGCAAGGGGCTGTACCCGGAGCCGACGGGCGAGGTGCGCATGAGTCTGTCACTGCGTTTCGCCGCCGGGTCCCACAAGGGCATGATCCGGGAGGGCAACGAGGACTCCGGCTACGCCGGCCCCCGGCTGCTCGCCATCGCCGACGGCATGGGCGGCCAGGCCGCCGGCGAGGTCGCCAGCTCCGAGGTGATCTCCACCCTGGTCCAGCTCGACGACGACGTCCCCGGCTCGGACATCCTGACCTCCCTGGGCACCGCCGTGCAGCGGGCCAACGACCAGCTGCGGGTCATGGTCGAGGAGGACCCCCAGCTGGAGGGCATGGGCACCACGCTCACCGCCCTGCTGTGGACCGGCCAGCGGCTCGGCCTCGTGCACGTGGGCGACTCGCGCGCGTATCTGCTGCGCGACGGCGCGCTCACCCAGATCACCCAGGACCACACCTGGGTGCAGCGGCTCGTCGACGAGGGCCGCATCACCGAGGAGGAGGCGGGCACCCACCCGCAGCGCTCCCTGCTGATGCGCGCACTCGGCAGCGGCGACCATGTCGAGCCCGACCTGTCCATCCGTGAGGTCCGGGCCGGCGACCGCTACCTCATCTGCTCCGACGGCCTGTCCGGCGTCGTGAGCCACCAGACCCTCGAGGACACCCTCGCCAGCTACCAGGGCCCGCACGAGACGGTGCAGGAGCTGATCCAGCTCGCACTCCGCGGCGGCGGCCCCGACAACATCACCTGCATCGTCGCCGACGTCCTCGACGTGGACGGCGGCGACACCCTGGCGGGCCAGCTCAACGACACCCCCGTGATCGTCGGCGCGGTGGCCGAGAACCAGGTCCCCCTCGGGGACGGCGGCGCCGGCAACACCCCGGCGAGCCGCGCCGCCGAGCTCGGGCGGAACCGGCCCGTACCGCAGCAGGGCGACGCACCGGACGGCTTCGGGCCGCCCGGCAGCGGCGACCCGGGCCTCGGCGGACCGTCCGAGGGCAGTTACGGGGCCTACGCGGAAGGCGACTACACCAAGAAGAGCGGCCGCAAGACCTGGATCAAGCGGTCGCTGTTCATCGCACTGGGCCTCGCCGTGATCGGCGGCGGGCTCTACAGCGGCTACCAGTGGACGCAGAAGCAGTACTACGTGGGCTCCAACGGAGACCACGTCGCGATCTACCGGGGCATCAGCCAGGACCTCGCGTGGATCAAGCTCAACAAGGTCCATGAGGACCACCGCGAGATCGAACTCAAGTACCTCCCCACCGACCAGCGCAGCCGGGTGGAGGACACCATCGCGGTCAGCGGGCTCGGCCAGGCCGAGGACAAGACGAAGGATCTCGCCACTCTCGTCAGCGCCTGCAGAAAGGCTGACGCGCAGCGCAAGGCGGAGGAGAGCCAGAAGGACCTCACCGGCGGCAAGGGGCAGGCCGGCGGCGGTTCCGGAGGCAAGGCAAGCAGCAGCAGCGGTACGCCGCAGCAGAGTCAGAGCGCGACCACGGGGTTGCGCGCCGCCAAGGCCACACCGACGCCGAAGAACACGGCGCCGCCCTCTCCCACTCCGAAGCCGGGTCCCACCCTGTCGGAGCAGGAGAAGGAGTTGGTCCCGCAGTGCAGCAGCACCCAGCCGTGAAGCCGTTAGGGGCCGCCCACCCATGAGCAGTAGTACGACCAACACGACCACGATCAGTACGGCCGGTCCGCCGAGCCGCCGCAACACCGAGCTGGCCATGCTGGCGTTCGCGGTGATCATTCCGGTCTTCGCGTATGCCAACGCGGGCCTGGCGCTGAGCGACGAGCTGCCCTCGGGCATGCTCAGCTACGGCATCGGGCTCGGCCTGCTCGCAGGCGTCGGCCATCTCGTGGTGCGCAAGTTCACCCCGTACGCCGATCCACTGCTGCTGCCGATCGCCACGCTCCTCAACGGCCTCGGCCTCGTGATCATCTGGCGGCTGGACCAGTCGAAGCGGCTGGCCGTGCGGGCGGAGGCGATCGGTCAGACCTTCGCCCCCTCGGCGCCCAACCAGCTGATGTACTCGGCGATGGGCGTGGCCCTGTTCGTAGCCGTCCTGATCCTCCTCAAGGATCACCGGATTCTGCAGCGGTACACCTACATCTCCATGATCGGTGCGCTGATCCTGCTGATCCTGCCGATGTTCTTCCCGGCCAGGTTCGGCGCACGCATCTGGATCACCGTCGGCTCCTTCTCCATCCAGCCCGGTGAGTTCGCGAAGATCATCATCGCGGTCTTCTTCTCCGGCTACCTCATGGTGAAGCGTGACGCGCTCGCGCTGGCCAGCCGCCGCTTCATGGGGCTGTACCTGCCGCGCGGCCGTGACCTCGGTCCGATCCTGATCGTCTGGGCCATGAGCATCCTGATCCTGGTCTTCGAGACCGACCTCGGAAGCTCACTGCTCTTCTTCGGCCTGTTCGTCGTCATGCTGTACGTCGCGACCGAGCGCACCAGCTGGATCGTCTTCGGTCTGCTGATGTCGGCGGTCGGCGCGGTCGGTGTCGCGTCCTTCGAGTCGCACGTGAAGGTCCGTGTGATGTCGTGGCTGCACCCGTTCGCCTACTACGACACCCCCCGGCCGAGCTGGGCCACCACCGACCAGATCGCCCTGTCCCTGATGTCCTTCGGTTCCGGCGGCGTCTCCGGCAGCGGCTGGGGGCAGGGCGCCTCCGACCTGATCGGATTCGCGGCCAACTCCGACTTCATCCTCGCCACCGTCGGCGAGGAGCTGGGGCTCGCCGGCACCATGGCGTTCCTCCTGCTGTACGGCCTCATCGTGGAGCGCGGCATGCGCACGGCGCTGGCCGCCCGGGACCCGTTCGGCAAGCTGCTGGCGGTCGGTCTGTCCGCGGCGTTCGGCATCCAGGTCTTCGTCGTCGCGGGCGGCGTGATGGGTCTCATCCCGCTGACCGGTATGACGATGCCGTTCGTGGCGTACGGCGGTTCGTCGGTGCTCGCCAACTGGGCACTCATCGCGCTGCTCATCAAGATCAGCGACACCGCCCGGCGGCCCGCGCCCGCGCCCGCCCCCTCCACTGACGCCGAGATGACTCAGGTGGTCCGCCCGTGAACAAGCCCTTGCGCCGAATCGCGATCTTCTGCGGCATCCTGGTTCTCGCCCTGCTGGTGCGGGACAACTGGATTCAGTACGTCCAGGCGGAAGGCCTCAAGACCAACAAGCAGAACCGGCGCGTGGCGATCGCCCAGTACAGCCAGCCGCGCGGCAACATCATCGTCGACGGCCGCCCGATCACCGGGTCGGTGGCGACCGACGGGGTCGACTTCAAGTACAAGCGCACGTACAAGAACGGTCCGATGTGGGCACCGGTCACCGGGTACGCCTCGCAGGCCTTCGGCCTCACCCAGCTCGAAAGCATCGAGGACGGCACCCTCACCGGCAACGACGACCGGATGTTCTTCAACCGTACGGTCGACATGTTCACCGGCAAGAAGCCGAAGGGCGGTGACGTCATCACCACCCTGAACGCCAAGGCCCAGGAGGCCGCTTACAAGGGGCTCGGCAAGAACAAGGGCGCCGTCGCCGCGCTCGACCCGCGCACCGGCAAGGTCCTCGCCCTCGCGTCCACCCCGAGCTACGACCCGTCGAAGTTCGCGGGCAGCTCGACGGACGACGCGGACGTCTGGAAGGGCATGTCGAAGGACAAGGAGGAGCCGACGCTGAACCGGGCGCTGCGGCAGACGTACCCGCCCGGCTCCACGTTCAAGGTCCTCACCGCCGCGGCCGCGCTGGAGAACGGCAAGTACACGGACATCGACGCACCGACCAACTCGCCGCTGCCGTGGCAACTGCCGCTGTCCAGCCAGCCCCTGCCCAACGAGGGGAACATCCCCTGCAAGAACGCCACCCTGCGGCAGGCCCTGCGCTACTCCTGCAACACCGTCTTCGGCAAGCTCGGTGACGACCTGGGCAAGGAGAAGATGCTGGAGGAGGCGAAGAAGTTCGGCTTCAACGACGAGATCTTCATGCCCGTCCGCGCGGCCGCGAGCTTCTACCCCGAGAAGATGGACCGGCCGGGCAACGCCCTGTCCTCGATCGGCCAGTTCGACACCCGCGCCACCCCGCTGCAGATGGCCATGGTCGCCGCCGGGATCGCCAACGACGGCAAGCTGATGAAGCCGTACATGGTCGACTCGCTGCGCGCCCCCAACCTGAACACGATCGACCAGACCAGCCCGGAGCAGATGAGCCAGCCGCTCAGCTCGGAGAACGCCGGGAAGCTCCAGGACATGATGGAGACCGTGGTCAAGGAGGGCACCGGCACCAACGCCCAGATCCCGGGCGCCACGGTCGGCGGCAAGACCGGTACCGCGCAGCACGGCGTCGACAACAGCGAGAACCCGTACGCCTGGTTCATCTCATACGCCAAGACCGACGAGGGCTCCCCGGTCGCGGTCGCCGTCGTGGTGGAGAGTTCCGACACCCTTCGCGACGACATCGCGGGCGGCAAGCTCGCGGCGCCGATCGCCAAGGATGTGATGAAGGCGGTGCTCGCCAGCGAGCGCGACAAGTGACGCCGGTCACGCCCTGATGCGAATCCCGCACGTCGTCGTACCGGTCCGGTATCAAGTATCGGCCGAGGCCGGGTCCCGTAAGGCGTGCCGGGTACCGTATGCGCGAGCAGCACTTCGCCGGTCCCCCACACAGGGTGTGGCCGGGAATGACGGAAGAGGGCTGGAGTAGCTATGGAAGAGCCGCGTCGCCTCGGCGGCCGGTACGAGCTGGGCTCGGTGCTCGGCCGCGGTGGCATGGCCGAGGTCTACCTCGCGCACGACACCCGCCTCGGCCGTACTGTCGCCGTGAAGACGCTCCGGGTGGACCTCGCCCGCGATCCGTCCTTCCAGGCCCGGTTCCGCCGAGAGGCCCAGTCGGCCGCCTCGCTCAACCATCCCGCGATCGTCGCGGTCTACGACACCGGCGAGGACTACGTCGACGGTGTCTCGATCCCGTACATCGTGATGGAGTACGTCGACGGCTCCACTCTGCGTGAGCTTCTCCACTCCGGCAGAAAGCTGCTCCCCGAGCGCTCGATGGAGATGACCGTCGGGATTCTCCAGGCCCTGGAGTACTCGCACCGGAACAACATCGTCCACCGCGACATCAAGCCCGCGAACGTGATGCTCACACGCAGCGGCCAGGTCAAGGTGATGGACTTCGGCATCGCCCGGGCCATGGGCGACGCCGGTATGACCATGACGCAGACTGCTGCCGTCATCGGGACCGCGCAGTACCTCTCCCCCGAGCAGGCCAAGGGCGAGACCGTCGACGCGCGCAGCGACCTCTACTCCAGCGGCTGTCTGCTGTACGAGCTGCTGACGGTGCGGCCGCCGTTCGTCGGGGACTCCCCGGTGGCCGTGGCCTACCAGCACGTACGGGAAGAGCCGCAGCCGCCGAGCACGTACGACCCGGACATCACCCCGGAGATGGACGCGATCGTCCTGCGGGCCCTGGTCAAGGACCCCGACTACCGCTATCAGTCGGCCGACGAGATGCGCGCCGACATCGAGGCGGCGCTCGAAGGCCAGCCGGTCGCCGCGACCGCCGCCCTGGGCGCGGTCGGCTACGGCTCGAACGACCAGCCGACGACGATGCTGCGGCCGCAGGACTCCGGTCCGGCGACCTCGATGCTGCCCCCGATGCGGGACGACGACGGCGGCTTCGGCTACGACGAGCGGCCGGAGCGCCGGCGCGGCGGCTCGGGGAAGAAGAGCAACCTCTCGACGATCCTGCTGGTGGTGGCCGGCATCCTGGTGCTGGTCGGCGCGATCTTCATCGGCAAGGCGATCTTCAGTGGCGGCAAGAACGACAGCATGGTCACGGTGCCGACGCTGACCGGCAAGTCGTTCAAGGAAGCCAGCGCCGAGGGGCAGAACGGCGACTTCAAGGTCGAGAAGGCCGGCTCCGATTTCTGCGACCAGCCGAAGGACACCGTCTGCAGGCAGAACCCGGAGAACGGCGAGATCAAGCGGTACGACACGGTCCAGCTGACCATGTCGAAGGGCAAGAAGCCGGCGGAGAAGGTCGAGGTCCCGGACGTCCTCAACGTCCAGTTCGAGTCGGCCCGGGCGTCGCTCAAGGCCAAGGGCTTCACGGTCGAGAAGGAGACCGAGGAGTCCGACCAGACGGCGGGCAAGGTCACCCGCCAGAGCCTGGACGCCGGCAAGAAGGTCGCGCGGGGCACCACGATCACCCTGACCGTCGCCACGCCGCAGCAGCAGGTCTCCGTCCCCGACGTGACCACCAAGCCGCTCGCGGACGCCGAGACGGCGCTCAAGGCGCAGGGCTTCAAGGTCCAGTCGAAGGAGCAGGAGAGCGGCGACGCCCAGGCCGGCACGGTCATCAGCCAGGACCCGGCCGGTGGCGGAACGGCCGCGCCCGGTTCCGTCATCAACCTGACCGTCGCCAAGGCCCCGGCCCAGCAGGAGCAGGTGCCGGTGCCCAACCTGGGCGGCCAGAAGCTCAAGGACGCCAAGAAGGCCCTCCAGGACCTCGGGCTCAACGTGGGCAACATCAACGGCCCGCAGGACGACAACGCGACCGTGGTCGCCAGCGACCCCGGCGCCGGGAACCAGGTGCCCAAGGGCCAATCCGTGAACCTCGTCACGGTCCAGGGCAACGGCGGAGGCAACGGCGGGGGCGACGGCGGAGGCTTCTTCGGCGGCCTCGGCTAGCCCGCCTCGCGGACGACCGCACCGCGCGCCGACAGCGCGTATCGCACGGGGAAGCCCCCGGCGCCCTCTACCGGGCGCCGGGGGCTTCCCCGTGGTGCTGGCCAGCTGTCGAGTGCCGTCAGCGCAGCTCCTCGGGAGGCGTACGGTCCGCGTCGACCTTCTCGGTGCGCTCCAGTTCGCCCCAGACGACGTAGCGGTGCAGCGAGGTGTAGACCGGGGTGCAGGTCGAGAGGGTGATGTAGCGGCCCGCCTTCTTCCTGCCCGACTCCTTCGGGACCGCGTCCAGCACGTCCACATTGAACTTCGAGGTCTCGGGCAGCGTCGCGTAGACCTTGTAGACGTACCAGGTGTCCCGGGTCTCGAAGACCACCGGATCACCGTCGTGGATCTTGTCGATGCCGTGGAACTTGGCGCCGTGCCCGTCCCGGTGGGCGGCCAGCGCGAAGTTGCCCGACTTCGCCCAGGGCATCGCGGACTTCACGGGCTCCGTGTAGTACCCGGCGACGCCGTCGTTGAGGATCTTGGCCGAGGTGCCCTTCCTGACCAGCACCTCGCCGTCGCCCATGGCCGGTACGTGCAGGAAGCCGATGCCGTCCTTCGTGTCGAGCCTGCCCGGCCCCTGCGCGGCCCAGTGCTTGCGCACCTGGTCGCCCTGCTTCTTCGCCTCCCGGTCGGCGAGGACGTTCGTCCACCACAGCGAGTAGGCCACGAAGAGGGCCAGGATCAGCCCCGCGGTGATCAGCAGCTCGCCCAGCACCCCGATGGCCGCCGCGATCCGGCCACGGCCGGAGGTATGGGTCGGCTGAGCCTGCGCGGGCGGGGCGGGGTCCCGGCCCTGCCGCTGGTCGTGGTCGGTCCGTGCCACCGCGTGGTACCCCTTTTCTGGATCTTCCCGGTCCTACTCGACCAGTGCGTCCGGCTTCCCCTCGCCGCGCGGCCGCTCGTCGACCATCTTGCCCCAGACGATCATCCGGTAAGTGCTGGTGAACTCGGGGGTGCAGGTCGTCAGCGTGAGGTAGCGGCCCGGCGCCGTGAAGCCGGAGCCGGGCGGCACCGGACCGATGACGCCCGTGTTGGACGGGGACGTCTGCGGCAGCATGCTGGTCATGTCGTAGGTGTAGAACCGGCTCTGCGTCTCGACGACGACCTTGTCGCCGGGCTTGAGGCGATTGATGTAGCGGAACGGCTCGCCATGGGTGTTGCGGTGCCCGGCGAGCGCGAAGTTGCCCTTCTTGTCCCACGGCATCGCGGTCTTCAGCTTGCCCTTGGCGTAGTGGCCGACCATGCCGCGGTCGAGGACCTTGTGCTTGTCGATCCCCTCGGCGATCGGGGCCTTCACGTCCAGCTTGGGGATGTAGATGATCGCGAAGCCCTGGCCGGGGGAGAACACGCCCGGATCGCGGTCCGCGCCCTTGGTGTCCCACTTCTTCTGCAGATCGCCCGCCGCGCCGTTCGCCTGCTGGTGCGCCAGGATGTTCGTCCACCACAGCTGGTACGTCACGAAGAGCAGCATCACCACGCCGAGGGTGATGAACACCTCGCCGATCACCCGGCTCGCCACCACGCCGGGGGTGTCCTTGCGGGCCCGGGCGGCGCGCTTGGCCTCCATACGGGTACGGGGCCGCGCCCCCGCCCCGGAAGCACCTGTGGCCCCGCTGACGGCCGCGCCGCCCCGCGCGTGGGCTCCGTGCCGTCCGCCGCGCTTCGCGGCCTCCTGAGCCGCCTTGCGGCGGGCCGCACGGCCGCCGGGGGACGGCGCCTCGTCCGGCGCCGGGTCCGGTGTCCCGCCCGGTGTCCGGCTTTGCTCGACTGTGCGCAGCGGCATGGTCCGGTCGTGGGAGGGGGGCGCGGTCCGGGCGGCCACGGCCCGCAGCGCCATCGTCTCCTCGTTCCCCGCGGGAGCGCCCGGAGGGACGTCCGCGGGGACGGCTACGGCGGCGGCTCCGGGGACCTCCGAGGCCGTGGGTGCCAGGACGGCCGTCTCGCCCGCGCTCGCGGGGGCGTCGGGGCCGCCGGGTCCCGTGGCGGCCGGCCGGGCGCGCCGCCGTCCGGTGGGCGGTGAGGCGGCCTGCTCGGGGCGCTCGTCCGAGGCCTCCGGACGGGCGCGGCGCCGCCGTCCGCCGGAGGGCGGCTCGGGGGCCGGTGCGGCGCCCGGGACGGGCTCCGGGGCGCCCTGGGCCGCGCCCTCGGGCCCGGGGCGCGGTGCGGTCACTCGACGGCCTTGCCGCCGACCGCCCCGACCACCGGGGCGAGCCCCGTCGACCGCTCTATCGCGTCCGTGTCGCCGCACTCCACCAGCCAGTTGGCGAGCATGCGGTGACCCCATTCGGTGAGGACGGACTCGGGGTGGAACTGGACACCCTCGACCCGCAGTTCGCGGTGGCGCAGCCCCATGGCGATGCCCGTCTCCGTCCAGGCGGTGATCTCCAACGCGTCGGGAACGGTGTCCCGTTCGACCGCGAGGGAGTGGTACCGGGTGGCGGTGAACGGCGACGGCAGCCCGCTGAAGACGCCCGTGCCCTCATGGGTCACCAGCGAGGTCTTGCCGTGCAGCAGCTCCGGGGCGCGGCCGACGACGCCGCCGTAGGCGACGGCCATGGACTGCATCCCCAGGCAGACCCCGAACACCGGCACCCCGGTGTCGGCGCAGTGCCGCACCATGTCGATACAGACACCCGCCTTCTCGGGGGTGCCGGGGCCGGGGGAGAGCAGCACGCCGTCGAAGCCGTCCTGCGCGTGGGCGAGGGAGACCTCGTCGTTGCGCACCACCTCGCACTCGGCGCCGAGCTGGTAGAGGTACTGAACGAGGTTGAAGACGAAGCTGTCGTAGTTGTCGACGACCAGCACGCGCGCGCTCATCGGGGACCCGCCATTCCCTGGTCGACCGTCACGTCGTTGAACGGCAGCAGCGGCTCCGCCCACGGGAAGACGTACTGGAAGAGCACGAACACGATCGCCAGCACGAGCACGAGCGAAATCCCCGCCCGTGTCCATGCGTTACCCGGCAGATGCCGCCAGATCCAGCCGTACATGCCGTCCCTACTCACCGATGACGAAGTCGATTGCAGCACCGGAGTGCAGGACCAGAGTAAAGGTCCGGGGGTGGCGCAGGTGGGTCAGCTGTACAAAGCCTTGGGCTTGCCTTGGGCAACCGATTGGGTCGCGTCGAGGTGCGCCCAGGCGATCAGCCGGTGGCTGTGCCCCCACTCCGGCTCACAGGTCGTGAGCGTCAGATAGCGGCCCGGAGCGCGGAAGCCGGAGGCGCGCGGCACCGGATCGATCACCCCGACGTCGGTCGGCAGGGTGCGATGGGGGCGTCCGGTGATGCGGTATGTGTACCAGGTGGTGCCGTCGGACAGGACGACCGCGTCGCCGGGGCGCAGCCGGGGGAAGTCCTTGAAGGGGTCGCCGTAGGTACGGCGGTGCCCGGCGACCGCGAAGTTTCCCGTGGCGCCGAGGCGGGCGGTGCCCGCGTAGTGCCCGAGCCCCTTGCGCAGGGTGGCGGCTTTGGTGCCCTGGAGGACGGGTTTGGCCCAGTCGGCGCCCAAGCGCGGGATGTACATGATCGCGAAGGAGGCGCCGCTCTCGTAGCGGCGCGGCCGGGGCGCGGGCTCGGCGGCCGCGGCGACCGGCCCTGCGGCCCAGCGGTCCTGGAGGTGGTCGATCTCGCCGTCCATGGCCTGGTCGGCGCGGACGGAGGTCCAGTACAGGAGGTAGACGACGAAGAGGAGGATCAGGGTGCCGCCGGTGACGCACAGCTCACTGAGCGCCCTGACGACCAGCCGTACCCTCTTCGGCCCCATGGGCCCCCCATCGGCGCGCGGCTACGGGACGGGCTGTGCCTGGTGCAGCTCCACTGTGCCGGAGTAGCCGGGAAGAGTCACCGTGTCGTGCTGGTCGACTTTCCAGCCGAGGCCGTACGCCTCGACGTAGGAGCGGTAGTTCTGGATGGCGGGGGAGGCGGTGAGCGCGGTGCTCAGCCGGTCCCGGTCACCCACGGCGGTGATCTTGTAGGGCGGGGAGTAGACCTGGCCCTGGAGGATCAGGGTGTTGCCGACGCAGCGCACGGCGCTGGTGGAGATCAGTCGCTGGTCCATCACCTTGATCCCCTTGGCGCCGCCCTGCCACAGCGCGTTCACCACGGCTTGCAGGTCCTGCTGGTGGATGACGAGGTCGTTGGGCTGCGGGTCGGGCACGCCGGGGATCTTGGGGGTGGCATTCGGCGGGGCGTCGGTGAGGGTGACGGTGAGCCCGGAGCCGCTGAGCCCGCGGGTGCCCGCGGTCTTCTCCAGCTCCTCCAGCTTGCGCTGCTCGGCCTTGGTGCTGCCGTTGTCGCGGCGGGCGAGGGCGTCGACGTCGGAGCGCATCTTGGCGGCGCCCCCGTCGAGCGCACCGTTCTTGCGGCTGCGCTCCTGGATGAGATCGGACAGCCGCAGCATCGATTCATCGCTGCGGATGTCGGTGCCCTGGGCCGTGTTGAAGCTGGTCCAGAAGATGATCCCGGCCAGCGCGAAGACCGCTCCGGTCAGCAGCCGGACGGGCCGGAACGCGGGACGGCGGGACGCCGGGGTGGAGGAGTCAGCGGAATTGCTCAACGTACCCTTACTCCTTACGACGCCGCGGAAGGACTACGCTAACTGACGTGTCGGGGAGGGCAGTGGTCCCCTTCACCGTCCCGCCCCGGCGCCGGTCCGTATACACCCCGCGCGGTCACGCAGCGCATCGACAGGAGAGTTCCTCGTGCCGAAGTCACGTATCCGCAAGAAGGACGATTTCACGCCGCCGCCGGCGAAGCAGGCAACCGCTATCAGCCTGTCCAGCGGCCGCCGGTGGGTGGCCCCGCTGATGCTGGCGATGTTCCTGATCGGCCTCGCCTGGATCGTCCTCTTCTACGTGACGACGGGGGACATGCCGGTCAAGTCCCTGGGCAACTGGAACATCGTGGTCGGCTTCGGCTTCATCGCCGCGGGGTTCGTCGTCTCCACCCAGTGGAAGTAGCTCCGCGAGATCCGCTCCGCAGGGCCTGTCCACAGGGTTATCCACAGGCGGGGAAAACTCAGAAGATCTGTGGATAACCTCTGCCGCATTGACGCCGGTGTGATCGGCAGAACGGTCGCGTTCGATCGCTCACACCTGCGTATTCCTGCGAAAACGCAGGTCAGTACGGTAACGCACAGATGTTCTCCACAGGCTGCGCAAGATCGGCCACGTGTTGTGGACAACTGACCGAACCCACCCCCGTTCGAGACCGCCGGGGGACCCGCCTGAGACGTGCTGGAACTGGCTGAGGCCCCTGAGACCGACTGAGGGCCCGGAGCGCGGTCAGCCTGGTCCCGGCGCGCGGTCAGCCGGTGAGCTGGAGCGTACGGACCCACACGGTCGCGACGATCACGAGCAGCATCACGGCGCAGGCCACGCGCTGCACCAGGGCGCGCCGCTCCCGCGGCGCGTGCACCATGGCGTACGCCACCACCGTGCCGACCACCAGGCCGCCGACGTGTGCCTGCCAGGCGATGCCGGACCAGCCGAAGGTGAAGATGAGGTTCAGCACGAGCAGCGCGATGACGGGGCGCATGTCGTAGTTGAGCCGGCGCATCAGGACGGCGGTGGCGCCCAGCAGGCCGAAGACCGCGCCGGAGGCGCCGAGAGAGGGCTGGTTCTGCGCGGCGAGCAGATACGACAGCGCGCTGCCGCCGAGCCCCGACAGCAGGTAGAGCGTGAGGTAGCGGGCCCGGCCGAGGGCGGCCTCCAGCGGGGCGCCGATCCACCACAGGGAGAGCATGTTGAAGGCGATGTGCATCGGCTCCTGGTGCAGGAAGACCGCGGTCAGCAGCCGGTACCACTGTCCCTCGGCGACGCCGACGATGTCGGCCGTGCCCGGGTTGTAGGCCCGGCCCACCAGGTCGAAGGCGTCCACCAGCCGGTCACCGGTGCCCAGCACCGCCAGCCAGACGGCGATGTTGAGGCCGATCAGGATCTTGGTGACCAGCCGCGGATCGGCGGTGTACGCGCCGCCGGCTATGGTGCGCGGCTCGGCCGCGCGCCGCGGAGGCGCGGGGGGCTCACCGGGGGCGGACGCACCACCGCGCACACACTCCGGGCAGTGGAACCCGACCGAGGCGCTGATCATGCACTCCGGACAGATCGGACGCTCGCAGCGGGTACAGCTGATGCCGGTCTCCCGCTGCGGGTGCCGGTAACAGCAGACCGCCTGGTCCTCCATGGTGTCCCTTCGCCCCCTGTCCGCGGACTTGCGCGCGTTCTCCCGCCCCGCTTGTTCTCACGGACAAGCGGGGCGCGGAGTTCCCGAGCGGGGTTCAGCCCTCGCGGGTCTCCACGACGACCGACTCGATCACGACGTCCTGGAGCGGGCGGTCGGTGCGCGGGTTGGTCGCGGCACCCCCGATGGCGTCGACGACCTTCTTGCTGGCCTCGTCGACGACCTCGCCGAAGATGCTGTGCTTGCCGGTCAGCCAGGTGGTCGGCGCGAGCGTGATGAAGAACTGCGAGCCGTTGGTGCCCGGACCGGCGTTGGCCATGGCCAGCAGGTACGGCTTGTTGAAGGCCAGGTCCGGGTGGAACTCGTCACCGAACTCGTAGCCGGGGCCGCCGGTGCCGTTACCCAGCGGGTCACCGCCCTGGATCATGAAACCGCTGATCACGCGGTGGAAGACGGTGCCGTCGTAGAGCTTCTCCGCGGCCTTCTTGCCGGTGGCCGGGTGGGTCCACTCACGCGTACCCTCCGCGAGCTCCACGAAGTTCTTCACGGTCTTGGGGGCGTGGTTCGGCAGCAGCCGGACCACGATGTCGCCGTTGTTCGTCTTGAGGGTGGCGTACAGCTGCTCGGCCACGATCTACCTTCCATCGTTTTCGCTTCCTTGCCCTGATCCTCGCACGGACCCGAGCGCGACGAGTAGCCGTCGAAGACGCACGCGGCGCGCCTTTCCGTGCGGTTTCCGGGACAATCTCCCCTATGACCCGGATGCCGGTTCGCGCATGCCGCGCGGGCTGCGAACGGGCATGATCTCCACAAACAGGCATGATCTTTCTTCGGCTGGAAACACGAAACTGCGCACATGCAGCTCAGCACTCTGCACCCCGGAGCATCACCACGCCACCGAGGAGGAGGTTCCCGTGACCCGCATTGACAGCGTGCGAGCCGCGACCGGCACCGCGAAGGACAGCGTCCTGCACGCCGCGGAGGCGGTGGCGCCGTACGCCGGCACGGCCAAGGACACCGCCACGCAGTACGCGCACGAGGCCCGCGTACGGCTGGCACCGAAGGTCTCCCACGCCGCGCACCAGGCCCGCTGCGCGGCCGGGGGCCAGTACCACGCGCATGTCGCGCCCCGGCTCAACCAGGCCCGCGGCACCCTGCCGCCCAAGGTGGACGCGGCCGCCGCCCGCGCCGCCAAGCGCACCCGCAAGGCCGCGCGGCAGGCCGCCGACTACACCGGGCCGCGCGTCGAGCACGCGGTGGCCGGAGCGCGCGCGGCCGCCGGTCCGGTACGCGAGGAGGCGGTCACCCGGGCGGGCGCGGCCGTCGCGGCGCTGCGCACCCATGTGACGGCGGCCGACATCGAGAAGCTCAGCCGCAAGCGCCGCCGCCGGGCCCGCATGGGCCGCGTCGCCAAGCGGGCCACCTTCATCGGCCTGGTGGGCGCCGGGGTCTTCGCCGCCTGGAAGTGGTGGGACCGGCAGGCCAACCCCGACTGGCTGGTCGAGCCCCCGGCGGCGACCGAGGTGGGCGACCGCGAGCGGCTGGCCGCGGTGGACGGCAGCGACCAGAACACCCTCGACCCCGAGGTGCAGGCCAAGCAGGCCGAGGCCGAGGCCGGGAAGGACGACGAAGAGCGCTGACGCCCTCGTCGCACCGGACGGCCGCCGGGCATGAACGGGCCGGGGGGCGGAAGACCGCGGGGCAGGACCGCGGGGTCTTTCCGCCCCTCGGCCCGTTCTCCGGCTACTGCTCCTTGGCCTCCCGTTCGCTGTAGCGGCGCCGCTCCAGGAAAAGTTCGGTGAAGACGGAGACTTTGGCCCGCAGCGCCCAGGGGTCGATCGGCTTGGCCATGTAGTCCACCGCGCCCGCCGCGTAACCGCGCGAGGTGTGCTCCGGGTCGGCGCCCATCGCCGTGAGAAAGATGATCGGCACGTCCCGGTTGCGCAGGCGCCGCTTGATGTGGGCGGCCGTCTCGTAGCCGTCCATCTCGGGCATCTGCACATCGAGCAGGATCACCGCGAAGTCGTCGTGGTCCAGCAGCGCCTTCAGCGCCTCCTGCCCGGAGGCGGCGGTCACCAGCTCCTGGTCGAGGGTGGCCAGCACCGCTTCCATGGCCAGCAGGTTGTTCGGCTGGTCGTCGACCACGAGGATCTTGGGCCGCGGCCCGGCGCACGGTTCCGGCACGACCGGGCCCGCCGGAACGCCGGGCTCCTCGTCCTGCGGCGGGACCGCCGCCACCCGCTGTGACTCCACCATGGCCAGCTGCCGCTCCAGCATCTGGCAGCGGTCCTCCGCCAGCCGCCCCCGCTGCCGCACGTCCTCCAGCTCCTCGGTGAGCCGCCGCACCTCCTGCCGCAGCCGGTCCCGCTCCTTCACCAGCTCCTGGTGATCCGGAAAGGCCGCCTCCAAAGCGTCGGCGCGGGCCCGCTCCGCCACCCACGCCGCCTCGGTGAGGCTCAGCCGCACCTCCAGGTCCGCGATCTGGTGCCGGAGGCCCAGCAGCGCCTCGCCCAGCACGTCCTCCGTCGCGCTGGAGCGCCGCGCCTCCCGGTCGGCGTCGGCCAGCTGGATCTGCAGGATCTCCAGGGCGTGCCCGGGCGAACCGCTGGTGCGCACCGCGGCCCGGTGCCGCTCCCTCACCACCTCGATGGCGGCCGGGGTGGCCGCGGAACCCCGGCACTCCGCGAGATCCGCCAGCAGATCGAGCACGAACTCCCATGGCGGGACTCGCGTCCCGCTCAGATAGCGCGAGATCGTGCTGGGGTCCCGGAATCTGCGTGCTGCGTACCGGCGCACCGAGACCCCCAGCCCGTCGAACAGCTTCCTCAGCTCCACGGCGAACGCCCGGCACTCCTCGGGCAGGTTCTCTCCCAGCGGGTGCAGCTCACCCATTGTGTCCCCCTGTGCGGCGACTCGCGCCGATCAGACGACTCCCGGACGGCTTGCCCGAGTTGTGAGACAGCGTGGGGCATCGGAGAGGTGTTGCGCGGCCCAACGCCGGGAGCGGCAACACCGCTTCGGTGACAGCTCGAACGGTCCGTCGACTCTTTACCGCACCCAGGACACGACTGTCCCACTGGTTGACGATTCCCATCCAGAGAAGTAGTTTCCTTACAGGAAACACATTCCGGTGAAGCATGTTCGAGCTCCAGGAGGTACCCCCATGTCCGACCGTTCGGCCTCGGCCGACGAGGCCACCCGCGCACTCCGGGACATCGAGCAGCGCCGCGGCCAGGCCCAGGCGTCGGTGCAGGAGTCCCGTTGGGTCAGCGTCGTGTTCGGTGTCGCGCTCTTCGCCGAACTGGCGGCGCCCGACTTCTTCGCGGAGGGCGTGCGCACCGGGATCTCCTGGGTGGTCACCGCGCTCATCGTGGCGTACACGGTCATGCTGCGGACCCCTCGCGGCGGCGCCCTGCTGGGCCGCCCCACCCATGTACGCAAACGCGAACTCTCCTCGCGCTTCGTGGTGTCGGCCCAGCTGGCGATCGTCGCCGTGGTGTTGCTCGGCTTCGTCGGCTCCCGCCTCCTGGACGGCGAGCTGTTCCCGTACGCGGGGACGGCCATGGGCGCGGTGATCGGCGGCACCCTGATCATCTTCGGCCGCGGCCTGCAGCGGACCCTGAGCTCCCTCGCCGTGCGCGGCCACGGCACCGGTCTGGACAATACGGCCCATGAATCCCGCTGAGTTCGACACCGCCCTGCTCGACCCGACACGGCTGTCGATCGTGTCGCTGCTGGCAGGCGTGAACTGGGCCGAGTTCGGCTGGGTGCGCGAGACGGTGGGGCTGTCCGCCTCCGCCCTCTCCAAACAGGTCAGCACGCTCGAAGCCCGCGGCTACGTCGAGGTCAAGAAGGGCTACGTGGGTAAGCGTCCCCGTACGTGGATCAATCTCAGCCGGACCGGACGGGACGCCCTCGAAGGGCATGTGGCAGCGCTGCGCCGGGTCGTCGAGGAATCCCAGCGCGCCGCGGCCCGGCACGAGGAGCAGACGCCCTAACCGATGCCCGGCGGCCGCTCACTGACGGCCACGCTCAACGAATCACCCACGCGTGAACAACTTCTGTAGTTCTCGCGGGGGATATGTGAAGGCATCCACACAAAAAAGCTCTCCTGGCCTGCGTTTTTGCAGGTCAGGAGAGCTCTCATAGAGTGGAGCCTAGGAGAGTCGAACTCCTGACATCCGCCATGCAAAGACGGCGCTCTACCAACTGAGCTAAGGCCCCTTCGCCGATCAGGATACCTGGTACCGGCGGCCTTTCCCGACCGGGTATCGCTCGCGGGTAGCGCTCTCCGTAGGATGCCACGCAAGATTCGCGGCAGCGAAGCGAAGGGGAGAGCGAGATGGACGCAACACAGCAGGATGCCACCGCGCGCGCACGAGAGCTGCAGCGCAGTTGGTACGGGGAACCGCTGGGGGCGCTCTTTCGCCGTCTCATCGACGATCTCGGCCTCAACCAGGCGCGCCTGGCCGCCATCCTCGGGCTCTCGGCACCCATGCTGTCCCAGCTCATGAGCGGCCAGCGCGCCAAAATCGGCAATCCGGCGGTGGTCCAGCGGGTGCAGGCGCTCCAGGAACTCTCCAGTCAGGCCGCCGACGGCCGGGTGAGCGCCGCCGAGGCGGCGGAGCGCATGGAGGAGATCAAGAAGACCGCCGGCGGGTCGGTGCTCAACTCCACCCAGACCGCCGCCAGCACAGGGGCCCCGACCGTACGGCGCGTGGTGCGCGAAATCCAGTCGCTGCTGCGGTCCGTGGCCGCCGCCGGGGACATCATCGATGCGGCGGATTCTCTCGCCCCCACCCATCCCGAGCTGGCAGAGTTCCTCCGTGTGTACGGCGCCGGGCGGACCGCCGAGGCGGTCGCGCACTACGAGGCGCACCAGAGCTGACGGGCTGATGGACTGCTGACGAGTCGATGACGGGGCGGGCACGGCGCGATGGGTGAGATCTTCGCGGGCCGGTACGAACTGGTGGACCCGATCGGGCGCGGGGGCGTGGGCGCCGTGTGGCGGGTCTGGGACCATCGCCGCCGCCGGTACGTCGCGGCGAAGGTGCTTCAGCAGCGCGACGCGCATACGCTGCTGCGCTTCGTCCGGGAACAGGCCCTGCGCATCGACCACCCCCATGTACTGGCCCCGGCGAGCTGGGCGGCGGACGACGACAAGGTCCTGTTCACCATGGACCTGGTGGCCGGTGGCTCGTTCGCACACCTCATCGGCGACTACGGCCCACTGCCGCCCCGCTATGTGTGCACCCTGCTGGACCAGTTGCTCTCGGGGCTGGCCGCGGTCCACGCGGAGGGCGTGGTCCACCGGGACATCAAGCCCGCGAACATCCTGCTGGAGTCCACCGGAACGAATCGGCCCCATGTCCGGCTGGGCGACTTCGGCATCGCGCTCACCAAAGGCGAGCCCCGCCTCACCGAGGCCAACTACGTGATGGGCACGCCCGGTTATTTCGCGCCCGAGCAGATGATGGGCGAAGAGCCGGACTTCCCCGCCGACCTGTTCGCGGTCGGCCTGGTGGCGCTGTATCTGCTCCGCGGGCACAAGCCCGACGGGGAAGCGATCGTGAAACTGTTCAGCGAGCACGGCGTGCCGCACGCCCCCGAGGGCGTACCCGAGCCGCTGTGGCAGGTGATAGGCGGGCTGCTGCAGCCGGACCCAGAGGACCGTTTCCGGTCCGCCACCGGGGCGCGCAAAGCGCTTGTGTCGGCGTTCGAGATGCTGCCCGAGGGGGATCTCGACGACGAGGTGATCGAGGTCTTCGACCATCTCGGACCGCTGCCGACCGGATTCGGCCCGAACGGCCCGGCCCGCCCGGGGCGCCGTCATGCGAAGGCCGATCCTCCCGGGGACAGCGCGACGGTACCGCGCCCCTCGCCGCCCGCCGCCGGACCGTCCGCCGAGCAGCCCCCTGCCGAGTCGCCCGCCGCCGAGCAGCCCGCCCAGCCGTCGATGTCGGACACCGGCAGCTTCACCCTCCCGCCGCCGCAGCCGAGGACGCCGCACCCGCAGACCGCACACCCCCAGCCCCAGCAGCC
>Ga0307508_10001440_pt1 | contig 26792 bp, 22 predicted proteins | sample 9_EM_MG_FD_203089 | JGI IMG/M metagenome (GOLD analysis project Ga0307508, IMG submission 203089) | Populus trichocarpa ectomycorrhiza microbial communities from riparian zone in the Pacific Northwest, United States - 9_EM | ecosystem: Host-associated > Plants > Roots > Unclassified | place...
CAACCTGGCGTTTTCACCACCGCACGGAGAAGGATTTCACAGTGCGCTCGGCGCCCGACACGGTGTCGTCGCTACGGTGGAACGGGTGGTGCCGAGCGACGTGCTGGTAACCTTGCCGCACTTCGTGCCGCTGCCCGCGCACCGCGTGCTGGCGGTTTGCGAAGAGCCGTTTGGCGCGCATCCCCAGCCGCTCCACGTTGCGCCCGCCGAGCTGCGGGCGCTCGAGCCGGGCTACGCCGACGACTATTTGGCGTACCAGCAGTGGCGCCGAATCAGCCAAGAGCCCCGCGAATTTTCGCGCTTCGCGAGCGAGGTGCTCGACGCGCGCGACGGCGGCGCGGCTTACCGAGGCTTCGTCGGCGGAGCGCGCTTCGAGGCGCTGCGCCGCGTGCGACCGTCGACGCCGCCGCCTTCGGTGCTCAGCGGCTCCGAGCTCGCGCCGGCCGACGAGCTACTTTTGCTGGCGGGGCGCGCCTTGGCACGCCGCATCGCTCACGGGCGCTACCGCTCGATCTTGGCCGGTATCGGTCAGGCCTTCGCGGCCTGCCGGCTCGCCAAGCTGCTTTTGGGCGAGCGCGGCGATGACGTCGAGCTGATGATCGAAACCGGATTTTCGGGCATCGACGTCGAGGCGGCGCATCCGTTTTTGTTGAGCCGTGAGAACGTCGCTAGCGCTGCGCGGCTGACCGGCATCGACAACATGCTGGGCGCCCTGTGCTGCGGCGGCGTTGCGTCCTGCATTGGGGTGATTGGTGCCGCGCAGGTGGATCTGGACGGCAACGTCAACAGTACCGAGAGCGGCGGAGAGCTGCTGGTCGGCGCCGGCGGCGCGCCCGATATCGCAGCCTGCGCGAGCGAGGTCATGGTGCTGACTCGGGCGGATCCGCGGCGGCTCGTGCAAAAGGTCGAATACGTGACGAGCCGCGGCCAAAACGTGCGGACCATCGTCACCGAGGCTTGCGTGTTCGAACGCGCCGGGCCGGGCGAGCCGTGGCTCGTGAAGGACCTGGTTCCGGCTCGCGCCGGCCTGCTGAAGGACCTCGCTGCGGGCGGCTTCCGCTTTGCCATGCAAGGGCCACCCGTGGCCGCGTCGCCGGCAGGATCGCGCGAGCTCGAGCTATTGTCGCGGGTGCGTTGGCTGGGCGAGGCCCCGCGCCAGAAGTCGGAGGCCAGCGTTGGCTGAGCTTCGCATCACCGGGCTCGGTACTTACCTGCCGGAGCGACTCGTGAGCAATCGCGAGCTGCCGGCGCTCGACCCGCCGCACACGCTGGCCGACATGGACAAGGTCGGTGTGCGCGCGCGCGGCATCGCCAGCGACGGCGAGGACGTGCTGTTCATGGCGCTGCGCGCCGCCGAGCGGGCCTTGAGCCGAGCACAGGTCGACGCCGAGTCGCTCGATTTCGTGATTTTGGCGAACTGGAGTGAGCGTCGCTACGTGCCGGATTTCGCGCCGCGCGTGCAGCACGCACTCGGCGCGCGCCGCGCCTTTGCGTTCGACATCGGCTGCGCCTGCGCGGGCTTCATTTACGGGCTCACGCTGGCGCACGGTTACCTGCAAAATCCCCGGTTTTCGCGCGGCTTGGTGCTCGCCTCCGATCGCTCGACGCGGCGCCTCAGGCCAGGCAGCCGCGCGACGCTGGTGTTCGGCGACGCGGCCGCGGCCATGGTCGTCGAGAAAGACGTCGCGCGCGGCGGCCGGCTGCTCGACTATGAGCTACGCACCGACGGTTCGCAAAACGAGATCATGGAGGTGGGCGCCGATGGCTACCTCAACCCGAAGATCAAGCAACGCGAGCTGAATCAGCTCGCCGGTCGCTCGCTGGCCAGTGTCAGTCGTGCGCTGCTCGAACGTAACGGTCTCACGCTCGCCGACATCGATTGGCTCTTGCCGCATTCGGGCACAGCCGGCGTACAGGCTATGTTGGCGGAGCATCTGGGCGCGCCGCCTGAAAAGACGCTCAACAATTTGGCCGACGTCGGCAACGTCACGTCGGCTTCAATCCCGGTCTCGCTCGACCATTTCATCGAGCTCGGTAAGCTCAAGCCGGGCGATCGCATCTTGTCCGCGGCCGTCGGGCTCGGTTGGCAATACTGCGCGGTGCTTTACACGCTATGACGACGCAGCGACTCCAGGGCAAGTTGGCGCTGGTCACGGGCGTCACCTCCGGCATCGGGGCGGCAACGGTGCGCGCGCTGCTCGGCGAAGGCATGCGGGTAGTCGGCATCGGCCGCGACGCCGCGCGGCTCGACGCCGCCGCGCGCGGCTTCGGCGGCGCTTTTCGGCCGCTTTTGGCCGATTTGGCCAGCTCCGAGGCGCGCTGGCGCGCGCTGAACGAGCTGCAGGCGTTCGCTGAAGAGCCAGTCAGTCTGCTGGTGAACAACGCCGCCGAATGCGTGTACGAGAGCCCGCTCGAGGTGCCGTCGGAACGGATGGCGCGCTTGTTCGAGATCAACGTCACGGCCGCGCTGGATCTGATCCAGGGCGTCGCCCGGCGCATGCCGAGCGGCAGCCAGATCATCAACCTCTCGTCGGTCGTGGCGCGGCACCTGCCGGCCGCCAAGTTTGCGCCCTACGCAGCCACCAAGGCGGCGCTCGATTGCCTGAGCGAGGCGCTCAGGCTCGAGCTACATCCGCGCGGCATCCAGGTGAGCACCGTGTCACCCGGCCTGGTGGACACGCCCATCTACGACAAGGTGCAAGGCTTCGAGCGGGCGCGCCAAAAAATCCGCGAACAGGTGCCGACCTGGCTTACAGCCGAGGACGTGGCGAGTGCCATCGTCTGGGTGGCAACTCGGCCCGCGCACCTGGTCGTCTCCGAGCTTTCACTCTTACCGAGCGCGCAGGCGCGTTGAGAGCAACATGAGTAAGCCCGAGCACATCCGCGACACCGAAAATTACGTGGAGTCGATCTTCGGTCCCGGCACGGGCGAAGCGCACGTGCGCTTTTTGGAGAAGATTCAACACCCCGCGCTGCGCGAGATGATTCATCGCTACCACGCGCTCGAGGCGGACACTTCGCGGCTTTCGCTCGAGGAAAACTACCTGATTGGCATGTGCGTGCTGTTCGCTCAGCGCGACTATCAGACGGCGTCACTGTTCGCGAAGACCCTGCTGCATCTGGGCACCCCCAAAGAAAAGCTGCTCGAAGCCGGCGCGCGCCTTGCGATGTGGGTTGGCGGGCTGCCGGCGGTCGACGCCAGCTTTGCGCTGCAAAAGGCCATTCGCGAGTACGAAAAAGAAGGCCTGGCTTCGCTCGGTGTTTGGTTCCCCGCGGAGCGTGCCCGGTGACCGCGCCAGCTAGCGCCGCGCTGCTCGCGGACAAGCGCGGCCTCGTGCTCGGCGTCTCCAGCAAGCACAGCGTGGGTTTTCACGCCGCCGAACAGCTGCGCAGCCACGGCGCCGAGGTGGCTGTCTCGCTGCGTCCGAGCCGCAGCGCTTTCATGTCCGAGCTGGCCGCTGCCGGCTACGCGCCGGTCGAGCTCGAAGCCTCCGATGAAGGCTCGATCGCGCGAGCCGTGGAGCATCTGGGTCAGCGCTTCGGGCGTCTCGATTTTCTGGTGCACACCTTGGTGCACGTGCCCGAGGGCGCGCTCGCTCGGCCCGTGACGGCGCTATCGGCGAGCGAATTGGGCGACGCCATGGAGATTGGCGTGCGCTCGCTGCTCGTCGCCGCTCGGCACGCCAAGCCGTGGCTCGAAAGGTCGACCACGCCGCGCATCGTCACGCTGCTGTCTGGCGGCGCCGATTTCGCCATGCCGAGCTACCACGTCGTCGGCATGGTCAAAGCCGCGCTTGCGGCGGCTGTTCGCTATCTGGCGGCCGAGCTCGGCCCGGTCGGCATCTTGTGCAACGCCGTCAATTTTTCGATGCTTGAGACCGATGTCGCCAGGCGGGTGATCGGCGCCGAGCGCACCTCGCAGACGCGCCAGCACTTGGCCAAGCGCGCCATGACGCACACGCCACTTTCCTACGCCGACGTGACGCGCGCCATCGCGTTCTTGGTCAGCCCACTCTGCAGCAACCTGACCGGCGAAACCGTGCTGGTCGACGGCGGATTTTCCAAGAGCTACTTCTGAGCTGCGACCGAACCGTGCACCACAACCAGGAGAACAACCACGATGCTGAAAAGATTGAAGACGCTCATCACCTTGTCTGCGAGCTGTGTGCTGCTGTGGGCCGTGACCGCGGACGCTCACTTGCGGATTCAAACGCTGACCGGCGGCTTCACGTCGTCGCAGGTGGCGTGCGACACGCTGTGCACAGGTGGTCCGCTCACCGGAGGGCTCGCCGGCACGCTGTCTTACCGACTCGACACCATGGAATCGACCAGGGATCCCGACGTCGTCAAGCTGGTCGGCGTCGACACGATCACGACCGCCACCGGCACGCTGTCCATTCCCGACACCACGCTCTGGAATCTCGCGACCGGCGAGTTCATCGATCTCGGTGTCGTCAGCAGCGGCACGGGTGCCTACGCGGGTGTCCACGGCACTTTGATCATCCAAGGCTCGTTCGATCCGGCAGCAGGGCACGGCACCAGCAACTACATCGCTCTCCTCAAGTTCCCGAGTTGACGCGCGGATCGACGCCGGCCGGCGGGGGGCCGGCCGTGCGGTAGATGACGGTGACCGGCTGCGGAGCCTGGTGGCGTGAAACGCTTCTGAAATCTCATATTCGGCTTGAATTCAGCCAATTGGGGCGTTTCGCCAATTGTCTATTGCCCCCCGGGGCGGGTTGTCCCACAAGTCCCTACAATGACGCTGGCACACGCACCTCAAGCCGCCGATTCGCGTGACGAGCCGGCTCCGGACTCAGCCAACCTGCGTGTGAGTCCGAACACAGCGCACGAGAGCGGGATCCCGCCAGCCCGCGAGCGTCTGGCGCGCCGAACTGATTCTGACGCTGCGATCGAACAGCTGGAGCTGGTGCTCGTCGAGAGCACACGCGCGGAGGCCAACCTCGGCCTCTTGGTGCGTGGCCTGAAGCACCTGGCCGCCGGGGCCAGCGCGGCCCAAGAAGCCAACGCGATTTTGGCGCAGGAGCTCGAAAGCTTGCGCCGGCACCTGGGCAAAGTTTACGAGCGCGAGACGCTGCTGCAGCAGCGCGTGCAGACGCTCGAAAACGCGCTCGACTCCGCCGCGCGCGAGCGCGAGTCGTGGCTCGTGCAAGAAGACGCATTTTTGGCGGGCTTGCTCGACGAGCACGAACAGAAGCTGTTCGAGCTCGGGCGCCAGAACGAGCGCAAGCTGGCCGAAATGGATTTGGCCTTCGACGAGCTGCGGCGTGCTCACGACAACGTAAAAACCGAGGTCATGCGCCTGACGTACGAGCGCGACGCCGCCGTCGCGCTGTTGAACGAGCCCGTCGCGACCCCCGAGCGCACGCCGAGCCCGACCGTGCCGACCTCGTCGTCGCGCCTGGGCAGCGTCAAGCTGCCCAAACCAGTTTTGAAGCCGAAGCCCGATGTTTCGTCGCGGCCTCTGGTCGGATACTCGATGGCAGGCGACGAAGTCGCCGAAGAGCACGTCGATCAAACTCGGCCCACTTCGCGTCCCCCGCGCCCGTAGCCTGCGGCGGCCGAAGGGCGCCAGGCCAATTCGGCTCAAAGCGCGCTCGGCTCGCGCGGTGCTGGCTTCGCGTGCGGCTCCTTGTCAAGATGAGGGGCCATGGAGCTTCCGGACGATCGCACGCTCTACGACTTGGTGCAGCGCTACGCCTCCATCATCGATCGCTTCGGTGACGACATCGGCAAGCGACCGATGGTGCTGCCGAACGGCGAATTTTTTCCGGACCAGTTCACAGGTGATCTGGCCAGCGTGGGGCGGCTCTTGCGGCGCATGCAAACGCACGCCGGCATGGCCGACATTCCAATCCAGCTCGGCGTCATCGATCCCGACGACGCAGCGGCCGAGGCCTGCGGCACCGGCGCTTGCGGCAGCTGCGCGGCGCCCAATGTGTCGCCTGAAATTGCTGCTGCGCGCCTGCTGGATCTCGGCGACAGTTGGCGTGTCAACATCACGCCCGGCGAAGCGCGCAGCCCTGTGGTGCTGACGGCGACGTTGGCGCGCGCGCTCGGTCAAATTTTCTTGCTCGAAGAGACCAGCGCCGAGCGGCCGATTGAAGAGCCGCTGGAGGTGACGGTCGAGCTTACGACGGTGGCGCTCGGCTTGGGGACGCTGCTGCTCTCGGGCTCATACGTCTATCAAAAGAGCTGCGGCGGTCCGAACGTAGCGTGCGTGACGGCGCTCGGTGTGGCCGAGCTGGCGGTGGCGTTCGCCATGTTCGCCAAGCACGCGGGCCACAGTCTGCGCCGCGCGCGCGGCGAGCTCGAGATCACGCAGCGCGAACAACTGAGTGAGGCCGAGACCTGGCTGCTCTCGAATCCGCGCGTCAGTCGGCTGCTTTCGACCGAGCCGCTGCGGCTGGTGCTGGGCGACTTCGAGCTCTCGGCACCCAAGTCCTGGGTGGGGCGGTTTTTTAGCGGTCTTTCGGCTTCGAATCGCGCGACTACGGCCTCTTGAGCATGGACCGCGCGGAGCAACGCCGCGGTCGGCTCGAGCGAAAGCTTTGGTCGGAGGTCAAAGCCACCTGCCTTAACGCGCTCAAAAATGTCAGCCCCACTCACCTGCTCGATCGCGACTTGCTGGCGGCTTGGGCGAGCCGGCCCGCCGAGCTTTCGCCCAAGCCGCTCGTCGAGCGCCAAACGCAGGCGCACCATCGAGCCCTGCCGCTAGTTCAAAGCCAGCGGAGCATTCGCTGAGCGATGGGCATCCGGGGTCAGCGCTGCTTCGATGAAGCCAATCGCCTTGGCGGACTGGTCGCCAAGCTGCGGCTCGCCTCGCTGACACAGGTCACGTCGACCGAGGCGGCGACGCGCCAAGACACACCCGAGCTGACCGCCAAGCTCGAAGCCGCACTCGTGACGGTGCGCGCGGAGTTCGGCTCGGTGCGGCAAGGGCCGGCGCCGAGCCGCAGCCAAGAGCTTGGCATGTGGGCGGCGGTCGCCAAAGAAAACGAGAGCTTGCGCCGCTTCTTGGGCGGCGTGGCCGATCTGTTTTCTCAGCGCAGCCTGTTCGCGGGCGACGCGACCGCCACCGCGCGCCGCATGACCGAAGCGGCGGCGTTCACGTTGCCGGTCGAGCGCGTCAGCGTGTGGTTTTTGAACGACGCGCGCTCGAAGATCAGCTGCGCCGACCTGTTCGAGCGCACGAAAGCCGTGCATAGCTCGGGCACTGAGCTGTTCGCCAAGGACTTTCCGCCCTACTTCGAGGCGCTCGGCAACGAACGCACCATCGCGGCCGAAGAGGCCCACACCGATCCGCGCACGCGCTGTATTTCGGCGAGCTACCTGAAGCCGCTCGGTATCGGCGCCATACTCGATGTTCCAGTGTGGGCGAAGGGCAAAATGGTCGGCGTGATCTGCGCGGAGCACGTCGGTCCCAAACGCGCCTGGACGCGCGACGAAGAGCAGTTTGCCTACTTGCTCTCGAGTTTGATGGCCATGACGCTAGAGCGCAGCTGAAAACCCGCGCGCAAAATTACTGCCCGTCACGTCAGGGCCGTCTGTTATCGTTGCGGGTTCGTGCAGCCTTCTCCTCCAGGTCAAGGTAGGGTCTACGGCTTTAGGTGCCTACGCTGTGGCAACGGGCTCGAGCTGCCGCAGGACTTGCGGGTCATGGCCATCGACTGCCCGTATTGTGGGCAAGACAACCTGCTGCCGCCCGAAATGGTTCAGGCGCGCCAGCGGCAGTACGAGCTCGACCAACAGCACTACGCGTTACGAATCCAAGAAGAAGATCGGCAGCGCGTCGCCCAAGAGCGCGACAAGCTGAGAAAGCAGAGCTCGCAGCGACTGCTGATTTGGTTGATGGTGGGGGGCTTCTTCGCGCTGCTCGTGGTCGGCGGCCTGATTGGCCTCGGCTTTTACGCCGAACAACAGGAAGCCGAAGCCAAGGCGCGCGCGCAAGATCCCAAGGTCAACGGACATGCCCTGATGCTCGAGCATTTGGCGCAGATGCAAAAGCGCGGCTGCAGCCGCATCTTGGTTCAGCCCTCCACGCACGTGAAAGAGACTAGCCGCATCTCGCTCGACATGGTCAAAAACGACGCTTGCGTCCACATCTTGGGCTTCACGGCCGCCAGCGCCACGCTCAGCATGAAGTACCAAGACAACGTCGCGCTCACGGTGCCGTTGCCGGCGCCGTCACCGGTCGTCGACTATCGCTTGTGCGCGTCGGAGACGGCCACGCACACCTTCAAGATCGACGCCGCGCCGGAAGAGCCGTTCACGACCGCCGCCATCGAATGTCCGCGCACCCCGGCCGAGGGCGGCGCGCGCTCCAGCAAAGACGATCCGAAAAAGACCGGCCGCGAGCGCGTGCAGGGCATGCTCGACGAGCTCGTGAAGGCGGGTTGCAAGAACGTCGTCAGTCAGCCGCAAGTGGTGCAGCGCCAAGAATCACTGACCATCACCTCTCCCAATGATTCGGCTTGCTACAACTTGCTTGCGGCCAGCTTCTTCTCCGACGTTAAGCTGAGCGGGCTGCTCAAAGACCCGCAGGGCAAAGAATTGCCCGTCCCCGACCCCGACTCCAAGCTGCGCATCGAGTACTGCGCACCCAAAGCCGGTGAATACAAGCTTACGATCAGCGCCAGCACGGCCGCCTTCTTCGCCATCGCCGGCGTCGACTGCAGCCGCTCCGGCCCCGAAGGCTTGAAGCGCGTGAACGGCCCCGCCAAGCACTGACACGGACCCAGATTTTTTTCACAAAGAGATCGGGAGATCAGGAGTTTTGGTTGTTTGCGCCGCGCGCTGGTTCGCGACGATTGCGCAGTTTCCTTGCGAGGCCTCTCGGCTCGAACCCCAAATGCTTGAGCTCAGTCCGGCCTCTCGATCTCCCGATCTCTTTGTGAAAAATCTCGGGTTGTGGGAGGCCGTGTTTGTTGTGGGGCTGCCCAGCTGGGCAGCCTGGGGGCCGGGCCTGCCCACAAAAGACCCCCCTCAAGAGTCGTACGGAATGGCCGTTCGCTCACTCCAGGAGTACTGCCTGTCCGGTTCGTCCAGTGCCGCCGAAAGAGCCTTGCCCGCCGGTGATGAACCGAGCGCGGCTGAGGCGGACGACGCGTTTGCGAACTTCGGATCGACGGCGATTGTAGTGCCGGGGACTGCCGGCACGCCGCGTTACGTCGAGGGCAGTGTGGTCGCGCAGAAGTACAGGCTGGTGCGGCTGCTGGGCGAAGGCGGCATGGGTGCGGTGTGGGTCGCACAGAATCTCACACTCGGCGTTCAGGTCGCACTCAAGCTGATCCGCGCCGAGATTGAAGGCAAGGTGGATGGGCTCTCGGAGCGTCTGCTCACCGAGGCGCGCGCGGCGGCGTCGATCGGCCACCCGGCGATCATCCAGGTCTTCGACTTCGGCATCACCGAGCACAGCGAGCCGTTCATCGCCATGGAGCTGCTCCACGGCGAGAGCCTCTCGCAGGTCGTGAAGCGGCGCGGCCGCATCGCGGCGGGGCGCGCGGTGCGCACGCTCTTGCCGGTGATCGAAGCGCTGGTGGTCGCCAATCAACGCGGCATCGTGCACCGCGACTTGAAGCCGGACAACATCTTCCTCTCGCAGCAGGCCAATCGCGTGCAGCCCAAGGTGCTCGACTTCGGCATCGCCAAGCTGAGCCAAGGTTTTTCGGCCAACCTCACCTGTGAGGGCACCGTGCTCGGTAGCCCCGCGTACATGTCGCCCGAGCAGGCGCGCGGCGAAGGCGACGTCGATTTTCGCACGGACATGTGGGCGCTGTGCGTAGTGCTGTACGAAATGATGACCGGCGTGCATCCGTTCACCGGCGCCAACTGGCACGGGCTGATGTGGTCGATCATGGAGGGCAAGCCCAAGCCTTTGGCCGAGCATCAAATCGAAGAGCCGGCGCTGTGGTCGATTTTGCAGCGCGGGCTAGCGAAGGAGCGCGAGCAGCGCTACAGCACGATGTTCGAGTTCGGTCAGGCGCTCGCCCTGTGGCTGATCGATCAAGGCGTGACGCGCGACATCTGCAGCTCAGCCTTGCGCTCCACCTGGCTCGAACGCTCACCGGACTCGTCAGCGGCGCTGCGCTCGTTTTTTCCCTCCGATGCGCCGGGCAGCAGTGAGGACAAGCCGGCCCGTGGCGCGGCGCCAGCCCCTGTAGATGCGGGGCCGGTGGACGCGCGGGCTGCCGGTTTCGTCCACGGCGTTGTGCTCGAATCCAAGAGTCGAATTCGCCGCTCGCTGGGCGCGCGCCGGGCTTCTGCCGCGCCTGGCGCAAGCTCCAAGGCCTGGCTCGTCGTGACGGCGCTCGGCACCCTCGTCTCGTTCTCGGCGGCGGTAGCCTACAGCCTGTCGAGCGGACCGAAGAAATCGGCTCTCGGCGACGATGACGAGGCGACGTCGAACATCGTGGTGCGCCAGCCTTCGAAAGATCTCGGCATTGCCACGCGCCGTGACCTGTTGCCGGGCGCCGCACCGATGCCGTCGATGCGCCTGACCGACGAGCTCGACTCGCTCCACGAAGCGCGCGCGCTCGCCCAGGGCGCCAGCGTTGCCAAGAAGGGCGCGGCCAAGATCGTCGCTCGTCCCGTCGCGAAAAAGGGCGCCGTCGACTTGAAGGATCCGTTCAGCAAGGCTGACGAATAGTCACGGTCGCGTCGGCGGATTTGCGGCCTTACCAGGTCCTCGTTTGCAAGCGCGGTCGACCCGTCTAAGGTTCGGGCCATGTACGTCGCTCGCTGCATCTTGGTTCTGACGCTTGGGGCGTCGTGCGTCCTCGGTTGCGGGGGCGGGCAGGCGAGCCAGGCGACGACGCCGTCGGCCGTGGCCAATCAGCGGCTGCAGGGTAACTGGCACTTGGTCGGCTTTGCGCCATCGCTCGAGCTCGAGCCGCCACTCAAAAGCTTGCTCGACGCCCAGCTGCAGACACTGAACATCAGCTTCATGAACGGTGAATTCACGGCCACCGGTCCCGGCGTCGACACCGGCGGACGCTACGAAATCACCGACGCCACCGGCGATTCGCTGACCGGCCGTGTCTTCGACCGCGCCGGCGCCGGTTACGGCATCACGGGTCAATTCGTCGCCAACCAGTTTCGCTTCAACAGCACCGACTCGCCCTGGGCCGGCAGCGGCGTGCTCGAACGCGCGAAATAGCCGTCAGTCGTCAGTTATCAGCGGTGCTTGGCAAAAGGTGTGCTGCCCCGACTCCTGAGCTCGCCGTCCGCTCGTCACGCCGCGTCTAAGACATTGCCGTAAGAACTGCTCGCAACTCGCGTCAGCTGCTTCTGTCTGTCAGGTTGCACCGAAGCCCACCGCTCGCGGTTGGATATTGGTCAATATTGGTCAATATCGCCGAGGGACAAGGCGTCGGTGAGCTGAGATAGGTAGAGTTGGACAAGCGAGTTGGCGCGGGGACGGGGACGGGGGCCACGGCGGGGGTTTGTGCTGTCGGCGGAGGAGTTCGTTTGCCGTGTAAAACTAGTTCCAGGTATTTGCCGACGGGAATGTGGTACCGGTACCAGGTTCGGTTTTATCGGCTATACTGCCGGCAGTCGGTGAGACCCCCAGTGTCTGGCACTTGGTTTTTCGAAATCGCGAGGTAGTTCCGATGGTTGCGCGAAATGTCCGAGCTTTGGTAGCGGCTGCGTGTGCCGTGACGGCCCTTGCAGGGTCGGCCCGGGCGCAGGTTTTTCAGTCGGACGCGACGATGACGCCGCTGCCTCAGCCCGTCGGTATGAACGAGTGGAACCTGGTCACGGGCTCGTGGTCCTTCAACCGCATGGTGCAGGTCAACCACGACCCGATGGGTACCGAGGTTTCGAACCAGAACAAGCACTACGGCGACTATTTTCCGACTTTCGTCGACGGTGATGCCATCACGCTGCAAGGCCTGTTCAAGTTCCGCGGCGAGATGCTCGACCCGGTCAAAGACGCCAAGACCGCGCCCGGCTATTTTTCGCCGAGCTGCGGCTTCACGGGCCAGCTGCTGCTGCGCGGCGGAGACTGCGAAGTGTCGTTCGGCTGGTACAACGTCGACGATCCGAACAGCACGACTGCGCCGACCGCCGACGAGATTTATCCGTTCATTCCGCTCGCGGGCTCGACCATCTCCGCGGACCTGCAGTGTAAGGGGCCGCTCGACCGAGGCTTCTGCCCGCTGGCCTGGGATCCGTCGGAGCCGCGTAACCTCAACAACAAGCTCTGGGTACCGAAGGCCTACGACTCGGGCAGCATCAAAAAAGATCCGAACTACAAGGGCAAATACGTCGGTTTTGCCGTGATCGGCAACCCGAACAAGCTGTGTAGTCAAACCAAGTATTCGATGCTGGAGCACAACCAGCGCAACGCCGACGGCAAGCCCTGGGTCACTTCGCTCATCTATCAGTCGACGGCCGATCCAGAAGGCTTTTACATGGCCTTCGAAGACTTGCCGATGTCGCCCGAGGACTGGCACAAGACGGGCGTCAACGGTAACAACGCCACCAACGACGGCGACTTCAACGACTTCGTGTTTTACGTTTCCGGCATCAGCTGCTTGGGCGGCGGGCAGCCCTGCGACACCGGCCAACAAGGCGCTTGTTCGGTGGGTCGCACCGATTGCGCAGCAGATAGCATGACCGGCGCTTGCCGGCCGATCATCACTGCGGGTGACGAGCTATGCGACAACGTCGACAATGACTGCAACGGCTTGGTCGACGACGGCGAGGGCTTGTGCCCGGGCACTCAAGTCTGCGACAAGGGTACGTGCGTCGCGGCCTGCGGCACCGGCGAATTTCGCTGCGGAGCGGGCCTATCTTGTAAAGAAGGCCATTGCATCGACGCCGCTTGCGCGGACAAGACTTGTCCCGTCGGCCAGGCTTGTCGCGATGGCAACTGCATGAACGCCTGCGACGGCGTGGTGTGTCCGGACGGTCAAGAGTGCCAGCTTGGGCGCTGCGTCGACCCATGCAAGGCCGTCGAGTGTGCCGCCGGCAAAGTGTGCGAGCGTGGCTTGTGCGTGTCCGATTGCAGCTGTCGTGGTTGCAAAGACGGCCTCGAGTGCGGCGCGGACGGCAAGTGCAGCGATCCGAAATGCGCGGGCGTGATGTGCGCCGCGGGAAAAAAGTGCAGCGTCGGCGCTTGTGTCGACGGCTGCGCCGGCGTCATGTGCCCGAACGGCGCGGCCTGCGTGAACGGCGCTTGTCAGATGGGATCGGGCGGCACGTCGAGCGTCGGCGGCAGCGACGGCAGCCTCACGCTCGGAGGCGGCCTCACGCTCGGAGGCTCGGACAGCACCGGTACTGGCGCCGGCACTGTGCGCAAGCAGAAGGATCCGGGCTGCGCCTGCGACCTGGTCGGGCGCACGCCGATCGGGCCGGCCGGGCTTTTGCTGGCTGCTTTGGGGGCTCTCGCGCTGCGCTCGCGGCACCGGCGCCGGGCGGCCTGATTTGAGCTTCACGAGCGCCGGGCCGCCGCTCTAGAGTCCCCGCCCATGGCGATGACCACGACCCCGAGCGGCCTCTCTTACGAAGACACCCAGCCTGGCACCGGAGCGACTCCCGCCAAGGGCCAAACCTGCATGATGCACTACACGGGTTGGCTATGGGTGGGCGACGCCAAAGGCGCAAAGTTCGACAGCTCGCTCGATCGCGGGCGGCCGTTTTCGTTTCCGCTCGGTCAAGGGCGCGTGATCAAGGGCTGGGACGAGGGCGTGGCGTCGATGCAGGTCGGCGGCAAGCGCACGCTGCTGATTCCGCCGGGGCTCGGCTATGGCGCGTCGGGCGCAGGCGGAGTGATTCCGCCGAACGCGACGCTCCTGTTCGAGGTCGAGCTGCTCGAGGTCAAGTAGCGGAGCTGCGCTTCACTTCGAGCTCTTCCCAGCGCGCCGTTAGCCGTTCGGCTTCGGCGCGCGCCTTCTGCAAGTCCCGGTTCAGCGCGGCCACGTCGTCGCCGCTGGCGTAGGTCGACGGATCGCCAAGCTTGCCGGTTAGACTCGACACCTGCTGCTCGGCGTCGTCGATGCGATCGGGCAGGGCGGCGAGCTCTTTTTCTTCGCTGCCCGAGAGCACTTTCTTCTTGGCGTTCGGGCGCACGCTGGCGGTTTTCGGCTCCGCCGCAGCCGAAGCCTTGGCCGCTGGCGACGCCTTGGCCGCGGCCTTGCGGGCTTCGCGCGCTTCCGCCCGCAAACGCCGAAAAGCGTCGTAATTGCCCGGATAGTGCACGACTGCGCCGTCTTCTTCGAAGGCCAAAATCGAGGTCGCGACCCGGTCGAGGAAGTAGCGATCGTGCGTCACGATCAGCGCCGTTACCCCGAAATCGAGCAGCATGCCTTCGACGGCGCCGAGCGTGGCCACGTCGAGATCGTTGGTCGGTTCGTCGAACAGCACCAGGTTCGCGCTCTGGCGCAACAGGCGCGCTAAAGCCACGCGCGCGCGCTCGCCGCCCGAGAGCGAGCCGACCGGCTGCCGCTGCTTGTGGCTGTCGAAGGCAAAGCGCTCGAGGTACGAGCGCGGGTCGATCACCTCGCCGCCGAGCTCGATGCGCGATTGGTCACCGGTCACGTTGTCCCAAATCGACTTCGTATCGTCGAGGCCGCTGCGCTTCTGATCGAAGTAGGCAATCTTGGAGTTTTTGCCGACCGTCACGCTGCCGCTGGCCAGCGGGTGCTGTCCCAAAATGGCGCGCAGCAAGGTCGTCTTGCCCGCGCCGTTCGGCCCGACGATACCGATGCGATCGCCCTGGATCACGAACAGGCTCAAATTCTTGATCAGGGTACGCCCGCCGATTTCGAGCGTGGCGTCGCGCAACTCGAGCAAGGTTTTGCCGGCGCGCGTGACGTCCATGGCCAGCGCGACCGTCTGCTCTTGTTTGAGCTTGGGCGCGTTGATGGCCGCGTTGGCGCGCGTGATGCGCGCTTGCTGCTTGGTGGTGCGCGCCTTGGGCATGCGGCGCAGCCACTCCAGCTCGCGACGCAGGAAATTCTGGCGGTTTTGCTCGGTGCGGGCCGCGTGCGCCTGGCGCTCCGCCTTTTGCTCGAGGTAGCGCTCGTAACCGCCGTCGTAGCTGAACGCCTCGCCATCGGCGACCTCGACGGTGCGCTCGGCGACGTTGTCGAGCAAGTAGCGATCGTGCGTGATCAGTAGCACCGCCCCCGGAAATTCGTCGATCAGGTGCTGCTCGAGCCACTCCACGGTTTCGGCATCGAGATGGTTCGTCGGCTCGTCGAGGATTGCCAAGTCGGGGCGCGACACCAGCAGGCGCGCGAGCGCGATGCGCCGCTGCTCGCCCCCGCTCAGCTGTTTGACGGGCGCGTCGTGCTGCGTGATGCCCAAGTGGCTCATCACCGCGTGCACGTGATGCTTTTGGTCCCAGCCGCCGAGTCGCTCCACCTCTTCCGCGGCGCTGGCCTGCTCCTCCAAGAGCTTCGTGTGGTCTGCGTTCGGCTCACCCAGAGCCGTGCTGGCGGCAGAGTGGCGCGACACGGCGTCGTTCCAAGCCGCCAGACCTTGCATCACTGCTTGCTCGGCCGTCAGCGCGCCGTCGAACACCGGCACCTGCTCCAGATATTCGATGCGCGCGCCGCGCCGCCGCGCAATATTGCCCAGGTCGGGCGTTTCGACGCCGGCCAGCAGCTTGCCCAGCGTGCTCTTGCCCGCGCCGTTCAGCCCCACCACGCCAACCCGCTCTCCCGGCTCGATCACGAGGTCGGCAGAACGCAAAACTATATGATTTCCATAGCCTTTTTGCAGACCATGCGCGGCAACGATAGACAAGCGCGGGGAGCCTAGCGCGCCTCGCCCCGCAGTGCGACCGCCAAGCCAACTCCACGCAGGGGCTGCCGCGCCGCAGCCTCAATTGCAGAAACTGCCGTGGCGGCCCCCGGTGCCCTCGGGCGGTGCCGGCTGAGGGCCCTTCGGGTCTCGAGTGGACCCGCGGCTCGTCGCGAGCCCTGATTTTTTTCACAAAGAGATCAGGAGATCGGGAGCCAGGCAGATCAGAAAGGGGCGCCTCAATGATTGAGCGCGTGCGTCGACACGTCAGATGCGTATCGCACTCTACGGAGCGCGAAAATCGGCGCGCTCTCGCTCCCCGAGGAAATGATTTCTTGTTTTGGTCCCCCAAAACAAAAAATGCGTTCTCGCCCTCTTCGCAGACCTCCCGATCTCCCGATCTCTTTGTAAAAAAAATCAGGGTCCGCACCACGCCGGTCCAGAACGGAGGCAGCCCAAGACCCAAGCCGCAAAGCTTGGCCTGGGGTCGCTACGTGAGCTTCTGCGAGTTAGGCTGCGTTTTGGCAGCCCACTTTGCGGAGTCCGTTACGCGGGCGGGCGCGGGGGGAGCCATTGGTATTGTTCGCGCAGGCGCAGGCCGCGTTTACCGAGGTTGAGCAGTAGGGTGCGGGCGACGTAGTCGCGGTAGCTGTAGCTGCGCGTGACGGTTTGGAGCGGCGTTTTCAGCATGAACGCGACGCTGGGCGTGCCGCTGCTGCTGGTTGCGGGACCGACCGTGGCGTCGAGCTCGCGGCCGAGCGCGTTGAAGCGCGCGACCAAGGCCTCGGGCGCGCCTTCGGAGCGAAACAGGTCCACCGAAACCAGGCGCTGCTCGGCGTCGAACTGCAGCCGCAGGTGCGAGAGCTTGGACGCACCGGGCGACGCGATGTCCTGGCATTCGAGCACCGACGGGACGAAGCCGGCTTTGCAGTCGGCCTTTTGGGTCGTTACCCAGCGTTCGACGTCCGCGCGTTGTGTTTCGCCGAGCGTGAAATCGAGCGCCGGATGTGCTCCGGCTGCGGCGCTGCCGACGTCGCCTTGCAGCTTGTGTGTGCGCACGCTTTCGAACGCCGCGGGTGCGATTTGACCGACGGGGCAGCCGGCGTGCTTCGCCAGTGCGCTGAGGAGGGGCAGCCGCAACAGCGGCCGCCCCCAAGGCGTGTGCGCCACGCCGATGACGGCCGTGCCGATCGCGGCGACGGCAGCGATACTCACCGCCGTCTTCACCAGCGCGCGCCTCAGAGTCATGGCGCGCCGCCCGCGCCTGCGCCGCCGCTTGCCGCGGCGCCTGCGCCGCCTGCGCCGCCTGCAGGCATGCACATCGCGCCGGGTTGCGAGAACGTGGCGGTGTCGCTGGTGATGATTTCCTTTTTCAGATCATCGGCCGTCAAGGCGCCCGCCACGGCCTTGAACTGCGGCGAATCCGCCGCCACGCCCGCGGCGATCAGCGCCGTTGCCGCGTCGGTGATGAGCGCCGTGTAGTCCTCTTCGGTGATGCCGCGGCCCACGTGCGCCGCCGTCATCGATCTGCACGCCTTGCCGCTCTTATCCATATCGTACGCGACGGCGCAGCCCGCGGCGTTTTGTACGAACAAGCTCAAGCACTCTGCCAAGTGCTCGAGATCGTCGGCCCTTCCGGGCGTAAGTAGGCTCGCGAATTGCTGCCCGATGCACGGGTCGGTGGCCACGTTCAACAGCACCGAGGCTTGGCGGCCGTCTTTCGTGAATTTGAAGCCGTTGAAGGGATCCTTTGCGTCGGTCTTGCCGTCGCCGCGCACGACGGCGTCGACGTTGCTGGGGCCGCCGAGATCCGTGCACAGCTGCGAATCCGTGGCGGTGCCGCCCGCACCGGCGGTCGTCAGGCTGCCACCGTCGTCCTTGCCGGCGCTGGCGCTGGAGCCTGCTTTGCCGCCGTTGCCGCCGGTCGCGGGGCTGCTGTCGTCGTCGTCTCCGCAGGCGAGAGCGCAGCCAACGGCCGCGAAAACCATGAACGCCACGGGCGTGTATGAAGCGAGTCGCATGAAAGTACCTCCGGCGCTTTGTACGCGGCCCGGGCGCTTTCGGATCGGTGCGCCGCTCGGATTGTCACAACTGACGCAAGGCCACGCGGCTGCGAGTCGATGGCGTGATCCGATCGCCGGCCTGCGGCGTACCCTCTGAAGACTTGCCTGGACTAGAGCGAGCCTTCGAGGTGAACGATCTCGTGCCTTAGGATTGCGCCGACGTCTTTGAGCAGGGCCGCCAAGCGCTCGTCGTCCTCGGTCACGAGGCTTACGTGCTCGTCGTTCGGAACATGCTGACGCATCGCTTCGAGCAGCGGCCTCACGGCGTTTAGCTCGGTCACGCGAAAGGGAAATGCCCCGGGAAACTTGGGATCGAAGAGCGCCAGGCCGACAGGAGTAGCTAGAGCCCCGTTGAGCGCTTCGAGCAGGATTCGCCCGAGGTTGCGCGCAAACGCCAGCTGGCCGCTCGGCAGCTCGAACAGCGCTTCCAGCGCGGGGTCGCGGTCAGCCGTCAAGCTGCGCACGAGAGCGTTTCCGTTCGGCAGAGCCTGGAGCGCGCTCCAGCTGAAACGAAACGAACGAGCCTTGTACTTCTCGCGCATGCCCATGCGCTCGTAGAGCGCGAGCGCGGCGCGGTTTTCGGGCATCACGTTCAGCCGCCAGCTTCGCTTGCCGTGAGCGCGCAGCTCGTCGGCCGTGGCTTGCATCAACGCGCGACCCACGCCCAGCTGGCGCGAAAGCGGCGCGACCACGACGTTTCTGACATAGCCAGCTTGCGCATACTCCTGAAAGTAGCAGTACCCCACGACCTGCCCGTCGCGGCTCGCCACCCACGTCGACGGCACGAACGTCGACGCCCAAACCTCCCGATCCGGAACGCGGTCGCCCGAGCGCATCTCTGGGAACAGCTCGGCGAAGCTCGGATAGTCGTCGACCGTGGCGCGACGAACCGCGAGCACTGCTTGGCGCGGTTCCGTCACGCGGCGTTCTTTCGGCCTGCTACCAGGAAAAAGGCGCCTCCAACGCTGCCGTGATAGCTGCGGTCGTCGATGCCGCCAATGACCTTTTCACGCGAGGCGAAAGCGAGCGCGAAATGGACGGCGAAGCTGTTCTCGGCGCCGCCGCCCGCGAGATAGAAGCGCCTGGCGTCGGCTTCGCTGTAGTTCCAGAGACCTCGAATGTGACGGTCACGGGCATCTTCGACGAAGGCGCGCTGCGCGGCCGCCGTGTACGGCGGGAAGACCGCCGTGGCTCGATCGTTCACGTAAACTTCGACGTCGACCAGGCCCTGGGCGACGAAAAGCCCAGGCACCCGATCGCCGAGCGAGTTGTCGCCTTCGCCGAGCGCGACCTTCCCCCGTTCGCACGTCAACTGGAAGCGCACCAACTCCACGATCTCGTCGACGCCGGCCTGGTTCGAGATGGAATCGAGCAGCAGGGACTCGGTGAGGTTGTTCGGCTCCGCCACCGCGACCAGGCCGCCCGGCTTGGTTACCCGCCGCATCTCGGCGATCGCTGCCGCCGGATCGGCCAAGTGGATGAGCAAGGTTTGACAAGTCGTGAAGTCGAACGAGTCGTCGGGAAACGGTAAGCGCTCGGCCTCCCCTTGTCGGAACGAAAAGCGCTCCTCCAACCCGCGCGCTAAGGCGCGCTCTCTGGCTCGCTCGACCCAGATTGCCTCGCGATCGATACCTGTGACATGCGCGCTATCGGCCATCACGGCCGCGAGCAACGTGCCCCAGTGACCAACCCCGCAACCCACATCGAGCACACTTCGGACGGCGTCGAGCTTCCAGCGCTTTGCCATGAGCTGCAGAAAGTCGAGATTCCACCAATGATCGCGCGTGTCGCCGAAATGTTCCGCCGAGTGACCCGCCTGCCCTTGGAGCTCGTTACCCATGCTGCTCCTCGCCGCCGAGTCCTCGAACGTAGTCGAAGCGTGCGAATTCGTCAACTGTGCTTGACGGAAATCGCGCGCGTCACGTCGCTGCTCGTGCATCTGGCGGAAGTCGAGGCGCGCGGCGTGCATCGCACGCGCCGCTGCGCCGCAAGGTGGGTGAATCAGCGCGCTAACGGCCGCAAATCACAGTGCTAAATTCTGAAGCACTCGTAAGCGGCCGGCATCCACGCCCGGAGCTAACCTTCTGCCATGCGTCGCTCGCTGGCCTGTCTGCTGCTACTCGCGAGCGCGACGGCTTGCGGCTGGAGCGTCCTTGGCGACCCGCCCGGCATCAAGAGCGCCAGCGATGTGTCCGGGCCGCAGGAATCTCCCTCCGACTGCTGTCACGGCGGCAAAGCGAGTCCAGGCCACGCCTGCGAAGGTTGGTCGGACGAGTCGTGTCGAGTCGACTCGCGGAAGCCCGGGCAATACCCGCCCTCGCTACCAAACCGTTGGAGCAACCCGCACAACCGCTAATTGGCACACTACGCGCCAGCGCGGTGCCGCTATCGTCGATCGACGCGAGCCGTCCGAAACCCCGCGCCAGCGCGTGAGCGCTGAGAAATGCGCGGCGTCCGGAACGCTCTGCCCGCGTAGCGCGCGGGGTCGTTATATTCCTGCGGCTGTGCGACGCGAGGTGTACCGGCGGGATTGTGGGGCGCTGCACGTACGTCGATGAGCGAGGTGAGCGCTGCTGCGAGATGCGTTACCTCGAAGTGCATCACCTGCAGCCGTTCGCGAGGCAGGGCGCGCAAGTTGCGTCGAATCTGGCCTTGCGCTGCCGCGTGCACAACGAGCTGGCGGCTGAGCAAGATTTCGGCCCGGCGCTGATGGCGCGAAAGCGCGATCCGCTCAGGCACGAATCACGGCGCGCTCAAATCGACGCTCTCGCGAAAGGCTGAAAGCGCCGAAGCGGCTTCGGGCAGCGTTCGTGCCGACTCGAGAACGGCTTCGTTGGCCAAGGTCCCCGCGGAGATGTGACGAATCCGCAGGCTGCGAGTAGGGGCGGCCCTACTTGATCTTGCTGGGCAGCACCGTGCCGCAATCGACGAAGGACAGGTTCGTGTCGATGCGGAAGGTCGATGAGCTCGTGTGGCGCTCGGCGTGGAACAAGTCGAGATGGTAGATGTTGCCGGGCGTGATGCCGAGCATGCCGGCCGCCGTGTTGAGCACGATGGGGCGCGCCTGCATGGGGTGCAGTCCGCCCACGTCCACCGCCAGCTTGCCGTTGATGAACACCCAGACGTCGTCGTCACCCTCGAACTTGAACGTTTCGCCGCCCTTGTAGCGAAACTGCGTGTGAATCTCGGTCGTGAAACTGAAATTGTGCAGCATGTGGTCGTCGCCCATCATCTGCATGCCCATGAAGCCAGCGCCGTCGAGCGGGAAGTAGTTCAGGCTCTGAAACGTGAACAGTCCGCCGGCTTGCGGCGCGAAGTAAAACGACAACACGTACGGATCGTTCACACCCGGCGTGTCGCGGTACCACTGGTCGAAGTTGGCTTGCGTCGTGGTTTGCGCGCCGTACGGACACGGCGTCGGCTTTGCGCCGGGATGGCCGATCTCACATTGTGAGGCGTAGACCGGCTTTTGATCCGCTCCGAGCGTCGCGGAGACCAAGCCCGGCGTGACGTCGCCGCCTTGGATATCGGCCTCGAAGTCGGGGTGGCCGCCCTCTTTGGTGTTCTTGAAGTCGCGGACGACGCCGAGCAAGATGTTGCCGCAGTCACCCATCGCACCGCCGCCGGCACCGCCGGTTCCGCCGCTGCCGCTCGCGCCGCCGGAGCTGGGCGCGCCGCCGGAGCTGGGCGCGCCGCTGGCGCCGAAGGTGCCGCTGGCGCCGAAGGTGCCGCTGGCGCCGAAGGTGCCGCCCGTCGAAGCACTGCCAGCGGTCCCGCTGCCGCCGGCTCCGGACGTGATCGGATCGCCCAACTTGTAGCCGCCGATCTCGGTGGCGTGAAAGCCTGGCGGAAGCGTCCGGATGACTTGATCGGCCGGCGACGCGCCACCGCTGCCGCTCGTGTCGGTGTTAACGGGTGGGGCTACGATGGTGATGCTGCCGCCGTCGCTTTGCGCGCCCGTGCCGGAGCCTGAGGCTGCCGTCGACGTGCCGCCGGTGGCGTTCGCGGCTGCCGCCGACCCGGTGATCTCGCTGCCGGTGCCATTGCTGGCGCTACAGCTCGCCACAGCGACGGCCAATCCCAGCGAGCTCAAGCGACCCAAATGCGTGCTCATTGACTGTGGACTGAGGTGTCCGAGGCTGGCAGTTGCCATCAATTGAATGCCGCACCAGGTGCTCGCGACGGGCGGTTATGCTCCGTCAAAGCAGGATTTTTCCAACACAACCGGAGCGATAGAGCTCATTCGACGGGACGGCCGATGGCGATGGCCGTTTCGAAGATGTGAGCGCGCTCGCCAACCCAGCCGTACGCGTGCGGAGCGCCCGTTTCCGGATCGGTGACGAGCAAGATGGTCCCTAGGCCAAATCCGGTTCGCCCGACGCGCGTGTCGCGATCGTGAAGCAAGCTCGTCGAGTCGGCGATGCGAACGAGGTAGGCGTTGTCGTACCTGGCGAGGCGCCGCGGCGGGAGCACGATGAATGCGACGTGACCGGTGTTCTGCGAGTCGAGCTCACTGGGCTTGAGCCACGCGACAACGTCGCCAGGGGCGGCGTCTTCGACGCGCGCGACGCGGCGCCAACCGTCACGCGCCTGATCCACCGGCGCGCCAGCGATGCGGCGTTCGAAGTCGCGCGCCAGCGGCCGTCCCGCGAGGCGCGGTGTGTTGCGGGCCGCTCGAGGGCTCGCCCGGCGCAGCACCCACTCGGCCATGCCGGAGCAATCGAACGCATAGATGCCTCGCCGTTCGTCGACGTGAAAGCCGTGGCTGTACACGGAATCGGTCAGGGTCTCAGCCATGCGTCCGAGAGTTTTCATGACCGGATTGAGTTGCCAATCGATGTCGCGGTCCTGAGGCTCCGGGGTGGCTTCGGGTTTCGTTGCGGTTGGGAGCGCGCCGGGCGCGCGCGAATGAGCCGGCGCCACGCTGGATCGCTCGCGCGAGAGCGCGGCCCCCTGCGTTTCACAGGCTGCTAGCAGAGCGCCCGTAACCAATGACAGCGGCCAGCTCGACCAAGTCTCGCCTCGCGGCATCGACGGTTGAACCCCGGCGCCGTTGTTCCCTTGGGCCGCCTTAGGGGCCCGGCTTGGTCCAGACGTCGATTTGCTTGATCAGGCCGCTGCGCGCGAAGAGGGCCGACGACGCTTCGGCGGACAGGGTGTCGCCGGAAACTTCTTCTTTGCCGGTAGCGCGGGTCAGCACGATGCGCGGCTCGTCGGCGAGGTGGAAGACGACTGGCACCTGGCAGTAGGTGAAGCCGAGCGTCTGCTTGGCGAGCGGCACGCTGATGGCGGCTCCGCTCAGATCGAAGGTGTTGAGCTCGGCTGGCGCGAGTAAAAATTCGGATTTGCGCAGCAAGAGCGGGCGAAAGCTGACGCAGCCGTCGTGGACGATGACGCCCAGCTCGGCGAAGCGCGTGAGCACTTCTTCTTTGACTTGGCCGGTCATGCCCGGCTGGCGCGCGCCGGAACCGCTGGGCGTGTGGGAGTACGGATCGAGCGGGAAGGCGCCGTAAACCGAGGGCGACTTGTTGAAGCCGCCCAGTCCGCGACGGATGGTGTAGTAGCGGTCGCTGAGCTGAGCCACGACTTCGCTTGGCGCGCCTTGCTCGGCGGCCGCGAACGTGCGCTCGCAGGTGGCGAGGAGCAGCTTGGCCACCATGTGCCAGTAGATGCTGCCCAGGCCTTCGTAGGCGAACATGGTGCCGCTGCGGCCGGTGAAGCTGTGGTGGTCGAAGGTGGCTTCGTAAGCGTCGAGCGCCGCCGGAATCTCCTTTGGGTCACACTTCAGTGCCTTCAGCGCAAGCTCGAGCTTTTCGGCGCTGGCGAAGCTCTCGTGAAAGCGCACGACGCCTTGCTCGTCCTTGAAAATGACGCGCTTTTCGCCTTCAGTGAGCAGCTTTTGAAGCAGCTTCGACTTGGCGAGCGCGGCCGGGCTCACGCTGTTTTTTTCGAGGAAACGCGGCAGCCGCCGATCGGGGTAGAGCGTGTAGCTTTCTTGATCGGCGCGGTACATGCGGCTCTGCGCCAGCGCTTCGAGCATGCTGACCGCTTCCGTGGGCGGCATGGCGCGCGTGCTCAGCGCCGCGACTTGCCCTTCCAGCATTTCGTAGAGGTATTCGATGCGCACGCCGCCGTCGGCGTTGAACGCCAGCAAGTTGTAGGCGTGGTACAGCCCGTCGGGGCGCTTGTTGGCCGCGATGGTGTGAAGCGCCCAGCGGCGCGCCAAGTTGGCCACATCGAGCAGGCGCCCGCCCTTCAGCTTGCGCTTGCCGGACAAGCCGAAGTCGTAAAGCTTGCCGCGGAAGTCCGACGCAGCCAGGCCAAGCTCATCCATGACTTGGCGGCGTGCCTTGTCGTCGATGCTGGGCTGGGCGAGTAACCCCACGTGCTTCTCGAGGGCGGCCGCGGTGCGCTCGAGCCAGGTCGCGACTTCGTCCGTGAACGACACTTCGCGCGCCACAAGCGGCGCCATCAGCTCGATCAAAACGGCCAAATACCGCTCCAAATAATAGGTCGTCACCATCGACAAGCCGTAGCCGACCAGCGCATTGTTGGCGTCGTTCCACTCCGGGCGACCGGTGTTGAGCCACAGCCCGCCGCCTGGCACCAAATTTCCGAGCTTGCCGAGCGCGGTGACCCATAGCTTCTCGAGTAGCGAGACGCGCGTCAGGCCCCGCGCGTCGTTCAGGAGCTTGCCGTCGGAGCCGATCTCGCTGACGCGCGCGTTGATGCGCTTTTGTTTGTCGAGATCGAAGACGATGGTGTCGCGCACGTTGGCGACGATCTCCGCATACGGACGGATACGGTACGGCACGTTGGCGTACGTGAACAGCTCTCGCTCCAGCAACGCCGGTAGCCGGGCGGGATGGTGGCTGCGCGACAGCTCGATCAGCTTCGTCAGGTAGATGACCTGGTGATCGCCCCAGTAGCCGATGGCCGCCCACGGGTGGTCCGGCTCCGGCACTTCCCAATCGATGCCGTCTTGCGTGATGCGGTACGGGTTGTAGCCGTCGGCGGTCGACGCATTCACGAACTTGACGATGATGCTCTCGACGAAGTCCGGATACGGCACGCTCAAGGCTTCCCAATTTTGGAAGATATCGCGCCAATTGCCCTGAAATCCGAGCAAATCGCGGCCGTGCTGGTCGCGCACGCGGATCTCGAAACGATTCCAGGGGCGGCTCGGATCACCGTGGCGGCGGCTGAACGTGAGCGGTAGATATTCGTAAGCGAGCCGGCTGAGATCGGCGTCGGCCTGCAGCTCGACCAGCGACGAAAGCTCGCTACGGAGCAGGGTTTCGGGCAGCTCGCTCAACAGCTTTTCGAACTTCTGGTGCGTCGCGCGGCTCCACGTTTTCACGAAGCGAGCGAAGTCGGTGCCTGCAATGGCGTAGCCCTGCGCGTAGATGCCGCCGCGCAGGTCATTGAACAGCACGGTCGCCAAGTGGTGCGCGCTGCTGAGCCGATCGGCGGTGACTTGAAAGCCGTCCGTCGCCGCCAAGATGCGGCGCAGATTCTGCGTGCCATGCTCCACGTCTTCGTGCACCTCGGCTGCCAGCTCGGCCGGCTTGGCCAGTCGCGCCACGAGCTCGCTGACCTGCCGCTGCGACTTCGCCACGTCGAGCACGGTGAGCCACGACTGCTTCGCTCCCGGGGCGAGCTCGACCGTGCTGGCCAGCAGGTAGGCGCCGCGCTTGCCTCGCACCTCGCTTTGCGCCTCGACGTCTTCGCCGTGTTGAAAGCGGCGGTTTTGCTCGCCTGACAGCAAGATTTTGGCGTTCGGCAGCCCGTAGCTCCAGACGCTGGCGGCGTGCAGACTCTCGCGCGGCTCCGCGCGATCGATGACTTGCGCGGTGAGGGTGTAGAGGCCAAGCGAGGTGCCGGCCACGACTTCGTTCTTTTTGTAGGCGTCGAGCAGCGAGCTGAAGCCCAGCTGCATGGACTCTTCGATGTCGGCGGCCAGCAGGTTTTGCACGCCGTCCAGCACGCGCACCTTCACGGCGGAGCTGCCGGTGTTTTCGAGCGTGCACTCGCGCACGAAGCCGTGCTTGGCGCTGGTCTTCCACTCGTAACTGAAGCGCACGCCTAAGTCTTGATTCAGCTCTTCGAAGCGCAGCTTGTTTCCGAGCACGCTCTTTTCGAGGCTGCGCGTCACGTCGTAGACGAAGTCGGACAGGTCGCCGAGCGGCCGCCACAGCTTGCGAGCGCCGCCGCGTTCGACGACAAGCGACGTGTACGGTCCCGACACGTCCACGCCATCGAGCAGCTTGTCTTCGGTCGTGTACGGGAACAGCGCGAGCTTCGAGCTTTGGCGACCCGCCGTGAGCGCTCCGTTGGAGCCGACGAACAGCCAGTGATCCGAGTCGCTCACCACTGTCATGAGAAAGGCCGGCAACGCCTCGGCATGCTCGATGCGATAGAATGTCTCCGCGCCCCGCTCGACCAGCCGACCGTCGACGGTCGCCTCGCGCTTCGAGATCGGGTGATTGCCTAGAAAGACGCCGCCGTGGCTCATGGGTCTGCTCAATGTCCGGAAAGCGCCCAGTAGATCCCAAAAACCCCCGCAATACACGCCAAAACGCCAGTCCTTTCGCGTCACCCAATCGGCGCCATGAGGACCCAGATTTTTTCACAGGGAGGATGGGAGGACGGGAGGTCCGCGAGGCGAGAATTCTTGGGTTTCGCGTCGGGCAGAGACGCGCGTCGACTGCGCAGTCTTCGAGCAGCGACGACAGTCTCGAGCCAATAAAACCTCGCGGACCTCCCGATCTCCCGTTCTGACCTGAAACTCAGGTGGCCACAACGGCGAGTTTCACGCTTGAAGAATCCGCGACCGTCGCGGGGGCTCGACTGACCTGAAACTCAGGTGGCTACAACGGCGAGTTTCACGCTTGAAGAATCCGCGACCGTCGCGGGGGCTGGACTAGGAAGAAACTCGTGGAGCTTGGGCCCTTCGCG
>Ga0307508_10001442_pt1 | contig 26756 bp, 12 predicted proteins | sample 9_EM_MG_FD_203089 | JGI IMG/M metagenome (GOLD analysis project Ga0307508, IMG submission 203089) | Populus trichocarpa ectomycorrhiza microbial communities from riparian zone in the Pacific Northwest, United States - 9_EM | ecosystem: Host-associated > Plants > Roots > Unclassified | place...
ATAAAAGAATGTGGTCGCCGCGGCGCGACGACCACATTGATCAGGCCGTGACGCTGATCGAGCTGCTGGCCGACGAACTGGCCGTCGTCGACGCGCTGCCGAACATCGCATCCAGCTTTTCCTTGAACGCGGCGAACTCGCTTTTGCTGACCGATTCGTCGCCGTCGCTGTCCATCGCGGCGAACAAGTCCTTGACCATGTCCTTCACGGCACCGGCGGCGCGCTCTTCGGCAGAAACGGTGCCGTCGCCGTTGGTGTCGAGCGGGTCGGTGCTGCTCGTGCTGCTGCCGGTCGTGTCGCTGTCTCCCGGCGGCGGTGGCGGTGGCCGGCTGCCGCTGCGCTGCGCGAAATCCACGGTCGACGAAGGCTTCGGCATCAGGCTCTTCATGCCTTCGTCGAGTTCGTCCTTGCTCAGGCTGCCGTCGCCGTCGCTGTCCATCTTCGTCATCAGGTCATCGGCGCTGCCCAGCGTGTTGCCATCGCTCTTCTCGGCCATCTTGTCGAGCATGCCTTGCAGCTCGGTCTTGTCGACGCTGCCGCTGCCGTCGGCATCGACCTTGGCGAACATTCGGTCGGCGCGCGACGTCGAGCGTGCGCTGCTGCTCATCTCGGACCAGGCGCTGCTCGCGCTGCTGATCCCGCTGATCGTACTCATGGGACGGTTCCTTTCGGGTGAAGTGGAGGAAGAAGCCGCGCCCCGCGCCGTTGACGAGGCGGATCGCGGCTGGTGCATTCTTGAAATCACGCGTCACCGCGCCGTGTCGGCTTTGTGTCGACCTTGGTACGAAAGCCCGTCCCAAGCGTCGAACAGCGGGCGAGGGGCGGCGCTGTTCCGGTGTTTGCGGCCGGCCTACGGCGGCTACGCTCTGTCGATCCACGATGAAGCCCGCACCGCAGATCCTCGTCATCGCCGATGCACTCGGCAGCCGCTCGCTGTGCGAAGGCTTGCGCTCGTTCCAGCTTCACGCGCAGGCCGCGCGCGATGGCGCCGAGGTGCAGGCGCGGCTCGCGCAGCGGCGCTTCGACCTCGTCGTGCTCGACCTGATGCTGCGCAGCCTGAATGCGCTCGGGCTGACGCGCGAACTGCGCGCCGACTTCAAGCTGCCGGTGATCCTGATCAGCGACCACGGCAGCGCTGCCGAGCGCATCGTCGGTCTCGAGATGGGTGCCGACGATTGCATGGACCGGCCGCTGCTCGTGAACGAGCTCGCCGCGCGCATCCGCGCGGTGCTGCGCCGCACCGGCGGCGCTTCGACGGCGCACGGCAACCGGGTCCGCTTCGACGGCTGGGAGCTGCAGCGCAGCGAACGCCACCTGCGCTCGCCCGAGGGGGTGCCGGTGGCGCTGTCGAACGCCGAGTTCCAGTTGCTGTCGACCTTTCTGCAGGCGCCGCGCCGCGTCGTCAGCCGCGACGATCTGGCGGCACGGGCACAGGGTCACGCGCCCACGGCCACCAGCCGCAGCATCGATCTGCTGGTGTCCCGGCTGCGCCACAAGCTCGGTGCCCCGGCGGATCGCGCACCGCTGATCCGCTCGGTGCGCGGCGTCGGCTATCGGTTCGACGCGCAGTCGATCGAGGCGCTCGCCTGATCGACAATGGCGCGGATGAGCCGCGCGCCTGACGTTTCCGAATCCGTCTATTCTCGAAGTGCAGGCATCGACGCGTTGCGCGTTGGCACGACGCTGCTCGTCGTGCTGCACCACACCGCAATCACCTACGGTGCAATCGGCGGCTGGTACTACAAGGAGATCGCGACCGACCGCTCGCTGTCGTCGATGCTGCTGGTGTTCTTCTGCACCTTCAATCAGGCCTGGTTCATGGGCCTGTTCTTCCTGCTCGCGGGCTACTACACGCCGGCTGCATTGCGTGCCAAGGGATCGTGGCGGCATCTGCGCGATCGTTTCCAACGTCTCGGCGTGCCGCTGCTCGTGTACGGCTTCGTGCTCGGGCCGATCACGATCGCGCTGGCGCAGACGGCGCGCGGCAAGCCCTTCGTCGACACGCTGCTCGCACTGTGGCAGCGCGGCGAGTTCGAAAAGGGACCGCTGTGGTTCGCGTGGGCGCTGCTGATCTTCGCGGTGATCGTGGTGCTGTGGCGCATGGTGGCGGAGTCGCGCGGCGAGCCCGCCGCGGCACGGCCATTTCCTTCCAATGCGATGCTGCTGGGTGCGGCCCTCGCGACCGGCGTGACCGCGTTTGCGTTGCGGCTGCTGTGGCCGGTCGGGCGCGAGGTATGGGGTCTGCAACTCGGCTATTTCGCGAGCTATGCCCTGCTGTTCGTCGCCGGGTGTGTCGCGGCGGCGCCGCGCTGGCTGGAGGCCTGGCCCGAGGCGCAGGTACGCACCTGGCGGCGCGTGGCCTGGTTCACGCTGCCGGTGCTCCCGGTGGTGGCGCTGCTGGGCGGCAAGTGGCTCGGCCTCCAGGGCCGTCCCGAGGGTGGCTGGAGCGTGCCCGCCCTCGTCTATGCGCTGTGGGAGCCGCTGCTGGCATGGGGCGTCATCCTCGGTTTGCTGCAGCGTTGCCGCCGCCGGTTCCACGTGCTCGGGCCGGTTGGTCAGCGCCTCGCGCGGCGTGCGTTCGCGATCTATGTGATCCATCCGCCAGTGGTGGTCGCCGTCACGCTCCTGTGGCGCTTCGTTCCGGCACCGGCGCTGCTGAAGTTTGCGCTCAGCGGCAGCGTCGCGTGTCTGCTGTGCTATCTGCTGGCGGGTGCGCTGCTGCGTGTGCCAGGCTTCAACCGCGTGCTGTGATGCTGACGGCTCGCGTGAGAGCCTGCTACGACGACGTGAACGGCGCGCGCCGCGCCAGCCGCTAGATCTTCAGCAGGATCGCCGCGACGGCCAGCGCCGCCGGCACCGCCTGCACGAACAGGATCTTGATGCCCACGCTCATCGCGCCGTACAGGCCCGCGACGATCACGCAGCCGAGGAAGAACAACTGCACCGACTGGCCCGCCGCGCCCAGGCTCAGGCCCCAGATCAGCCCGGCGGCGAGGAAGCCGTTGTACAGGCCCTGGTTCGCGGCCAGCACCTTGGAGGCGGTCGCGAACTCGGGCGTGTTGCCGAACACCTTGCGGCCGAAGGGCTTGTCCCACAGGACCATTTCGAGCACGACGATGTAGAGGTGGATCAGCACGACCAGCCCCACGAGCACGTTGGCAACCATCGATTGAACCTTTCAACTGGAGGGAGCGTGAGTGTACGGGCCGGGTATGCTCGGGCGCCGCCACCCTGGAGACACGTCGATGCAGGATCCGGTCAACGGCCGCCTGCCCTACCTGGCCGGCTACGCCGAAGAGACGCTGGCGCAGGTGCGCCCGCTGCTGGCCAGCGGCGAACTCGGCGAGCGCCTGCGGCGCCGCTACCCGGAGGTGCACGAGGTGCGCACCGACGGCGCGCTGTACGACTACACGATGGCGCTGAAGACCCGCTACATGCGCCATGCCGAACCGCTGAGCAAGGTCCAGTTCGACAATCGCCTGCACGTGATCCAGAACGCGCTCGGCACGCACACGACGGTCGCCCGCGTGCAGGGCAACCGGCTCAAGGCGAAACGCGAAATTCGCGTTGCGGGCGTGTTCCGCGAGGCGCCGACCGAGTTCCTGAAGATGATCGTCGTGCACGAGCTGGCGCACCTGAAGGAGCGCGCACACGACAAGGCCTTCTACGCGCTGTGCCAGCACATGGCACCCGACTACCACCGGCTCGAGTTCGATCTGCGGCTGTACCTGACGGTGCAGGAGTTCAGCCCGGCCCGGTGAGGTCTGACAGCTCGGCGCCGAGGTTCGCGCGCGCCGCCGCCTCCCACGCGGCCTGCAGCTCGGGGGTGCGGTAGATCGCCGGGCGATCCAGGAACGACCGCAGCACCGCCGCGCGGCCGGCCCGGTAGCGCGCGTCGTCGACCCACGCGTACTCGGCGCGGATCGCCGCGCTGTAGGCCGCGTAGTCCGCCGGGCTCTGCGCCAGCACCGACAGGTCGAGATCGAGGAACAGCCACGCGTCGGTGTCGTTCGCGTCGGCCTGGTGGTGCTCGGTCGCGAGCACCAGCGCGGCGACGCGTTCGATGTCGTGCGCGGCCCAGCCGAGCGCACCGAGTTCGACACGCGCGAGCGCGGCCGAACGCGCTTCGTTGTCGCGGCGTGGCGGGTCGTAGACCGCGTCGTGAAACCAGATCGCCGCGTCGATCAGGCGTGGCTCGCGTGCGAGCGCCTGCCAGTGGGTCAACCAGCGCTGCAAGGCCCGGACGTGTGCGAGCGTGTGGTACCGGCGCTGCGGCTCGGCGTAGCGCGCGGCCAGGCGCGTCGTCAGCTCGATCGGCAGTGCCGCACCGGTGCGCATCACCAGTCCTCCTTCACCGCCAGCGCCATCTGGCGCCCGGCGGCGCTGCGTGCCGCGAGCCATGCGGTCAAGGTGCCCGCCGCCATCACCGCCGCGCACAGCGCCGCCAGGCGCGCCCACGGCAGCAGCAGGTCCATGGTCCAGTGAAAGCTCTGCGGGTTCACGACCTTGACCAGCACCACGCTGACCGCCAGGCCCAGCAACAAGCCGAGCAAGGCGCCGGCGCCGGTCCACACCGCGCCCTCGGCGGCGACCACGCGCAGCACCTGCGCGCGTGTCAGCCCCAGGTGCGCGAGCAGGCCGAACTCCTTGCGGCGCGCGAGCACCTGCGCCGAAAAACTCGCGGCGATGCCGAACAGCCCGATCGCGATCGCGACCGCCTGCAGCCAGTAGGTGACGGCGAAGCTGCGGTCGAAGATGCGCAGCGAGGTGGTTCGGATCTCGCCGACCGAGGCGAATTCGAGCAGCGCGCCGTCCAGGCCGAGCTCGGTCGCGAGCGTGCGCAGCGCGGGTTGAAGCGTCGCCGGGTTCGTGCCCGGCTCCAACCACAGCGCGAGATCGTTGACACGCTCGTCGCCGGTGAGCCGGCGGTAGTCAGCCTCGAGCATCGCGATCGCGCCGTGCTGGCGCGCGTAGTCGCGCCAGACGCCGCGCACGAACACCGGCGTGCTGGCGCCGCCCGGCAGCGGCAGCGTCAGCCGCGTGCCGGGCGCTGCGCCGTACAGGCTCACCATCGCTTCGCTGACGAACACGCCGATCGTGTCGCGCGGCAAGGGCACGAGTTCGCCGACCAGCGGCAGCGCCTTGGCCGGATCGTCGATCGCACGCGCGATCAGCACGACCGCCGGCCGCGCCGGGTCGAGCTGAACACTCGTGACGCGCTGCGCCGCCGCACGCGCCACGCCGGGCAGCGCGGCCGCGCGCTGCGGCAGCGCCGCCGGCAGCGTGACGACATCGCCGGCGACCAGCGACGAGGCGGCGCGCACGTACAGATCGGCCGGCAGCACGGTGTCCAGCCATTGCGTCACCGAGTCGCGAAAGCTCGCGACCATCACCGTCAGCGCCACCGCGAGGCTCAGGCTCGCGACGACGCCGGCGACCGCGATCGTCGCGGTGTGGCGCTGATGCCGCGCGCGTTCGACCGCGAGCAGCGCGAGCGCATTCGACGGCGGTGCGATGCCGGCGAGCAAGCCACCGACGGCGCTCGGCACACAAGCGATGCCGCCGAGCATCAGACAGGCCACCGACGCATACGCCGCGAGCGGAATCTCGGCGATCGGCGGCGCGAGCGCGAGCAGCACGCCGGCGACGAGCAGCAGCGGCCCGAACCACGCCGGCAGCGCGCCGGTGGGGTCGGCGCCCAGGCCCTTCAAGGCCTGCGCCGGTGCGAGTCGCTGTGCCGAGCGCGCCGGCATCCAGCCGCCGACCACGGCCGCGGCGACGCCGAGCGCGCCATAGATCAGCGCCGAGACCGCGTCGAACTGCAGGGTCGGCGCGACGCCGGGAAAGTAACCGCCGCCGAGATCGCCGGCGAGCAAGCGCAGCGCGAGCGCCGCCAGCGCCGTGCCCAGCAGCAGCCCGAGCACGCTGCCGGCCAGTCCCAGCACGGCCGACTCCGCGATCACCAGCCTCAGGCGCTCGCGCCCGCTCAGGCCGAGCACACCGAGCAGCGCGAGCTGCGGCTGGCGCTTCGCGACCGACAGCGACAGGATCGAGAACACCAGGAACGCACCGGTGAACAGCGCGACCAGCGCGAGCACCGTCAGGTTGACGCGGTACGCGCGCGACACGTTCGAGACCCGCTGCGCCGCTTCGTCCGGCGCCGCGGCACGCACGCCCGGCGGCAGCGCGAACTCGCGCAGCGCTTGCGCGCGGTCGGCGCCGGCGCGCAGGCGCACGTCGATGCGGCCGAGCCGGGCCGACCAGCCGAAGCTCGATTGCACGCCGGCGATGTCCATGACCGCGAGCGCGGTGCCCGACGCGGCGATGCTGCCTTGCACGCGCAGCATGACGCTGCCGTTCGGCGTCTGCACGCGCACGCGGTCGGTGCTCGCCGCACCGAGTCGCTGGCGCGCCCGCTCGTTCAAAAAGATCGCATCGGGTGCGAGTACCGCGAGTCGGTCCGCGCCGTCGGCCGGGCGCGGCATCAGCGCCGGCGACAGCGGGCCGGCGACGAGCGCGTCGAGCCCGACGATTTTCAGGGCGACACGTTCGCCGTTCGCGGTGAACGCGAAGCTGTCGATCTCGATCACCGGGCTGGCGATCGCGACCTGCGGGTGCGTGGCCACGCGCGCGTAGAGTGTTTCGTCGAAGCCGCTGCGCTGGCCCCGCAGCTCGAAGTCCGGCACGCCGTTGACGGCACGCACCGCCGAGCTGAATTCGCTGAGCGCCGACTGGTTGATCAGCTGCACCGAGAACGCCAGCGCGACACCCAGCATCACCGCGAGCAGCGCCGCGCCATGGCGCCACGGATGGTGGCGCAGTTCGGGCCACGAGAGCTGTCGCAGCAGCGCGATCATGTCCGCTCGAATTCGAACATGCCGCCCGCGGTCAGCGTCAGCACGCGATCGGCACGCGCCGCGGCGGCGCGCGAATGCGTCACCAGCACGCAGGCTGCGCCCTCGGCGCGCACCTGTGCCGAGAGCAGGTCCATCACGCGCTCGGCGGTGCCGGGGTCGAGGTTGCCGGTCGGTTCATCGGCGAGGATCAGCTGCGGCTGGTGCACGAGCGCGCGCGCGATCGCGACGCGTTGCAGCTGGCCGCCAGAGAGCGTCTGCGGCAGGCGCCGGCCGAGGTCGGCCAGGCCGACCGCATCGAGCACGCTTTGCACGCGCACCGCATCGGGCCGGCCCTGCAACAGCAGCGGCAGGCCGACGTTGTGCGCCACGCTCAGGTGCGGCAGCACATGAAAGGCCTGGAACACGAAGCCGAGGTGGGCGCGCCGGAACAAGGCCTGCTGCGGCTCGGGCAGCGTCGTGATGTCGGTGCCAGCTATTCGAACGCGGCCGTCGGCGACGTCGTCGAGACCCGCGATGCAGTTCAGCAGCGTGGACTTGCCGACGCCCGATTCACCGAGGATCGCGACGAACTCGCCGCGGGCGACCTGCAGGTCGACGCCGCTGAAGATGACGGTTTCGCCATAACGTTTGGCGAGCGAGGCGACATCGAGCAGTGGCGGGCTCATGTCTCCGGCAGCGCGTCCGCGAGTTGTGTCGCCAGCGCCACCACGGCCTCGATCGCACCGGGCGCGTCGCAGGCCACGCGATGCCGCTGCGGCATGCTGCGCAGCCAGGTGAGCTGGCGCTTCGCGAGCTGGCGCGTCGCGGCGACGCCGCGTTCGGGCAGATCGCTCAGGTCACCGGCGACCAGCGCTTCCCAGGTCTGGCGGTAGCCGACGCAGCGCATCGACGGCATGTCGGCATCCAGGTCGCCGCGCTCGCCGAGGCGCCGCACCTCGTCGACCAGACCCAACTCGAGCATCTGGTGAAAGCGCGCCTCGATGCGCTGGTGCAGCCAGGCGCGGTCATCGGGCTCGAGCGAGATCAACGGCGGCAAGTCCTGCGACGGCGGCGCCTTCTCGCGATGAAAACTCGAGAGCGGCTGGCCGCTGACGCGGAACACCTCGAGCGCGCGCTGGATGCGCTGCTGGTCGGCAGGCTTCAGGCGCGCGGCCGTGACCGGGTCGACGCGCTGCAGCTCGCGGTACAGCGCCGGCAGGCCCTCGCGCTCGAGTTGCTCGGCGAGCGCCGCGCGCACCGCGCGGTCGGCCGCGGGCATTGCGTCCAGGCCTTCGAACAAGGCCTTGAAGTACAGCATCGTGCCGCCGACCAGCAGCGGCAGGTGGCCGCGCGCGTTGATCTCATTGATGAGCCGCTGCGCGTCGCCGACGAAGCGTGCGGCCGAATAGGCCTCGAACGGCTCGATGATGTCGATCAAGTGGTGCGGCACGAGCGCGCGCTCGGCAGCGCTGGGCTTGGCGGTGCCGATGTCCATGCCGGTGTAGACCAGCGCCGAGTCGACGCTGACGATCTCGACCGGCCGGCGCGACTGCCACGCGGTTGCGATCTCGAGCGCGGCGGCGGTCTTGCCGGAGGCCGTCGGGCCGGCAAGGCACAGGCAGCGCAAGACGGGCGTCGTCATCATGCCGTCGCCGCCCGTGCGATCGCCGGGCCGGCATGCGGGTCGCCGTGCCGCTGCACCAGCGTCCACGCGACCAGCGCGAGCACGATGCTGAAGGCGCCGACGCCGAGCGTGACCGGGAACACCGTGTGCATCGGCGCGCGGCCCAGCCACAAGCCGATCAGGAACGCCGTGACCATCATCGCGAAGCCCGACACCGAGGCCGCGGTGCCGGCCTTCTCGGGGAAAGGCCCAACCACGCCGGCCTGCCCGCAGGGCTGGTGGATGCCGTGGCCGAGCGCGAACAGCAGCTGCGGCAGCATGATCGCCCACACCGCCTGCACGCCCGCGAGGCTGAGCGCGGCCATGCCGACGCCGCCGGCGAGCGAGAACAGCGCACCGCGTTTCACCGCGCCGCGCAGCCCGTGGCGCAGCAGCAGGCGCCGGCACAGCACCGTGCCGGCGATGTAGGCGAGCGAGCTGGTCGCGAGGATCAGGCCGTACTCGATGCGCGAGCTGCCGAGCACGTTGATGAACACGAACGACGAGCCCGCGAGCAGGAAGAACAGCCCGCCCCAGCTGCAGCACAGCAGCGCGGTCCAGGCGCGGAAGGTCGGGTGCGCGAGCACGTCGGCCCAGTTGCGCAACAGCCGCGACGGGTGCGTTGCCTGCGGGTTGCGCAGCGGCAGCGTCTCGGTGAAGCGCCACGCGATGAACGCGAACGTGGCGGCGCCGAACAGCGCGGTCGCCAGCAGCGCGGCGTGCCAGCTCAGCGTCTGCACCAGCAGGCCACCGAGCACCGGCGCGAGCATCGCGATCAGCCCGAGACCGCCGAGCGCGCGCGACATCACGCGCGCGCCTTCGGACGGCTGGAACAGGTCGCGCACGATCGAGCGGCCGCAGGTCACGGCCGCGGCCATCGTCACGCCTTGCAATGCGCGCCATGCGATCAGCGCCTCGATGGTTTGCGCGAGCGCACCGAACAGGCTGGCGACGCTGTACAGCGCCATGCCGACGAGCAGCACCGGGCGCCGGCCGAAGCGGTCGGCGAGCGGGCCGCAGACGAGTTGCGCGCAGCCGAAGCAGATGATCAGCACCGACAGCGTGAGCTGTGTCGCGCCGATGCTCGCACCGAGCTCGCGCTGCAGCGTCGGCAACGCAGGCAGGTAAAGGTCGGTCGAGATCGGCTGGATGCCCAACAGCAGCGTGAGCGTCATTACGATCACGGCGGGGCTCATGGGTTGGCGGTCGGGGGCGGGAGAAAACATGCTGGGAGCGTAGCAGGGCGGCCTCGCGAACCGGCGCGCGAGAGCCGTGGCGTGTCGCGGCGAACGATCAGCCGAAACTCTCGTCCGCGCGCAGATAACGCCATTGGCCGGCGGGAAGGTCGCCGAGCATGACCTTGCCGATGCGCACGCGCTTCAAGCCCAGCACCTGCAGGCCGACCGCCTCGCACATGCGGCGGATCTGGCGCTTCTTGCCCTGGGTCAGCACGAAGCGCAGCTGATCCTCGTTGACCCACTCGACCTGGGCCGGGCGCAAGGCCTCGCCGTCGAGCTCGAGGCCGTGGCGCAGCAGCGCCAGGCCCGAGTCGGGCAAGCGCCGGCGATCGGCCGTCGCGACGCGCACCAGGTACTCCTTCTCGACCTCGCTGTCCTCGCCGATCAGCTGCTTCGCGATGCGGCCGTCCTGCGTCAGGATCAGCAGGCCGACCGAGTCGATGTCGAGGCGCCCCGCGGGCACCAGGTTCTTCAGGTGCTCGCGCAGAAAGCGCGTGCCGGAGCGGTCCTCGCGCCATTGGTTGGCCGGCGTGACGAGCACGACCGCGGGCTCGTAGCCATCTTCGGCCTGGCCGCTCACATAGCCGACCGGCTTGTTGACGAGCACCGTGACGCGCTGTGCCTGCTGGAACTTGGCCTTCGCGTCGATCGTGATGCGCTGGTGCGGCTGCACGCGCGAGCCGAGCTCGCTGACGACCTGGTCGTCGACGCGCACATAGCCCTTGGCGATCCACTCGTCGGCCTCGCGGCGCGACGCGATGCCGAGCTCGCTCATGCGCTTGGACAAGCGCATGCTGCCGGGCGCGTGTGCAGCCGGCATGCGATCGTCGTCGTCATCGTCACGGTGTCGCGATGGGCGCGACGACTGGCGCGGGTTCGGGCGCGGCTCGTAGCGCGGTGGCTGTGGCGGTGATGGGCGCGGCGTGGCAGTCGGCGCGGTGCGCGGGCCCGCACGCGGTGCGGACCTCGGATCGGCGCGGGGCGCGAACCGCGGCGCACGATCGGGTGTTGTCGCTGGTGGTTGCTGTTGCTGCGGCCGACGCGGTGGCTGCGCCGGGTTCTCGGTACGGCGCGTGAAGCCCTCGGGCGGCCGGTCGCCGAAGCGCTGGCGCAGTTGCTCCTGGTAGCGCGCTTCGCGCTCGGCGCGCTGCGCCTGGGCCTGCGCCAGCGTCGGGCGCGTCTTCACGCCGGCGCCGCTGCCGCGCACCGGCGGTCGGGCCGCATCGGTCCGGGGGGCGGCATCGGTGCCGGGCTTCTTCAGTTTGATCGTGACCATGGTGTGATTGGAGCATGCCGGTGTCACTGCGCGGATGTGACCCGGGCGGATGCGTGACGTTCACGTTTCCACGCCATCCGTGACGATGTGCGCGGAACATTTTGTTGCATCAGTTCCACTGGGCATTCTCCGAGCAAGCCCTTTCCCTAAACTCTATTCACACACAGATGAGCAACCGCGACCCGTCGTGAATGCCGCAGTAAGAAGCATCCAGGGAGTGGGTCGTCATGTTGAATCAGTGCTGTGCGTCGCGGCGTTCGCCGTTGTCGCGACAACCGAGGCTGCTGCCGTGCATCGGCTCGGTTGCGGCCATCGCGGTGATGGCGTGGTCGCCCCTCGTGGCATTCGCCCAATCGTCGCCGACGCCCTCGCAGGTCATCGAAGAAGGCCTGCGCAGACAGCAGGAGCGCGACGTCCAGCAGCAGCGTGCGCAGCAGCCTCAGGCCGATGCGCTGAGCAGGCCGCAGCCCCGGTTCACGCTCGCCGACTTGGCCGCAGAGGCCCCGTGCTTCGTGATCGACGACATCGCATTCGACGGCCCGGGATGGGAGCGTTTCCGATGGCTGCTGAACGAGACGACGCCTTACCTGCACCGCTGCATTGGCGTGCAAGGCCTGCAGCGCATCGCGTCCGCGCTGGACCAGGTTCTGATCGAGCAGGGGTATGCGACCACGCGCGTGGTGCTGCCGGCGCAGAACTTGCGCGAAGGTCGCTTGAAACTGTTCCTGCATGTCGGTCGGGTCGGTGCGATTCGCATGGTTCGCAACGAGACCGGCAAGCCGGTCCTCGATCAACGCTGGGGCACCTGGAAGAACGCGTTCCCTGTCAGTGAGGGTGACATCCTCGACATCCGCGCGCTCGAGCAGGGCGTGGAGCAGATGAAGCGCCTGCCGAGCCAGAGCGTCAGCACCCGGCTTGAGCCCGGCGCGCAGCCCGACACCAGCGTGGTGTTGATCGAGCGCGAGACCGGTGGCCTGAAGGACCGCTTCCGCGGCGGGCTCACGCTGGACAACTCGGGCAGCGAGAGTCTGGGCCGCACGCAGCTGTCGGCCAACCTCGCATTCGACAACCCACTCGGACTGAACGACGTCGTCAACCTCGGCTTCAACACCAACGCCGAAAGCCCCAAGCACGACCACCGCAGCCAGAGCCTGTCGGCGGGCTACAGCATCCCGTGGGGTTACAGCACCTTCTCGGTCAACACGAGCCGCAACGAATTCGCGCAGATCGTGCAAGGCACGACGGTGCAGTTTCTGTCCAGCGGCCGCAGCGAGAGTAATGGCCTGCGATGGCAGCAGATGGCGTTGCGCACCGCGTCCAGCAAGACCGCGGTGTACGCCGAGGTCGCGACGCGGCGTGCCAACAGCTATCTGGACGATGTCGAGCTCATCGTGCAGAAGCGCCGCACGACGAACCTCGAGACCGGCCTCACGCACCGCCAGCTGATCGGCGATGCGGCGATCGATCTCGACATCGCCTATCGCCGCGGCATGCCGTGGCACGACGCACAAGACGATCTGCCGACCGCCAGCGATGGGGGTCTCACCTTGCGGCCCCATCTCTGGACGCTGAACGCCAACGTGACCTGGCCTTGGAAGGCCGTCGGCCGCGACCTTCAATGGTCCAGCAGCCTGCGGGCACAGCGCACCCATGACAACACCTTGTCCGTCGACCAGATCGCGATCGGCGGCCGCGGCAGCGTGCGCGGCTTCGATGGCGACCGCGTGCTGCTGGCCGAGAGTGGCTGGTTTCTGCGCAACGAACTGAGCATCTCGCTGCCGCGTGTCGGCGTGTTCGAGTTTTCGACCTATGCCGCACTTGACGCCGGAAGGGTTTGGGGGCCGAGCGATGTGAACCTGGTCGGCCACGCGCTGGCCGGCGCCGCCGTGGGCTTGCGCGGGCGACACAAGAACCTGCAGTTCGACGCCGCACTCGGCGCGCCGATTCATTCGCCGGACGGTTTCGTCACGTCGTCGGTGGCCCCCTATGTCAGCGTGAGCTGCGGCTTCTAGAGATGAGCATGAGCACAACGATCTTCCGAGGGAGCGTCGAGATGACCGCAAGCCATTCCACGCAAGCGGCGAAACGGCCTTGGCTGCGCCGTATCGCCAAACTGCTGATGCTGGCCCAGGTCCTGTACCCGATCGCCGGCATCGCGCCCGCCAGTGCACAAGCCCTGACCCCGAGCACCAACGCGCCGGCCGGACAGCGCCCGATCATCGATGCCGCGCAGAACGGCGTGCCCATCGTGCACATCGCGCCGCCTTCGGTTGGCGGCGTCAGCCGCAACCAGTTCCAGCAGTTCAACGTCGGCAGCAACGGCCTGATCCTGAACAACAGCAGCGCCAACGTGCAAACCCAGCTCGGCGGCTGGATCAGCGGCAACATGCAGCTGGGGCCCACGCCGGCCCGCATCATCCTGAACGAGGTCGTCTCCAGCAGCACAGGCAACAGCGCGAGCCAGCTCAAGGGCTTCATCGAGGTCGCCGGGCAGCGCGCCGACATCGTCATCGCCAACCCGAACGGCGTCAGCTGCGATGGCTGCGGCTTCCTGAACACCAACGGCCGCGCCACGCTCACCACCGGCGCGCCGCAGTTCGGCGCGCAAGGCGAGTTGACTGGCTTCAACGTCGGCCAGGGCCAGATCAACATCGGCAGCGGTGGCCTGAACGCCACCAACCTCGAGCAGCTCGACCTGATCGCGCGCGGCCTCGTCATCGAAGGCGAGGTCTGGGCCAAGAACCTCCAGGTTGTCGCCGGCGCGAACCAGGTGCTGTACGGCACGCTGAACGCGACGCCGCAGGCTGGCACCGGCGCGGCACCGAGCTTCGCCATCGACATCAAAGAGCTCGGCGGCATGTACGCCAACCAGATCTACATGGTGGCGACCGAGCAGGGCCTGGGCGTCAACAGCACCGGCCGCATCGCGGCGCTTCAAGGCAACCTGAGCCTGAGCGCCAACGGCGATCTCAGCCTCAAGGACAGCTACGCCAAACAAAATCTCCAGCTTGCCAGCGGCGGCAACACCACGCTCAGCGGCATCACCCAGAGCGAGGGCAGCGCGCAGGTTCGGAGCGCCGACACGCTGACGCAGCAAGGGGTGTTCGTGAGCGCCGGTCAACTCGACGTCGCGGTCGCCGGTCTAACCAACACCGGCACGCTTTACAGCGCCGGTGCGCTGAACATCGCCGCCACGCAGGTGAACGACATCAACGGCAGGCTGCTCGCCGCCGGCAACCTGAACATCGCGGCGCAAGGCATAGCGCTCAGCGGCACGCAGCTCAGCACCGACAAGAGTCTCACGCTCACCGCCAGTGTCGGCGACGTGTCGCTCACGAACGCGCAGATCTATGCCGCTGGCGAGATCGCGGCCAACGCATCGGGCACGGTCGCCAACAGCGGCGGCTTCGTGCAGTCGGGCGGCAGCATCGCGGTACAGGCCGGCTCGGTCGCCAACCGCAACGGCACCGTGCTCGCCAATGGCGCGCTGCGCTTGACCGCGGACGAGGCCATCGACAACAACGGTGGCAAGCTGATGGGCAGCACGGCGGTCGACCTGATCGCTGGGAGCCTGGTCAATGACGCCAGCAGCACGAGCCAGGCCTTGATCGCCAGCGACCAAGGCACGCGCATCACGGCGACCGGATCGGCAGGGATCAGCAACCGTGGCGGCGTGCTGTCGGGCAAGACCGAACTCGTCGTGGCCAGCAGCGGCCAAACGCTCAACAACGCAGGCGGCACGCTGGTATCCGACAACGCGCTGCGCATCGTCAGCGGCGACCTCGACAACACCGGCGGCCAGATCGTCAGCCGTGCCTTGCAGGACACGAGCGCGGCCCTGAGCATCAGTACCGCCAACATCGACAACCGCCAGGGCCTGATCGACGCGGGCGCGGCACTGCAGCTCGGCAGCAGCGGCGCGGTTCGGAACCAGCTCGGCACGATCCAGGCCGGCACCAACGCCAGCGCCGCCGCGAACCAGGGCGGCCTCAATCTGCAATCCGCCAGCCTGGACAACACCGCCGGGCAACTGCTGAGCCGCGATGCGCTCGCGCTCGCCACCGGCAAACTGAGCAACGATGTGAGCAATGGATCACGCGGCGTGATCGCGTCCACCGCGGCGACCACCACGCTGCAATCCGCGGCGCTCAGCAACCAAGGCGGGCTGATCAGCAGCGTCACCGGCACGGACGTCAACAGCCAGGTGTTGAACAACACGGGCGGAGAGATCACCAGCGCAGCGGGCCTGACGCTGAACGCCAACGGCCAGGCGCTGAACAACAGCGCCGGCCGCATCACGGCCCAGGGCGTGCTCGACATCCGCGTCGGCGCGCTGATCAACGATGCCGCCGCACTGATCGCCGGCAACAGAACGCTCAGCATCCAGGCCACAGGCCTGAGCAACCGCGGCTCGAGCATCGGCAGTGCGGGCGATGCCAGCCTCGCGCTCGGTGCGGGTGCGCTCGACAACAGCGCGGGCAACATCGCGAGCGCGACGCAACTCACGCTGAGCGCCGGGGCGGTCAACAACCAGGCGGGCCGGATTGTCGCGAATCAACGTGTCACGGCCAGCGTCAACGGGCTCGACAACACGAGCGGCGTCGTGTCGGCGGCCGATGCGGTCAGCATCGACAGCGCAGGCGCGGTCGTCAACCTCGGTGGTCAGCTGAGCAGCAACGGTGCGCTGCGCATTGCGGGCAGCGGCCTCGACAACACCCGAGGCAGCGTGAGCGCCAGCGCGACCGAGCTGCGCCTCGGCACCGGCACGCTGCTCAACAACCAGGGCCAGATTCTCGGCACCCACAGCCTCGCGATGCAAAGCGGCGCCATCGGCAACGCCGGTGGCGTGCTCGCCACCGGCAGCGCGTTGACGATCGACACGGCAGGCCAGGATTTCAGCAACGCGGGCGGCACATTGCAAGTCGGCGGCGCCTTGCGCATCACGACGGCCCGGCTCGACAACAGCGCCGGACGCATCGTTGCCGACAGCGACCTGACGCTGCAAAGCGCCAGCCTGAACAACACCGGCGGCGAGATCTCGAGCGCGGCAGCGCAGCGCATCGACACCAACGGGCAGAGCCTGGACAACACCGCCGGCCGCATCGCGGCAGCGACCAGTCTGACGCTCGACTCCGGTGCCGTCACCAACCGGGGCGGCCGACTCGTCAGCGATGGCACGCTGGCCGTTGCGGGCACGAGCCTGGACAACGCCCAGGGCGTCGTCAGCGCAAGCGCCACCGACCTGCGGCTGGGCACCGGCACGCTCAGCAACGACCAAGGCCAGCTGATCGGCGTGCAGAGCCTGGGCCTGCAAAGCGGCGCCATCGCCAACGTCGGCGGAACGATCAGCACCAACGCGGCGCTGACGCTCAACACCGGCGGACAAACCCTGGCCAACACCGGCGGAACGATTCAGGCCGGTGCCGCACTCGGCATCACCGCCGGCACGCTGGACAACCGGGGCGGCAAGCTCGTCAGCAGCGCCGCCGTGCGCATCGACAGCCAGGCCCTCGTCAACGACGGCGGCCGCATCGTCGCCGAAGGAGCGCTCACGCTGCGCTCGGTTGATCTCGCCAACGGCAACGCGGCGCTGATCTCGGCGGCCACCGACCTCGACATCGCGGCCACGCGTCTCGACACCTCGGCCGGCACGCTGCAAGCCGGCCAGGATCTGCGCCTCACCGCCAGTGCCTCGCTGACCAACCACAACGGCACGGTGACCGCGGGCCGCGATCTCGCGGTCCAGGCGGGTTCGCTGAACAACGATGCCGGCAGCCTGACCAGCAACGGCAATCTGGACCTGCGCGCCGGCGCCGTGAGCAATCGGGCCGGGCAGATCGCTGCGCTGGGCAGTGCCACCGTGGCGCTCACGGCGTTGGACAACAGCGCCGGTCGCATCGTCGCGAATCAGGCGCTGACGCTGGGCACACAGGGCGGGCTGGTGAACAACGATGGCGGTGTCATCGCGTCTGCGCAAACCGTCGCTCTCGACGTCGGCCAGCTGAGCAATCAGGCCGGCCTGATCAACGGCGCGACCGGTGCGCGCATCGACAGCCAGTCGCTGAACAACCGGGGCGGCGAACTCTCGAGCGCTGCCGCGCTGACCATCGACACCCAGGGCCAGAGCCTGGACAACACCGCCGGCCGCATCAGCTCGCAAGGTGCGCTCGACCTGCGCGCGGGTGTGATCCGCAACGAGGCGGGTCCAACCCAGGCGGCATCGATCGCCAGCAACACGACGCTGAGCATTCAGGCGAGTGGCCTGAGCAATCGCGCGTCCAGCATCAGCAGCGTCGGCGCGGGCAGCATCGACCTTGGCAGCAGCACGCTCGACAACAACGCCGGCAGCATCGCCAGCGGCAGTGCCCTGAGCCTGAAGGCTGGCGCGCTGAGCAACCTGGCCGGTCAAATCGTCGCCAGCCAAAGCGTCACCGCGACGCTGGCGAGCCTGGACAACACCGGCGGCCTGATCTCGGCCGCCAACGTGGTGAGCCTCACGAGTGCCGGCAGCGTCGACAACAGCCGCGGTCAACTCACCAGCAACGGCACGGTCAGCGTGGCGGGCACGGGCCTGAACAACACGCAAGGCCTGATCAGTGCGCAAGGCGCCGACATTCGGCTCGGCACCGGCGCATTCAACAACGACCGGGGTTCGCTCGTCGGCGTGCAATCGCTCGCGCTGCAAAGCGGGGCCATCACCAACACCCGCGGCAGCATCGCCACCGGCGCCGCGCTCACGCTCGACACCGCGGGGCAAGACCTCGACAACACGAATGGCACGGTGCAGACCGGCGGCGCGCTGGGCTTGACCACCGGGCGCCTCACCAATGCCGGCGGCACGCAGAGCAGCGCGAGCGCCGCCAGCATCGCGAGCCAGCACCTGGACAACCGCGGCGGGCGCATCGTTGCCAACGGCAACCTCGGCGTGCAATCGACCAACCTCGACAACGACGCGGGGGTGCTGACCAGCAACGCCACGCTGAGCCTGAGCAGTGGTGTCACCAGCAATCGCGGCGGGCAACTCAGCGCGCTCGGATCGGCCACGGTGAATGTGAGCAGCCTGGACACCAGCGCAGGCCGGATCGTCAGCAACCAGGTCTTGACGCTCAACACCCAGGGCGGGGCGCTCGTCAACGACGCCGGTGTCATCTCATCGACGCAGAGCCTGGCGCTCGATGCGGGCACGCTGAGCAACCAGGGCGGCCTGATCGGCAGCGTCGCCGGCAGCCGCATTAACAGCCAGACCTTGAACAACAGCGGGGGCGAAGTCTCCAGTGCCGCCGCGCAAAGCATCGACACCCACGGGCAGAGCCTGACCAACACCGGCGGGCGCATCACGGCCCAAGGCGTGCTCGATCTGCAGGCCGGCGCGATCGTCAACGATGCGTCATCAGCAGGGCAGGCCGCGCTGATCGCAGGCAACAGCACGCTCAGCCTGCGGGCGACGAGCCTGAGCAACCTCGGCTCCAGCATCGCCAGCGTCGGCGACGGCAGCGTCGCGCTCGGTGCTGGCGCGCTCGACAACACCGGCGGCACGCTCTCCAGCGCCGGCAACCTGAGCCTCGACGCAGGCGCTGCCATCAACACGGCGACCGCGGGTTCGGGCGGTGTGGTCTCTGCGCAGGGCACGCTGCAAGCGACGCTCGCGAGCCTGGACAACACCCAGGGCCAGCTCGTCGCGGGCGGCGCGAGCACGCTGGTCACGGCAGGCAGTCTCATCAACGAGCAGGGCCGCATTGCGACCAACGCCGATTTGTCGCTGACGGCTGCGAGCATCAGCAACCGCGCCGGCCAGATCGGCGCGGCGCAGGCCGCATCGCTCAGCGTCAGCGCGAGCGGCACGCTGAACAACGACGCCGGCGCGATCCAGGCCGATGCGCTGAGCCTGCACAGCGGCGCGCTCAGCAACGTCGCAGGCCTGATTGCCAGCAACACCACGCTGGCGCTGAACACCGGCGGCCGGGGCCTGAACAACAACGGCGGCACGATCCAGGCGATTGGCAGCGCCGAGGTCGTGGCCGGTCAGACCAGCAACAGCAGCGGGCGCGTGCTCGCCGGTCAGGTGCTCGATGTCACGACGCTGGCCCTGAACAACACCGTCGGCGAAATCGCCAGCGGTGGTCGCGCCAGCATCACGACCCAGGGCCAGAGCCTCGTCAACGACGCCGGCCGACTCACCGCGAATACCGACCTCGCGCTGAGCGCGGGGGCGCTCGGCAACGCGCAAGCCGGCGTGATCGCCGCCAACCGCGACACCACGCTCAACCTCGCCAGCCTGGCCAACAGCGGCAGCATCCAGGCCGGGCGCGACCTGGGCCTCGCCGCGAGCGGCAGCGTGTTGAACAGCGGCAGCCTCACAGCGCAACGAAACCTCGGCCTGCAATCTGCCAGCCTGAGCAACGATGCCGGCCTGATCGCGGCCAACGGCGCGCTGAGCATCGCGACCGGCGCGGCCAGCAACCAGGGCGGCAGCGTGCAGGCCGCCGGCGGCTTGGGTGTCAGCGCCAGCAGCCTCGACAACCGCAGCGGCCAGATCGTCGGCGCGGGCAACACCACGCTCGCCGTCGGCAGCGGCAACCTGAACAACGACAGCGGCATCATCGCGTCCGCCCAGGCCTTGGGGCTCACGGCCGGCAACACGAGCAACCGGCTCGGCCAGATTGTCGGCGGCAGCGGCCTCGTCGCGACCACGCAGGTGCTCGACAACAGCACCGGCGTGATCGGCAGCCAGGCGGCATTGACGCTGAACAGCCAGGCCTTCACCAACACCGGCGGGACGCTGCAGGCCCTGGGGGACCTCAGCCTGAACGCCGCGGCGGTGAGCAACACCGGCGGCGGCCGCATCCTCGCCAACCAGGCGGCGACCCTGGTCGCGACCAGCATCGACAACACCGGCAGCACGATCAGTGCCGGCACGCAGCTCGGCATCAACGCCAGCGGCGCGCTCACGAATGGCGGTGGCCGCATCACGGTTGGCAGCAACGCTACTGTGCTGGCTGCGAGCCTGAGCAACAACGCGCAAGGCTTGATCAGCGCCGCGGAGTCGCTGAGTCTCGACACCGGCACCGGCGCGCTCAACAACGCCGGCGGCACCCTCGTCGCGGGCACCAGCGTGCAACTCGCGAGCGGTGCGCTCGACAACAGCGCCGGCACCATCGCCTCCACCCAGGGCGTGCTGGCGATCAACACCCGCGGCCAAGGCCTGACCAACGACGGCGGTTCGCTGCAAGCCTTCGGCAACACGACGCTGGCGAGCGGCGCGCTGAGCAACCGGGCCGGCCTCGTCAGCGGCCAGAACCTGAGCCTGGGCAGCACCAGCCTCGACAACGACACCGGCCTGATCGTCGCCAAGGGTGCGCTCAGCGTCGATGCGCAATCCATCAACAACCGCGCGGGCCTGATGCAAGCGGCGGCTGCGCTGAGCATCAACACCCACGGTGGCGACCTCGTCAACACCGACAGCGGCAGTTACGCGGGCATCAGCGCGGGTGGCACGCTCACGATCAGCGCCGCCAAGCTCGACAACCGAGCCGGCGTGATCGCCAGCAACGGCGACCAGACGCTGGTACTGAGCGGCGACCTGGACAACCGCGGCGGCCTGGTCAGCAGCAGCGGCAAGCTCGGCATCACCGCCGCCAACACGCTCGTCGACAACCGCAGCGGCCGCATCGTTGCCAACGGCGACCTCACGCTCGCTGCCGCGTCCCTCAACAACAGCGGTGCCGGCAGCAGCATAGCTGCCACCAACATCGGCATCACGGCCGGCAGCGTCGACAACAGCGCCGGCGGCAGCATCAGTGCGCAGAACAACGCCAGCATCACGGCCACCAGCCTCGACAACACCGGCGGCAGCCTGAGTGCCAAGGGCCAGCTCAGCGTCAGCGCCACCCAGCTCGCGAACACCAATGGCCAGATCGTCGGCGACGGGGGTGTGAGCGTGAGTACCGCCTCCAGCGCGCCCGGCGGCAGCATTGCCAGCGCCAACAACGTCGCGCTGAGCATCGCCGGCGACTACACCAACACCGGCCTGCTGTCGGCCCGCAACAGCCTCAGCATCAACGCCGCGAACATCGGCAACACCGGCACGCTGCACGCCGATCAAGCCCTGAGCCTGAGCACCGGCAACCTTGCCAACAGCGGAGAAATCAGCGCCCAGAGCACCACGATCACCGCCAGCGGCACCCTCACCAACAGCGGCCTGATCGACGGCACGAGCACACGGGTGAGCGCAGGCACCCTCAACAACACCGGCCGCCTGTACGGTGACGCGCTCGCGGTCGGCGGCGGCACGATCAACAACAGCGGCAGCGGCGCGATCGCGGCGCGTGACAGCCTCAGCCTCGGCGCCACCACGCTGAACAATACCGGCGGCGGCCTGATCTACGCGATCAACGACATCGCCATCGGCGGCTCGCTCGACGCCCAAGGCCAGCTGCAAGGTGCGATGCAGACGCTGCTCAACGCCTCGAGCACCATCGAGGCCGGGCGCGACCTCAGTGTCAACGCCGGCACGCTCACCAACCGCAACGACGGTCTCACCACCACCCAGGTCAGCCAGCCCACGACGGCGCTGCCGGTGATGCTGCAACCCAACGGCTGGACCGAGCGTTACCCGCTGTCGCGCTTCATCGGCGTGGGCAGCGACACCGTGCAGTTCATCGTGCACCCCGAGGTGTACAGCCAGCGCAGCACCGTGCTGCCCATCACCACCGACGTGCCCCAGACCTGCAGCGGCGGCGATTCGGAGTTCTGCGTCCCGGCCTACACCATCGTCAACTACGCCTGGAACAGCCCGGCCTTCGCGCGGTTCGGCGTCACGCCGATGTCCAGTCCGCCGCCCAGCGAACCCGCGGGCGGCTGCACCGTGACGACCAGCAGCGACTCCGGTGACAGCACCTCGGACGTCAACTCCCCCGCGTGCAACCAATGGCGCGCCGACACGGCCAGCTGGAACAGCGCCTTCAACGCCACCCTCAGCGCGCTCGGCGTGCAGATCGATGCCTATAACGCCAGTGTCAACGACGACAACAGCACCATCGCCTTCGAGGACTACACCCTCTACAACCTGAGCAGCACCAGCAGCAGCACGCAAGTCCTCAGCAGCGCGCCGGCCAAGCTGCTGTCGGGCCGCGACATGACGCTCACGGGGGCGGTCGTCAACAACTTCGACAGCCAGATCGTCGCGGGCCGCAACCTCTTCGTCAGCGGCGCGAGTGTCAACAACGTCGCGACCACCGGCACGACCACGACCACCGTCAGCGGCACGGCGCAGTTCTCGCATCTGGATTCGTGCGGGACCTTCGGCGACAGCCATTGCCGCAACACCGACGGGCCTGTCGCCTACAACCCTGCACCCGAGACCACCCACCCCGATCTGCCGACCGTCGTCTACCTGAGCAACGCCGCCAACCCCACCGGCACGCAGAGCCTGACTGGCAGCAGCGCGAGTGCCGACGCGCGCAGCGCCGGCAATGCCGCCAGCGCAAGCGGCAGCGTCGCGCAAAACGGCCAGTCGATCAACACCGCCACCGGCGGCACGCAGAGCGCTCAGCAGAGCGGCCAGAGCAGCAGCGGCGCTGGCACGGGCAGCGGCGTGCAAGGCAGTGCCGCCGGCACCCAGGCCGTGGCCGCGCACACCGCCAACATCGGCGCCGTGCAGAGCGGCAGCAGCAGCGGTGCGAATGCGGGCACACCGCAAGCCGAGCAAGCGGGCACCGGCGCCACCAGCGCCAACCCCGGCCGCGTCAGCATCGGCACGGTGATCCACGCCGGCAGCCGCATCGACGCGGTCCAGGTCGGCAGCGCCGCGTCGGCCGGCAGCGCCAACGTGGCGACCATCACCGCCATCGCCGCCCCAGCCGCCGCCGCGGCCCGACTCGCCCCACCGACCGTGCAACGCGTCTCCGCGCAAGGCTCGGGCGAACGCGCGCGTGACGTGATTCTCACGGTCGTGCCGCGGCTGAGTTTGCCGACCAGCAGCCTGTTCACGATCCACGCCGAGCCCGGCGCGCGCTACCTCGTCGAGACCGACCCGCGCTTCACCAACGGGCAGACCTTCCTGAGCAGCGACTACTTCCTCGCGCAGCTCAAGCTCGACCCTGAACGCACGCTGACGCGCTACGGCGATGGCTTCGAAGAACAGCAGCTGATCAACGACCAGGTGCTCACGCTGACCGGCCGCCGATACCTGAGCGGCTACACCAACACGCAAGACGAATACGCCGCGCTGATGAACGCCGGCGTCGCCTTTGCGAAGCAGTACAACCTCGCCCCCGGCGTGGCGCTGAGCGCCGAGCTGATGGCCAGCCTCACGACCGACATCGTCTGGCTCACCACCCAGACCGTGACCCTGGCCGACGGCAGCACCCGGCAAGTGCTCGTGCCCGAGCTGTACATCCGCAGACCGCAGGCGCAGGACCTGAGCACGAGCGGTGCGCTGATGGCCGGCAGCAACGTCTTCATCCAGACCACCGGCGACCTGGCCAATCGAGGCACGATCCAGGGCGACACGGTCACGCTGGCGGCCGGCAACGACCTCGTCAACAGTGGGACCGTGCGCGGGCAGGACGTCTATGCAAGAGCCGAGCGCGACCTGAGCAACCTCGGCGGCAGCTTCATCGGCTCCGGCGACACCAGCACGCTGGCCTTCAGCGCCGGGCGCGACATCGTGTTGCAGACGACGACGCAGACCAGCAGCAACGCGGACGGCAGCAGCACCCGAACCAGCGTCGACCGCATCGCGACCGTGCAAGGCGGCAACGTCAGCTTCGCGACGGCGCGCGACTTCATCGCGCAGGGGGCGAGCGTCAACGCAGCCCAAGACCTGCAGGTGGCCGCTGGCCGCAACATCGACGTGAGCGCCGTGGAGGGCAGCTACCAGATCGATGTGCAGAACCTCAACGGTCGCGCCGGCCTGCAGGGCCGCACCGGCTACATCCACGAGGCCAGCACCACGCAGCAGCAAAGCAGCTTCACGGCCGGCAACAACGCCGTGCTCGTCGCGCAGGGCGATGTGAGCTTCAAGGGCAGCACGCTGACCGCTGCCAACGACGCCTACCTGCAAGGCGCCAACGTCAGCATCGAAGCCGCCAAGACCAGCAGCAGCATCGACATCCAGACGGTGCAAAAGCGTTCCTACGATCGCGCCGCCAAGACCGATGAAACCCTTGTCGGTGGCGTCGTCACCGCCGGCAACAACCTGACGTTGAACGCCACCGCGGGCAACCTCACCGCCACCGGCGCCACGCTCACCGCCACCGCCGGTCAGGCCGCGCTGATCGCCAGCGGCGATGTGACGATCCAGGCCGCGATCATGCAACACAGCACGTTGAAGGAAAGCGCCTACCAGTACAGCGGCGGCATCAGCGGGGTCTACGCCAAGAGCGAGCAAAGCCAGAGCGCGCACAGCACGCAGAGCACCCAGGTGCAGAGCAGCAACGTCAGCGGCAACAGCGTCGTGATCCAGGCGGGGGACCTTGCCCAGAAGACTGGCGACATCAAGCTGCTGGCCAGCAACGTCAGCTCGACCGGCGCCACCAGCCTGAGCGCCGGGCGCGACGTCATCGTCGACACCGTCGACCAGACGGCCAGCCGCAGCGACTTCGACGCCAGCAGCAGCAGCCTGAGCTGGGGCAGCCAGCGCCTCAACGCCATCGTTGCCGACGCCTCCAACAAGAGCTGGGCCGTGCTCGACCCCATCAACGGCAAGAAGCAGCCCCCGCCCGCCAGCGGCGTGGGCGCCGCCAGCAACAGCCAGGGCACGAGCAGCGTCACCCAGGCGATCGGCTCCAGCATCAGCGCCGACAGCCTGAACGTGAGCTCGGGCCGCGACACGCTGATCCGAGGCTCGGCCGTCGTCACCACCGGCGACCTCGGCATCGACGCCGGGCGCAACCTGGAGATCCTGACCAGCCGCAACACGCAGAGCGGGCAGGACAGCCGCGACAAGACCGACTCCGGTCTCTTCAACAGCGGAGCCAGCCTCACCAACGGCATCCGGACGCAGACCGCGGCCAGCCAGCAAAGCGGCGACACGGCGTCGGGGAGCCAGGTCGCCAGCCTGAGCGGAAACGTCAGCCTCAAAGCCGGCGAGGCCTACCGCCAAAGCGGCAGCCAGGTCCTGGCGCTCGGCCAGGGCGGCACCGGCGGCGACGTCACGATTGCGGCCAAGCAGGTGGACATCACCAACGCCGCCAGCACCCAAGCGGGTAGCGAGCAGCAAGGCTTCAGCCAGAGCGGCGTGACCGTGGCCATCAGCAACCCGCTGATCACCGCGTTGCAAACCGGCATGCAGATGGCGCAGGCGGCCGAGAACACCCAAGGCGACGCCCGCCTGCAAGCGCTGGCCGCGGCCACCGCTGTGATCGCTGCGGCGCAAGCCGCCTCGTCCATCGCCGACGGCAGCGCCGCGAGCATCGGCATCAACGTCAGCTTCGGCGAGAGCAAGAGCAGCAGCCACAGCACCCAGGCCGCCAGCACGGCAGTGGGCTCGACCGCCACCGCGGCCCGAGACCTGCGCATCACCGCGACTGGGGGCGATCTGAACGCCACCGGCTCCTCGCTCGAAGCCGGCAGAAACGCCAGCCTCCAGGCCAGCGGCAGCATCAACCTGCAGGCATCGCAGAGCACCGCCGAGCAGCACGGCGTGAACGACAGCAGCAGCTACGCCGTCGGCGTGGGCTTCAACGTCGGCAGCCAGAACGGCTTCACGATCAACGCCAGCGGCAGCAAGGGCCTGGGTCACTCCGACGGCACGGATCTGGTGTACACCAACACCACGGTGAAGGCCGGCGGCACGGCCAGCTTGAGCAGCGGCGGCGACACCAACCTGAAGGGCGCCACCGTCCAGGCCAACCAGGTCACCGCAGCGGTCGGCGGCAACCTGAACATCGAGAGCCTGCAAGACCGCAGCATCTTCGACGCCAAGCAGACCAGCGCCGGCGTGGCCGTGAGCTTGTGCATCCCGCCGATCTGCTACGGCACCAGCAGCGTCAGCGGCAGCTATGCCAACGCCAAGGCGGTGGGCGACTTTGCGAGCGTGACCGAGCAGAGCGGGATCAAGGCCGGGGATGGCGGGTTCCAGGTCCAGGTGGCTGGCAACACCGATCTGAAGGGCGGGGTGGTCAGCTCCAGCCAGGCCGCGATCGATGCCAACAAGAACAGCTTCACCACTGCCACGCTCACCGCCAGCGACATCGTCAACCGCGATGCGCACGAGGCCACAGCGATCAGCGCCTCGGCCACGGTCAGCGGCACAGCGGGGGATCAGAGCAGCGAGGCAGCGAAGCAAGACATGGCCAATCGCGGCATGAACAAGGACCAGATCGCCGCCGCCGGTCAGGCCGGCAAGCCCGCGGGCAGCATGGGGCTGGGCAGCGACAGTGGCAGCGCCAGCAGCGTGACCAAGAGCGGCATCAGCGCGGGCGCCATCGCGATCACCGACGGTGCGGCACAACTAGACCTGACCGGCCACGACAGTGCGACCACGCTGGCCAGCCTGAACATCGGCGTCACGACTGACAAGGACACGACTGCGGCGCTGACCAAGGCCTGGAACGGCGCGCAGATGATGGACAAGGTCCAGGCCAGCGCGCAGATCACCGCGGCCTTCGGCGCGGCGGCGGCCAAGGCGGTGGGGGATTTCGCGGACTACCAGCAAAAGAAGTACACCGACGCGGTGAACTACGCGCTGCTGAGCGACAAGCAAGAGCGCGGCGAGACGCTGAGCAAGGACGAGTCGGCCT
>Ga0307508_10001443_pt1 | contig 26753 bp, 18 predicted proteins | sample 9_EM_MG_FD_203089 | JGI IMG/M metagenome (GOLD analysis project Ga0307508, IMG submission 203089) | Populus trichocarpa ectomycorrhiza microbial communities from riparian zone in the Pacific Northwest, United States - 9_EM | ecosystem: Host-associated > Plants > Roots > Unclassified | place...
CGCCGAGAACTTCTCCGCGTGACCTTGCAGGGCCTGCCACTCGACGCTGTCGGAAACGTGTTCGCTCATCAGCCTGTCTCTCGCTCGAACCCGGACTCTCGCTCTCATCCTGGCACGAAGCACCGGCCGGCACCGGCGGAAGGTCCGCCGAGATCCCGGCCACATAGACGCCCCACAGGCGGGCCACAGACCGGGCGTAGGCGGCGCGCCGAAGGTGGGCCCATGACGACGTTGATGGAACGCCCCCGGGTGGCCGCGCCGAGAAACGAGGCGTCACAGCCACCGTCGAAACCTCACCGCTGGCCCGTGCTGGTCCTGCTCGCCGCGACCGCGGTCCTCTACCTCTGGAACCTGAGCGCCTCCGGCTGGGGCAACAGCTTTTACGCGGCGGCCGCGCAGGCCGGGGCGAAGAGCTGGAAAGCCCTGCTCTTCGGCTCGCTCGACGCCGGCAACGCGATCACGGTCGACAAGCCGCCCGCGGCCATGTGGGTGATGGGCTTGTCCGCCCGGATCTTCGGGGTGAACAGTTGGTCGATCCTGGCCCCGCAGGCGCTGATGGGCGTGGCCAGCGTCTACCTGCTCTACCTGACCGTGAAGCGCTGGTTCGGCCAGCCGGCGGCCCTGCTCTCCGGCGCCGCGCTCGCGCTCACCCCGGTCGCGGTGCTGATGTTCCGCTTCAACAACCCGGACGCGCTGCTGGTGCTGCTGATGACCGCCGGCGCGTACACCACGACCCGGGCGGTCGAGAAGGCCTCCTGGAAGTGGCTCGCCCTCACCGGCGTACTGCTGGGCTTCGGCTTTCTCACCAAGATGATGCAGGCGTTCCTGGTCCTGCCCGCGTTCGCCCTGGTCTACCTGATCGCCGCGCCGACCGGCCTCGGCAAGCGGATCCGGGACCTGCTGATCGCCGGCGTCGCCCTGATCGCCTCCGCCGGCTGGTACATCGCGCTGGTCTCGCTCTGGCCCGCCTCGTCGCGGCCCTACATCGCCGGCTCCACCAACAACACGCTGTGGGAGCTCGCCCTCGGCTACAACGGCCTCGGCCGCATCCTCGGCGGCGAGGGCAACGGCGGCGGCGGGGGCGGCGGCGGCCAGAACAGCTCCTTCGGCGGCGCCACGGGCATCGGCCGGCTCTTCGGCACCGCGATGGGCACCGAGATCTCCTGGCTGCTTCCGGCCGCGCTGGTCGCGCTGGTGACGGTCCTCGCGGTCACCTGGACCGCGCCGCGCACCGACCGGGCCCGCGCCGCGATGGTCCTCTGGGGCGGCTGGCTGCTGGTCACCGGCATCACCTTCAGCTACATGAGCGGCACCATCCACCCCTACTACACCGTCGCCCTGGCGCCCGCGATCGCCGCGCTGGTCGGCATCGGCGGCCGCGTGCTGTGGCTCTACCGCGCCCGACTCTGGGCCCGCGCCGTGCTGGCCACGATGGTCCTGTCCACCGCGGTCTGGGGCTGGGAGCTGCTCGGCCGCACGTCGTGGCTGCCGGCGCTGCGCTGGGCGTCGCTGGTGCTGGGCGCGGTGTTCGCGCTGACGCTGCTGGTCCCGGCGAAGAAGATGCGCGGGCTCGCGGTGGTCGCGCTGGCCGCGGCGGTCCTCTCGGCCGGCGCCGGCACCGCCGCCTACGCGACGGCGACCGCTTCGGTCGCCCACAACGGCTCGATCCCGAGCTCCGGCCCGTCGGGCCAGTCCGGCATGGGCGGTGGTCCGGGTGGCGGCGGGGGTACGCCGTCCGGCGCGCCCACCAGCACCAGCGCGTCGGGCGGCACGACGAGCACCACGACGCGCACCGGGGGCATGGGCGGGAACTCCAGCAGCAGCACGGAGCTGATCGCCCTGCTCGAGGCGAGCACCACCAAGTGGTCGGCCGCGATCAGCGGCGCCACCTCGGCCGCCGAGCTGGAACTCTCCAGCGGCACGTCGGTGATCGCGCTGGGCGGCTGGAACGGCAGCGATCCCTCCCCGACCCTCGCCCAGTTCGAGGCCTACGTGGCCGCCGGCCAGATCCACTACTACATCGCCGGCGGCGGCATGGGCGGCGGCAGCGGCAGCAGCTCCGACTCCGGCCAGATCGCCACCTGGGTGGCGGCGCACTACACCGCCAAGACGGTCGGCGGCAGCACGGTCTACGACCTGACTCAGGCCAAGACCAGCTGACCGACCCACCCTCAGGCCGGAGCCCCGCGTCAGCCAGACGCGGGGCTCCGCCGCGCCGGGACCGCGGCGCCACCCGGGCTCCCCGAGGCGCGGGCCGCCGGTGTCCGGCCGCGACAGGCAGTGGAAGGCCGCGATGCGGGTCGTGATCAGGCGACGAAGAGCAGCGGAAGGCCGGTCTCCAGGAGCCGGCCGGCGCCGGCCGGCGGGAGCGGCGACGCCGATGAACTCCAACGGCGGCACCAGGCCGCGGGTCGGATGCCGCCAGCGCACGAGCGCCTCGAAACCGGCGATCTCCCCCGTACGCAGGTCGGCGGTCGGCTGGTAGTGCAGGACCAGCTCGTCGCGCTCCAGCGCCAGGCCGCTCCGCGCCTTGTCGGCGCCGATCCCGCACCAGTTGCGGGATGAGCTCACTTCTTCTTCTTGTTCTTCTTGTCCTTCTTGGACTTCTTCGACTTCTTCGCCATGACGGGGCCCCTCCCTTCGTCGACGTCGGCCGTGGACGGCCGGCTGCGCGAACGGGGGATCCGTAACGCGCCGGGCCACCACGCCGCCCGGGGCTCCGCAATGGCCGTCGGTTAACGATACGGAAACTCCAGGCGTCGTGAAGGCTTCTTCAGATGAACAACCTGTGTTGATTCACGGAGGGTCCGATCGGCCCCACCCGCCCCATACGTCCAGGTCAGCTCGGCTTCGTGCCGCAGTTTCGGGGCCGAGCCGGGCGGCCGAGGGAGGCGGAGGGTTGCGCACGCCGCGGCCGGCGGGTAGCCAGGCACCATGATGCCGATCATCGACGGACACAACGACCTGCCGATGCAGCTGCGCGGCCGCTTCGGGTACGACGTAGGCGGCCTCGACCGATCCCGGCCCGGGCTGCAGACCGACATCCCCCGGCTGCGCGCAGGCGGCGTGGGAGGCCAGTTCTGGTCCGTCTACGTGCCGTCCGACCTGGCCGAGCCCGACGCGGTCGTCGCCACCCTGGAACAGGTCGACGCCGTCCACCGGATGGTCGCCGCCTACCCGGCGGACCTGGCGATCACCTACACCGCCGACGACGTGGAGCGGGCCGTCGCCGCGGGCAGGATCGCGTCGCTGATCGGCATCGAGGGCGGCCACAGCCTCGCCGGCTCGCTCGGCGTGCTGCGCTCGTTCGCCCGGCTGGGCGCCCGCTACGTCACGCTGACCCACAACCACCACACGTCCTGGGCCGACTCGGCCGCGCAGGAGCCGCGGGTCGACGGGCTGAACGACGAGGGTCGGGCCGTGGTCCGGGAGATGCAGCGGATCGGCGTGCTCGTCGATCTCGCGCACGTCGCCGCCGTGACGATGCACGCGGCGCTGGACGCCGCCGTCGCCCCGGTCATCTTCAGCCACTCGGGCGTACGCGCGCTGAACGACCACCACCGCAACGTCCCCGACGACGTCCTGACGCGGTTACGCGACAACGGCGGCGTGATCCAGCTGACCTTCGTGGCGCCGTTCGTGTCCGCCGAGATCCGCGACTGGAACCGGGCCGCGGAGTCGGAGGCGCAACGCCTCGGCGTACCCCCGCCGCCCGGCTGGTGGCCGCGCGCGCCGCGCCCCGGCGAGGACCCCGCCGCCGTACCGTCGTGGCCGACCGCCGATCCGCCCGCCCACCACGCGCTGCGGTCCTGGCTGGCGGCGAACCCGAGACCCCGGGCGACCGTCGCCCAGGTGGCCGACCACGTGGACCACGCCCGGGAGGTGGCCGGCGTGGACCACGTGGGCCTGGGCGGCGACTACGACGGAACGACGGAGCTGCCCGCGGACATGCCGGACGTGTCCTCCTATCCCCGACTGCTGGAGGAACTGGCAGCCCGAGGCTGGTCCCCGGCCGATCTGGACAAGCTGAGCGCTCGCAACATCCTCCGCGTCCTGCGAGAGTCCGAGCGGCTGGCCGAGGAGCCCCTGTGGCCCCGGTCCGCGACGCGCTGATCCCGGCGTTCGGTTGCGGTCAAGGGTGGGTGGGCTTGACCGCCGTCACCAGGTAAAGAGTGAAGGCGGCGAGGAACGGGGTACCGGGGTCGGCCAGCTCGGCGAGCCAGGTCGCGGCCACGTCGTCGCGCAGCTGGGCGGCCTCGACCGCTCGGGCGCTGTTGCGGGTCAGGCCGAGGATGCGGTCGGCCAGGTCGAAGTCGCGGAAGAGTACTGGCACGGCCTCGACCGAGCGGATGCCGAAGCCGGCCCGGGCGGCCAACCCGACCAGTTGCCGCCCGATCGTCGAGTTGCGCACCCGACCGGCGGTGAACCGGGCGAATCCCCTGCTCGTCTCCACGTCGTCGCCCGCGACCGCGAGGGTGTCCCAGTCCGGCTCGGCCATGCCGAGCACGCCGCCGGGCCGCAGCACCCGCATGACCTCCGCCAGCGCCGAGGACGGATCCGCCACGTGCTGCAGGACCCGGTCGGTGCGGGCCCGGTCGACGCTGCCGTCCGGCAGGGGTAGCGCATGCACGTCACCCACCCGGACGTCGGCGGCGGGCGCCCGCCGGGCCGCCTCCGCGGCCATCAGGGGATCCCGGTCGACCCCGATCACGACCGCCGCGCCCGTCGCCACGAGGGCGCCCAGGTCGGTGCCGGGACCGCACCCGATGTCGACCACGGTGTCCCCGCGACGGACGCCGAGCGCCTCGTCGAGCCGGCGCTTGTAGTCGAAGGCGACCTGAACGGCGGCCGCGGCGGCCGCGTCGAGGTAGTCGGTCGGGTCGGGCGCGGCGGTCACGGATCGGCTCATCCGTCGATCACAGCACGTCGGTGCGCGCGGGCAGTAGCCAAGTTGTGCAGACTTGGTGAAGCATCGTGCAACGCCCGGGAGGCCGTTTGCCGGCGGGCGGGCCTGGGTACGCTTCAGCCATGCCCATCGGTGCGCAACCGCCCGGCCGGCGTGGCACGATCGAGGAGCCGTACAGCGCGCTCAACCTGCGGCTCGTGCTCGCCGCGTTCGGCTTCGTAGTGTGCACCGTCCTGGCGATCCTGCTCTGGAGTGCAGGATGGATCGTGCCGGGCTGGCTGCTGCTCGCCTGGGCCGTCGTGGCGGTGATCGACATGGTCGTCGTGCAGCTGCGTCGCCGGGCTCGCAAACGGGCCGAGGGCGGCCAGGACCACTCCTTGTTCGAATAGCCGCATGTTGGCAATCCGCAGGTCCTCGGGCGGGTAACGTCCAATTTCATGGATAGCGTCCGCTTCGCCTCTTTTGCGGTGTTAACGATGGTTACGTCGCTTTTTTCCGCCTCGCCGGCCACCGCCCCGCACGCGGCGCCCATGCATGCCGCCACCACCGCGGCCTCCGACATACGCGAGCTCGACCGGTCCGATTTCACCCTCGACGGGCGCCCGCTGCCCAAGCCGCGCTATCGTCCGCGGCCCGAGTCACGCAAGGCGACCCCCGGCACCCCGCCGGTCGGCACGGTCCGGGAATGGCTCGGCCTGGACGACGCCAGCGGCGAGTACTACCGCAAGAGCTACACGCTGCGCGCCGTCGGCAAGCACATCGAGGTGTGGATCGCGCAGGACCTGGCCTTTCCCGCCACCGACTGCCGCAAGGACGCCGTGGAGATCACCGACGCGGAGGTCGCCGGCCTGATCAAGGAGTTCGACGGCACGATCTATCCGAGGGAGACGGCGGCCTTCAGCACGCCGCCGGATCGCACCGGCGCCAACGCGACGCTCGTCGGGACCTTCACCGGCAACGGGGACAAGACGGTGACGCTGGTCGACAATGTGCGCGACGACAACTACCACCACTTTCCCAAGACGGTCACCTACACCGCCGGGTTCTTCTCGCCACAGCTCAACGAACTCTTCGACCGCAACGTCATGACGATCGACGCGTACGACTGGAAGCACCGGATGGGCGCGGACCCGGCGAACGAGCCGACCAGCGACCTGTGCACGAGCCGCCCCGCCCACCCGCGCATGTACGAGGGCACCTTCGCCCACGAATGGCAGCATCTGCTCGAGTACTACGCCGACCCGGACGAGGAGGTCTGGGTCAACGAGGGCCTGTCCGACTTCGCCCAGACGCTGACGGGCTACCTCGACGGCCGGGCGACCGTCTACGACCACGGCACCGACAGCCACCTGGCCTGCTTCCAGGGCTTCGGCACCGTCAAGACCGCGTACAACCCGAATCCGCGCGACTGCGGCGGCCCGCAGAACTCGCTGAACCTCTGGGGCGAGGGGACGCCCACCGACGTGCTGGCCGATTATGGCAACGCGTTCCAGTTCATGATCTACCTTTCGGACCGTTTCGGCCTGGCGACGTTGACGAAGATCCACCGCGACGGCACACGGCACGGCCTGGCGGGGATCGCGGCCGCGCTGCCGCCCGGCGTCGAGCTGTACGACATGCTGCACGACTACCAGACGATGACCTTGGTGGACCGGGTCGTCGACGGCCCCGGCGGCATCATGCAGGGCGTGCCGATCGACCGGGTCACGGCGGCCGACCTGCGCTCCACCGTCAACGTGGCGAACCCGGCCGACTACGACACGCCCGGCGCGGCCCCGAACGGCGCCGACTACATCCGGCTGCCGCTACCCCTGCGCTCCGTCGAATTCCAGGGCGCGAAGGACCTCCCGCCGGCGCCCACCGGCTGGACCGTGGCCGACAAGACGCTCTTCTCCGGCAATGCGAGCAATCTCGACAACGCCGCGGTCCTTCCGATCACCGTCCCCGCAAAGGACGCGACCCTCACGATGGAAACCGCGTGGGACGTCGAGCAGGATTACGACTTCGGCTACGTCGAAATCTCCACCGACGGCGGCGCGACCTACACGCCCATCGCCGGAGACCGCACGGTCGCCGGCCCGCTCGGCCCCGGCTTGACCGCCGCCAGCGGCGGCGTGGTCACGGTCAGCTACAACCTTTCGGCGTACGCGGGGAAGAACGCGCTCCTGGCGCTGCGCTACGTGAGCGACGGCGCCGTGAACAAGGGCGGCTGGCGGATCGGCAAGCTTTCGCTGGGCGCCCAGATCCTCAGCGACGGCTCGACCCTGGACGGGTGGAAGTCGCCCAGCGCCGTGCGCCCCACGCCCGTGAACGCCTGGCACGTGACCCTGGTCGGCCTGGGCCTGCACCGCGCCGCGCTGGCGCCGATCGACCAGTTTGCCCAGCTCAGCGGGTACCAGACGGTCGTCGCGATCATCGCCTACGACGAGCCCACCGAACGGGTGACGCAGTACGCCCCCTACCGGCTGACCGTAAACGGCGTCCTGCAGCCGGGCGGCGCCCTGCTCCAGTAAGCGACCTGCCGCCCCGGCCACGGGTCCGGGGCCGCAGCGCCGTCAGGACGGCGGGAGGATGCCGTAGATCAGGGCGGTCGAGCCGGCGCCGTTCTTGTTGATGTGGCCGCCGCACAGGATCTGGGCGCCGGTCGGTGGCAGAGCGGCTAGGTTGGCAAGGACCTCGAGGCTGATCCGGTGCCGTTGGTAGACGAGCAGGGACACCGCGTACGTCAGGTCGGTGCCGACGTCCGGACTGAATGTGTCTGTCCCCGTGCCGCCGCGGTAGCCGATGCGGCCCGTGTCGACCAACCACCGCACGGTGTCGAGCGCGAAGCCCGGCTGGTGCATCGTCCGGTCCGCGTCGTAGTTGAAGTAGGCGTCGGTGCCCCACTTCGCGTCCCAGCCGGTCCAGATGATCACCATGGAGTCGTCGGCGATGCGGCCGTAGCGCCGTTCCCAGGCCTTGATGTCGGCGATCGTCACCTCGTAGTCGGCGTTCGCGGCGCACTGCGCCCGCACGTCGATCTTCACAGCGGGCAGGTTGAGATCCTCGAGGTCGAGATCGTCGGCTAGTGGCTGGCCCTCGTTGAAGTGGCCGGGCGCGCCCCAGTGCGTTCCGGTGTGCTCCCCCTCCTTCACGAACTGCAGGAAATATCCGTCCTTCTCGATGGTCGCGATGGTGTCCAGTTCGAAGGGCGGGTCGCCTGGGTAGACGTTGGTGGTCGCCGGGTCGTTGACGTGGGACAGGCTGATCAGCCGCAGCCGATGGAGGCGTGGTGGCGCGGCCCCGCCGGCCTCGGCCGCCTGGCCGGTCACCAGCGCCCCCGCCAGCCCGGCCGCCGCGGCTCCCATGACGTCGCGTCGTCGCATGCCCCTCTGCTTATCGGCACGCATGGTCGCCCGTCAATGACCATCAGAGTCCCTCCTCCGAGGCGCGATGAACCACCGAACGGACGAATCGGTGGACCGATGGACAAACAGCATGGCGGGCGGACCACCCGGCGGTCGCCGGTCGCGCCGGCGAGTCGTCCTGCCCGGGGTCATGCTGCCAGGCCGCGGCAGAAATTACCAGAACATTGACAGTGTCATGATGACAGTGAAAGACTTGCCGCGTGTGGACGATGGACGAGTTGGTGGAGCGGGTGCGAGAGGCACTGGCGGCGGAATACTCCGGCGCCACGGACGGCCGTGTCCGCGACGTTCCCGACCGCCGCGCGATCCGGTGGTATACGACGATCGGCCTGGTCGACCGTCCGCTCGGCATGCGCGGGCGCACCGCTCTCTACGGCCCGCGTCACCTGCAACAACTGGTCGCGATCAAGCGGCGGCAGGCGGTCGGCCGCTCCCTCTCGCAGATCCAGGGCGAGCTGTCCTGGGTCACGGACGAGGCGTTGGCCGAGCTCTCCCGCGTGCCGGAAAGGCTCCTCGAAACCGACGACCTGTCGCCCGACCACTCAGCCAACGCACGACACATGCGCTTCTGGGCCCAGACGCCCTCGGAGGGCCGGCCGCCGAGCTTCGGCACGCAGCCCGCACCCGCCGCCCACACCCCGACAACCGCCTCCGACCGGCCAGCCGGCGCTCCAACCGCCTCCGACCGGCCAGCCGGCGCTTCGACCTCGTCCGACCGGACGGCCGCCGCGACGGCTGCGGTGATCACATCCGGGCCGCCGGCGAGCGTGTCCGGGGTGGCGCTGCGGGGCGGCGTCATCCTGCTCGTGCCGCACCCGGTCTCCGACCGGGACCGCGACGACATCGCCGTGGCCGCTCTGCCGCTGCTCGACCTGCTCGAGGCCCGTGGCCTGATCGATGGGAGAAACGCATGACCATGTCCGTCATTCCGATGGGACCGGGCGAGCTCGAGCGCGTCCGGATCCTGCCCGACGCCGGGTTCGGTGTGCTACGCACCGACCGCGGCAATCTGCCGCTCGACCGGCTGGATGTGCGCGCGAAGATCAGCGGGTTAGTCGCCCGGACCGTGGTGGTGACCGAGTTCCTCAACGCGCATGACGTCGCCCTCGAGGCGACCTACGTGTTCCCCCTGCCCGACCGGGCCGCCGTCACCGGCATGACCATGACGGCCGACGGCCGCACGGTCGAGGCGGAACTGCAGGAGCGGGCCGCGGCACGGGAGGCCTACGACAACGCGATCGCCGCCGGCCAGCGCGCGTCCATCGCCGAGGAGGAGCGGCCCGACGTCTTCACCATGCGGGTCGGCAACATCCTGCCCGGCGAGCGGGTGGTCGTCGAGCTCCGGCTCGTCGGGCCGCTGCCGTTCGAGGACGGCGCGGCCACGTTCCGGTTCCCGCTGGTCGTCGCCCCGCGTTACGTGCCGGGCACGCCGCTGCCCGGTCCGCAGGCGGGCGACGGGCGGCAGCTCGACACCGACGCCGTGCCCGACGCCTCCCGGATCAGCCCGCCGGTGCTGTTGCCCGGCTTCCCCAACCCGCTGCGACTCTCGATCGGCGTCGACATCGACCCGGCCGGGCTCAGCCTCGGCGACGTCCGCTCCAGCCTGCACACCGTCACCGACGTCGGCGGCACGGTGAGCGTCAAGCCCGGCGAGCGGGCCGACCGCGACTTCATTCTCCGGCTCGCCTACGCGGGCGGCGGCGAGACCGCGATCGCCGTGCCCGACGAGACCGCCAAGGCAGGCGAGACCGCCAAGGCAGGCGAGACCGGCGACGAGGCTCAGGGCGTCTACCAGCTCGTCGTGCTGCCACCGGCCGACACACCCGCGGCGCGGCCGAGGGACGTGGTGCTGCTGCTGGACCGGTCCGGGAGCATGGACGGCTGGAAGATGGTCGCCGCCCGGCGCGCCGCCGCACGGGTCGTCGACACGCTGACCGCCGGGGACCGGTTCGCCGTGCTCACCTTCGACCACGAGATCGACCATCCGGCCGACCTGGGCCAGGGCCTCATCGAGGCCAGCGATCGCCACCGCTTCCGCGCGGTCGAGCATCTGGCCCGTGCCGACGCGCGCGGCGGCACGGAGCTGCTCGCCCCGCTCGCCGAGGGGCTCGGACTGCTACGGGCCAGCGAGGGCCGCGACCGGGTGCTCGTGCTGGTCACCGACGGCCAGGTCGGCAACGAGGACCAGATCGTTCACGACATCACGCCGCTGATCGGCACGACGCGCATCCACGCGATCGGCATCGATCGGGCTGTCAACGCCGGCTTCCTCGGCCGCCTCGCCGCGCTGGGCGCCGGCCGGGCCGAGCTCGTGGAGAGCGAGGACCGCCTCGATGCCGCGATGGAGCACATTCACCGCCGGATCGGCTCGCCCGTGGTCACCGGCCTGCGCGTGACGGGCGCCGGCATCCGGTTGCTCGACGACGAGCGCAGCCCGGCGCGGCTCCCCGGCCTCTATCCCGGTGTGCCGCTGGTCGTCACCGGACGCTATGCCGGCAAGCCCGGCGGCAGCTTGACGGTCACCGGGCGCACCCGCGACGACCGGGAGTACAGCACGACGATCACGGTGCAGGAGCGGGCCGAGCCGTCGATCACGGCGCAGTGGGCCCGGGCGCGCCTGCGCGACCTCGAGGACGCGTACGCCGCAGGCGATCGGGCCCTCGAGGAGCGGATCGTCGCGACCTCCCTGCGGTACGGGGTGCTCTGCCGGTTCACCGCCTTCATCGCCGTCGACACCCGGGTGGTGAACGACGGTGGCCAGAACCGCCGGATCACCCAGCCGGTCGAGTTGCCCTCCGGCTGGGAGGCGCCGGGCGGGTTCGCGCAGCCGATGTTCCTTCACGGCGGGGTGAGTGCGGCGGCTGCGCCGCCGATGGCGCCACAGCCGCCCGCACCGTCCCGGTTCGCACCGGCGCGGGCCGACGCGGCCGGGGCGCCGCAGGCGAAGGCACACCGCAGCCGGGGGCCGGTCGGGTTCGCCTCCGTGCCTGCCTCGCTGCGGTTGGGCAAGGCGGTCGCGCCCTCGGGCGCGACGCCGGAGCTGGCGGATGTCCGCGCGCTGGCCTCGATCGAGGCGCAGCGGCTTCGAGACGCCGAGGCGCTGCCGGTGTACGAGCGGCGGGATCTCCTCGACGACCTGGCGAGCCGGCTTACCGTCCTGGTCGGAGGGTCGACCGGCGCGGACTTCGCGCCCCTGCGCGACCTGATCGCGGTTCTGGAGGGCGACGGCTCGGTCGAGCAGAAGTGGACGGCCGCGCTCGACGCCTTGACCGCGTTCGGCAGCGGCAGCCAGACACCGGGCGGCCGGTCGACGCCGGGCCAGGACCAGACGCCGGGCCAGGACCAGACGCCGGGGCAGGACCAGACGCCCGCGCGGAAGCCGTTCTGGAAGCGCTGACCACGGCGGTGCCCCGCCCCACTCTGGCTGAGGGGACGGGGCACCGTTTTCGAAGTGGAGTCATATGAGGACTTGCATGGGTTTTCCGCCGCGGGTGGGCTCAGCCGACGACCGGCGGGAGGACCTTGGCGACGCCGGCTGCCGGCAAGCCGTGCGCGGCGATCTCGGCGGCCGTCGCGGTGCGCAGGTCGAAGGTGTCGGCCGACGTGGCCTTGCTCATGTCCAGGTCGTGCACGAACGGCTGGACGTCGCCGACACACGTGGTGCCCTTTGCCGGCAGGGCGCGGTAAAGCAGGTACCGGTCGACCCATCCGGTGGCGCAGGCCGAGGTGCCGTACGCGGTGTGGCCCCAGTTGTTGCTGGACAGCAGGCGGCTGTTCGGCAGGAGCTTGGACGACCTGACCGCCTCGGCGTAATTCGTCGCCGGGTCCCAGAAGCTGCCGACGATCAGGACCGGGTGCTCGGTGCGCTTGTTGAACGGCCCGGTGTAGGCGTCCTCGTCACGCACGGTCCAGGTGTCACGGGCGCACTGCACGCTCGCCCAGGCCCAGGCCCGTCCCAGATAAGTCGCCCGCTTGTCGGCTCGGGCCGCCGCGGCCGGCCAGGACGAGCCGTGCGCCGGGTGCCGCCCGTCGGTGCACATGACCGCGGAGTAGGCGTCGAACGAGTTGTCGTACGGGAAGGTACGCCCCTCGGCCTGCCGCCGCATCCGGACGATCGCGGACTTGGCGGCCGTCGCCTGTGCCGCCGTCGGGGTGTAACCCGGCGTCGTGAACGCGTACAGCTTGGCCGCGATGTCGGTGACCTCGGCCCCCGCGTCCGGCTCGTAGAGCGCCCCGAGCACCAGGCTGATGAAAGCAGCGTAGGTGATCTTCTCGTCGGCGACGCTCACCGGCTTGGCCTTGAGCCGCTCCGCGACCACCCGGAAGCGGTGCAACGGGCTGCCGCTGAACTCGCACTTCGCCGCGCCGGCGGTGTCGCAGCGACGCAGGATCTCCAGCAGCGCCTTCCACGCGCCGTCCGCCGAGTGCAGCCGGTCGTCCTGGATCTGGCCGCCGGTCGCCGCGCTGCCGACCCACGACTGCGGGTCGATGACGCCGTCGACCGTGATCGCCCGGAAGCGGTCCGAGAACATGTTGGCGTAGTACTGGCCGAGCGCGGTGCCGTAGCTGAAGCCCAGGTAGGTGAGCTTGGTGTCGCCCACCGCGCGGCGCATGACGTCCATGTCCCGGGCCACCTCGGCCGTCGACATCGCGCCGGCGAGTTCGCGGCCGGTGGTCGAGCACGCGTGGGCCTCGGCCTCGCCGGCCTTGACATAGGCCTTCTCCTCCTTGGCGCCCCACGGGAAGCCAGTCGCCATCGTCAGCATCGTCGGCGTCTGCTTGGCCTTCGAGCCGAAGCAGTCCACCTGGTCGCTGTATCCGATGCCGCGAGGGTCCATGCCGACCACGTCGAAGCGGTCCAGGAGGGCCTCGCTCAGGAACAGCGGCGCGGCCAGCGCCATGGTGGTCGCCTGCCCGCCGGGGCCGCCGGGGTTCACGAAAAGGCTGCCGATGCGGTGCTTCTGGTCCTTCGCCTTGACCCGCACGAGCGCCAGCGTGACCTGTTTGCCGTACGGCCGGTCGTAGTCGAGCGGCACCTTGGCGGTCGCGCACTGCCCCCAGGTGTAACAGGGGTACCAGTGCAGCGCGGGCGTCCTGACCGAGTCGACCCGGCGCCTCTCCAGGTCGCTTGTCCGCGCGAAAGACGCGGAGGATGCCGAGGACGCCGAGGACAGTGGGGAAGCCGAGGACGCCGAGAGCCCCGGGCCCGCGGCCGCGGCCGTGGCCGGCCAGGGAGCGATGATCGCCCCAGCCAGGGCGAGGCCCGCGGCGCCGGCGGCGAGCAGGCGGGTGGTGAGCGGCATGCGTGACCTTCCTGATAGCCCGGCGCCCGTGTCGCCCCGGATGTACAAAAAGGTAGGTTCGCGAAAGACCTTCCAGGTGCGCCGTTCCGGTGTAGCTACGTTGCGTGTTCTCCCTGGTCAACACGGCCCGCACGGCGCGACGCCGGGCCGTCTTGCGGGCGTCGGGCACCTCGCCGGGAAAAGTCGGTGTCAGGGGCGGCGATCGATGCGGCGCCCGGGTAGGTTCGTGTTTTGTGACTCGATGGCGGGTGCGGCGATGACGAACGATGGTCCGGGTGACGACCGAGATCCGTTACTCGTGCGGCGATTCCTGCTGGGCGACGTCGGCGCGCCCGGCGATGACCCGTCGACACAGACCTGGCCGGCCGCGACCACCCGCGAGGTCCGCTCCGCCCACGCGTCGGCCGACGACGCTCCGACCGCCGTCCTCCCCCTCGCACGCGTCTCGCACGCCTCCCCGAGCAGGCACCGCCGCCGCCTCGTCGTCCTCGGCTGCGTCGTGGTCGCCGTAGTCGCGGGCGCGACCGTCGCCAGCTACGCCGCCCTGCGACCCGGGATGCGGCCGCCGGTCTCCGCGGCCATGCCCGGCAGTTCCCCCCTTCCGGTCGTCACCGGGCCGAAGGCCCCGGCGCCCGCGGCCCCGGCGACGACCGCGTCGTCACGTCGCCCGCAGCACTCCGCCACCGTGGCGGCCACGACCGGCCCCGCCACGACCGTGCCGACCGGCGCCCACCACGGGGCGTCCGCCGCCGACTCCCACACGACCACGGCGCCGGCCGCGCCCACCCAGCTCTACGCCCCGATCCTGGCGCGCGTCGGCGCCATCCGCGGCGAGAACGGCCTCTGCCTCGACCTGGCCGGCGGCGTCCCGGCGGACGGCGTTGCGGTGCTGGTCTCCCCGTGCAAGGGCACCGATACCCAGCGCTGGACGATGGCCACCGACGGCACCCTTCGGGTGGCCGACCTGTGCGCGCTGGGCGCCGGCGACGACACGGTCCAAGTCGCCTCCTGCGACGGCGGCGCGACGGCCCAGTGGCACGTCTCCGGCTCCGCGTTGGTCGCCGCCGGGGGCGCCTGCCTCACCGATCCCGCCGGCGGCGCCGCCCCGGGCACGACCGTCACCGTGACCGACTGCACCGGCGCCGAGAACCAGCAGTGGTCCCTCCCCTGACCGGCGCGGTCAGAGGCCGGCGCGCTCAGAGGCCGGCGCGCTCAGAGGGACGTGGCGGCGGCGCGCCCGGCCGCTCGCCCACTGAACAGGCACCCCCCGAGGAACGTCCCCTCCAGCGCGTTGTAGCCGTGCACTCCCCCGCCCCCGAACCCGGCCACCTCGCCCGCCGCATAGAGCCCCGAGACCACCTCGCCGCCCGAGTCCAGCACCCGCGACTGCAGGTCGGTCTGGATCCCGCCCAGCGACTTGCGTGTCAGGATGTGCAGCTTGACCCCGATCAGCGGCCCCGCCGCCGGGTCGAGGATGCGGTGCGGCGCCACCGCCCGGCCCAGCCGGTCGCCGAGATACCGGCGAGCGTTGTGAATGCCCTGAATCTGGGAGTCCTTGCTGTACTTGTTCGCCACCTGCAGGTCGCGCACCTCCAGCTGGGCGCGCAGCGCGGCCGGGTCGAGCAGGGGCTTGTCGGTCAGGGCGTTCATCTTGCCGACCAGGTCTTCGATCGTCGCGGCGACCACGAAATCGGCGCCGTGCCGCTTGAATGCCTCCACCGGGGCCGGCGCCGCGCTGGTGAGCAGCCGTTCGCGGACGAAGGCGGGCCGGGATTTCGCGGTGATGTCGGGGTTCTGCTCGGAGCCCGACAGCGCGAACTCCTTCTTGATGATCCGTTGGGTGAGGATGAACCAGGAGTGGTCGTGCTCGGCGAGGTCGGGCGTCGTGCGCAGGTGGCGCAGCGTGCCGAGGGTGTCGTATCCGGGAAGGCACGGGTCGGGCAGGCGGCGGCCGAGCGCGTCGAACCACATCGAGGAGGGGCCGGGCAGGATCCGGATGCCGTGGGCGGGCCAGATCGGGTTCCAGTTCTGGATTCCCTCGGTGTAGTGCCACATGCGGTCGCGGTTGACCAGGCGGGCGCCGGCTTCGGCGGCGATGTCGAGCATGCGACCGTCGACGTACGCGGGAACGCCGGTGATCATTCGCGCGGGCGGGCGGCCGAGCCGTTCCGGCCAGAAGCGCCGGACCAGGTCGTGGTTGCCGCCGATGCCGCCGGTGGTGACGATGACCGCTTCGGCGCTCAGCTCGAACTCCCCGGCCTCGTGCCGGTTCGACGCGACGCCACGGGCCGTGTCGGAGGGCGCCAGGACCGTCCCGCGAACGCCGGTGATCACGCCGCCGGTCGTGACGAGCGCGTCGACCCGATGACGGTGATAAAACGTGACTAGTCCGGACTCCGCGGCGGCCTGCGCCGAGCGGGCGAACGGCTCGACGACGCCGGTGCCCGTACCCCAGGTGACGTGGAAGCGCGGCACCGAGTTGCCGTGCCCGTCGGCGCGTAGGCTGCCCCGCTCCGCCCACCCGACGGTCGGCAGCCAGCTCAGTCCCAGCCCGGCGAGCCAGGACCTCTTCTCCCCCGCGGCGAACTCCACATAGGCCCGCGCCCACTTGACGGCCCAGGCGTCCTCGTCGTCGAGCCGGTCGAACCCGGCGCTGCCCTGCCAGTCCTGCCAGGCCAGTTCGACCGAGTCGCGCACGCCGAGCCGCCGCTGCTCGGGCGTGTCGACCAGGAACAACCCGCCGAACGACCAGTAGGCCTGCCCGCCGAGGTTGGCGGCGTTCTCCTGGTCGACCAGCGCGACCCGCTTGCCGGCGGCGACGAGCTCACGTGTCGCGGCCAGCCCGGCGAGCCCGGCTCCGACGACGATGACATCCGCATTCACGAGGGAAAGTCCTTCACAATGCGAAAATCTATCGGATATGGAGCCGGCCCGGCCGCCGGGAGGGCGACCGGGCCGGTGCGGTGGTTACGGGAAGCTGACCAGGTCGGTGACCTGGTGGCCGCTGTTGGCCGCGGCGCCGGTGCTGTTGATGACGTGCGTGATCGTGCCGACGCCGCCGAGCGAGACGGTGACCATGTCGTGGAACTTGACTCCCGAGTTGGCCGGAACCTCGAAGGCGTGCGCGTTGGCGACCGACGAGTTGGCGCTGAAGTAGCAATAGCTGCCCAGGCCCCACGCCTCGTGCGAGGTCACCGAGTCGCCGACCTTGTACGCCGCCCAGCCCTGGGTCGAGCCGTTCATGTAGGCCGCCTGGTTCGGCGGGTCGTACGGCATCTCGTTCTGGTAGAAGTACGTCCGCCCGCCGTTGCCGTTCCAGATGGTCTGGTACTGCTGGTAGTGCTCGACGAAGAGGCCGTAGAAGGTCACGTTGTTCCCGTTGACGATCAGGCCGTTGCGGGCCGTGTTGACGGTCCAGCCGACCGTGCCGCCGTTGCCGTGGTCGGCCCGCCAGATCCAGGCGTGGTCGCCGATCACGTTGTTGCTGTTGATCTCGACGCTCTCGGTGGCTTTGCCGGCGATCGCGCCGCCGATGCGGACGAAGACGTCGGACAGGACGGTCGGGTTGCCGGCGTGCGTGGCGCTCGATCCGGCCGGGCCGACCTGCAGCAGGATGTTCGAGTTGGTGGTTCCGGCGTCGAAGAGCAGACCGGCGACGCGTACGCCGTCGACGTCCGCCACGTGCATGGCGTCGACGCCGCCGTCCGGGACGAAGGTGGCCAGGCCGAGGCCGAGCACCACGGTGTTGGCCCGGGTCACGTTCAGCGTCTGGCTGAGGTGATAGACGCCGGGCGTGACCAGCAGGTTCTTGCCGGCGGCGAGGGCCGCGTTGATGGTCGCCGCGGTGTCGCCCGACTTGACGACGTAGAAGGTGCTGATCGCCAGCGAACCGCCGGCCGGGTTACCGCTCGACCAGCTCGTGCCGGCCGCGTTGCTGCGCAGCGCGGGGACGAAGACCTGGTACGCCCCGGTGCTGTCGACGTACAGGTAAGGCTTCTCGGCGATGGTCGGCGCCGAGCCGACCGTCGTGTACGGCGGCGACGGGAAGCTCTGAGCGGGCGTGCCGGTGTCGCCGACGAAGACCTGGTTCCAGTTGGATCCGGTCCAGCTGCCCATCGCCGTGTTGCGGGTCAGGAACTGCTGCTGCGAGCCGGACTGGATCTGCCCGTCGATCTTGGAGTCGGCGATGAAGCCGCCGGACGACCAGCCGCCGTCGGAGAGCGCGAGGTTGCCGCGCAGGTGCATCCGGCGGTACGGCGCGGCCTGCGACACGGCCCAGCGGTCGAGGCCGTCGCCGGGCGTCACCGAGAGTCCCTCGGCGGAGCGCCAGAAGTTCTGCGTGGCGTTCTGCGAGCCGTCCGGCCACCAGTCCGCCTCCACGTGCACGTGACCGTTGATGGTCACCTGGTCGGGGGTGAGGCCGAGGCCGGCGACCTGGGTGAAGAAGCCGACGTTCGCGTCGACGTTGTAGGTGCCCGGCTTGAAGAGCAGGGCGTACCGTGCGTTGCCGAACTGGTTGGTGACCTGGGCGTTGAAGACCGATGTCAGCTTGCTCTGGACGGTCGACGCGGACATCGACGGGTCGAAGACCGTGACGTTCGGGCCCAGGTCCGGGTTCGTCGGGTTGGTGGGCACCGTGGTGGGTGGGGTGGTCGGCGTAGTCGAGCCGCCCGAGAAGGTCCATTTCTGGTTCGCCGTGCCGCCGCAGTCCCAGATCTGCAGCTTCGCCCCGTCCGCGAGGTTGTTGTTGGTGATGTCGAGGCATTTGTTCGACGCGTTGTTGACCAGGTCGTGCCCGGCGGTCAGCGTCCACTTCTGGGTCGCCACCGTGTCGAAGCAGTCCCACATGTGCACGACGGCCCCGTTGGCGGTCGAGTTGTTGGCGACGTCCAGACACTTGCCGAGGGCCTGCACCGACCCGTTGTCGGCGAGGGTCCAGGTCTGGTTCGGCCCGGTCGAGCAGGTCCACATCTGAGGCTGGTTGCCGTTGGCGGTACTGCCGTTGGTGACGTCCAGGCACTTGCCGTTGGCGGAGCTGACGATGGTGCCGGAGGAGGCGGCGAAGGCGCTGGTGACGCCGACGAAACCGAGCGCGCCTACCAGGACCGCGACGATCGCGGCGGTGATCAGGCGGGGACGGCGCCGTCGGCGTACGGGTTGCGGTGAGGACATGGGGATATGCCTTCCGGTGGGAACGGGGGACAGGGGAATCAGGCGGGGTTGTCGGCGTGGGTGAGCGTCTCCCAGGCGACGAACAGGTTGTCCGTACCCTGCGGGCGGTGCGACTCGGTGTACTGCTGGGTGTTGGTCATGGCGATGCCAAGCCGGTTGTGCAGCGCGTTGTAGGCCACCTCGGTAACCGGGCCCAGGCCCTTGGTGACCGAGCCGCCGCAGATGTTCGACGGGACCGCGGCGCCGTTCTCGATCTTGGTGTGGAAGCCCAGCGCCTGGCGCTCCCGCTCGGCCAGCGACGGCCAGAGGTCCGCGCCCTGGATCCGGGTGGTCTCCGCGACGTGGCTGATCGCCGAGATGCCGTACCCGGTGTGGGTGAAGTCCCGGCAGGTCTCCTGGGCGAGCCCGTCGACGAAGGTGCTCTGCCCCTGCCAGTAGCTGATCAACTCGCTGGTCGTGTCGATGCCGCCCACCGGCGGATACTTCGGCTGCGCGCCGTCCGCGGTGATGTAGATGTACGCCGCGGCCCGCGCCTGGAACCGGGCGATCGCCTTGTCGTAGCTGGTCCGGTCGTCGAGGAAGACCGCGATGCCGGTGGCGGCCTCCATCATCGACAGCTCCCAGTTGCCGTTGCTGGAGCTGCCGACGATGACCACGGGCAGGTAGACGGTGCGCAGCATGGTGGCGAACCGAGCCTCGTTCGGCCAACTCGAGTACGTGTACCGGATGATCTCGGCGGCCCGCGGCCACACCGACCCGGCCCAGCCGGTCTGCAGCGGCGCGTTGCTGTTGGTGTGCGTCTTGATCGTGGCCGACCAGGCGTCCATCAGGGCGATCGACTTCTGCGCGTACGCGGCGTTGCCGGTGATGTACCAGGCGAGCGCGTCGGTGTACGCCGCGATCGCGTCCTCCCGCTCGTCGGTGCAGCCGTTGTTCGGGTTCGAGTAGGGGCCGCACTCGACGGTGGCCCTCGGCTTGGGGGTGCGCGAGAGGGAGGCGTACGAGCTGGCGATCATCTGGTTGTAGGCGGCGAGCCACGGCTGGGCGCCGGCCGCCACCTTGCTCTTGACGAAGTCCAGCTGGGCACGGCTGACCAGGACTCCCGGGTGGACGAAGGCGGTCGCGGCGGACGCCGTGACCGTCCCGACACCAACCGAGGCGACAACAGCGGCCAAAGCCGTCAATGCCGCAGTGAAGACGCGCTTTCGCATGGGGACCTCTCGGGGCAGAGGAAACAGGAAGGCTAGTTAACAGTAAACACATTCAATGCGATCACATTGACCGGAGGCGACCCTCTTAAGGCTCCCTTAAAGGTTCCGGAACAAGAGAGCGCTCTCACCCGAACCACAGGTGAAACCGGTTCCGGAGCGGGAGGACCGGGTGGTGTCGGTTTGGCCGGGCGTTGTGCTGGCAGGATGTCGGGATGGAACGTGTGCTTGGAATCGGTGGGTACTTCGTGCGGGCCGCCGACCCGGCGGGCCTGGGCGCGTGGTACCGCGACTGCCTGGGCCTGGACGCCGAGGAGAACGGCCTGTGGCGGCAGGAGGCCGGGCTGACGGTGTTCGCGACGTTCGAGTCCGAGACCGACTACTTCGGGTCCCGCGCCCAGCAGACCATGCTCAACTTCCGGGTCCGCGACCTGGAGGCGATGCTCGCACAGCTGCGCGCCAAGGGAGCGGACGTGGCGAAGGAGACGCAGGAGATGGAAGGCGTCGGTCGATTCGGCTGGGTCACCGATCCCGAGGGCAACCGGATCGAGCTGTGGCAGCCCGCCTGATCCAGCCGCGACCGTCGACGCCCACCTGATGTCCGCCGCACCGGAGTAGGAGCTTTGACATGGACCTAGCCGCCGCGCTGCGCCCGGCCCTGCTGCCGGTGACGAAGATCGCCTTCCTTCCCGAGGTGCACGGCGCACATCACGTGCCGCGGCGCGGGCCGGTCATCCTGGCCGCGAACCACCTCTCGTTCGTGGACAGCTTCCTGATTCCCCTGATGACGCCGCGCCGGGTGTCGTTCCTGGCGAAGCAGGAGTATTTCGAGTCGGGCGGACCACGACGGTGGCTGACCCGGACGCTGATGACCGGCATCGACGCCATCCCGGTGCGGCGCGGGGACCACCGCGCGGCGCACGAGGCGCTCGAGGCGGCGCTGCGGGTCCTCAAGGACGGTGGGGCGTTCGGCATCCATCCGGAGGGCAGCCGGTCGCGGGACGGCCGGCTCTACCGGGGCCGGACCGGCGTCGGGTGGCTGGCGCTCGCCTCCGGGTCGCCTGTGGTGCCGGTCGCGATCCTGGGGACCGAGCGGGTTCAGCCGGTCGGTGCGCGGTTCCCGCGGCCCGGCCGGGTCGTGGTGCGCTTCGGTGAGCCGATGAGCTTCACGCTGCCGCCGAACGGGCGGCAGGCGACGGCCCGCCGCGCCGCCACCGACGAGATCATGACGGCCATCGCCGGCCTGTCCGGCCAACCGGTCGCCGACTGCTACAACGAGTTCTCCTCCGGCGCCCCGTAAGCGTGCGGGCACGTCCGACGTCCAGGCCCGCCGGCAGGAAATAGGTGGGCGGTCCTTGGACACCGCGTAAATGCACGCAGAGTGACGGTGCCGGGAAGGCGGTATCCGATTTTTCTTCACCACTGGCGGGACGTGCCCACGCCTGCCTGGTTGTGATGCCCCAGCGAAGACTGTTCCCGGGCAGACGGCAGATTCATCACGGATCCTTGGAAGCCTTGCGGAGCGGGCGGTCGTCGATGTTTGGCGAGCAGCACCGACCAGCCACGCGCTCCCTCATCGCCTACGACCACTGCTGCCACATCCTTGGAATAGATCCTCTAAAGAGGCCCGGGTGGGTGCCGATCGGGCAGCCGGGCCGGATTTGTCCGGGATTTCGGCCGTCACGATCGGCGCGGTCGCCGATCATGTAGGCATGCGTCGCCTGAGACGTGCGGAGGTGCTCGTGCCGGCCACCGGCACGGCCGTCTTCCTGCTGATCTTCGGCGTGTTCGGCGGGTCCGACGATCCCGCGCCCGCGGCGCGGTGGGTGGGCGCGGGGGTCATGCTGGCGCCGGCCCTCATGGTGTACGCGCACCGCTGGGCCGCCGCCTGTGCCGCGATCTTCTGCGCGCTGCTCTGGACATCGCTGAGCGGCCCGTACGTCGCGATGCTGGTCGCCTGGGCGTACGCGGCCGTCGCCGTGCACGTCGCCCGCCTGGACCGCCCGCTGCCCGCCACGCCCGTCCCGCACCGCTGCCCACCGCGGCCCGCCGCCCTGCCCAGGGTCGCCGCCTCCACCGAGGCGTTGGGCGGCGTGCTGATCGCGCTCGCCGCGCTCGGCCTCGGCTACGTCTGGTCCGAGCGCGACGCCGTGCCGTGGCTGACCCCGTTCATCGCCGGCGCCGGCCTCGGCGTCGCCCTGCTCGCCCGCGCCCTGCACCACCAGCGCGCGCTGCGCGACCTGTTCGCCCTCCCCCAGCCGGTGCACGCCGTCCGGGTCGTCGAGCAGCTGGGCTACGTGCACGTCCTGCTGCCCGCGCCAGACGCTCAGACCGCCCTGGAGTTCGGCTTCGACGTGGCGCCGCAGACCTACGACGTAGCGCCGGAGGCCGAGGACGGCGGCGCGCACGACGAGGAGCCGCACACGGTCGCCGCGCTGCTCTACGGCGAGCCCCGGCCGGGCGCGTGGTGCACGGTCGACGCGGGCGACCGCCACCACGTGCCGCTCGGCCCGGTGGCCGACGTGATCGAGGTGCCCTACGACGTGGTGCAGGGGCTGCCCCGGGAGATCGAGGACGACGAGGAGCAGCTGGTCGACCCGGAGGCGCTGCGGCCCGCCGACCGGGGGGTCGCCCCGTTCCAGGCCAGGGAGCACCGGATCGCGCCGCCGCGGGCCTGGGCCGCCACCATCGCGATCGGCCTGGGCGCGGCCCTCGCCGCCGGCGAGGTGTGCCGGCTGGCCGGCCTGGGCTCGCCGATCGCCACCGCCCTGGTCACCGTCGCTACGGCGGCCGGGTACGAGTTCGGCTGGCGCGCCGAGCTGCGCCCGCGGCTGCTCTGGCACGCCGGCGGGGTGGCCACCGTCGGGTTCCGCGGCCTCGACCGGCAACCGTGGGCGACGGACAGCGCCGTGGTCCACGACGACGGCGGCACGGTCGTGCTGACCGTAGGCGAGTCGGTGTTGACCGTGCCCGCGCCGCCGCCGTGGCCGTCGCCGGCCGCCCAGCGGACCGCGGACCAGCTGGTCGCGGCCCTGCGCGACGCCCGGACCCAGTCGTTCGAGATCAGCCCGCTGCTCCCGCCGCCGGAGATCGAGGCGCCGCGCCGGCCAGTCCTGCTCTACCCGGCGTGCGCACTTTCGGTGATCGCGGCGTTGCTGGTGGTCGGATGAGATTCGAAGATCTGAAACACGGGCCGCGTAACGTACGCCTGTGGATCTGAACACGGTCTCCGAAGTGATCAGCCCCGCGGCGGTGGGCCAGTGGCGCCCGGGCGATGCCTGGCTGGGCGGCGGCACCGCGCTCTTCGCCGAGCCGCGGCCGCACCTGCACCGGCTACTCGACCTGACCACCGCGGGCTGGCCGGCGCTCACCGTCCGCGACGACGTGTGGGAGATCGCGGCCACCTGCACGATCGCCGAGCTCGCCGCGACCGGCCACGACCTCGTCGAGAAGTGCTGCCACGCCTTCCTCGCCTCGTTCAAGATCTGGAATGTCGCGACGGTCGGCGGCAACCTGTGCGCCGCCCTGCCGGCCGGCCCGATGATCGCGCTCGGGGCCGCGCTCGACGGCGTCTGCCTGCTGATCGGCCCGGGCGGCCGGCGCGAGACGCCGGTGCGCGAGTTCGTGACGGGCGACGGCACGACCGTGCTCGGCGACGGCGAGTTGCTGCGGTCGGTGCACCTGCCGGCCGCGGCGTTGGCCGCGCGGACCGCGTACCGCCAGGGGTCCCTGCACGCCCATGGGCGCTCGGGCGTGCTGTTGATCGGCCGCCGCGACCCGGGCGGGGGCCTGGTCCTGACCGTGACCGCCGCGACGCGGCGCCCGTTCGTGCTCCGCTTCCCCGGCCTACCCGGCGCCGAGCTCCTACAGGTCGCGCTCGCCGAGCGCATCCCCGATGGGGCGTACATCAGTGACGTGTACGGGCTCGCGGCCTGGCGGCGCCACCTGACCCGGCTCTTCGCCGAGCAGATCCGCACGGAGCTCTCGTAGCGATGGAGATCAACGCTCGGGAGCACGACCGCGTGCCGCGGCCGGGTCAGTGCCTGCGCACCTACCTGCGCGAAGAGGGCTGTTTCGGGGTCAAGAAGGGCTGTGACACCGGCGACTGCGGCGCCTGCACGGTGCACGTCGACGGCGTGCCGGTGCACTCCTGCGTCTATCCGGCGTTTCGCGCGCAGGGCCGCCGGATCACCACGATCGAGGGGCTGGCCGGGGAGAACGGCCTGCATCCGGTGCAGCAGAGCTTCCTGGACGCGCAGGGTTTCCAGTGCGGCTTCTGCACGGCCGGGCTGATCATGACGACTGCGGCGCTCACCGGCGAGCAGCTCGCCGATCTGCCCCGCGCCCTCAAGGGCAACCTGTGCCGGTGCACGGGCTACCGCGCGATCGCCGACGCCGTGCACGGCGTCGTGAACGTCGGCGAGCCGCAGCCGGGCGAGGCGGTCGGCGCGAGCGTCGGCGCGCCGGCCGGCCCGCAGGTGGTCACCGGCGCGGCCCGCTACACCTTCGACCTCGACGTGCCCGGCCTACTGCACATGAAAGTTCTGCGGTCGCCGCACGCCCATGCCCGGATCGTCGCGGTCGACGCCGCGGCGGCGCTGGCCGTGCCCGGCGTCGAGGCCGTCCTGACCCACCTCGACGCCCCGGCTCGCCACTTCTCGACCGGCGTGCACGAGCAGGTCGCCGAGGACCCGGCCGACACCCGCGTCCTGGACGACGTGGTCCGCTTCGCCGGGCAGCGGGTGGCCGCGGTGGTGGCGACCTCGGAGGCCGCGGCCGAGGAGGGTTGCCGGCGGATCGCGGTCGACTACGAGCTGCTCCCGGCGGTGGTCGACGCCCGCGCCGCGATGCGGCCCGGCGCTCCCCTGCTGCACGGCGACAAGAGCTCGGCGCACGGGATCGCCCGCGCCGAGGCGAACGTCGTGGGCGAGATGCATGCCGAGCTCGGCGACGTGCGGGCCGGCCTCGCCGAGGCGGACGCCGTCTACGAGGGGGTCTTCCACACGCCCCGGGCGCAGCACGCGAGCCTGGAGACGCACGGCGCCGTGGGCTGGCTCGACGGCGACGGCCGGCTGGTGATCCGGTCGAGCACGCAGACGCCGTTCCTCACCCGGCGCGTGCTGTCGAGGCTCTACGACCTGCCCGAGGACCGGGTGCGGGTGATCGCGGGCCGGGTCGGCGGCGGTTTCGGCGGCAAGCAGGAGATCCTCGTCGAAGACCTGGTCGCGCTCGCGGTGCTGCGGCTCGGGCGGCCGGTGAAGCTCGAGTTCACCCGGGCCGAGCAGTTCACCTCGGCGACCACCCGGCACCCGTTCACCGTCCAGATCGAGGCGGGCGCCCGCGCCGACGGCACGCTCACGGCGATGCGGTTTCGCGTCGTCTCCGACACCGGGGCGTACGGGAACCACGGGCCGTCGGTGATGTATCACGGCCTCCACGAGTCGCTGGCCGTCTACCGGTGCCCGAACAAGCGGACCGACGCGTACGCGGTCTACACCAACACCGTCCCGGCGGGGGCGTTCCGCGGTTACGGCCTGGGGCAGATCTCCTTCGCCGTCGAGTCGGTCCTCGACGAGTTGGCCCGCCGGCTCGGCATCGACCCGATCACCATGCGGGAGCGCAACATCGTGCGGCCCGGCGACCCGCTCGCGGCGCCCGGCGGCCACGCCGACGACCTGACGATCGCCAGTTTCGGCCTGGACCAGTGCCTCGACCGGCTGCGCGCGGCCAGGGCCGAGCCGCTCGTGGCGGCCCCAGACGGCTGGCGGGTGGGCGAGGGCATGGCGATCGCGATGATCGCCGCGGGTCCGCCCGGCGGCCACTACGCCGACGCCACCGCGACCCTGCTGGCCGACGGGCGGTACGAGATCGCCGTCGGCACCGCCGAGTTCGGCAACGGCAGCACGACCGTGCACGCCCAGATCGCCGCCGACGCGCTCGGTACCACGCCGGACCGGATCACGATCCGCCAGTCCGACACCGACGTCGTCCGGCACGACACCGGCGCGTTCGGCTCCACCGGGGTGGTCGTAGCCGGCAAGGCCGTCCTGCACGCCGCCCGCGACCTGCGCGCGCGGATCCTCGCGCTGACCGGCGGCGCCGAGTTGACCGTCGACGCCGTGCTGGACGGCCCAACGCTCAAGGAGGTCGCGCTGCGCGCGGGCGGCGGCATCAGCGCCTCGGGGCACTGGGGCGGCAGCCCGCGGTCGGTGGCCTTCAACGCCCAGTGGTTCCGGATCGCCGTCGACCCGGACACCGGCGAGCTGCGGATCCTGCGCAGCGTGCACAGCGCCGACGCGGGCACGGTGATGAACCCCTTGCAGTGCCGCGGGCAGGTCGAGGGCGGTGTCGCTCAGGCGCTCGGCGCGAGCCTGGCCGAGCACGTGGACATCGACGCCGAGGGCCGGGTGACCACGACCGGCTTCCGGCAGTACCACCTGCCGACCTTCGCCGACGTGCCGCGCACCGAGGTGCATTTCGCCGACACCGACGACGCGATCGGGCCGCTCGGGGCGAAGTCGATGAGCGAGAGCCCGTTCAACCCGGTGGCGCCGGCGTTGGCCAACGCGCTGCGGGACGCGACCGGGGTGCGGTTCACCTCGCTGCCGTTCACCCGGGACCGGATCTGGTCGGGCTTGCAGGCGGCGTCAACTTCGCCCGCGCGCCCGCATAGGGCACGGTCAGCGACGGGATGAGCGCGGCGATCGCCGCGTGACCGGCCGCGTTGGGGTGGTCGCCGTCGGGGGCGAGTAGGCCG
>Ga0307508_10001444_pt1 | contig 26745 bp, 10 predicted proteins | sample 9_EM_MG_FD_203089 | JGI IMG/M metagenome (GOLD analysis project Ga0307508, IMG submission 203089) | Populus trichocarpa ectomycorrhiza microbial communities from riparian zone in the Pacific Northwest, United States - 9_EM | ecosystem: Host-associated > Plants > Roots > Unclassified | place...
TGTTCCCGATCACGGCAGCTCCGTCCGCGCCGGCACTTCCTGCGGGTGGGGAGGTCTCAGCTCTGACTGCGGATCGTCTTGATTTTCCTTTTTCTTTTCCTTTTTTGTTCCCTCTGCGTTTTCGTATCTTGACCAGCTCGATCACATATCACACCTCTTAGCAAAGAGTTCACCGCCATATGTAAAGCCGTGTCATGAAGATCGACCGAATCGAGCTACTCGTCATTCCCCCCCTCGCGCCCCCTGCACGAGTGCTCCTCCAGTCGATTGTCTGGCGGCATTGTCTCAACGTATTACGTACAGTTTCCCAACCGCCGCAACTGATCGGTTACTGATAAAATTCTTGCTCGTAGCGCTCCGTATGAGCGCATTTTCGGATCTGATTCCTCGAGTTAGTTTAACCCCCAATCCCTGTGTGCGATCGGATCAGATAAAACTCTTCACCCACGCGATATCTGATGGGGGGGCTGTGCAGGGTGAAGCATGTCTCCGGCAATTAGTGCACACCCCAGCCAGAGGCATGCCGGGATCCTGGCGAGGACAGCGGATCAGATATCGCCAAACGCACCCATGTTCCTTGTTTCTCTTGTAAATTCTTTCTTTCTTCTCGACACTTGGTCCCCGCAAAGAAGTGATCTAATCAGATGCGGCCGTTTTTATTTTTTCGGCATCTGGATGGAGCTTTTTCATCATTGCTGTGGGGGTGAAAGGAACGGAGAGAAAAGAGACGCGGAAAAATCATGGTCATGTCCCTCCACTCATCCTCTCTGTGGAATCCCTGGATTGGTTTTCTGATGATTCTCTAGGAGGCGACCGCCCCACCCTCGGTTCTGGCGGTACAGTAGCCGGAAGCAAGCGTCCTTTCCTGGCGCCGCACTGTGGACCGTGGGACGGCTCTTGCGTCCTCCTTGTCCGAGGAGTTCCTCGGAGAGGCTGCGGACAGACAGAATTTCTCTGTGCATCTTCACGGCCCATCCACGGGAGAGGAAGCGTCAGTCCGAGTGCATCGGCGAATATCGATTGAATACGTCTTCCGTCTTGCCATCACCGTCACTCCTCGCGCTGTATCAACCAGCCATTCCCCCGTCCCCAGCCGGAGGTCGACATGGCCTCGCACGATGCACCGCTCTCACGCGTGTCCGTCGATAGGGATCCAGCGATAGCTCTCGGTGAGTGTGGTGTTGAGCCCCACCGAGCTTCGTCGCCAACTACTGACACGATGGCCCCACAGCTGGCCCGCCCGCAACAGCAGCAACTGTGCCACGGCCCCTGGACAGCCTCGATGCCACCGCTGACGAGAAGGTTACTTCACCGCAGTCGTCGAGTGACTCCACCGAATTCTCCGAGAGCAGGAAGCGCGGCGGCGGGAAGGAAGAGCTGGTTGTGGCGAAGGCGTCCACCTACTTCTCTCTGCTCCTCCGCTCCGGCGCGGAGCCGTTCGACTACCTCCTGTTCGTGATCGGCGTCATGGCCGCCGTCGGCGCCGGCGTTCCCTTCCCGCTGCTGGCGATCCTATTCGGCGAGCTGGTCGACAACCTCAACTCGGCGTCCGAGTCCTGCGGCGGCGGTGACACGGCCGCCAGCTTCGGCCTCCAGAGCGCAGTGAACGCCAAGGTCCTCAGCGCGCTCTACGTCACGATCGCGAGCTTCTCGCTGATCTACGTCCACTCGTTCGCGTGGTCGCTCTTCGGCGAGCGCCTCGTGCGCCGGCTGCGCGAGCGATACTTCACCGCCCTGCTGCGCCAGGAGCCCGCCTTCTTCGACTCGCTCGAGGCCGGCGAGGTCTCGTCGCGCCTCGCCGGCGACCTCGAGGTCATCCAGACCGGCACGTCCGAGAAGGTCGGTATCTGCATCTCCTCGCTGTCGTACTTCATCGCTGCGTACGCCGTCGCGTTCTATAAGGACGCGAGGCTGACGGCGATGCTCGTCGTCGTCATCCCCGCCTTCTTCACCACCACTACCATCGGCGGCAAGTACGTCAAGAAGTTCACGGCCGGAATGAGCGACCACATCGCCGGGGCCACCGGCATCGTAGCCGAAAGCCTGGCGAACATGCAGATCGTGCTCGCCTTCAACGCCAGCGATAAGCTGGAGGGCATCTTCGCGACGCAGTTGGAGACGGCAAGAGACCTCGGCCTGAAGAAGGCGTTCGCATCGGCGTCTCAGCTGGCCTCCATGTTCTTCATCGGATACTCGGCAAATGCGCTGGCTTTCTACCAGGGAAGCAAGCACATCGCGGCGGCCACGGAGGGCGGCGGCGAGACCGGCGGAACGGTCGGCGCCGTGTACACCGTCATCTTTGTGCTGCTCGACGGTAAGCTCAGTCCCGGCTGGCCGTACGTGTCGGAAACGCTGACCGCGGGGATGTAGCGTCGTTCATCCTCTCCCAGGTAGCGCCGTTCCTCCAGATCTTCGGGGCGGCCGCCGGTGCGTCGCAGAAGCTGATGGCAACCATCCACCGTGAATCTGCGATCGATGGCACACACGAGCGCGGTGACGGACTGCCGGACCCGCTCAACGGCGAGCTGGAGTTCCGCGATGTCTGCTTCTCGTACGCGACCCGGCCTGGGAGCCAGGTGCTGAACGCGGTGTCGCTCAGGATCCCGGCGAGCCAGCACACGGCCATCGTCGGCGCATCCGGCAGCGGCAAGTCCACCGTCGTCTCGCTCCTTGAGCGGCTGTACGATCCCACGTCCGGAAGCATCTGTCTCGACGGCGTCGACCTCTCGGCTATCAACGTGCGCCTGCTGCGCGGCTCGATGGCGTTAGTCCAGCAGGAGCCGACCCTGTTCGACCGTTCGATCCTCGAGAATGTCGCGCTAGGCCTAGTCAACTCCAGTCGCCCGGAGCACGCGCACCTCAAGGTGGCACTGCTCGACTCGAGCCTTGCGGACCTCGCCCGCGCCATCGCCGACGGGACCGCTATCGACGCCGCGCTGGCAGGCTGCGCCCGCGAAGTCAGCGAGATTTACCAGCACGTGCTGGAGGCCGTCGAGCAGGCCGACGCGGCCCCGTTCATCGCCAGTCTCGCCCACGGCCTCGCCACGCGCGTCGGCAGCGCTGGATCCCAGCTCTCCGGTGGCCAAAAGCAGCGGATCGCGCTTGCCCGCGCACTCGTGCGGAAGCCGAAGATTCTTCTCCTCGACGAAGCCACGGCCGCGCTGGACTCGAAGAGCGAGACGCTCATCCAGACGGCACTAGACAACGCCGCCGTCGGGCGCACCACAGTGTCGGTGGCCCACCGGCTCTCGACCGTCAGGAAGGCGGACTGGATCGTCGTCATGGAGAAGGGCCACGTGCTGGAGAGGGGAACCCACAAGGAGCTGATCGAGCTCAACGGCCGGTACGCCGAGCTGGTGCGCATGCAGAGTTTGGTCTGCGACGATGTCTCGAAGGCTTCGGCGATCGTCGAGGAGGAAGCAACCTCGTCCGAGGTCCCCGCCAGGCAGGCCGCGTCCGTCGAGACGGCCAGCGAGAAGACCAGAGAGGAGAAGCGGACGCAGCGAGCGCCCACCGCCGCGCCGGAGGGGAAAGGCTTCGACAAACCGATGATGCCGCTCGGCGAGACCATCAGAGGCATCGCGCGTCTCGCAAAACCGCAGACGCTCCTCGTCGTCACCGGCCTCCTCACGTCCGCCATCATCGGAAGCGTCTACTCCGCCGAGGCGGTGGTGTTCGGAAACACTATTGATGCGCTGAACCCCTGCCGGGGCGCCGCCGACGTGCGGTTCGCCGGGCGCTTATTCGGTCTCCTCTTCTTCGTGCTCGCGCTGGTGGAGGTCGTCTGCTATGTGATAAACGGCGCCTCGTTCGGGGCCGTGGCCGAGAAGATGCTGTTCCGCGTCCGAGTGCTGTCGTTACGCTCGCTACTGCACCAAGACCTAGCGTGGCACGAGTCCGACGGCCGCAACCCGACCAACCTCTTGTCGTACATCGCCAACGACGCCAACTCGCTGGGCGCGCTGACGGGCGTGATCCTGGGCACGGTCTTCACGATCGTGGTCAACATGATTACGGGCATCGTGCTGGCGCACGTCGTCGCTTGGAGGATCGCCGTCGTGCTCCTCGCCACGGTGCCCATCCTGCTGGCGTCGGGCTTCATGCGGCTGCGCGTGCTGGCGGACTTCCAGACGCGCCACCAGAAAGCGTTCGCCGAGTCCGTCGGCATCACCGTCGAGGCCGTCTCCGCCATCAAGACGATCGCGCCCTTCTCGCTCGAAGAGGAGTCGCTGCACGTCTACCGCCGCTCGCTGGCGAGGCCATACCGCGCCACGCTCAAGGCGATCGCGCATGGCAACTTCTGGCTCGCGATGGCGTTCTCGATCTCGAACCTGGTCTACGCGCTTGCGTACTGGTGGGGCGCTAAGCAGATCGTGTCGGGCGTCTACACGCAGACGCAGTTCTTCATCGTCCTGCCTGCGCTGCTCTTCTCGGCCCAGTCCTGCGGCCAGATGTTCTCGCTCGCGCCGGACCTGACCAAGGCGCGCACGTCGGCCGGGAACATCCTGCACCTTCTCAGCATCGGCCCGGGGACGCTGCTGAAGGACGACACCACCCACTCGCCGCTGTCGCTGCGCCAGAAGTGCCGCGACCCGGAGCAGCCCGATGCCTTCGGCGTCACACAATTGCCAGCGCCGCCACCGCTGGACGCACCCATCCAGGGGCTCGAGGTGACGTTCCACGATATCTCTTTCTCGTACCCGTCCCGGCCACACGCGCGGATCCTGCACGACCTCTCCCTCCACATCCCGGCTGGCTCCTTCGGCGCGCTGGTGGGACCGTCAGGTGCGGGGAAGTCGACGATCCTGCATCTGGTCGAGAAGTTCTACGCGCCGTCGTCGGGGACGATCACGGTTGACGGACGTGACACGGCCACGCTCTCGCCGGCGGCGCTGCGAACGGACGTCGCGCTCGTCCCGCAGGAGGGGATCCTCTTCGCCGGTACGGTGCGCTTCAACATCTGTCTCGGGGCGCGTCCGGGACACACACCGAGCCGGGCGGAGCTGGAAGCGGCGTGTCGGCTCGCCAACATCCACGACACCATCGCCGAGCTGCCGGATGGCTACGATACGCTGTGTGGGCCCGGTGGCCGCAGCTTCAGTGGCGGGCAGAAGCAGCGCCTCTCGATCGCGCGCGCGCTCATCCGCCGGCCGCGTCTGCTGCTGCTGGACGAGCCGACGTCCGCGCTCGACGCGGAGGCGGAGCGCGTGCTCCAGGCAGCTCTCGAGGGCGTCATGAAGCGCGGCTGCACAGTCGTAGCCATCGCTCACAGACTCGTCACCGTCAGAAGAGCCAACAGGATCTTTTACATCTCCGGCGGCAAGGTCGCGGACTCAGGCACGCACGAGGAGCTGCTCGGCAGGTGCGAGGGCTACGCGGACAGCGTTCGGGCGCAGATGGTCCAGACCTGATGGCACCACGAGCATGCGGGAGAAGTAGAACAGAGCGCCGGGAGAATGCGTGAGACGAGACCGGCACAAAAAAGGTGCAGCGTGGGGGGCTGAAGTGGATTTTAATTTTTTCTCTATTTTCTCCATGTAGATAATCGGCTGTGTACCCACCCCTACAGACTGCAATGTAGGATCCGCTCCATCCGTTACCATTCTCGTATCCATGGAGCAGAGTTCTCCGCGCAGCCCAAGCATGCCTTGGGCTGGGTGACGGGACATCCCACGCGCGCACCGAGCTTCCTCCACAGCCATGGTGAGATGGCCAATTCCGGTCCCCAAGACGTAGCTAACGACCAGGACCATCACTACCGTCGTGGACACAACAGCCCCCCTGCAGACCGAGACACAAGTGCTCCGCCAAGACTCGGGCAAACGCGGAGGCCCGGCTACCAGCAGAGTTCTGGTTTGGAAGGAGCACCTGACGATACGGTGCGGCAGCTGGGGCGGGAGCAGCAGCACAGGGAGGAGGATCGAGTCGCCACTGGGCGGTAGATGCTCTGCCGAGAACACATCTACATAGCCTGGTACGGATCAGCTTGCCCGTGCAAATATCCACCAAGGCAACACTGAGTAGAAGGTCACAAGCTTGACAAAACCCCGATCTCTAGCGAACTCCGCCCCTCCAGCTATCTTCCCAATGGCAGTGAGGGGGGCTATCGGATTCTCCAGCGTGGGGGGGAGGGGGAAGATCGAACTGCCGGTCCCAACCAGGAACCTCTTGGGGTTTGTTTCCCGCACGGCGTTGTCCGATGCGCATCGTCGTGCGGGAGAAATGGTTGTTATCAGATCCATCCAATTGATTGATGAGCGATTGTGTGATCGATTGCGTGATAGCTATTATCCTGCGTCCGGCAAGTCCGGCTGCTGGGACGACTGCTGCAGGCGAGAAATGTCATCGCGAAGAGTTGTTGCAACGAGCGCTCGTTGCTCCTCTGTTGGCCATCCTAATACGGCACGCTCGCAGTAGCGGCGACTGCGGGTCCCACGGACGTATGTAGCCGGGTCCCTGCTCGAGCCGGCCCAACCCGCGCGGAAACGATCGCACAGGAAAAAAAAATAAGTAAAAATACAAAATAGTGGACGGAAATAAACAATAAATAAAATAAAAATAAGTAAAAATAAAAATACAACTGGGCACCCACGCTAAGCCGAGCACGTCGCCTCGTTGCATTGCCGATCGTTGCATCCCGGTTCCCTGCCCGCATCGTGCATGGCCGTAACACCATCAGATATCGCTTCGCTTAGCATGAGGCATTTTTATCTGATGGAGAGGGGCAGTTGCCTATTTTTTTATTTTTATTTTCAATTTTACAGACGAGTGTGATGACACATGATGCGGCATGATCCCCAATGGGCATCTCGGTCGCTGGACAGAAAAGTCCGTCGACACCTGGGTTCAGCTGCGAACACCCTGATCGCCCGTGGCAACCACTCCGAAACAGCCATCATGTCGCCGCCGCAGACCCCCGCCGTCCGCCTGCCGCACCCGTACCTGACCGCCTACGCCGCTGAGCCCGCCCCGGCGCCGCATTCGCACCGGCTGGTCCTCGCAGCCGCGCAGCCGGCGGGCGCAACGCTGCCGCCGCAGCCGCTCCACAACGAGGCTCTGTCGTTCACGCTCCCCGCCGCGACTCCCGGAGCACCCTCCGCCGAGAGCGACAACACGCCGTTCGCGCGTGCGAGGCGCTCACCGCACACGACCGTCTCGTGGAGCAGCGCTGCGGCGCCGAGCGTAGGCCAGCTCTGGCTTCTCGCATACGCGCTGTTCACCGGCTACCACGCGCAGGAGACCTTGCGGCTGACTCTGGACGGCGCGGAGTCCTCCGCGCTCCGGGAAGCGGCGCTGGCGGTCCAGCTCGTCCTGCCGCACCCGCACCTGACGACGCCCGCGATGCCGTGCCCGGACACGGTCTGGACGACGGCGGAGGTGCTGCTGTCGCGCGCCACGTTCTGGCAAGGCGCGGGCTCGCCGTTCGGCGTCCGCGCCGCCTGGGTCGCCGACCCGTCCACGCGCCTCCCCGCCGCGCCCAGCGTCGTCGAGTACACGTTCACGACGCTGTTCCCACGCGCGCGTGTCCACGTGCGCCACCCGGTGCGCCCGCCGAAGCCCGCCCCGGGGAGCGTCATCTACTCGCGCTGGATCCCGCACCTGGACGAGGTGTTCAGCATGGTGGCGCTCGACTGGCGCGACGCCGCCCATCTCGCCGCTTTCCACCGCTGGCAGAACGACCCGCACGTCGCCAAGGGCTGGTGCCAGACCGGCTCCGTCGACGAGCACCGCGCGTACCTGCGCGACGCCGAGCGCGATCCGCACGTCCTCGCAGTGCTCGGCCGCTTCGACGACGAGCTCTTCGGCTACTTCGAGGTCTACTGGGGCGCCGAGGACCATCTCGGCGCCCACTACCGGTTCGACGACTGGGACCGCGGCCGCCACTCGCTCGTCGGCAACAGCCGCCTCAGGGGCGCGCATCGCGTCCGCGCCTGGTGGAGCGGCCTCATGCATTATTGCTTCCTCGACGACCCGCGCACGCAGCGCCTCGTCGGCGAGCCCAGGGAGAGCAACGACGTCGTCGCGCAGTACGACCGCGACCACGGCTTCTGGCACGAGGGCACCGTCGACCTGCCGCACAAACGGGCGCGGCTGGCCATGGTCTCGCGCGAGCAGTTCTTCAAGCTGGCGGCGCTGCACTGGGGCGATGAGAGCGGGGTCGGGGAGGCGCGCGACGGGAAGGTCCAGGCGAAACTGTAGATAGTCCGAGCGCGAATCGAGTGCGAAGGGATCCTCCCGGCCATGTATTTATTTTACCGCGTAAACTAGGTACCTATCATATTCTACAATGCGACTGCAAGTGCAACAGTCATGATTTCAAACTTTTTCGCGAAAACCCCCACAACAAAAGACGTGACACAACACGGTGGGAAAAAAAATACAAGATATCCTACGCCGCCAACCCACCCTTCTCCCGCGGCCCCCTGGCGGGCCTGCTGCTGCTGCTGCTGCTTTCCCTGCCGCTGGGCTCGCTGACGCCGTTGACGATCCCCTCGGCGACCCTCCTCAGACGCGGCTTGAGGATCTTTCCGCTGCCGGTTTTCGGCCACTCCGCTATCGCGCCGTCGCCGCCGACCCAGAAGACGTGCTGGGGCGCCTTGAAGCGGGCAAGTCTCGCCCGGCACCACTCGCGGACCTCTTTGTCGGACAGACGCTCGCCCTGGAGGAAGCAGCCGACGGCCTCACCGTACTTCTCGTCCTTGACGCCGACGACGGCAGCGGTCTCGATCTTCGGGTGCGCGACGAGCCGGTCCTCGATCTCGGCCGGGTAGATGTTCTCGCCGCCGCGGATGATGATGTCCTTGAAGCGGCCGGTGATGACGCAGTGGCCGTCGGCGTCGAAGTAGGCCTCGTCGCCGGTGTGCAGCCAGCGGCGGCCGTCGTCGGTGTGGACGCGGAACGTCTCGTCGGTCTTCTCCGGCGCGCGGTAGTACCCGCTGCTGAGCGCGTAGCCGGCGATGCAGAGCTCGCCGCGTACGCCGACGGGAACCGCCGTCGTCGTCGCCACCGCCACCACCTTCGCCGAGATGTGCGGCATGACCGTGCCCACCGTCCGCAGCCGCCGCACCAGCGGCGTCGACGTGTGCGCGTTGAAGCACGTCGGTGACGCCTCCGTCAGCCCGTACGAGGACGTGTACTGGCGCATTCCGAGCTCGGAAAACAGCCGCTGCATCAGCGCCGGCGGCACCGGTGAGCCGGCGATGATGCCCGTGCGCAGCGAGGACCGCCATCCGGCCGGCCGCGGCAGCGAGAGCAGAGAGGAGAACATCGCCGGCACCCCATGCAGCGCGGTGCAGGCGTGGCTGTCCACCGCAGCGAGCACCGCCGCGGCGTCGAAGGTCTCCGACGGGAGCACGATCGACGCTCCGTGGTTGATGCACGCGAGCAGGCCCAGCACCAGCCCGAAGCAGTGAAACAACGGCGGCGGACAGCAGAGGACGTCGTCGGCGGCGAAGTCCATGCGCTGGCCGACGAAGAGCGAGTTGTTGACGAGGTTGTGGTGCGAAAGCATGGCGGCCTTGGGGTTGCCCGTGCTGCCGGACGTGAACTGGAGGTTGGCGAGGTCGTGCGCCATTGTCCGCTCCTCGGCCTCGGCGAGCGCGGCGGCGTCGACCGTGCGTCCAGCGGCGACGACATCGGCGTACGTTGGGACGTCCTCGTGGACGCCGCGCAGGACCACGACGAGCTCGAGCGGCGCCTGTGGAGTGCGCTGGGAGCGCAGGTAGGCGCCGTTGTCGTGGCGGCCGACCGCCAGCGTGATGAAGAGAACTCTGCAGCCGGTGTGGGCGACGGCGGAGTCGAGCTCGGCCGCCGCGTAGGTGTTGTTGAGCACGACGAGCACAGCGCCGATGCGCGCCGTCGCGAAGAACACCGCCGCGTACTCGGCGCAGTTGCCGGCCATGATCCCGATGCGGTCGCCGTGGACCACACCCAGCGCCAGAAGCCCGCGCGCGACGCGGTCGGTTTCGTCGTCGAGCTCCGAGTACGTCCACGATGTCGCCGTCCACGGTGCGTGGACCGCCGCCCGCTCGCCGAACCGCCGCGCCTGCGTCCGCAGCAGCGATCCGAGCGTGTGCGTCAGTAGCGGCGTCGCCGTCGGGCCGTGGAGGAGCGAGAGGCGGGGCTGCTCGTGCGGCCGCCGCAGGTGGGCGAGCGTCTGCTGGAGACGCTGAAGCGCCGTGCCACAGGGCGAGAAGTCGTTCTGCGCGGACATGGTGCGAGATGGATGGTGGGCGAGAATATGGTGATCCCGAGCAGCTGCAACTCGATGGATAGCCTGTAGGCGGACAGATGGATAGCCGTGGGGACTTGATGGGCAGCTGTGGGTACGGCAGCGCTGGGAATGATATCTCCACCATTCCCAGACCGCCAGTGTGTGGATTCGTGTTTATGTAATGGCTGTCCCTCCGCCCTGCCCGCTTGCCCGCCAGCCTGCCATGGGATCCATCCATCGATTCCCGACAGCACCGCGCTCATGGATATGCCCATCCACTGCGGAACCGCAGACCGACCCACACGAGCTAGGACCGTCGGCACACCCAGCGTGAGTGCTTCCCCGTCAGCAAGCGACCCTGAAGGTGGGCATCCGGCGAGGTGGGGAAATAGATCCCCACCAGAAAAGTGATCATTAGTGCCCCCCCCCCTCTTCCTGTTCTCCTGCTAGTAAATTCTGCACCTGGACGATCCTCGAGAACGCCGAAATCTCGATCCCTCGAAAGGAGTGGCCCATCCGTAAGTACAGGGACACGTCCGCCAGCCAGCCAGCCAGCTCGAGGCCGACCCTCATCCTAGGTGCCCAGGCTCCCGACCTCCCGCATCGAGACCAGCCGACGTAAGGAAAAATCCCTTCTCGCCGGAGAGCGGAGCACGGAGCGCAGCCGCAAGCGAACCGACCTGGAGATAATCAGACAAATGGGGGGAAGAGTGCTGTGCTGTGCTGTGTACGGGGAGCCCCCGCCTGCGCATCTAATCAGATCAAGCAGGTACGCCTCGGAACGCAGGAACGCCTGATCCGCTCGTCACAGCGCTAGCACTCGGCTCCTCCTCCCCCTCGTCCTTCTCCCCACGCCCAGTCTCGCCGCAGTGTGTGGGTTTGTTCGTAAGCTGCAGTTGCCGCCTGTCCGATGACCTCGGAAATTCGCGATCCTCTCCCAGCCGCCACGGATCCGATAAAGCACGCGCGGGCTGGGCTGGGCTTGGCTGGGGCGAGGAAGCGAGGAAGCATCAGATAAGGATTTTTCTGCAATGGGCCCAGCTGCCCAGCATGTATCTCGTCCAACGCTAGCGAAAGGAGAGGAGGAGTGTGGATAAAGTTATCAGATGAGTGTTGTCAAGCAGCCGGCTAACTAAATGTCTCACAAGTCATTCTTCTTCGGCCTTGTGCGGACCCCTTGTCCTTGTCCCTGTCCTGTCCGTAGCGAGGTGCCTTATCAGATGGTCGTCTTCTTTTTTTTGGATTCTGTTATTTTTTTTCCTTGCCACTTGGCATCGAGAAAATAAAAATGAACGTCTACCAGACAGGTGCCATGACGGATGATGATCTATCTGATCCGGAATGCGGCAAGGCCCGATAATGCGAGTGTGGTGTGTGTTCTCCCCGATCCCCTCCATAGCAGCAGCAACCGCGGGCGCCAAGAGCCTGTCCTCGATGCCCGGCCAGATTCCGTGTCCGCGGTGATGCTAGATACTCTTCTACCTCTGCTAGCTTGCTGCGGCATATCTGATGGCGGTATATCTGATGGCGGTGTGGGGGTGGATGCGGAGAATATCCGTCAGGAGCATCGTGCAGAGTGGTGAACACAGTACGAGGAGCTCAGCTGATCGCAGTGCCGCTTGCCCCTCCCCCCGAGTGCGCGCAAGCAAGCAGAAACCCTCACTGAAGCAGCCTCTCGCCGTGGGAGTGAGCTGCCCACTTTCCGTCTCCGCAAAGCCCCACACATGGGCAATCAGGAGCTCGTCATTGCGGTGCGCGTCGCCCTTCCCGTACCCCATATCTAGTCGTCCATGCGGGATTCTCAGTCGTTCCAGTAACCTGTCTACTCCACTCCCTCCCCACAGTGAATCCTCATCGCGCACAATATCGCTTCGTGGCACCATCATCCCCTCCCTCCCGCCATCCCATAACCACAGAAAGAGAGAGAGAGAGAGAGAGAGAGAATCTAGCACCCAATGTCTGATCTCCAGAGATATCTGCAGCAGCTCGAGCCCGACGCAGCGGGCGGAGTCGTGCCGACAACCAGACTTCCAGCGCTGCACCCGTCAGCCACGAGTGCCGTCGGCGGCGGTCGAAATGGTCGGATCGCTATAGATGTCGCCGCCAGTGCGCCGCAGGCCTGCGACTACGTAGTAGGCTTTGCGCGCTTCGTTGCGCAGTTGACCGGCGCCGAAGAGGTCGTCTTGGACGTCCAAGGGACCGCCGTGGTCGCGAGCGTGCGGAGAGATGCCGCCGCCACCGCCGTCGAGGAGGAGCAGGGAGTATTGCTGAGGCGTGTGGAAGCAGCTGTCGAGAGTGATTTCGTCCTTCGCGTCGAGGTGCGTCTGCCGCTCCCCGTGCTGGATGTGAGGTCGTTCGTCTGACTCCCCGTAGACTATAGCGGAATCCGCGGTTTCGTGTTCGACGTTGGCTGCTGCACAGGGAAAGGTATGTTCCTGCGCTCCTGTAGCCACTGCTGGCTGCGATGTTGACAGCCCCGAGCAGCCCTTCGTCCTCACTCTCACCCCCGCAACACTGGAGCTGTCCTATGCGCCATCGCTCGTACCGGCCCAGGCAGCGGCTCACGTCCTGTCCGCAGCCGCCTCCTACGTGTTGCTGTCGGCCCCTACGCCGCAATTGTCAATCCTGAACCATCCCCCGCAGCAATCGCCCTCCAATCCCCGATTCGGCCTCCTCCATTCCGGCTTCGAAGGTGCGGCCGCAAACCATCCCAACCGTCCCGCGCTGGACTTCCTGACTGGACTGCCGGGCTCGCACACGGTCTACACGTACGCGGAGCTGAACGTCATAGCGGCGAGGGTTGCGACGGCGATCCGCTCCACGGCGCGGGAGGAGCAGAGGATCGTCCCGGTGCACCTGGGAGTCTCTCCACAGCTGTACATCTCGTACCTCGGGATCCTCAAGTCCGGTCGAGCGTTCTGTTTGCTGCCGCTGGATGCGCCCAGGGAGCATCTCGACGCGGTCCTGACGAGCCTTGGAAGCGGCGTCGTCGTCGGCAGAGGCGTTGCGCCGGCTGGCATGGATGGCCGGTGGCTCGACATTGATGCAGCGATCCGGAACCGCATTCCCGCCATCGCCACCCGGGCGCCGAGGAAGGTGGCGCCGGCCGACGTTGCGTGCGTGCTCTACACCAGCGGCAGCAGCGGCGCACCCAAAGCGGTGGAGATCTCACACCTCTCGGCGACGTGTGCGATCGACTCGCACGAGCGGACGCTGCCGCTGTCGACGATCCCCGCCATGCCGTCGCGGTGGTTTCAGTTCTCGGCGGCGACGTCGGGGGCCGCCGTCGTCGAGGTTTTCGTGGCGCTATCGGCCGGCGCGACGCTGTGCGCGGCGGCGCCGGAACTGACGGCGTCGAGCGCGGAAACGGTGACGACCGCGCTGCGTGCATCCGTCATGATGGCGACACCCACTCTCGCCGCCGCGATACGGCCAGCCCGCATGCCCACGCTGCGAAGCCTCTGGACTACCGGTGAGGTCCTCGTCAGAAGAGTCGTCGGTGGTTTCGCAGCGGGCTCGAGCGACTGCGGCATCATCACCGCGGACGACCGCGAGAATGGCCCGAGAGGCCTCGCGACCGCCTACGGCCACGCAGAGGGGACAGTTCACTGCACCCTCTTCCCCTTCCCCGCCGACTACAGGAGCTCCGTAATCGGACCCCCGCTGCCCACGTGCTCGCTGTTCGTCCTCGACCCGAAGTGCAAGACGCCCCGCCCCTTGCCTCTAGGATTGGCCGGGGAGCTGGCCATCGGCGGTCCCCAGGTCGCGATCGGATACCTCGGTCAGCCCGCGGAAACGGCGCGCGCGTTTATCGACACCGAGTTCGGGCGGCTGTACAGGACCGGCGACAGCGCGCGCATCGTCTGGACGGCCAACGGGGAGCCGCTGGTCGAGTTCCTCGGACGCATTGGCGCGGAGGTCACGATCGGTCGCAATCGAGTGACGCTCAGCGACCTCGACACAGCCGTGGCAGCCGCGCGCGGCGTCTCCCAGGTCGCGACGGTCGTGTGCAGCTCGCAACACACCAGCAAGTTGGTCTCCTGTGTCGTCCCGACTGCGGACGGATTCGTCGAGGAGGCCTGCGAGGACGCGGCCGCGGACGTGCTCCCTGCATACTTGCGGCCGTGGAAGTACATCACGTTCCCGGCGTTTCCGACGGACTCCAGCGGGCGACTGGACCGAAACGCCCTCGTGGAGGCAGTCGGAGCGGCATTCAAGGACAGCACCTCCTCCTACACTCCGGCCACCTCTTCGACTGCCGGCGACGAACTCCCAAACTCGGAGCGCGCGATAGCATACTGGAAAACGCAGCTCGAGTCCTTCTCCCCCGAGCCGTTTCCGCGTCTCACCGGGCTCAAGACCAACGCGATCCGGCGCGTGTCCGAGACAGTGGAAATCACCTCGAAGCTGTCGTTCGCGGGCCTTGCTGAGCGGTCGCGCGGCGTCAATTGCTCCCCGCTGGCGGCGCTGCAGGCAGCCTGGGGGCTCATCCTGGCGTCGTACTCGGACGCGATGTCCGAGGACAATGTGTTTGGCACCGCCCTCGCTGGGATCTTCGACACCGGGTGCGGCGTGGTTCCGACCAGAATCAACCTCGCAGTCATCGCGGCCGCGCCGCAGCCGGCAAGCGTCAAGGCCGTGGTGCAGCACCTCTCGCGGGCCAACGTCGCGGCGCTGGAGCATCTGCGGTACCCGACAAAGGCGCTGGCGGGCGCCCACGGCGAGCTCCCCTATTCCACTGTCCTTGCCTTCGAGACGCCCGCGAGTGACGCCTTGTACGCCGTCGCCGAGGCGCCCTTCGCGGTCGTAATCGAAGCGCTGCCGTCGACGGACGGCTCGCTGAGGCTGCTGGCCACCTACAGGGACGAGTTCTTGAGCAGGAGCGGCGCTGAGATCATGCTGCGCCAGATGGATGATGTCTTGGTCCACATGCTCGCCCATCCCGACTGCGTCTACACCGACGTGAGATCCGACGTCTCCCCCGAGTTGCGCTGCACCGCCAATCCCAAGCCCCAGGGCGAACCGGAGCCCGAAGACGGCCCCGCACTTCAGCTGCACGGCCAGTTCGAGGACCACGCTAGGAGCCATCCTGACGATATTGCTTTTGTCTTCCGATATGACCTCGAGGATGACTCGTGAGTATCCCCCCGTTGACCATTGCGATGAAGTGCACCTCCGCTCACACTCGGCCAGACGTAGCGTGCAATGGACATATGCGGAGCTCGACGAGCGCGCCGGTCGACTCGCCACCCATCTCGTGCGGAACCACGGCCTTCTCACCGACTGCTGTGTCCCCCTGTGCCTCGACAAGTCCCCAGAGCTGTACATCTCCGTCCTCGCGGTTCTCAAGGCAGGCGGAGGATGGTGCCCTATCGATCCCGCTTTCCCGCCGCAGCGGAAACACGATCTCATTCTGCGCACGGAAGCGAAGCTCCTGCTGATTACCGACGTGGCGAAAGTGAGCGGCGGCGCGGTTCCAACCGACGTCGTGCTCGTCGACGTCGCAGAGGCGCTGAGCCGTGTAGCTGCCCCAGACTATGCGCTGTTGGCGTCGGCCAGAGCCGCGGCGACGTCCCACTGTCTCGCCTACCTGATCTGGACCAGCGGCACCACCGGCGCACCGAAGGGCGTTCCGATCGAGCACCGCTCCGGCGTCGCGGCGATGAAGGCGCTGCAGGACGGAGTTCCGCACGACGTCGCCGGCGGCGTGCGATTGCTCCAGTTCGCATCCTACACCTTCGACGTGTTCGTCCAGGATCTGTTCTACACCTGGGGAGTCGGTGGCGTCCTGATCGCGGCGACGCGCGAGATCACGTTCGGGAACATCGCCCCACTCGCCAACTCAACGAGGGCAACGCACGCGCACTTGACGCCCGCCTACTCGGCCGGCGTGCCCAGGAGCACGTGTCCGACGCTCCGGGTCATCACGATGATCGGCGAGAAGCTGACGCAGAACGTCGCCGACGACTGGGCGGTCAACATGCGCGCGTACAACACCTACGGGCCAGCCGAGGCGACCGTCGTGTCGACGATGCGCCGGTTCGGCGGTACAGAGGACCCCGTTAAGGCGGAGAATGTGGGAACCCCTCTCCCCACCGTCTCCTGCCACGTCCTGCGCAACGGCCGCGTGACGCTGCTCGGCGGCGTGGGCGAGCTCGCGCTCGGCGGACCGCATCTTGCCCGCGGATACCTCAATGACCCCGAGAAGACGAACGCGAAGTTCATCTGGAACGAGGAGCTACAGGAGCGCATCTATCTGACCGGCGACATTGTCCGTTTCCTCCACGACGGCTCGATCGAGTTCGTCGGCCGCACCGACGACCAGGTCAAGCTGGGGGGAATCCGCGTCGAGCTGAGCGAGATCAGCGCTGCAATGTTCAAGTGCCACCCGCTCGCAGAACGTGTCGAGACGATGTTCCTCGGCCGCCCGGACCGTCCGAATAAGATCATCGTCACGTTCATCGCCGCGCCGCAGCTCACAAGGCCGGCTCCGAAGCCGAACACCGCCATCACGAGCGACGCTGCGGTCCAGGTTGCTGCTGCCGCCCGCGCCCAAGCCGCGGACATGCTGCCCGCGTACATGGTCCCCGGTCTGGTCCTGGTCATCCCTTTCGTGCCCCAGACCCCGTCGGCGAAGATCGACCGCAAAGCGCTCTCCGCAGCCTACGAATCGATCGACTTGACCGAGTGGGACCTGAAGCTGAGCCCCGCCCGCAAGCAGCCAATGCGAGAATCTCGGTCCGCACTGGAGAGCATCGTCATCGAGCAGATTGCCGCTCTGTCGGGCATGGAGCCTGACTCCGTCAACCTCAACGCATCCCTTCGCTCGCTAGGCATCGACTCCATCCGCGCCATCCAACTCACCGCGCGCATGACCAAGCTCGGCTACACCCTCTCGGTGCTCAACATCATCGAGAGCCGCACGGTGAGCGAGCTAGTAGGCTGCATTAAAGTCGACCACGACGAGAGCAACGCGGAGGCTTCCTCGGGCACGCTCCAAGCATTCAACCAGCGATGGCATACCGCCGTCGCAGCAAAGATGCAGCCGGGCGCCGAGTTCGTCGTGCTCCCCTGCACTCCGCTGCAGGAGGGCCTGCTGAGCGAAACGATGCAGAACCCATCCGCCTACTGGAGCAACAACTTCTTCACCCTCGGCGGCAATCTCGACCTCGACCGGCTCCGTCGGGCGTGGTGCCAGGTGACCGAGCAGACGGAGGCGCTACGGGCGGCGTTCGTTCCGACGGCCGAGCTCATCCACGAGGACCACGCGGCGAGCACTTTCGTGCAGATCGTCTACAAGAAGCACCCGGGCGTCGAGTGGGAGCGAGTATCCCCTCCGTTCGATAGCCTCCAGGAGGAAGCGGAGAAGCACGCCGCGCGCATCACCAGAGAGAACCACGAGAGGCACTACAAGGCCCCGCTCTGGGCCGTGACGATATTCGAGCGCGATCGAGACTCGGTCATGATGTGGTCCCTCCACCACTCACTGCACGACGCGGTGTCGCTGAGCTTCATCGTCGCCGACGTGCAGGCGGCATATCTGGGCTATCACACTGTCGCGAGGTCCCAGTTGACGGACGCACTTCGCCTCACGGTAGCGGCGGAGGAGGCGGGTGAACTCGGGAATGAGGAGTTCTGGATGGAAACGTTGAGGGAATTCGTGGACCCGGAGGCGATCGCTTTTCCGGACCTTACGGGCAAGAAGCCGGACCCATCGAGAGGTATGACACACTAAGAGCTACCCCATAGTAATAAGATGCTGACTTCTACGCGTAGGCGGCCACAAAGTGTATATTGAAGCCGAGTGCAACATTTCAGCGAGAGAGATCCAAGCCGTTGCACCGCAATTTGATCCCACATCGCTCATATCAGTCATCCGCGCAGCCTGGGTCTGCACCCTCAGCGGCTACCTCGAGAGCTCGAACATCGTGATCGGCGAGACCCTCTCCGAGCGCATCCAAGACGCCACACTGTCCAGCACCATCGCGCCTCTGTTAAGCGTGGTCCCGGTCCCCATCCAGACGCATGCGACCTCCCGCCAGATTCTCGAGAGACAAGTGCGTCTCTCACGGGGCGTGTGGAAGCACCGGCACATCCTGCCTACCACCGTGCGCAAGATCCTGCAGCGCCCGCAGTCGGGGGCGCTGTATCCAGCCATGTTCGTGTTCCACCCGAACTCCGAAGACGCCTCGGATGTCCTCTCGGTGATCTGGACGGCCACGCAGGATATCGTCGGGCTGTCGGTCGAGCACGGTCTTGCGCTCGGCGTGTACCACGAGGCCGACGGCCAATACAGGCTCGTCTTCAGGGCCGATGAGGGCTGCATGGGTCCTGCCCAGCTGGACCTCCTCATGCGCCAGGTGGAGGCCAGCGTCACCGCGATGGCCTTGCACCCTGATACCCCCGTGCCGGAGCTCGTCATGTCGTTTCCGGAGGAACTGCTGTCGGTCGCCCGTCCGGTTATCAGTGACGCCGTCCGAAGCGCCTACGAGGCCGATCCGATGTTCTGGGTCGAGTACTACGCCGAAAATCATCCGGAGTGGGCGGCGGCAGAGGTCGCCGAGTCCATCGCCAGAGAGGGCGCCCGGACCAGGGTCTGGAGCTACGCTCAGCTCAACACAGAGGCAAATCGCATCGCGAGCTTTATCGACTCGTGCGATATAGGCCGCAACCGGATGGTCGCACTCTGCCTCCCGCGCACGCTCGAGGCCTACGCGCCGATCGCCGGCGTGTTCAAGGCGGGGTGCGGCTATCTCTCGGTCGACGAGGGACTTCCGGCCGAGCGCAAGGGCCTGCTGGTCGAAGACAGCAACGCGGGGATCCTGTTCACGACGACGGAGCTGGCCAAAACCTTTCCCGAGCTCCCCGCAAGCGTGGTCACCATCAATATCGACGATCCCGAGTTCGCCACGATGCTAGCCACCTTCTCCGGCGCCAACAAAGCCCGCGACACCCGCCGCGACGACATCTCCTATCTGCTGTATACCTCCGGTTCAACCGGAAAGCCAAAGGGCGTCCAAGTCTCTCGCGGTAACCTGAGCGCGTTCGTCGAGGCACAGTCCGACTTCATATGTCGCGAGGTCCCCGCTACCGTCGAACTCGGCGGGAAAGGAAAATACCTCGGTCTCGCCAGTAGAGCTTTCGATGTGCACGTCGCGGAGATGTTCCTGGCGTGGCGCCACGGGCTGGCCACCGTCACAGCATTACGGTCGATGCTCCTCGACGACATAGGACTGGCGCTCGCGCAGCTGAAGGTGACGCACGCCAGCTTCGTGCCATCGCTCCTCGATCAAGCGGATCTGGTGCCTGCGGACGTTCCCACGCTCCGCTTCATGGGTGTCGGCGGCGAGAAGATCTCGCAGCGCGTGCTGGACACCTGGGCGGCCAACAAAACCGTGGCCCTCATCAATGCCTACGGCCCAACGGAAGTCACCATCTGCTGCAGCTCGCTGCGCGTCACCCGCGAGTCGACCGTCAGGAGCATCGGACATCTGATCGGAAACGTCGTCGGCTATGTCTTCGCTCCTGGAACTTTCGCCCCCATGAAGCGTGGGCAGCCCGGAGAGCTCTGCGTCAGTGGTGACCTGGTGGCCCTGGGCTACCACCAGCGGCCGGAGGCGAAGGGCTTTGTCGACCACAATGGCACACGCCTGTACCGCACCGGTGACATGGTCCGCCTACTACCGGGCGATGCTATCGAGTACCTTGGCCGCAGCGACGACCAAGCGAAGATCCGCGGCCAGCGCCTAGAGCTAGGCGAGGTTTCGGAGGGCATCCGCGCCTCGGCCACGGAAGAGCTCGACGTCGCCACAATGATCCTGCAGCACCCGGGACTGTCACGGCCGCAGCTGGTGTGCTTCGTCGCGCAGTCGGCCGATCGTGCCAGCTTCGCAGACCACGCCCCCCAGTTCCTGGCAAAGGACTACGAGGTCTCCGCGCTCGAGCTGCAGGCCGGATGTCGGCAGAAGCTGCCCGCATACATGGTCCCCGACGTCGTGGTCCCGATCACTATCATGCCTCTTGCACCGATGTCCGGCAAGGCGGACGCGAGGCTGCTCAGAGCTTTGTTCGCCGAGATCCCTCTCTCGAACCTGCTCAGAGGCGCTGCCGGGCCCAATGGGCGTCCCTCCGCTGTCGCACGGGAGTTGACGCAGGCTGAGACGGAGATTCGGGATGTCATCGCCAGAATCGTCAAGATCGAGCCCGACCGCGTTTTCCACGCCTCCAACATCTTCGAGCTCGGCATCGACAGTCTCAGCGCCATCACGCTCTCGTTGAAGATGAAGAAGATCGGCTACAATTCGTCCGTCGCCAGTGTGCTCGCACACCCCACCGTAGCAGAGCTTGCCGCCCTGCCTCGGAACAACGTTGCCACGGAGGACATGGCCGACAACGGGCTGCTCCGCGCCCGGAAGCAGCTACAGGCCCTCGACGAGCACTTTCGTCCACAAGTTTCTTCGATCATCGGTGTTCCTGCGACGTCTATCATAACGGTGAGGCCTACCTTGCCACTGCAGGAAGGAATCATCGCACGGTCACTGAACAGTGAGAGTGGGCCCATCTATGTCAACCACGTCGTCCTGAAGCTGGGCAGCGAGGTGGACCTCGAGAAACTCCGCCGGGCATGGAAGCGGACCATCGAGAGCAACGAGACCCTGCGCACATGCTTCTGCCAGCCTAACGACGCGTTCGTCCAGGTTGTCCTCTCCCCAGGCGCTGTCGAGGAAGAATGGCGGGAATCTTTCGCCGAGACCACGGACGACGCTCTCTCCGCTTTCCGCCACCATCGGAACGACATTGCTGAGGAAATCACCTTCCAGCTTCACCGGAGACCACCACTGAGACTCAACCTGACACGCACCGGCGAGGGCGCAGCCCTGCTGTGCATCTCGATGCACCACTCGATCTACGACGGTGAGTCACTTTCAATGCTGCTTGAGGAGGTTGCCAGTCGCTACCGATCCGTGGCGCTCCCTACGCGCGTCGCTTTCGGCACCCTGCTGGAGCACTTGGCTACCCAGAGCACCGAGAAGGCGCAAGCCTTCTGGACAGACGCTCTGGCTGACTGCCGTCCAACACTGGTGTCGACGGAGACCGGATACCGCGAAGAGGAGGAGGAGGTGTTCTTCTCCGAGCACGTCATGTCGCGTCCTCTCTCCGCGCTTGAAGCCTGCGCGTCCAGCATGAGGTGCACCTTGCCGTCGTTGGCACAGCTGGTATTCGGCATCCTGCTTGCGCAGCGCGCGGGCCATAACGATGTCGTCTTCGGATCGGTCCTGTCCGGCCGCACGGCAACTGTGGAGTCCGCGGAGACCATCTTGGCGCCCCTGATCACCACGATCCCGCAACGCGTGCGGCTCCAGAGCGGCGCGTCGACAGTCGCCGAGCTGGCGGAAGAGCACCAGAAGCTGAACGCGCTGTCGCTGGAGCACCAACACTCCTCGCTGAGACACATCCAGCGCTGGGCCGGTGCCGAAAAACCGTTGTTCGACACCCTGTTCTCCTACACCCGGAGGGCGGCTACCCCCGGCGCGGGCCTTTGGGTGGAGGTCGAGAGCACCACGGTGGCGGATTATCCCTTCGCCATCGAATTCAAAGCGGATACGGAAGAGGACAGGCTGGTTGCGCGCGTGGGCTTCACGCCGTCGTACGGCACCGTTGAGGAGGTGAAGGTGGAGTTGGAGAAGATCGACCTCTTGCTGCAGGAGATTGAGCACGGACACACGGCGCTGACACTGAGCAGCCTGGGTGTGTCGGAGTTGAACGCCGACGTCGAGGACCGGGAGAGGGAGGTCTACGATGAAGGCACATGGTCCGCTGCCGAGACTAGCATGCGCGAACTCGCCGCCGAGATCTGCCAGCTCCCGGCCGCGCGGATCGCCAAAGGCGCGACCTTCTACAGTCTGGGCATCGACTCGGTCACCGCCATCCGGTTCGCGCGCGGCCTGCGGAAGATGGGTCTCACAGTATCGTCAGCGGACGTGATCCGCTTCCCCTCCATCGGCGCGCTGGCGAGACAGCTCGCGAAGGTTGCGGGCGAGGCCAGTCCTCCGCCGGAGCCGCCGGCCACCAACATCGCCGAAGCACTGAAACGGAGCAACATCGATGTCGACTCCGAGTCGGTCGAAGCCGTCTACACGTGCACGCCGCTCCAGAGCGGAATGATAACCCAAACACTCGCGTCCGACGGCCGACTCTACGTCCTCCACCACTGTGTGAAGCTGGAGCCCACCGTCGATCCGGCTCTTCTGCGGAACGCGTGGCTCAACGTGGTGAACAAGACGGACGTTCTTCGAAGCTCATTCTACCACTCGCCGACCGCCGAGCACTCATGGACCGCGCTGGTCCGCAAAACAGCGCCCGCAATGGCGATCGAGGACTGTGCGAGCGACTGCTTCGACCAGGCTCTCGCGGACATCGTGAAGAGGGTGTTATTTGCCGCGGAACAGGACTTCCAAAAGACCCCCGCACAGGCCAGACTCCTCCGAACGTCGGCCGACACCTATTTCGTCCTCTCGCTTCACCACAGCCTGTACGATGGTGTTTCGATTCCGTTCATCTTCCACGATCTGGCAACGGCGTATCTCGAAGGCTGTAAGTCCAGTTCCTGTATCATTCCGGGCGGGAAACGAGCGCTAACTCTCGCAGCTTTCGCTCCCCGCCGCCCGTTCTCCGAGGCTGCGGTCCTCATCTCCCACCGCAAAGACGATTCTACCGAGTATTGGCTGCGCCAGATCTCGGATTACGCTGTCCTCCACCTGCCCCGTCTCCCCGAGGGCGAGGGATCCCCGGCGGTGCATCAAGCATCGAAGACGATGGAGCCAAACACTGGCGAGATCCTCGCTGGCTGCAAGCGGTTGGGGGTCACCCTGCAGAGCGTGGTGCTCCTGGCCTGGGGCAAGACGCTATCGTCGCTCGTTGGCCGCCGCGACGTCGTCTTTGGCCAGGTGGTCTCCGGCCGCACCCTGCCGCTCGAAGGCGTCGAGAGCATCTCCGGTCCGCTCTTCAACACGGTCCCCGTGCGGATACAACTCGCGCACAACCTGCAGACCAACGAGAGCGCCGTGTCGCGGATCCAGCGTGCCACGGCCGAGTCGCAGGTCCACCAGCACGCATCATTGCGCACCGTCCAAAACAGGTGGCGTGCAGCAAGCGACAGCACCGCCGGCGCTCTCTTCGACACGCTGTTGGTGTTCCAGAAGGCGGCAGAGGAGTTTCGGAAACCCTCCAAGCTCTGGACTCCGGTCGAGGTGGAGTCGGGCGATGTTCACGCTGAGTATCCTCTCAGCATCGAGATTGTGCAGGGCACGACGACCGTGGTGCTGCAGGCTGCGGCGCAGGGAGAGTTCATGACGGTGGAGGGGTTGACAGACGTCCTGGACAAACTCTCGTCAGCGGTGCTGGACATCCTCCGGAGTCCGATTCGCTCCGCAACTGCTTTCCCCGTCGGCCTGCACTCCCTTCCCCTCACCATCTCCGACTCGACCGGTGTGCAAGATCCCGCTCACGACGCGCGGACCGAGTTCAGTCCCGACGAGGAGGCGATCAAGACGATCATTTCCGAGATTGCTTCGTTCCCGAGCGAAAACATCACCCTGTGCGAAAGCGTCTACGCGTACGGCATCGACTCGATCTCGGCCATCCGCGTCGCGGCCGCGTGCCGCAGACGCGGAATCCAGCTCAGCGTCGCCGATATCCTCCAGGGAGGCTCGATCGAGGGGATCTGCGCGCGATCCCTCGAGCACCGGAAGCCTTCCCGTTCCGCGGAAGCCACCGTTCTCGTCTCCCTAGCCGACAGGGGCCAGGCACTCGCCGTCCTCGGCCTCTCTGACGACGCGGTGGAGACAGTACTCCCCGTCCTCGCCGGCCAGCTGTTCCACCTCGAAGGCTGGATCAGGTGCGGACGAACCTCCTACCAGCCGACTTGGACCTTCGCAGCAAAGGAGCGCCTAAACGTCGACCGGCTCCAGGTGGCGTGGCAGGCACTGCGACACCGCCACCAGGTCCTGCGCACCACCTTCGCCGCCGTGTCCTCCGAGAAGGTGCTGCAGGTAGTCATAAAGCCCTCCACTGCGAGCGACTCGCACGGGTGGTCCTTCCGGGAAGTGGAGGGAGAAACGACGCCGGCAGTGAAGGAGGCGGTGCGCGATCTGGCGCACTCCCCGGTGGACATGTTCGTCCCTCCCGTCAGGCTGTCGATCCTTCGCGGCGCCGATTTCGACGCGGTCCTGTTCAACTTCCACCACGCCGTGTACGATGCGTGGAGCATGCCGGCGTTGATCTCGGACCTGGTCTCGCTCTACTCGGGCACGGAGTGCACGTCCAACACGGCCTTCGCGAGCTTCGCCGAGTTCGTCGCGAGCACGCGCTCCGAAGCCGAAGAGGCGTCGTACTGGGCGACGGCCTTGGCAGCCGCCGAGTCGACCGTGGTCGCGCCTCTGCACCCGCCGTCACCGAGCGCACCCGCCGAGCAGACCCTCGTGATCGCGCCGGGCGTCGTCGCGAACTACTCCGCGCTCGAAGCGCACTGCAAGGCCGGCGGCGTTGCGCTGTCCAGCCTCGTGCTCGCGGCGCTCTCACGCGTCCTCGCCATCGCGACGTCGACGCGCAACCCCACCTTCGGCGTCTACCAGGTCGGGCGCTCGGCGCCATTCGATGGCCTCGAGGCGCTGGCGGGGCCGTGTCTCAACCTGCTGCCGCTCACGGTGCCAGCGGCGCTGACGGCACGCGCGGCCGCGCTCAAGATCCAGGCCGACCTCGGTGGCCGCACGGCGTTCGAGCAGACGGCGCTCCGCGACATCCGCCGCTGCCGGCCCGGCGCCCCGCTCGAGTTCAACGTCTTCGTCAACCTGCTCTGGCACTCGGAGAAGATGCGCGAGGACCCACGGTCGCCGCTGAAACACATCCGCGTCGGCACGCCAACGGACCTCGCCAGTGTCCGCCCGCGCCCCGGACACACAGCGCTGGACGCGCTCGACGTGGCACACTTCCCGCCGCACGTCGTCTTTATCGACCTCGGCCCGAACGAGGAGACGGACGCGCTCGACGTCGGCGTCAGGTGCGACAGCGTGCTGATGGACAGCGAAGAGGTGCGCGAGCTTGTGGGGCGTGTGGGCGACGAGTTGCGGGCGGCGGTGGCGGGATTGTAGGTGCTGTTGGGGGCCCCGGCCAATGAGGTTTCTGCTGTGTGTGTTTTCCTTTCGTATATGGGGCGCGCGTTTGGGGCTATCTTTCTTTCTTCCGTACGTAATTAATCTAAATGTCCATGCCCTCGAATAGAGGTGTCCAGACCAGACGCCACATTGTTCGATCTGTAGATGGGCTGGATGTACGAACTGGCCGGACTGTAGATAGGAATTCCTCGGGTGGCTGGGCTGGCGCAGTCAGAGATGTACAGGCCTACATACACAGAAATCTACAGGGCCGGCCCAGTGGGCAGGCCTTTGGCAAGTGCAGTGCAGTCAAAATCATCCGTTTGCAACGAGTCTCCATCCAATCACGTCAAGTACGGACTGGCAGCGACCCCCCCCCCCCATCATGTCCGTATGCAACTGAGCTGGCAAGGCTGAGTGGGTTCCCGTGCGGCCAGCAGCAGGGAGCAGGGAGTCCCCCCCGGAAAACGCCCAGGAAATCAGCGTCCGGGCCCCACGTCTTCTGCCGTAGCCCTCCCAGTCCCTGTCCAATCGGCGGGGTCCGCCCCGACACCGGAGCCGCACAAGGGGGAGGAGGAGGAGGAGGAGGAGGAGGAGGAGGAGGAGGAGGAGGAGGAGGAGGAGGAGGAGGAGGAGGAGGAGGAGGAGGAGGAGGAGGAGGGGAGGGGGAGGGGGGTGTGGATGGGTAGGCGTGGCGGCCGATGGGTTGGAACTTAGACGCCCAGGCAACACAGGAGCACTGTTTGTTGGGAGGATTTAGCGTGCGTAAGTGGTCACTTGCTCAGTTGTTCGGTTTGCTATCCGCAATTCGGAGAGGAAATACGGTGGTTTTCGCGGAACACGAGGACTGCATTACGGATCGCTAGGTTTATCGCGTAGGGTTGACAGCGATGGGACCGGGCAGACTACAACAATCGACGCGAGTCCTCCCTCGGTGCAGCGTCCGCGTCCACGCCACAGCACTCGCACCTGGGGGGGGGGGGGTGGTCATCAGCGATGACTCGCACTCGGCCGGCCTCAGCGCGGGCAGTAGACGGGCGCCGAGCCAACAGCAAAGGCAATGAACGGGGCAGCGGAGCGATGGCAACGGCGGAGCGGGGGGATGAGAACAATCTGCTCCGGCCATCCGGCAGGTAGGGTAGAGACGTCAGCCGGATTCCAGGACAATGAGAGCGGGCTGCTCTGGCGTCTCTGGCATCAGCACTCGGCACCGCCCAGTCCCGCAGCTGCAGGTCACAAGTGCAACACCGTGCGCCTGCATGCCTCTCCCCCCCCCCGTCCCCGTCCCCCACGACGAGTACGTAACACCGCCCGCCGAGCACGCACAGCTGTCGCCGTGTGTCATGGCGTTGCTGCCCTGGGCGCTGTCTGTGTGTATGT
>Ga0307508_10001445_pt1 | contig 26711 bp, 35 predicted proteins | sample 9_EM_MG_FD_203089 | JGI IMG/M metagenome (GOLD analysis project Ga0307508, IMG submission 203089) | Populus trichocarpa ectomycorrhiza microbial communities from riparian zone in the Pacific Northwest, United States - 9_EM | ecosystem: Host-associated > Plants > Roots > Unclassified | place...
CCAATCCCCGACCTTGCTCCCACCACCTCTCTGGCCTGATCGCCATTGGGCAGACTGAGTAGCCGTAGGCCGAAGCGTCGTTGCCGATTCTCAAGTTGTGCTGTTGCCGGTCTAAGCCCTGACTCCAGAATATCGTACGCGGTGACTATACAGTTGCTGGTTCCAACAGAATTCTTTCCGTTGATGGGTATCACAAATTGTCACTCTACGGATTCAAAGTATATGCAGGTATTGATGCATACTCATGGTATATTACATGGATTCATGTTGGTATCTCAACTTGAACAGCAATCGCAGTTCTGCGTTTATATCTGGACCATCTTAAGGAACATGGTACACTTCCCTACACCATCCGTTCCGACCGGGGAACAGAGACTCATATGATGGCAAATACGCATTGTCAACTACATCAAGAGCTCAATCCCAATGCCGCATGGAATGACCACTACTGGTATGGTACCTCAACAGCCAACCAACGTATCGAATCATGGTGGAGATATATGAGTAAAGGTCAAACTATAGTATGGAAGGTATATATTGCCGATAAGGTGTACGGATATGATTGACACTAATTTCCGACCAGAGATACTTTGATGGACTCGCATCTACAGGGTTATGGTCTGGTAATACAGCAGATACGATTGCTCTTCTTTTTGTTTACATGCCCATTATCAGACAGGAGATATATGGGTATGCCGACTTGTGGAATGCACATGCCATTCGACGGCAGGCTGGTCGGCCAGCTGTTGTACCTGGAAAACCTGTTGTTCTCTACTTACATCCACCAGCGCCAATGGCAGACTATGGTAGTGTGGTGCGAGAAAATCGATTACAGCAACTGCTGCAGACTGTGGAAGCATACGAACCAAACGAGTATCTCCCCACTGCTACAATGCAATTCTGCCAGAATATATTCGATTAGCATGCACTGGAATTGCAGATTCAAGACAATGGAGGTCTAGACTACACAATCATTATAGGAGAACCACAAGTTTTCCTACATCAGGTTGCTTATATTTTTCTCCGAGATTCAATAAGTCAGCATCTAGCTGATGGCAATGAACTCCCTATGTCTGAGATCCCACGTGGCACCTACAACTGGGTGCCTCCACCTGTAGCACTACCTGACATTGATCTGCAGGAATTTGAAGCAGGCAGTATCTATAGCGGCTCAGATGGACCAGAATATATCGATTGGGACGACCGCTATCTGGATGGAGCCGATTAACGCATACCATTAGGCGACTAGGACGTACGATCAATGTGAGAATGAAGTTAACATTGAATGAAAGTCAGATTTTCAATAGTTTAGTTCTAAACAAGCAGCAGCGACCCCGTACGATACTTGGTTCCAACTCGCCTAACAGATTACTCGCTGGCGTCCTGACAACTTCCGCTTGTCGGTGGCTTGCCCGACAGCTTACTTCCTTGTTCCTTGCGGACGTCCGTGGCTTGCCCGGTGGCTCACCGGACGGATCACTCATCAGTTTACTTCCCCATTCCTTCCGCTCATCAGTGGTTCGCCGGACGGATCACTCATTGGCTTACTTGCTTGTTCCTTCCGCTCCTCAGTGGCTTGCCGGACAGATCACTAGTCGGCTTACTTGCTCGTTCCTTCCGCTCATCAGTGACTTGCCCAGCTCACCGGACGGAGCACTCGTCGGCTTACTTGTTCGTTCCTTCCGCTCATCAGTGGCTTGCCCGGCTCGCGGGACAGATCGCTCGTCGGCTTACTTCCGCGTTCCTTCCGCTCATCAGTGGCTTGCCCGGCTCGCCGGACGGAGCGCTCATCGGCTTACTTCCTCGTTTCTTCTGCTCGTCAGTGGATTGCCCAGCGCACCAGACAGATCACTCATCGGCTTACTTCCTCGTTCCTTCTGTTCATCAGTGGCTTGCACGGCTCGCCGGATGGAGCGCTCATCGGCTTACTTCCTCATTTCTTCCGCTCGTCAGTGGCTTGCCCAGCTCGCCAGACGGATCACTCATCGGCTTACTTCCTCGTTCCTTCCTCTCATCAGTGGCTTGCCCGGCTCGACGGACGGAGCGCTCGTCGGCTTATTTGCTCGTTTCTTACGCTCGTCAGTGGCTCGCCGGACAGATTGGTCATCGGCTTACTTCCTCGTACCTTCTGCTCGTCAATGGCTCGCCGGACGGATCGCTCATCAGCTAACTTCCTCTTTTCTTCCGCTCGTCAGTGGCTCACTGGACGGATTGGTCATCGGCTTACTTCCTCCTTCCTTCCGCTCATCAGTTGCTTGCCTGGCTCGCCCGACGGAGCACTCATCGGCTTACTTCCTCATTTCTTGCGCTCATCAGTGGCTTGCCCAGCTCGCCGGACGGATCACTCATCGACTTACTTCCTCATTCCTTCTGCTCATCAGTGGCTTGCCTGGCCCGCCGGATGGATCACTCATCAACTTACTTTCTCGTTCCTTCCGCTCGTAAGTGGCTTGACCGATGGTTCCTAGGACGGATCGCTCGTTGGCTAACTTCCGCTTTTCTTCCGCTCGTCAGTCGCTAGCCGGACGGATCGCTCGTCGGCTTACTTCCTTGTTGCTTCCGCTCGTCAGTGGCTTGCACGGCTCGCCGGACGGATCGCTCATCGGCTTTCTTGCTCGTTTCTTCCACTCGTCAGTGGCTTGCCCGACGGTTCCTCGGACAGATCGCTTATCGGCTTACTTCTTCGTTTCTTCCGCTCGTCAGTGGCTCGCCCAATGGTTCTTCGGACGGATCGCACATCGGCTTACTTCCTCATATCTTCCGCTCGTCAGTGGCTAGCCAGACGGATCGCTCATCGACTTACTTCCTCGTACCTTCCACTCGTCAGTGGCTCGCCAGACGGATCGCTCATCGGCTAACTTCCTCTTTTCTTCCGCTCGTCAGTGGCTCGCCGGACGGATCGCTCGTCGGCTTACTTCCTCTTCCTTCCGCTCATCAGTGGCTTGCCCGGCTCGCTGAACGGAGCGCTCATCGGCTTACTTCCTCGTTTCTTCCGTTCGTCGGTGGCTTGCCCGGCTCGCCGGACGGATCACTCATCGACTTACTTCCTCGTTTCTTCTGGTCATCAGTGGCTTGCCCGGCTCGTCAGATGGATTACTCATCGACTTATTTCCTCGTTCCTTCCGCTCGTCAGTGGTTTGACCCACGGTTCCTAGGATGTATCGCTCGTCGGCTAACTTCCACTTTTCTTCCACTCGTCAGTCGCTCGCCGGACGGATCGCTCGTTGGCTTACTTCCTCGTTCCTTCCGCTCGTCAGTGGCTTGCCCGGCTCGCTGGATGGATCGCTCATCGGCTTACTTACTCGTTTCTTCCGCTCGTCAGTGGCTTGTCCGACTGTTCCTCGGACGGATCGCTTATCGGCTTGCTTCCTCGTTTCTTCCACTCCTCAGTGGCTCGCCCGACGGTTCCTCGGACGGATCGCTCATTGGCTTACTTCCTCGTACCTTCTGTTCGTCAGTGGCTCGCCGGATGGATCGCTTGTCGGCTAACTTCCTCTTTTCTTCCGCTCGTCAGAGGCTTGACCGATGGTTCCTAGGACGGATCGCTCGTCGGCTAACTTCCTATTTTCTTCCGCTCGTCAGTCGCTAGCCGGACGGATCGCTCGTCGGCTTACTTCCTCGTTGCTTCCGCTCGACCGTGGCTTGCATGGCTCGCCGGACAGATCGCTCATCGGCTTTCTTGCTCGTTTCTTCCGCTCGTCAGTGGCGTACCCGACGGTTGCTCGGACAGATCGCTTATCAGCTTACTTCTTCGTTTCTTCCGCTCGTCAGTGGCTCGCCCAACGGTTCTTCGGACGGATCGCTCATCGGCTTACTTACTCATTTCTTCCGCTCGTCAGTGGCTCGCCAGACGGATCGCTCATCGACTTACTTCCTCGTACCTTCCACTCGTCAGTGGCTCGCCAGACGGATCGCTCGTCGGCTAACTTCCTCTTTTCTTCCGCTCGTCAGTGGCTCGCCGGACGGATCGCTCGTCGGCTTACTTCCTCTTCCTTCCGCTCATCAGTGGCTTGCCCGGCTCGCCGAACGGAGCGCTCATCGGCTTACTTCCTCGTTTCTTCCGCTCGTCAGTGGCTTGCCCGGCTCGCCGGACGGATCACTCATCGACTTACTTCCTCGTTCCTTCTGCTCATCAGTGGCTTGCCCGGCTCGCCGGATGGATCACTCATCGACTTACTTCCTCGTTCCTTCCGCTCGTCAGTGGCTTGACCGACGGTTCCTAGGACGGATCGCTCGTCGGCTAACTTCCTCTTTTCTTCCGCTCGTCAGTCGCTCGCCGGACGGATCGCTCGTCGGCTTACTTCCTCGTTCCTTCCGCTCGTCAGTGGCTTGCCCGGCTCGCCGGACGGAGCGCTCGTCGGCTTACTTGCTCGTTCCTTCCGCTCATCAGTGGCTTGCCCGGCTCGCCGGACGGAGCGCTCGTCGGCTTACTTGCTCGTTCCTTCCGCTCATCAGTGGCTTGCCCGGCTCGCCGGACGGATCGCTCATCGGCTTACTTGCTCGTTTCTTCCGCTCGTCAGTGGCTTGCCCAGCTCGCCGGACGGATCGCTCATCGACTTACTTCCTCGTTCCTTCCGCTCGTCAGTGGCTTGCCCGGCTCGCCGGACGGAGCGCTCATCGGCTTACTTCCTCGTTTCTTCCGCTCGTCAGTGGCTCGCCCGACGGTTCCTCGGACGGATCGCTCATCGGCTTACTTCCTCGTTTCTTCCGCTCGTCAGTGGCTCGCCGGACGGATCGCTCATCGGCTTACTTCCTCGTACCTTCCGCTCGTCAGTGGCTCGCCGGACGGATCGCTCGTCGGCTAACTTCCTCTTTTCTTCCGCTCGTCAGTGGCTCGCCGGACGGATTGGTCATCGGCTTACTTCCTCCTTCCTTCCGCTCATCAGTTGCTTGCCTGGCTCGCCGGACGGAGCGCTCATCGGCTTACTTCCTCGTTCCTTCTGCTCGTCAGTGGCTTGCCCGGCTCGCCAGACGGATCGCTCATCGGCTTACTTCCTCGTTCCTTCCGCCCATCAGTGGCTTGCCTGGCTCGCCGGACGGAGCGCTCATCGGCTTACTTCCTCGTTCCTTCCGCTCGTCAGTGGCTTGCCCGACGGCTTGCCGGACGGATCGCTCATCGGCTTACTTCCTTGTTCCTTCCGCTCGTCAGTCGCTCGCCGGACGGATCGCACGTCGGCTTACATCCTCGTTCCTTCCGCTCATCAATGGCTTGCACGACGGCTTGCCGGACGGATCGCTCTTCGGCTTACTTCCTCGTTCCTTCCGCTCGTCAGTGGCTTGACCGACGGTTCCTCGGACGGATCGCTCGTCGGCTTACTTCCTCGTTTCTTCTGCTCGTCAGTGGCTCGCCGCACGGATCCCTCGTCGGCTTACTTCCTCGTCCTTCCACTCATCAATGGCATGCCGGACAGCTTGCCAGGTGGATCGCTCTTCAGCTTCCGTCCTCGTTCCTTCCGCTCGTCAGTGGCTTGCCCGACGCCTTGCCGTGTGGATCGCTCTTCGGCTTCCTTCCTCGTTCCTTCCGCTCGTCAGTGGCTTGCTCGGCTCGCCGGACGGATTGCTCATCGGCTTACTTCGTCGTTTCCTCCTCTCGTCTGTGGCTCGCCGGACGGATCGGTCATCGGCTTACTTCCTCGTTCCTTCCGCTCATCAGTGGCTTGCCCGGCTTGCTGGACGTAGCGCTCATCGGCTTACTTCCTCCTTCCGCTCATCAGTGGCTCGCCGGACGGATCGCTCATCAGCTTACTTCCTTGTATCTTCCGCTCATCAATGGCTTGCCAGACGGCTCGCCGGACGGATCACTCATCGGCTTACTTCCTCGTTCCTTCCAATCATCAGTGGCTCGCCGGACGGATCGCTCATCGGCTCACTTCCTTGTTCCTTCCACTCATCAGTGGCTTTCCCGACGGCTCCTCGGACGGATTGCTCATCGGCTTACTTTCTTGTTCCTTCCGCTCGTCAGTGGCTTTCCCAACGGCTCCGCGGACGGATTGCTCATTGGCTTACTTCCTCGTCCTTCCATTCATCAATGGCTTGCCGGACGGATCGCTCGTCAGCTTACTTCCTCGTTCCTTCCGCTCATCAATGGCTTTCCTGATGGCTCGCCGGATGGATCGCTTGTCGGCTTACTTTCTCGTTCCTTCCGCTTGTCCGTGGCTTGCCCGATTGATGGCCTGTCGCGTCGCTCGCGGCGAGTTCTCATGGCTGTGCCTGGCATAAACTGTAGTCTCGCGTCACCATTTGTGGGGTTTTGTTGGTAATTGGTAGTGTATTTTTTTTGTCAGGGTTTTGTGGTTGAGTTTTGCGTTTTGGAGTTTTCAAGTTTTCGAGTTTTTGGGTTTCAGGGTGCAGGGTTCTCAAATTTCAATAACGTGACCAATTGGACGCTATGGGCCTCCGTAACGGCCCCTGTAAGGAAACTTTTGTCCCTGTACTTTACATACGCGTTCTGCTCTGAAGTTGCGCAGGTAGATATAAATCCTTGCAATACCCATGTCTAGCGACATTCCACGAGGGATACGTACATATAAGCACGTGCACCCCCACAAAACTTCGATCTGATTCCTAACCTATCTGTGAGGAGACGAGGAGGCTGAGCGGACTGCTCAGCCGGTAAGCTCAAGGTTACCGGCGATGGAGGCACGAGGGAGTGGATCACGAGAAGCGTGTAGACGGACCGTCTCGAGAAGATGAGAGAAGTATCTGATGATATCTCATAGAGAAAGAACGGCCGCTCGCCGGCAGCAAACATAGTCCGCCGCCAAGTTGCCGAGCGACCGAGCTGCTGAGCCGCCAAGATGCAAGCCCCCAGGTCTTGGCTTTCCTCCTCCGACAGGTCCCGGCTCATCGAGCTATGTCTCAGAGCTCCTGAATACATACATTGAAAACGCTCGAAAAAGAAGAATGAAAAACAAAACAGGACTTTTTGCATTCCGGCCCATCCGGCTTCTCAGCACCTCCATCTCGGCTAAAACGCCATAATCTTCGTAAAAAGCCTTCGACTCGTATGGCGATGCGCATAATGACGAGTGTAACAGCAATCATAACAACAAGCATGACAACAAGCATAACAACAGACGTAACCCGGAACCAATGTCCATCTAACCCTTTTCCCGGCCTGTTGTAACGGGCAAGGCCGGCTGGGCTCCCGGTAGCGGGCAGAAGATAGGGGCCGAGAACAGGAGCGAGGACCAGGACAGGAACAGGGACCGAGGACAGCCGCCGAGCAGGCAGAGGACGGTGCGTAGTGAGCGAACAGCGCGCGGCGAGCGAACAGAGAATGGCACGCGGAGAGCAAGACGGGACACGGACGGACAGGAAGGTAATTCGATTCTTCTATCAAGACAATGGAAACAAGGAGACAGGCAAACGGGTAAACAAGCTGTTGCGTGAGGAAGGAAAGGAAGGAAAAGAAGGAAAGGAAAGAAAGGAAAGAAAGGAAAGAAAGATGGGCGACGGCTCCTTATAAGGATATCCGTCGCCTCAGAATGACGTCCCATGCCATCCCCCTGCATTCCCGGTTTCGTCCTCCCGCATTCCCGGTTTCTGTTATCCCGCATTCCACTCAGCGTCACAACTGCCCCTCCGATCCCAGCCACCTTATGCCGTGGCAGTAGCCCCCCTCTTAGGCTCGAGTTCCTTCGAGAGTAGCCCGTATCGGTGGTGCAGGTCGTTCTGGGTAGCGTCCGTGGTTGCTGGGTCCTCAATTTCCTTCGTACCACTGATGTGAGGAAGTTTGTTGGCAACGGTGGGCTCGCCCCTGTTGTTACGTACATACTCGTGACCCTAGAAGCTCAGAACCTTCCATCGACTCATACCAACCGGACCAGAGGCAAATTCTCGCGAATACTATTGCCATCATACTTGCGCAGCCCATTACTACCAACACGGACCATCTCCCACCACCTACAAACTGAAGCCAATACGTACCCAATGAGGTATTTGGACATCTGAGACAACACATTTACCGTGATCCTAACCACCTGCTTCTACCACTCTTTACCATCCGGTAGAGGGAACGCCAACATCACCGGAGCCTTCATCGTTGCGAATTCACCAGGTCTCTCTTCCTAAATCCCCAGAACAGGACAGCTTTCTGGCCGCACTGTCTGCAGCCATCCCTCTCAGAAACGGACAAGAGTTCCCCAAACGGCTCACCTGGGCAGCCGGGACCCTAGATGTGGTGTGAGCATGAGGAAAATTCCGGGAGCAGCGAAACAAACCGACAAACGTATCTCAGGCAAACCAGTTCTCTTGGTTCCAGAAGTCGGCTGGACATACACAGTTAAAGAAGACGATAACATCATTGTCAAGATTGGGATACAGCCTCGACATAGCCTGGAGGTGGTGCGGAGAGCAGGATATCATTGGCTGGGTGTCTCGAATTGCTGCAAGCGCATTGGAGAAGAAGATGGTGTAACTCAAAGATCCGAGAAAGTCGGTCATGATGGTTTGCACCTCTGGTTCCCGGAACTTCGAGTTGCGCAATCTTCTTCTCCAGTGCGCCTGCAACAATTTGAGACACGCAGTCAAAGATGTCCTACTCTCCGCACCACTTCCAGGCTACCATGAAGGCTATTGCGTCTATATCCCAGTCTTTGGCAATGATGTTGTCATCTTCTTGAACCATGTATCTATGTCCAGCCGGCTTCGGGAACCAAGAGAACTGGTTTGCCCCAGATTTGTTTGTCAGTTTGTTTCGCTGCTTCCGGAATCGTCCTCATGCTCAGACCACACCTAGGGTCCCGGCTGCCCAGGTGAGCCGTTTGGGGAACTCTTGTCCGTTTCCGAGAGGGCTGGCTGCAGACAGTGCGGCTAGGAAGCCGCCCTGTTCTGGGGATTTAGGAAAGAGAGACTTGGTGAATTCGCGACGACGAAGGTTCCGGTGATGTTGGCGTTCCCTCTACCAGACGGTAAAGAGTGGTAGAAGCAGGTGGTTAGGATCGTGGTAAATGTGTTGTATCAGATGTCCAAATACCTCATTGGGTACGTATTGGCTGCAGTTTGTAGGTGGTGGGAGATGGTCCGTGTTGGTAGTAATGGGCTGCGCAGGTATGATGGCAATAGTATTTGCGAGAATTTGCCTCTGGTCCGGTTGGTATGAGTTGATGGAAGGTTCTGAGCTTCTTGGGTCGCGAGTATGTACGCAACAACAGGCGCGAGCCCCGGTTCGATCCCAATGTGAGATATAAGTTAGCACTGCATCAAACCATGCTGCAAAGTGAGCTCCCCGAGTAGCCACCGAAAGGTCATCCGCTCACGACGCTGACACCAAACAGCCCACAGTGCAAGCTGCGCTGCCGACCCGTCATACAACGATACCATAGAGCGATAGACATCAGTGTAATCACCCAGCCCAAAAGCCACCCGACTAGTTACACATTGGTAAACTTGAGGTATGGTGATGGAACCGGCCTCAGAACCCTGATATCAGATAGCCAACAGCGCTAGGCGGGCCGCACTGCTGCCAAACAGCTGTGCTGCCAAGTAGGAGAAGAACACAGTAGTGGGGGAGTTACCATGGTTCGGCTTGTCTTCGGGCCACTGGTAAACAACGTCCTTCTTCTTCTCTTTCGTCATACTCGGTGTTTGGTTGTTGAGGTTGGTTGTCGGTATTGTCATCAAGTTGATTGTTGATGTTGGTGGAGTTGGGTGCTGGTGTTGGGTGCTTTGTGATGGTTGTAGAGGTATAGACCAGGTGTTGCCGGGCACTCGCTGCCACTCGTTTTTTTCGTGGGAAAGGAGAAGTGACTGGCACGGCACTGTTGGCACTGGCGTTGGTCTTTCACTCTAGCGAGTGCACAAGTGACTGGTAGCCGCGAGGAGGGAATGAGAGAGGAGAGGAGAGCGGGTCTGGGAGTTCGCGGGTGAAGTGAGCGGGTCTGTGGGGGTAGGTGGGTGAGGAGATCTTGGTGGGTTTAGTCAATGACACGAGAAAGAGAAAGAGGCGGGCCGAGCAGTGTATAAAGTACTTATTATGTGCTGGTAGTGTGTAGAAGTAGAAGGAGAAAAAAAAGAACCAAAGAGAAAGGCGGGAGGTGCCTCTATGTACTCTGCCCCCGTAAGACGCTAACCCAATTGGGCCGTCGACGGCACCCCACTCACGAAGAGGCGGGAAGCCACAGTCCAACATCCACCTGCCCCCCAAAGTGTCAAAATGCAGCCAGCGTTCCGCCTCAAGTTGTGCGGGTGCTAGTACAGTACTGGACAGGATCGCGCGACGCAAGGCTGTTGTGAGGCACTGGGAGGGATGAGAGAGTCTGCCGTGCCTGCCGAGATATGCCTGAAATATCGTCTGCCATGCATGGAACTTCACAGACTCCACTCTCAACGACGGGCCTGTCGAAGATGAGCAGTCGCTGACAGCCGGGAGCTCATGCCAGCTCTGCTGTTACTCTCTCGTCGCCCCGCTTCGACCGGCCGCCGCTGCCCTGGCTCTCCGCCTCCGCCTTGAGCGAAAGGCTCCATTCGTAGGTGAGATCAGTCGGTCACAGCAGCTACCCAGTGAGGGCTGAATGTTCGACGAATGTTTTCTCGTGTTTGAGCGCCTTTCACCTCTGGTCGCTGATCAATCCTACGATCCGACTCTAGACTCTCCCTAACTACTGGTCGCCGGGCAACAGTGTGGTGTGAGTCTGGCAGGCCCTGCTTGCCACCTGCGGTCATCCGCCTATATATCTGCGAAGTGCTTTTGTCTATCTATGTAGACTAGAGTCTAGGCTGTCTATGTGAAATTCTCAATTCTCCGAGCCCATCCTCATTTCCGTCCCCCGAACAGCCTGGAAACCCTGTAGTCCGTATCAGAATAAGGTGGCGTCCGGAGATGAGGAGGCGTCTGGAGATGAGGAGGCGTCCGGACATGACTGAGTCCCCGAGCACCGGCTCGGGGGGGGGGGGCAGTCTTCTGTCCTTTGTACTGATGGCCTTCCTGTATATAGAGAGATCTTGTGCCCGCATAATACTGTAACACAATCTTCACGTTTATTGATCCATATATTCCAACAGGTTATGAGCCCGGATTGAACGCTCTGCCAATCCGCTACCCATCGATAATCGCTACCACCGTACCTGCCACCTTGAGCCTCGCTTCTGCATCTCATCCCTGCCCTCTCGTTTTTTGAGCCTCAACAAACATCACATCAACATCATGACGGATTCCACCACTTACACCTGCAAGCATGGCTCGACACCCTTCATCAGCGCAAGAAACTACCACTCATGGAAGAACAACATTACGAACCTCCTCGCAATAGACGACTCCCTTGAAATTGTCCTCGGTACTGAGCTCGCACCTGCTGGCAACGCAACAGCACAGACTCGAGACTTCCGCAAGCGGTCGCAACGTGCCTTTGGAATGATCTGGTCATCAACTGAACCCAGCATTCCAAAGTTTGTCAATTGCCTCAGACATCGCGATCCGCATGCTGCCTGAGGAGCCCTCCGTGAACGATACGATGTTGCCGTATCCCAGTCTGCACGCGTCGCTACCCTTGCCCACCTTCACTCTGCAGTGATGAAGCCAGGAATGTCTGTATCAGACTACATCTCCTCACTTTCGGATATCAGTCAGTAGCTGGAAGGGACTCCAGATGAAGTCACGGAGCTGCATCTTCGCGACCCTTCCCAAGCAATTCACCAATATTGTGGACATCCTCAAGAACCAACCAATCGAAGAACAAACACTCAACTCCATCAGTACGATTCTGATTGAACACGAAACTGCACAAGCTCTCCACAACACCACGACTGGCTCCAATCTCAATCAGGCTGGAACCTCCAGCAATGCCCTGTCTGCAAATGTCAATGGTAGCAAGAATCATCGAACCAATGGAAAGGGCAAACACCATTGAAAGCACTACAATAAGAGACAGGCCACCTCAGACCCTAGCGACATCACGTGCTACTACTGCACAAGGAAGGGACACAAAGAGATTGACTGTGAAGTCAAGAAGAGAGCCACTGAGATGAGACAGGGAAGGGAAGGCAGGTGTGGAAAGTCAGCATCCGCCCATCGTGTCAAAACCGGAAACACTGTAGTACACGGCCTCACTGCGATGGCAAGAGTGGCTGGAAACACAGGCAATACCGATGAATGGATAATTGACTCAGGCACGACCCACCACATCTCACCAAATCTGATGGACTTTCATGAATACCACCCACTCGAGGAGTTCTTACAAGTCAAGTCAGCCGACTCTGTCAGTTTAGCAACAGCCACCGGCAGCATCAACATCCAGCTCAATTGCGGTATGCTCCTCAGGGTGGAAGCTTTATATGTACCAGACTTCGGAGCCTCCCTGCTCTCGGTACCCCAATTGATCAAGAATGGCATTGATGTCAGTTTCCGTTCCCATTCACTCACTGCTTACATCATATCAGAGGATTTCACGAAACAACCCCTGGGTAGATGTGCACCTGGATCCATGTCCTTCGTCCTCCTCGGTAATGTAACCTCCAAAAGAAATCATGTAAATGCCACTGCGTATCGAGCAAATGCTCCACCTCGCTCGAACTTGGAATCGGCATCTCGGACAGATATCCAAATTGGCACCAACGTCTTGGTCACCTCAATCTCAGCGATGTCCAAAAGCTACTGCCTAAGGGATCCTACTCTGAAAAGGAAACTGCCACATCCACAGCCTGTGACATCTGCATCAAAGCGAAGGCTAAGGAGAAGTTTCAAAGGAAGATTCCAGCTCGGCGAGTGACTAAGCCACTGGAATTGATCCATTCCAACCTATGTGGACCCATCAGCCCTCAATCACTGTCCGGACGCCAATACTACATACTGTATATTGATGACTTCAGCCGCTACACCTGGGTATGCTTCCTACGCTCGAAGTCATCATCGGAAGTGTGCACAGTGTTCAGAGACTTCAAAAATCTTGTCGAGCTACAACTAAAGCATCGCATAACTCGGTTCCGGTGCGACAATGGCAAAGGCGAATACGACAACGAAGCATTTCGATCAATCCTTACAGAATACGGTATTACCTTTGAGCCATCACCACCATACACGCAGCATAAAAATAGGGTCTCCGAAAGGATGATTCAGACCCACAATGCAAAGGCTCACACAATGCTACTGGACTGTACTCTCCCACCAAGCATGTGGGCAGAAGCCATTTCCACAGCGAACTACTTGCATGCTAGGAGCCCGACCTCATCGAACAATGGCATGACTCCTTATGAAAAGCTCTTCGGAAGAAAACTGGGAGTTAGCCATCTACGACATTTTGGATGCAAAGCTTTCAAATCACTCCCAGCCTCCCACTACAGCAAGTTCGGCACACGTGCTCACCCTCTATTTATGCTCGGGTTTGTCCATGACAGTACCACTATCTGGTGTTTTTGGGATCCCCACAGTAGGCAGGTAATCCAGGCATCAAATATCACCTTCTTAGAATCGGTCGAACTCGGACTCGGCGCCTCAAGCGAACTCAATTCCTCGCGCGGACTCGGACTCGATGCCTCAGCGGTCGGACTCAGACTCGGCGCCTTGAGTGGACTCAATTCCTTGGGTGGACTCGGACTAGATGCCTCGGCGGTCGGACTCAGACTCGGTGCCTCGAGCGGAATCGAGCTCAATTCCTCGTGCGAACTCGGACTCGATGCCTCGGTAGTCAGACTCAGACTCGGCGCCTCGAGCGGAATCGAGCTCAATTCCTCGTGCAGACTTGAACTCGATGCTTTGGCAGTCGGACTCGGACTCAGTGCCTCGAGTGAAGTCAATTCCTCGGGTGGACTCGGACTTGACACCTTGGCGGTCGGACTCGGACTTGGCGCCTCGAGCAAACTCAATTCCTCGGGCGGACTCGGACTCGACGCCTCGGTGGTCGGACTTGGACTCGGCGTCTTGAGTGGACTCAATTCCTGAGGCGGACTCAAACTTGACGCCTCGGCGGTCGGACTCAGACTCGGCGCCTCGAGCTGAATCCAGCTCAATTCCTGGTATGGACTCGGACTCGACGCCTCGGCGGTCGGACTTGGACTCAGCGCCTCGAGCGAACTCAATTCCTCAGGTGGACTCGGACTTGATGCCTCGGCGGTCGGACTCGGACTCGGCGCCTCGAGCGAACTCAATTCCTCGGGTGGACTTGGACTTGATGCCTCAGCGGTCGGACTCGGACTTGGCGCCTCAAGTGGACTCAATTCCTTGGGCGGACTCAGACTCGACGTCTCGGTGGTCGGACTGGCACTCGGTGCCTCGAGCAGACTCGAGCTCAATTCCTTGAATGGACTCGAACTCAATTCGTCGGACGGACTCGTACTCAACACCTTGGCGGTCGCACTCGGACTCGGCACCTCAAGCGAACTCAATTCCTTGGGCGGACTCGGACTCGACGCCTTGGCAGTCAGACTCGGACTCGGAGCCTCATACGGACTCAATTCCTCCGGCAGACTCGGACTCAATACCTCGGCGGTCGGACTCGGACTCGGCACATCGAGCGGAATCGAACTCAATTCCTCGGGTGGACTTGGACTCGAAGGCTTGGCAGTTGGACTCGGACACGGTGTCTCGAGCAGATCCAATTCCTCAGGTGGACTCGAACTCGATGCCTTGAGTGGAACTCTTGCCAATTTGGAAGGAAACACCGGCCGGTATAATCTTCGGAAGAGACCTAGAATGGTCGCCCACCGGATCTGGGTGGAAGAGGAACCAATGAATTCTGCAGATCCGGTGTCCTACAGGGAAGCCATTGCGCACCTGAGATTTGGCCAGAAATGGTCTGATGTGGTTGATGAGGAACTCAGATCTTTGGCTGAAATCTGAACCTGGGACTACGTCGGGCTGGAAGACGTTCCAGCCGGTGTCATGCCCATTAGCTCCAAGTGGGTCTTCAAGACCAAGGAGTTGCTAGGAGGTGGTATTCAGTATAAGGCCAGGCTTGTTATCTGAGGCTTTGAACAGCAGGTGGGGGTTGACTTCGATGAAACTTTTGCTCCAGTAGCAAAGTTGCAAAGCCTACACATGATGCTAGCCCTCGCTGTTGTCCACGACTGGGAATTCAAACAAATGGATGTTGTCACCGCCTTCCTGAATCCCAAAGTTGACGGTGACATCTATATGGCTCTGCCGCAGGGTATTGAGGTGGACAAACCTCAAGTCTGCAAGCTGAGAAAGTCGCTTTATGGACTTAAGCAGGCCCCCCGTCTCTGGTATGAGCATATTGACCACTTTCTCAGATCTCTCAGTCTCCAGCGATGCGAGCACGGTCCGATTGTCTTTCTGTCAGCAAGCACCACCTTAACCAATCGATCCGAATCCCCACTGGCCATCTGGAATTCCAAGCAATCAGCTCAAAACGATGCACCAATAATTCTACTGCTGCACGTTGATGACATGCTACTCTTCTCTCCATCGGCCAACCGAGTCACCACAATCAAGCACCTCCTCCGCACCAAGTACAAGATGACCGATCTCGGTCCAGTTCGCTGCTTCCTCTGTATAGAGATTGAGCGTGACCGATCACAACAGATACTACTGCATATCCACCAACAGCGCGCTGTCAGGAAGCTGCTTGTAACAAATGGTTTTTCCCTACTGCAACAGCCACTGGACACCACAGCCTACTGGAAGTAAGCTCCAAAGATCAGATCCAGAGTTAAATCCGACCAACAGCACAGCAAAGAATCTTGACTCAGATGGCCGGACCTCGCATTCACCGTTTCCATGCTCAGCAAATTCTCCTCCACCCCGACTACCGAGCACTTGTCAGCAGCCACCTATACGTTACGATATCTGCGACACACAGCCAACCTCGCTATCCAGTACAATACATCAGACTCCGAAGCCACTATGCCCGCCGGCTACACCGACTCAGACTTCGCTGGAGATCCCGATGACCAAAAATTAACATCTGGCTATGTATTCATGCTTGCCGGAGATGCTATTACCTGGTGTGCTCGTAAGCAGCCGCTCATCGCTTTCTCAACTGTGGAAGCCTAATACATAGGTGCTTCCAACACCACAAAAGAAGCCATCTGGGTCCGCACCTTATACGCTCGCATATTATATGGTAAGGCTACCGAGTCCCAGCAAATCTTCGTCGATAACCAAGGTGCAATCCAACTTGCAAAGAACCCGAAGTTCCATGAGTGCACCAAGCACATCAGTGTCCGCTTCCACTTCGTCTGTGATGCCTGCGAACGGAACGCCATCAAAACCTCATACCTTCCGACATCTGACAGGCTCGCCGACATCATGACAAAGAATCTCCCTCTCGACACTCACTGGAAGCACACTCACAGACTTGGGTTTGTAAGCCGGAACTGAGGGGAAGTGGTTGACAGACCAGGCGTTAAGCGTTTGAAATAGTTTTTTCCCTTCTTTTTTTTCCTTTTTCTTTCCCTCTCATCTTCTTGCTCTTTCTTTGGAGGATGCACTCTTTCTCCTATGTCCGTGGTTTCTTCCTCGAAGGGTTTTTTTACATGGTTACGAGTTTTAACGAGACATCTGAGGATTCTGTTTTTTTCATTCTCACCTGTGTTCCTTTTCATCTTCCGTACGAGGGGAAGTGTCAGAATAAGGTGGCGTCTGGAGATGAGGAGGCATCTGGAGATGAGGAGGCATCCGGACATGACTGCGTCCCTGAGCACTGGCTCGGGGGGGGGGGGGCAGTCTTGCGTCCTTTATCCTGACGGCCTTCCTGTATATAGAGAGATCTTGTGCCCGCATAATACTGTAACACAATCTTCACATTTATCGATCCATATATTCCAACAGTCTGTCCGCACATTAGCCAGACAAACTCAGTCACGCCCCGGCAACCCGGCAACCCGGGGCGGACTGGTGCTGATCACTTATGTCATGGCATTGGAATCACATGCAACGCTGACGTTGCCGGACCACGGAAGTGCGGAAACGGGGTGCCACCATGGAAGGATTCAGAAACGGAATGTTCTAGAATGACGGGAAGTGCTGGAATGCGAGAATGTGCGGAACGTGAAACGTTTCGGTGTTTGCTTGTGTCGGTGTTTGCTTGTGTCGGTGTTTGCTTGTGTCGGTGTTTGCTTGTGTCGGTATTTGCTCGTGTCGATGTTTGCTCGTATCGGTCTATGCTCGTGGGGGGAAGTTCCTGTATATAACGAGGGCCGCCGCCCACCGTAGATCTGGACGCAACAACTTGTTTATGCCGTCACCGTGTCCTTGTCTCCTTGTCCTTGTCCTTGTCTCCATCCTTGCCTCCATCCTTGTCTCTGTCCTTGTCTCTGTCCTTGTCTCCGTCCTTGACCCTGTCCTTGTCTCTGTCCTGTCCTCATCCTCCTCCGCCGCTCGCCTGCTGCCATACTCCTCCGCTCGTGTGCCGCCCGCCCGCCGCCGTGCTCTACCGCTCACCCGCCGTCGCACTCTACCGCTCGCCGGCAGCCGCGCTCTACCGCTCACCTGCCGCCACGCTGTACCACCCGCCCGCCGCTACCTGGAGCCCTGCCGGACCCTGCCGTTACACTTTGTTGCATCGCCTATCTCTCCACCTAGCGGCACCATGTCGACCACAAACCCTGAGCCCAGAACCAAACCCCAACTCCCTCCCATCTTCCGAGAAATCCCGCCCGCTCTCCTCGAACAGATGCACCAAATCGCTCTGAACAAATCCTTCGCCCTGGGCGCCACACTCGAGGCCGCCTACGCCCAGGTGAGCACTCTGGTGGAGGCTATGCTGAACTCACAGGAGGCCATGCCAGCCTGGCAGATCGACGACCTGGAGGAGCAGCTCGCCACTACTCGACGGACAATCGACCGACTCGCTACCCTAGAGGGACAACCGCGATCCCGGGCCGAGAGGGTCCCAGACCCAGCAACCTTCGATGGCACCTGCGAGAACCTTGAAGGGTTCATTGCACAGCTACGTATCAAGCTGTTCAGTGACCCCTCCCGTTTCCCTACGTGTGACACTGGGGTTGTAGTAGAACCGGAGTGGGTAAAGAATCAAAGGTAATCAGGCTACTTTCAACAATTCACAACGGAATAATCTTAGATCTTGTGTGTGGGTTTGGTGGTAGTGTTGGTGAGGTTGTTCGTGCTGAGGATTCTCTCTTTCCTCAGGGAACTTCCTCCTCTTTTTATTCTGAGGTAGCAGGGTGAGACCTGGTGATTCGGCCCAAGGTTCCCCCGAGGCCCTCTGAGCCACGGGGAGGGTTCATTGGTTCTGGCCGGGGTGTTGATAAGGGAGGTGGGGTCCTCCTGCGTTTCTGGCGGGGTAACCGGAGTAAAGTTTCCCGCTTTTACGCAGTTTCACCTCTCCTTCCGGAGCTAAGGTCCTAAGTCCGTCTTTATGGCCGTAACTCTTTTCTCCGTTTCTTATCTCCCGCCTAGAGTCTCTGAACCCGAGGTTCGCTTCCAAGCGGGTTGGACCGGAGTAAAGTCCTTTCCGCCTTCCGCTCCCCTCTCCGTGTGTCTCTTCTCCATGGGTCTCCTTCCGTCGCATCCTCAAGTATAATACTACCTCCCCTTCCTCCTAGCTTCATCCCAAAGCGGTATTTTTCTTTCTATCTAGGTAGCCCTTCTCTTTACTCTTGTCCGGGGACTTCTTTCAACGCTGAGTTCCCTTCAGCATCACGGACTGCAGTCCTCCTCCCCTGCAGCCCTCCCAGACACCGGATCAGGGTATCATTCTCTGTAATCCGGTGGCCGGGCCCTCGGAGTAGGCCGGTGCGTACTCCTACATCGTTGTCTCCTGCCGGGCAGCCATGTTCATGAAAACGAAATCACCAGTTTGCCCAGTGCGTATCCTGTCGACCTTCGGCTGGGGCACATAGAAGGAGTGACCAAGCCCGAGCAAGCTGAATGAGCCAATGGTGTGCACACAGAGGTGTCCGTTAGTCGTCAGGATCCGCCGCCTGTTGGTGGTTTCGTTTTCCACGGCAATTACCCCGGCACGGAGGGGTTTGGCCGTCTCAGGATAGGTCGGCCACTCGTAGATGGGAGTATATGACATTTTTCCGGGCTTGGGGCACGTGGAACGAGTGACCTTCTCGACTTAGGGTTCGTGCCCGGGTGCGCTTCTCGCCCCTCGTAGATGTCCATACAGAGGTGTGCCGTACCGAACGCCTACGGCTCCTATCCGATCGAGTCCGACGTATCCCTTGCCGGGTCGTCGTACCCGGGAAGCGGGTCTTTCTTCGTTTGATGCCCGAGAAGCGGGTCTTTTCTTCGTGTGTGAGATGAAGTCTTCCAGCCCCTTCTATGGACACCCTGTCTAGGCGTTGGTGAGTCGGTAGTCCCTCGGCGCGTCTTGATTTCGTCAGTGAAACTCCCGGAGTTTCTCCAGGCCGCCTACCGAAAAGTTGTCGAATGGTTCCTCCGTCCAGTCTTTGCGTTCCGGATAGTCTAGCCATTTGACCAGGTAAAGGATTCATTTGTTATTTCCTCGGCCGTGTTCGGCTGCGGATATAACTTCGTCAACATCGTATTCCTCCGACTGTTCGATGTCGTCTGCTTTGCGTAACACCTTCGAGGGGTCTGGAGGTACTCGGTGTTTGCTGGTTCGATAGGGTTCGAGTAGCGACACGTGGAAGACGTGGATTTTCCATTTCCGAGGCAGCGTGAGGCGGACGGCGAGCGGGGAGACGATTTTCTCAATCTGAAAGGGACCGTGGTTTTTGTGGTCCAGTTTCTTCGAAGGGCGGCGCGTCCTAATGTTGTGGCCGCTGAGTATGACCAGGTCTCCCACCTGATATGCTGGAGGTGGCTTCCGGCTTCGGTTGGTGTACCGTCGCATTCATTCCTGAGCCTCCTCTAGTCCTTTCCGGGAGGCTTCGTGGACATCCTTCATCCAGTGGGCGTACACCGTGCTGGCAGGGTTGAGGGGTTCTGTTGCCGGTGGGTTTACTGCTGCTGGGTGAAAGCCGTAGTTGGCATAGAATGGGGACATACCGTTACCCGTCGTGATCGAGTTGTTGTATGCAAACTCGGCCATTGGCAGCAGGCATACCCAGTCATCCTGTTCCTTTCCGACGAACGCTCGGAGGTAGGCTTCGATTGTCTGATTGAGGCACTCGGTCTGCCCGTCGTTTTGAGGGTGAAATGCAGTGGACATCTGGGACCGGATGCCAGAAAGTTGCAAGAACTGCTTCCAAACTTCTGACGTAAATCTGGAGTCTCGGTCCGAAACAATGTCAGCAGGCAGCCCGTGGTGTTTCCATACCTCCCTTGCAAAGATGACCGCTAGGTCCATCGCCGTTTTCCCATCCTCTCTCAGGGGGAGGAAGTGCGCCATCTTGGTGAACCGGTCGATGACCACCCACAACTGGTTGCATTCTTCCGACGTCGGAAGCTCCGTGATAAAGTCCATTGCTATTGACTACCAAGGTGCATATGGCAATTCCAGCGGGGAGGACAGTCCGTAGGGTTGGTGCCGAGATGCCTTGTTTTGTTGGCATTCGGGGCAGCTTTTCACGAAGTCGATGATTCATTCGTTCATTTTTGGCCACCAGAAGTTTCGGCGGATCAATTCGATCGTCTTGTCTTGACCCACATGTCCCGCAACCTTGGTGTTATGTTCCGATTCCACGATCTGCTGGACCAGCTCGCTGGGGACCCATAACTTATTCTTCCGGTATATCATTCCGTCCTGGATTCTCAACGTTCCTTCTTCGATCGTTCGCTCCTCTGGTGCTCCTAGCACCGTTTCCTTTTCAGCTCGTTGGTATACCGGGTCCTCCGCCGCCGCCCTCCTGACTTCCTTTACAAAGTCCGGGTTCCATCTTCGTTCCGGGAGCGACAGCATCCTTGCTGCTGAGACCACGAGGGAGCGGGTGAGTCTTTCCTCGAATTGGTCTTTCTTCAAAACCGTCGATATCGGCTGGTTTTCTACCCCCCCTTTCTCAGGGCGGTACTCCGAACGCCTTGATAGTGCATCTGGCTTGCCGTTCTGAGTCCCCGGGCGATAGTAGATTTTGAAGTCGATGCCTGCGAGCTCTTGGGCCCATCTTGCCTGTCGTCGGTTGAGTACTTTGGTGGTGGTGAAGTACTCCAGATTCTGGTGGTCCGAGAAAACCTCCACTGGGTGCTTGGCCCCTTCACAGTATCACCGCCAATGTTTGAAGGCGTCCACTATCGCCAGTAGCTCTTTGTCGTGGATTTCGTAATTGATTTCCGCCGGCGTGAACTTTCTTGAGTGAAAGGTGACTGGGTGGAGGTGGTTTTCCGTGTCTCATTGCGACAGGATGGCTCCTATGGCAAAGTCCGACGCGTCTGATTCTATTATGATGGGCCTGGCTGCGTTGAAATGTGCAAGGATCAGAGCGGTGGTGAATCGCTTCTTTAGTTCCTGGAACGCCTTTTCCGCTTCAGGGTTCCATTTCCATTCATGCCCGGCTTCTTTTTTCGTTAGCTCCGTGAGGGGTCTTGCTATCCGGGAGTAGTCCTGGATAAATCGTCGGTAGAAGTTGGCGAACCCTAGGAATGATTGTACCTCTGTGAGAGATTTCGGCATTTCCCAGGATAGCACTGCCCATACTTTTCCTTCCGACATCTTGATCCCGTCCCTTCCGATGATGTAGCCCAGGAATTCCACCTCCTGTACCGTCCATACACATTTCTCCGGAGAGACTGCAAGTCCGTTTTCTTGCAATCTTCCCAGGACTTCCTTGACCAGCCGGTCATGTTTTTCTTCTGTTTTGCCATATACCAGGATGTTGTCCATATAAGCCAATACCCTTACGTCTAGGATGTCGGATAGGCCGTGGTTCATCATATCCTGAAATGTGGAGGGGGCGTTGGTCAGTCCGAACGGCATTACGTTAAACTCGAACAGCCCATATCTTGTCCGAAAGGCCGTTTTCCATTCGTTGCCCTGTCGTATGCGGATTAGGTTGAAGCCATTTTTGAGGTCCACCTTTGTGAACCACTGGGCCCCTTGGACGCGGTCCTGTAGTTCCTGCATCAGCGGTAAGGGGTACTGGTTTGGAATCGTTATTTTGTTGAGTCCCCGGTAATCCACGCACAGCCGTAGTCCTTTGCCGTTTGGTTTTGGGACAAACAAGATTGGGGATCCGGCTGGAGATGTGGATCGTTGGATCTTTCCCGCCTTTTCCATTTCGCTAAGCCACTCCCTGAGAGCCTGTAGTTCGGTTTTGGATAGTGGGTATATCGGTCCCCAGGGGGGTGTACTTCCTTCCTTTAGGTCAATTTTGCAGTCGTATGACCGGTGCTCGGGTAGTGCGTCGGCTGCCTCCTTACTCATGATCCCCAAAAATTGCCGGAATTCCGGGGGAATTTGCTTGTTGGCGTTGTCCTGGACGGCCGAGACGTACCCAATCATTCTTGCTTCTGGGTCCGATACCACCGTCTCATCCCAGGTCAGGGAGAATTCATTTGTCTCCTGCTTGGTGCATTTTTCTAGGCACCGGGGACTGTTGAATCGCACTTCCTCGTTCATCCACGCGCCTTGAGGAGGGTGGTCGGAGAGCAATCCGAAGGGTAGGAAAACGTCGACTTCCGGGTCCATTACTGAGATCTCAAATTTTTTCCAGGAGTAGTGTTTTTGGTGTTGCAGTCTCAAGGCCTCCGTGTAGTACTGCCCTGCTCCTGGGACCCTTTCCCCCGTGTAGCTTTCGATGGCCCGTAGTTGGCGGTGTTCCTTTTTTCTGAGGCCTAGTCTCTCTACCGTTCGTTCGTTGACGAGGGCTATGGAACAGCCAGTGTCTAATAGCGCTTGTATGGGGTGTTTTGCCTTGCCTTGGTGTAGTATCATAGTAATGATTGGTCGAGTGGGTTTTTGTTTTTTGGTTGAGGTTCCAACACTTGGTTCCTCGTTTTTTCGTTTTCGGGATACCGCGCTAATTGTATAGGAGGCCTCAGGGTGCGGCGAGCCCCGGCTTCTCAAAAATCCGAGTCCGAATCGTCCCAGGGGGTTGCTTCTATCTTTCGGGGTGCTGCGGCCCCCTCTATTTCCATGGGTTCAACGGCCGCCACCTTCTGTTGTTAGGCCGTTCGTTTATCCGGTTCCTCCGTGGCCTTTCTTTTCCTGGTGACAGCCACCGCCTTCCAGGGGGCTTCCGGGAGGCTGGTTCCTTGGGATGTGGTGAAGGCGTAGCATTCGAACGTTTTGTGCCCGGGTCTCCCACATCTCCAGCAGTTGTCCATGGCCCTATATTCCTTCCGTTCCTTCTGTGGAACACCTTACCAGGCCATTTTCAGGCTGACCCAGGCTTTCTTTCCTTTGCCCGTGGGATTTTTCCCTTGCTCCGTGGGTGGCTGGGCGCGGCCGGGGTTTCCCTTCTCTTTTTCTTTTTCTTTTCTTGGGTCCTTTGTCCCCGTCGCCGGTCCTCTCATAGCTTCCCGTGCGGCTTTGAGGGTTTTTTTCTTTTCCACTTATAGGCCCGCTTGGTGGGTGGCTTGCAAGAATCCTTCATCGTCCGCGAAATCCTCGAGGTAGTGGGCGAACCGCATGTCGAGTACCGCATCCGGCATTGCCAGGTCCACTTTTTCCCTTAGAGCTTCTCCGGTCGCGCGTGCGAAGTTATTGAGCGCTCGGAACTCCGTTAGGTAAGCGCGAATAGATCCCTGGTATTTGAGCTGTCCCAACTTGGGTTGGGCGTCCGCCGCTTCACGCTCGTTCCGATATTCCGCTCGAATGGCTGCTGAGTAATTGGCCCAGGTGTCGTTTTCCCGCAGCTCGCGGTATCGGTGGAGGTGCCATACCAACGCGGTATCCGTCAGAAGGGTTCCGACCCAGGCGATCTTTTGGCAGTCGATCATTTCTGGGTAGAATCCTAGGTACATCGTGACTGATTCCCACCACTGGTTGAAGGTGGACGAGCTTTTCCCGTCGAATTTTTCGGGGTTTTCCATCTTCAGCCTTGAGGTGTTTATTCAGTTTACTGGTTGCTCGGCTCTTTCGGGGACTCGTGCTGCTGCAATCTCTGCTCCCACCAGCCTTGCTATTTCTTCCGGCGTGAGCATGGTGGCTACCTGCGCACGCGTTGGCTCCCTTGTACCTGGCGGGGGTCTTCCTGCGGGAAGGTTTTGAACGTATAGGTCGTCATCGTCCTCGCTGGGTGGTGGTGAAGGCGAGGGCGAGGGTGAGTTGACCGGTTGTTGGGGTCCCTGCGGAGGTCCCGTTCCTCCTCCTCCTGTGGTTCCAACTATTGGCAGCAGCAGGAGCGGGGGTAGCGGTGGGCTTGACGGGGGGATGGCAGGCCGCCTTTGCCTCCGGGTAGCGGGAGTGGGAGCGAGCCGGATCGGGCTCTGGGGAATCGGTTGCCTTGGCAAGGGTGGCGGTGCCGCTGCTGATGCAGCGCTGGTACTGGGTATCTTGGCCGGGCTTCGCCAGTGCTGTAGCAGTTCCGGAGAAGGGGCCCTCGGCCTTGGTGATCCCGGGAGGGGTATCCGGGTAGCAATCCGCCCAATTTCTTCCCTGGCTCGACGTAGCTCCTCCTCCACCCTGCTCATCTTCCTCTGATGGTCCGCTGCCCATTGTTCCACATTCCCTTGAAAGGTGGCCAAATGCTGGCTTCGGGCCGTATTGGCTTCGGCGAGGAATGCGAGGGCGTCGTTGACCCAGGTGAGCTGGGTTGCCTGGCATATCTGTCGCTGGTTGTCTTCGTCGGTTCGTTCCAAAATGCCTTGCCATACGTTTTGCGCGAGCGTTTGATAAGCGTTTGCGGCATTGGCCAATTCGGTATGAACCCAAGCTTCTGCGATTTCTTCGTTAGCGTGTACTCGGTCATATACGTACCGGGTTCCTTCTGCCAAAGTTCTGTAGGCTTCTTCGATCCGTTGCATTCGCTGATTGGTTCTATCGATCCTATTGCCGCATAATTCGGTGAGCTGCCTTAAGTCGTTTTCTGCCTGCCTTTGCTGTCGTGCCATGGTCCGGACCCAAACCGCGGGGTTGGCTATTTCTATCGCCTGCCCCGGCGTGGGGGTTCTGTCAGTGATCTGGAGTAGGTCTCGAAGGGCTTCCAGTCGGAGCATGTTGAAGTCGGACGAAGTAGACATCTTCTAGTATTGATCCAGGAAGTCTCCACTGCGGATAGTTTCGTCGTCGGTGAAGTAATAGTCGTAGAGGTCGCGGAGCTCGTGCTCTGTGAATTCGGCGTTCTTGTGGCTATAGGCACAGTTGAACCAGTATTGCATATACCAGTTCCAGGGTTCGTGGTCGCCTTCTTGGTAGGGAGTAGGGATAGGTCCGTCGATGAATTCTTCCCACTGTTCGTATTTTCTGATTTCTTCGTCGATTGACTGAAAGGTGTAGTCGAAAGAGTATTGAGACTTAGGCTCCAAGAAGGTGGATAGCTCGAGTAGATAGAGGTGGTCTTCGAAGAAGGTGTCGTCAAAGTAAGTCATGAAAGTAGGGTGATTTTGAGATCAAGATTATAGTGTGACACTGGGGTTGTAGTAGAACCGGAGTGGGTAAAGAATCAAAGGTAATCAGGCTACTTTCGACAATTCACAACAGAATAATCTTAGATCTTGTGTGTGGGTTCGGTGGTAGTGTTGGTGAGGTTGTTCGTGCTGAGGATTCTCTCTTTCCTCGGGGAACTTTCTCCTCTTTTTATTCTGAGGTAGCGGGGTGAGACCTGGTGATTCGGCCCAAGGTTCCCCCGAGGCCCTCTGAGCCACGGGGAGGGTCCATTGGTCCTGGCCGGGGTGTTGATAAGGGAGGTGGGGTCCTCCTGCGTTTCTGGCAGGGTAACCGGAGTAAAGTTTCCCGCTTTTACGCAGTTTTCCCTCTCCTCCCGGAGCTAAGGTCCTAAGTCCGTCTTTACGGCCGTAACTCTTTTCTCCGTTTCTTATCTCCCGCCTAGACTCTCTGAACCCGAGGTTCGCTTCCAAGCGGGTTGGACCAGAGTAAAGTCCTTTCCGCCTTCCGCTCCCCTCTCCTTTTGTCTCTTCTCCATGGGTCTCCTTCCGTCGCATCCTCAAGTGTAACACTACGCCCGCCCTGCAGATGGGTTATGCCTTCAATCGCTTGGAAGGCAGGGCGCAGGCACAAATACTCCCATTCGTCCAAAACGGAGCATTTCAACTAAATGACTCCGACGACATTATCCGCATCCTCGAAGCCGCATTTGGCGACCCCGATCCTGCTGCAACCGCCCGCACCAAGCTTCATGGTCTGAAGCAGGGCAAGAAGGAGTTCACTGCCTACTTTGCCGAGTTCCAGATGCTGGTCTCCAAACTCAGCTGGGATGAGCATGCTAAGTTGGATGCCCTGAAGGAAGGAGTGTCGATGGAACTCCGCCGCCAGCTATTGGGACGAACCCAGGGCCTCTCCTTCGACCAGTTCGTTGGCCTTTGCCAGCAACTGGACTCGGAGGTACGCGCCCTCCAACTCCACGAAGGAAGACACAACACCTCCTACCACCAAAACCGCGGCAACCAGAACCAATCCCGCTGTAACGGCCGGGCCGACAGGGCTTTGGGTAGTGGGACAAGGACGAGGTCGGCGCGCGGCGGCGGCCGAGGACAGGATCGGACAGGACAGGAATGGCGCGCGGCGGCGGCCGAGGACAGGATCGGACAGGACAGGAACGGGGCGTGGCAGCGGCCGAGGACAGGATCGGACAGGACAAGGGCGGCGCGCGGCGGCGGCCGAGACAGGACAAGGACAAGAGCGGCGCGCGGCGGCGGCCAAGACAGGACAAGAGAAAAGGGGTTGTGGCAAGATGCTTCTATTCGAGAAAGGGGACAAACAAGTTGTTGCGTGAGGAAGGAAAAAGGAAGAAAGAAAGAAAGAAAGAAGTGGGCGACGGCTCCTTTT
>Ga0307508_10001446_pt1 | contig 26705 bp, 33 predicted proteins | sample 9_EM_MG_FD_203089 | JGI IMG/M metagenome (GOLD analysis project Ga0307508, IMG submission 203089) | Populus trichocarpa ectomycorrhiza microbial communities from riparian zone in the Pacific Northwest, United States - 9_EM | ecosystem: Host-associated > Plants > Roots > Unclassified | place...
GCCCCAGATGGGCGTGACCAAGAGGCAGTCCGCGACCGCAGCGATCAGTTCTCGTGATCGCCGCAGGCCAGCAGCAGGATGTCGAGGTGCGGCGACGGCGCCGAGGCGCGCAGGGCGAGGCCGGTCGGCAGCGCGAGGCCGGGCGCGCGGAACGGTACGAAGGTCACCCTCGGACTGCGCAGCACGCGCGCGTGGGACGCGTACACGACCGTCCACAGCGGGCGGGTGCCGATGGTGGCGAGGGTGTCCTGGAGGGAGCCGCTCACCGGTCCCGGCAGCGGCTCGAACCCCGCCTCGTGGCAGGCGCCGACGACCAGGTCGACCAGGGCGGGGTTGTTGCGCCGCTCGGTCAGGCTCAGCGGCAGCCCTGCCAGCTCCCCGATCCCGATCTCGGGCCGGGCGGCGAGGGGATGCGCGGCCGGCAGGGCGGCCACCAGCGGGTCGGACCACAGCGGCAGCACCCGTACGCCCGGCACCGGTTCGGCGCCCCGTACGAACGCGGCGTCGAGCCGCCCGCCCGCGACCCCGGCCAGCCGCTCGCCGACCGGGAGGGAGACCAGCTCCACGGGAACCTCCGGCGCGCGCCGCGCGAACGCGGCGAGCACCCGGTCCAGATGCTCGCCGAGCCCGGTGCTCGTGCCGATCCTGAGGCCCGGCGGCGGGGCGACGGCGGCGCGCGCCCGGTCGGCCGCCGCCAGCACCGCCCGCGCCTCGGGCAGCAGCCGCTCCCCCGCCGCGGTCAGCCGTACATGCCGGGACGAACGGTCGAACAGCTCGGCCCCCAGCTCCCGCTCCAGCCGCCGGACCTGCTGGCTGACCGCCGACTGGACGATGTGCAGCCGCTCGGCCGCCCGCCCGAAGTGCAGCTCCTCGGCAACGGTCACGAAGTAGCTGAGCTGCCGCAGTTCCATGGTCCCGACTCTAGAGCGGACCTGTGGGCGCCTGTTTCAATGACCGGCGGATGGACTGGAGAGTGATGAGCATGGTGTCCACGGACCGTTTCCTCGCCTTCGCGGCGATGTCGTTGCTGGTGATCGTGATTCCGGGGCCGAGCGTGCTGTTCGTCATCGGGCGGGCGCTCGCGCACGGGCGGCGGACCGCGGTGGCGACGGCCGTCGGCAATGTCCTCGGCTCGTACCTGCTGGTCGTGGCGGTCGCGGTCGGGATCGGTTCGCTGGTGGAGCGGTCGGTCACGGTCTATCTGGCGGTGAAGCTCGCGGGCGCGGCCTACCTGGTGTTCCTGGGCGTGCAGGCCTTCCGGCACCGGGGCGCGCTGAAGGCGTCGGCGATGACGGAACCCTCCGCGCGGCACCCGCGCCGCGGGGATCTGCGCACGGTCCTGGACGGCGCCCTCGTCGGCGTCACCAACCCGAAGGGGATCGTGTTCTTCGCCGCCGTGCTCCCCCAGTTCGTGGACCACTCGGCGGGCCGTCTGCCCGCCCAGATGCTGTTGCTCGGTCTGGTCCCGATCACCATCGGCCTGGTCACGGACACCCTGTGGGGCCTGACCGCGTCGGCGGCCCGCGCCTGGTTCGCCCGCTCGGACCGCCGCCTCTCGATGATCGGCGGCGCGGGCGGCTTCGCGATGATCGGACTGGGAGTGACGGTCGCGGTGACGGGCCGGGCGGACTGAGGGGCCCCCGCCGACCGGCGGTCACTGGTGTACGACGGTCCCGAACCGGATGTCGTACGGCGTCCCCGGGTGCAGGGTGGCGAGCATCCGCTCCCCCTCGGCGGCGACCTCCTGCCGCTCGGCCTTGGTGAGCCGGCCGAAGGGCTCGACGACCAGCGCGTCCGCCTCAAGGCGCCACACGCCCGCGAGGAACCCGTCGACGAGAAGCGTGCGGTGGGCCTGGTTGCCCTGCCAGCTGCGGCCCCAGTACTCCGGGGGCACCACGCGGGTGCGGTCGGCGTGGGAGAGCAGCAGGTTGTCGAACTCGGGCAGGAAGCGCGGCGGGGCCGGGGTGTCCTCGGCGGGGCGCGGTGCGTCGGGCAGGTCGAAGAGCTCGACGCCGTTGTCGTCGCGGAAGGTCAGCAGCCGGGGCCGTAGCCGCTCGAAGGCCTCCCGGAGCCGGGTCAGGCCGGCCCAGGTCTGCATGTCCTTGACGGAGGCGGGGCCGAAGGCGGCGAGATAGCGCAGGACGACGGCGTCGTGGGTCGGGGGCCCCTGCGCGGGGCGGCCCAGCCAGTGCTCGGCCGTGGTGAGCGCGACCTGGCCGCTCTCGCCCCACAGCCCGCGCGGGGTGACCTGGACGAGCGGGAGCTTGCAGCGGGCGGCGATGGCGAGGGCCTGCGGGTCGGCGTCCGGCCACTCGGCGAGGAGGGCCTCGCGCAGCTGCTTCATGGTGCGCGGCTCGGTCTCCACGAGTTTCCGGGCGAGGGCGGCGAGACGGTCAAGGTCTACGCCCTCAAGTCCCTTGCGGAAAGTGGTGAGTTCGCGGTCGCGGGCGGGCTGGACGAGGGGCCGCAGGGTGAGGCAGTCCTCGGCGGTGTGGGTGTGGATGGTCGAGCGCATGGTGACGATCCGGACGACCTCGCGGTCGGCCATCAGACCCGACAGCTCCTCGGGGGTGAAGCCGTCGAGGCGGGCGGCGAGCGCGTAGTACGGCGGCTTGACGTTCTGGGCCTGGAGGCCGAGCAGGTGCTCGACGGCGGCCTTCACGGACAGGTCCGCGCGGCGCAGGAGCAGCTGCCGGTCGAGGGTCGCGCGGTTGAGGGCGCGGATGCCGAGTACAGGGGCCGTCTTCGTCATGTGCAGCACGCTAACCGCGCTTGCGGACACATTCTGTCCGCAACTCTCACCGGATCCCGGCCCGATCAGTCTCCCTGATGTGGTTTGCCCCGTATACCCTGCTCCGTGATCACGCCGACGGCGGCTCCGAGGAGAGCGAGAGGCAGCCACGATGTCCGAGCGACGTGCCGGGAAGAACGCCGGGAAGAGCTCCAGGAGGTCCGCCTGGCGCCGCGCCCTGAACCCGCCACCGGCGCCGGAGCAGCCTCCGGCGCCCCGCGTGGAGCCGTCCGCTCCGGAGCCGGAACCGCCGAGCATCGTCCAGGCGGCCCTCTACGGCGACGGCGTACGCGTCTCCTCCCCCGCCACGCTCGCGGACACCTTCCGCGAGCTGCGCGAACAGCCGTCCGGCATGGCGTGGATCGGCCTGGCCCGCCCCACCGAGACCGAACTCCTCTCCCTCGCCGCGGAGTTCGACCTGCACCCGCTCTCCGTCGAGGACGCGATGGAGGCCCACCAGCGCCCCAAACTGGAGCGCTACGGCGACACGCTCTTCGTCGTCCTGCGCGCGGCCCGCTACCTCGACGCCCCGGAGGAGGTCGACTTCGGCGAGCTGCACGTGTTCGTGGGCCCGGACTTCGTCATCACGGTCCGGCACGGCGCGGCCCCGGACCTCTCGGCGGTCCGCCACCGCATGGAGAAGACCCCGGAGTTGCTCCGACTGGGCCCCGAGGCCGTCCTCTACGCCATCCTGGACGCGGTGGTCGACGGCTACGCACCGGTCGTCTCCGGCGTCCAGAACGACATCGACGAGATCGAGACGGAGGTCTTCCGGGGCGACCCGGAGGTCTCCCGCCGTATCTACGAACTCTCCCGCGAAATGGTCGAGTTCCAGCGCGCCACGCGTCCCCTGGTCGGCATGCTGCACGCCTTGATGGCCGGCTTCGCGAAGTACGGCACCGACGAGGAGCTCCAGCGCTACCTCCGCGACGTCGCCGACCACGTCACCCACACCAGCGAACGCGTCGACGTCTTCCGCCAGGCCCTCAGCGACATCCTCACCGTCAACGCGACCCTGGTCACCCAGCAACAGAACGCGGAGATGCGGGCGTTGGCGGAGGCGGGGTTCGAGCAGAACGAGGAGATCAAGAAGATCTCGTCGTGGGCGGCGATTTTGTTTGCTCCGACGCTGGTCGGGACGATCTACGGGATGAACTTCGAGGACATGCCGGAGTTGGGGTGGAGCTTCGGGTATCCCTTCGCGATCGGCCTGATGGGTGTGGTTTGCGTGAGTTTGTACGTGATTTTCAAGCGGCGGGACTGGCTCTGAACTCGTCGCACCACGATCAGTCGCTCTTCGCTCTTTACCCTCGCATCATTCACGGTTCGCGCCAGAACGGGCCGTGGGAAGTCTCTGGGGAGAAACGACTGGTAGCCCAGGGGTCGGGCGGCGGCGCCGAGCCCACCCGCTGCCCCGCTCGGCAGCCCTCTGCGGTGCCGGACAATCCCAGATCCACATCGCGGACAGTGATGTCGGCGGGGAGCGCCGCGGTCGCCGACGCCGTCCCGCCGCTCCTCGACTCACCGATGGAGAACGTCGCGCGGGCATCGGGTCATCGGCACCCGCGAACGGATCGGCCGCCACCACTGCCTGACTGCCCGGCAAGCCGATCGGTCGGCCTCCGCGGTCACTCCAGGGTTATAATTGAAGAATTCTTCAATTCGTTAGTTGCGTTGATTCATAGATGATCCAGGGTACGGAGGTCGGGATGGGCGAGGTCGTCGAGGCGCTGCTGGCGCGGGTTTGGGCGGCCCGGGCCGTGTTGGCGGATGCCGTGGCGGCCAATGACCCGTACGCCGTGGCGGTGGCGCGGGACGAGATGGACGACGCGGTGCGGTTCGCCCGCAGGCACGGGCTCGACGTCGAGGTGGAGCAGGTGGGCGAGGAGTGAAAGGCATGCCTGTTCCGCTGTATGAGGCGAAGGCGGAGTTTTTCCGGATGCTCGGGCATCCGGTGCGGATCAGGGTGTTGGAGCTGTTGCAGGACGGGCCGCTTCCGGTGCGCGATCTACTGGCCTCAATCGAGGTCGAACCGTCGAACCTGTCACAGCAACTGGCCGTGCTGCGCCGCTCCGGGATCGTCACCGCCACCCGCACCGGATCCACCGTGGCGTACGAGCTGGCGGGCGGGGACGTGGCCGAACTGCTGGCCGCCGCGCGCCGGATCCTGTCCGTTCTGGCGGCGGGCAGTCAGGAGCTGCTGGAGGAGCTGCGAGCCGCGGAGCGGATGCGGTGCGGCCGGCCCGTGGGGCGGTGACCGGAGACGGTGAGGTCGGCGTCGCACCTGGCTCCGCGTTCGCCGACGCGGCGCTGCTGGTGGTCGGTGAGCTGGTCGTGAACGTGCTGCGGCACGCACCACGTTCTCCGGTCGCGGACGTGGGCATGACCGCCGGCGCGGGGCAGTTGGCCGTCAGCGTCGCCGATGCCGAGCCACGTCCGGCCGACCTCGAACCTGGCGCGACGGAAGCGGGACTGCACTTGGTGAAATCGCGCGAGCCAGGGAGACAACGCGGTGACAGATGACGCTGAGGCTGCCGAGCGGCCCGTGAGCAAACGGCCCGACCGGACGGTCAAGGACCGGGAGTCGCGGATCGAACGCGGTGTCGCGATCCGAGTGGGCTTCTACATCTTCGGCACCCATCTGTTCGCCGGGTTCATATGGCTGCTCTTCTATCTGGGCGAGCAAGCGCACAGATGAGGACACCGCGCCGAAATGGCTTCGGCGCCGAGAAAGGACTGTCCGAGGTGATCGCAGTCGTGGGACACCCCGACCTCACCGCGCCCACGCTGGCGATGCTGGAGTACGACCCCTCCGACGGCAGTGCCTGTGCGGGCGCGGACGAAAGCCTGCTGCGTTCCTGCGTCAGGCTGTTCGCGGTATGGGACGGTTCGCCGTCCACCGGGCGGGACTCGACGGCCCGTCTGGTTGCCTTCGCCCGCGACAGAGGCATCGACGTCGAGGCCCTCTGGCCGGACGGAGCAAGCCGTATGGTGCTGGAGAAGGCGTCAGGACGCCGATCCCCTTCGAGCCCGGTTCGTCTGCGCACCTGGTCGAGCTGAGCCATGACGAGGCCCTGAAGCTTCTGGGCACTGTCCGGTTGGGGCGAGTGGCCTTCACCGACCGGGCGCTGCCCGCGATCCGGCCGGTCAATCACGTGATGGACGAGGACGACATCATCGTGCGGGTAGCCGATGCCGGTGACCTCACCCGGTACGAACGGCTGCTCACACCGTGGATCGACACCGAGATGGGGCAGGTGGTGCCCATCCGGCCCGAGATCGTCAGCGGCTACCGGCTGACGCATGTCACGCGTTCCTGACCTCTGTGGAGAAACATCGATACGGCATCAGCGACCCGGCCCGCACATCATGTGCACGGACGCGACTTCCCGGCGTGGGTCGTTCTACCGATGTGGAATGAGCGGCGCGAAATCTCCGGCAACTGCGCGTGCCGGGCTCCTGTGCTGACGGTTTCGATGTGACACACCTGATCGGACCGTCACAGCTCGCTGCCCGCGTACGAGAGGTTGAAGCTCTTGTTGGTCAGCGGGAAGCCGGGGACGATCGTGTCCGCGAGCGCGACCGGCAGGGCAGGCCGGTTGAAGAAGGCCGGGTCGACCGGCTTGACGCGGGCCAGGGTGCCGTCGGGGGGCGAGTTCAACGCGGGTGGCGATGGTGTCGCGCCAGCCTTCGACCAGGCCGACGCCTGTGCGTGGGCCCGTGCCGGGCGCGTACTGCGGTGCCGACACGGCTCGGGGAGCGTGCAGTCCTTCGGCGAAGTGGCCGATCAGGGCAAGGCGTCTCGATCTCCTCGGCGCGTACCAGGAAGCGGGCCAGGACGTCGCCGTTGTCCTGGACGGGGACGTCGAGCCCGGCGGAATACGCCGTGAAGGGATGGCTGATGCGGGCGTCGGCGGCGAGTCCGCCGGCGCGGGCGACGTAGCCGAGGCAGCCGATCTGCCGACCGGCAGCCTTGTGAAGGCTGGCGGTGCCGGTGAAGCGGTCGCGGACGGTGGAGTGGCCGAAGGCGAGGCCGGCGATCTCGCGGATGTCCTCGCCGATGGCCTTCAGGCGGGCCGGGTCGGGCAGCGCCCGCAGCGTGATGAAGGACTCATCGCCCGCCTCGGTGGCGAACAGGGCGAACCCGGCGAGCAGCAGCACAAGGCCGAGGTGAGTCATCACCACGTACCAGACGCCGGCCGGCCGTACCGAGGCCCGCTCCCGGTGTTCCGCCAGGACTAGCACCAGGGTGAGCGCGAACAGCGGCAGCACCATCTGCGCGGTGCGCGAGCCGAGTCCGTGCGCACCGTGCCCTGCCGCGTACCCGATGCCGTACACGGCAACCGCGGCTACGACGGCCCCCGCCACCACCGTGAACAGGCCCGCCAACGAATCCACCGCAAGATACGTTCCGGCCAGCGGCAGCACCCCCCGGGAACGTGGCTGCCCAGCTGCCTCCACCCAGTGCAGCCACGCCCGCCGCACAACCGCTCACCCCACACCGGCCGTCAGGACTCCGACGACGGGAACGCGCAGCCGATACGGCAGCACGACTCCGGCCAGCGCGCCCACGCCGCCCAGTCCGGTGGCCGTCGCGAGGGCTGCCGAAATCGCCCTCACCGCCCGGTCGCTCTCCGCAGCGCCGCGACGATCTCGCCCGGCTCCGGCGGGCAGCCCGGAACCTGAAGATCCACCGCTACGACATCGGAGGCGGCGCCCTCAACGCCGTAACCGCCCGCGAACTCCCCGCAGTTGATCGCACAGTCCCCGACCGCGACCACGAGCCGCAGTTCGGGCATCGCGGCGATCGTGCGGCGCAGCGGCTCGGCCATGTTCCGCGTGACCGGGCCGGTCACGCGGGCCACGTCCGCGTGCCGGGGCGAGGCCACCAGGCGGGCGCCGTGCCGCACGGCGTCGTACACCGGGTTGAAGGCCGCGGAGATCTCGATCTCGCAGCCGTTGCAGGAGCCGGCGTCCACACAGCGCACCTGCACCGAGCCGCCGAACTCCCGGGCTGCAGGGCGCTGTTCACCCTCCGGGCGGGGCGGGCTCGGCCACCCGCGAGCGGAGATACGGCACTTGAGGGCGAAGGTGGCCGCCTCCCGGTGCCGTGGAGCGCTGTCCAGCTCTCGGCAGACGGCCACCGATCGGGGGGGGGCCGCCGCTACGACGGCGGTCTGGCCTGCGTCTGGGCGGCCTGCAGGTCGGCAAGGAGTTCGGCCTGCCCGGCGAGCACCCCGGACAGGATGCTGCGGGCGACCCGGAGCAACTCGGCGATGTCCGGGCTGGTCAGCGAGTAGTACACGGTGGAACCCTCCTTGCGGGTCACCACCAGGTTCGCCCGTCGCAGCACCGCCAGCTGTTGCGAGAGGTGGGCCGCCTCGATGCCCACCTCGGGCAGCATCTCCGCCACCGCGTGCTCGCGCTCGCTCAGCAGCTCCAGCACCCGGATGCGGGCAGGGTGACCGAGCGTCTTGAAGAACTCGGCCTTCAGTTGGTACAGCGGCGTACTCATCGTGTCGTCACCTCCCCGTTGCGGCACGGCCGCACCCGACCGTCCTCGGCGCATCGCATCCACCCACTCGTCACACACATGCGGCCCATCCTCGCCTGCGGCACCGGCCACACCGAATCCGCGCACGAGAACCCAGCTGCCCGAAACCAGCGGCAACAACCTCAGCAATTGCTAATATTAGCAACTCCATACGTGAGGTGAGGGAGGCTTGCGTGAGAATCATCCCGCTGCACGGCGCCGGCGTCGCCTGGTACAAGTGCCCGGCATGCCGCCTCAAGTGCCGCCCCACGGCCGTTGGCGCGGGGGGCTCCTGCCCGCGGTGCGGGCAGGCCCACATGATGCGGCTGTCATTCGGTGGCCGGCCCACCGCGTCCACGCCGGACGTCGACGAGTGAAGCCAACCGCAGGAGAGTTGGGAATGGGTGACTGGGCCGTCCAGTCCGGAAGCGGGATCCGCTTCGAGTGGGGGCCCGCCGGAGCGGGCCGTCTCGCCGGGGAGGCCGCTTGCCTGGTCATCGTCGACGTGCTGTCCTTCACCACGGCGGTGAGCGTCGCCGTGGAGGCGGGCATCGGGGTGCTGCCGTTCTGGCTGCCGGACGGCCACCCCTCTCCTGCCGAGCGTGCCGGCGCAGAGAAGGCCGCCACCGTCTATGCCCGGCAGTCTGGTGCGCGGCTGGCCGTGCCCCGGCGTAGCGTCACACCCGACAGCCCCTGGTCCCTCTCCCCGGCCCACCTGCGCCGCGCCCCCTTCATCAAGCGCCTGGTGCTGCCCTCTCCCAACAGCGCAGCCATCGCGGCGGCCGCACCGCCGCAGGTGCGGGTGGTCGCCGCCTGTCTGCGCAACATCACCGCGGTCGGCAGCTGGCTCACGGCCAGCGGCTGCGGCACGGCCCGGCAGCCGGTGGCCGTGGTCGCCGCGGGCGAGCAGTGGCCGGACGGCAGCCTGCGTCCCGCGCTGGAAGACCTGCTCTGCGCTGGCGCCCTCATCTCCGACCTGCACCACCAGGGCGCGGGACCGCTGTCCCCTGAGGCAGCCGCGGCGAAAGCGGCGTACGAGGGCACTGCCGACCTCGCGCGCGCGGTCGGCACCGGTGCATCGGGCCGCGAGCTCGCCGCGGCAGGCTTCCCCGAGGACGTGGCCATCGCCACGGAGGAGGACCTCTCCATCGTCGTCCCGGTGCGGGACCCCGACGGCGCCTTCACCGCCGGCTGAACCCGGTGACCCCGGCGGGTCACTCGCCGGAATCGTCTCCGCTCGACCAACCCGTCGTCCGCCACTCGTGGCGGCCCTTGGGCGGCTTGCCCTGCCGTGCGCTGTGCGCGGCGAGCGCGCCGGCCAGGTCGGCGTGCACGGGGATAGGCGGGCAGTCCCCGTCGGGGACGAGGGAGCCGTCGGGGGGGATCGCGGCCAGTTCCAGGCTGCGGCCCGCTGCGGCGAGACGCCGCGCGGCCTCGGTGATCGCCAGTTGCCCCTCGGCCGACCAGGTACGCAGTCCGGTCAGGTCGACGACGACCGGGCCGGTCCCGCGTCCCACCGCCCAGCCGACGGCCCCCTCGAAGCGGCGAACGGCGTCCGGGCCCAGATATCCGGAGACGGACAGGACGCCGAGTTCCTGCTCGACGGTGTAGCGCCATTCGATGGTCATGTCGTCAACTTTCTTGCTCAGTCGGCCTGTTGGGTCAGAGCGGGAGAGCTCGGAGGGGGAGGGTGATCCAGATGCTCTTGCCCTTGCCGTCGGCGTCACCCCGGACGACCGCGCTGCCGGACAGGCCGAGGGTGAGTTCCATGACGGTGGCCAGCCCGCCCGTCCTTGCGTCGGTGAGCGACGCATACAGCGGCGGCTGGTAGGGATGGCGGTCGTGCACGGCGAAAGCCAGGCAGTCCGCGCCTGCCGCATAGATGACCGTCATCTGTGGAGAGAGCACGGCGGCGTGCCGGACGCTGTTGGTGACCAGCTCACCGAGTATCAGCAGGGCCGGGTCGACCGTGGGGTGGCGCAGGCTGATCCCCCACCCGGCCAGCGCCCGTTCGGCGGACTGCCGGGACAGCCGGACGGCGGACGGCTCGGTGGGCAGGGTGAGCACGTGCCGGTGGGGCAGGGCTTCGAACCGCGTGGCCATCAACTCGCCGTCCCACGGGTCAGCCGGAAGCCGCAGACGCTCTGGGGATGGATACGGACGATCGTGTCATGGGGTCCGTACCTCCAGCCGGTGAGCGTACGGCGGATGGGGGCACCTCCCATGCCCTTCAGGCTATGGGGGAGGGCGGCCTCGTTCAGATCGGTGATCACCTCGACGGGCCCTGCCACGGTCACCGTCCAGCCGATGCCGGTCGCGACACGTACCTCGTCCACCTGATACGTCGCCGTCAGCGGGATGGCTGCCGCCCGCACCGGAGCGCGCGCCACCAGGCGGCCGTACTCCCAGGTGTGCCGACCGGGCCTGATGACGGTCGCCTCCCGCTGCATGTACACCAACCGCCCCAGGGCACTGCCCTCCAACAACCACAGGGCTTCGGCACCGGATACCTCGACCATGCGCAGGGCTGCGGGCACAGTGCTCATCGGACGGTTTCCTCTGCTTCCTCGGTGAGGGGTCGGGGCGACCGGGCAGGGGGCATCAGCATGACGCCGGCGCACTCCAGACGGGTGCGGGCACCCTGGATCGCCTCGGGCGTGGTGGAGTACTCGTGTCCCCCCAGGCGCAGCAGTTCCAGCGCGCCGACGGAATCCAGGACCTGGCGCTGGCCGGGGCGTATGCCGGAGGTCATGACGGTGATGCCGCGCCGGTGGAGCTTTTCGACCGCGTCCTTGAGGACGAGGGCGCCGGTGGCGTCGATGGTGGTCACGCGAGACATACGCAGGATGACGACGCGTACGTCGGCGACCTCGGCCAGTTCGAGGAGGAAGCGGTGGGCGGCGGCGAAGAACAGCGGGCCGTCGATGCGGTAGGCGACGATGTGCTCGGCCAGCAATGCGTGTTCCTCGGCGCTGTGGTCGCCCCGGTCGAGCGGCACCTGGTCCAGGCGGGCCTGTTTGGCCACGGCCCGCAGGGCGAGCGCACCCGCGACCATCAGGCCGAGCACCACGGCGTACACAAGGTCCAGAGCGAGGGTCGCGACGGCGGTCAGCACCAGGATCAGCGCGTCGGCGCGGGTGGCCTTCGCTATCGCGCGCAGCGAGCCGACCTCGACCATGCGGATCGCGGTGGCGAGCAGCACACCGGCCAGCGCGGCGAGCGGGATCTTCGAGACCAGGGGCGCGGCCGCGAACACGATCACCGCGAGGACCGCGGCGTGGGTGAGGGCCGCCAGCCGGGACCCTGCGCCGGTGCGGACGTTGACGGCCGTGCGCGCGATCGCGCCGGTCGCCGGCACCCCGCCGAACAGCGGGGCGGCGATGTTGGCCAGCCCCTGGCCGAACAACTCCCGTTCCGGATCGTGTTTCTGGCCTACCGTCATGCCGTCGGCGACCGACGCCGACAGCAGCGACTCCAAAGCCGCCAGCGCCGCGACCGCCACCGCCGGAGCCAGCAGGGAACCCAGCGAGCCGAGGTCGAGGAAGGACAGTGAAGGAGCCGAGAGCCCGGAGGGCAGATCGCCGATCGGCGTGGCGGCGTCCAGGCCCGCGGCCTGCGCCACGACGGTGGCCGCGATCACCGCGAGGATGGAGAACGGGACAGTGGGTCGCAGACGGGCGCCGATCAGCATCACGCCGGCGACCGCCACCGCGAAGGCGACGGCGGTCCAGTTCGGATCCTTCGCGAACTCCTCCAGCGCGCGCCAGGTCACGACGAGTACCCGCTCGCCCTCCGGCTTGGGCACCCCCAGGGCGTTGGGGACCTGCTGCAGGCCGATCACGCAGGCGATGCCGAGGGTGAAGCCCTCGACGACCGGGGCGGGCACGTACTGCATGTACTTGCCGGCCCGCAACAGGGCGAGCGCGACGAGTATCACGCCCGCCATGAGCCCCACCATGAGCACCCCGGACGGTCCGTGCGCGGCGACGATCGGCACCAGGACCACCGTCATCGCGCCCGTCGGCCCGGACACCTGCAGATTCGAACCACCGAACACCGCCGCCAGCGCACCGGCGATGACCGCGGTCGCCAGCCCCGCTTCCGCGCCCAGCCCGGAGGAGACCCCGAAACCGAGCGCGAGCGGCAACGCAACGACCGCCACCGTGAGACCGGCCAGGAGATCGCGGCGCGGGTCACGGCGCGTCTCCGCCCAATCGCTCCGGCCGGGAAGCAGCTCGACGATCCGGCCTCGGATCCGGGTGAGAGCGGACGTCATCGCGCGGCGACCTGGGCTTCCCGGAGTTCGGCGAGCAGTTCGTTCCGGCCGGACAGCATCTCGGTCAGGATCCGGCGCGCGGCCGCCATGAGGTCGGCGACGTCTCCGCCGGCCAGCTCGTAGACGACCGTGGCCCCCTCCCGTGTCGAGGTGACGATCCCGGAACGGCGCAACACGGCCAGTTGCTGGGAGAGGCCGGAGGGCTCCACCTCGATCGCGGCCAGCAGGTCTCGTACGGGCAGCGGCCCGTCCTGGAGCAACTCCAGCACCCGGATCCGTACGGGATGTCCCAGCATCCGGAAGAACTCGGCCTTGGCCTGGTACAGCGGAACGGACACGACTCCTCGCTTCCCCGACAGCGCCCCACCCGGGAGGCAAGTGAAGGCTGCGCCAGCGGATACATGCAGACACAGCCAACACAGCATCTAGCCAATTGCGAAATTTGGCAATTCAGCATCCGACTGCTGCACGATCGTCCCCGGCGAGTGAGGGGGTGAGTGGGTCAGCCCTTCTTGACCACGCTCGACTTGAGCTGCATCGCCCCGAAACCGTCGATCTTGCAGTCGATGTCATGGCCGTCGACCCCGTCGACCAGCCGGATACTGCGCACCTTCGTGCCGGCCTTGATTCCCGAGGGGCTGCCCTTGACCTTGAGCGCCTTGAGCACGATCACGGAGTCACCGTCCTGCAGCACATTGCCGACGGCATCCTTGACCACCCGCTCCGCGGGAGCGCCGGAGTCCGAGCCGCCCTCGGTGGGCACCCACTCGTGGCCGCACTCCGGGCACACCACCAGGGCGTTCATCTCGTAGGTGTACTCACACGAGCACTTCGGACAGGGAGGAAGATTCTCGATCATCTCGCCAGCGTATCCGGCCCCGCACCTCGGACGATCCCATCATCCAGTGTGCGGTTACGGACACTGTGGGGCAGGTCCGTTGGGAAGAGAAACAGGCGAACGTCGTCCTGAAACGGGGTGCAGGACTCGTGGAGCAGATGTCGAGGACCAGCCCCGACCTGACCTTCGGGGACAGTTCACGACAAGGGCACCCAGCGGGAGGGATGATCCGTCACGGCGCCTGCCCGGCCGCGCCCTGGGTACGAGCCGCTTCCGCCGACTGCTCAAGGCGGGCGGCGGCGAAGCCGGCACGCCCGGAGGCGAAGCCTTCCCGGGCGAAGTGCGAAGCGACGCGGCCGTTACCGGCTTCGGCCGGCCGGGGGCTGGGCGTCACCGGTGGATACGGGCGGTGCGCGACCGGGCGGTGGCGCGTCCTCCGTTCCCTCGCCCGAAAGCGGAAGGCTCTCGCAAGGCGCGTGAGGCTGTCTCTCGGCCTCCGCGCAGATGCAGTGGACATGCCTGCGTGGATGGACGTGCGACAGCCGGGCCGCGGTCGCTTCAGCTCGGCTCGGCTCGACTCGACTCGACTGAGGGCAGCGGGACGGTCGTCGCCGGTGTCCGTGGATCCGTAGCGGCTGGTCCGGATGGGCCGTTCGTCGGCGGCCGAGGGCCGAACGGCCCTGTGCTTTTGCCCTGCGACGACAAGACCGCGGCGAGGGACACCCTGGCTGCGTCGGCGCAGGCCGACAGGCACCGCGGAGGTAAAGACCATGTTCCATGGGCGCGTACGTGTCGCGGCCGAGGCCCTGGCCCTGGCCCTGGCCCTGACGGGAGCCGCGGCTCTGAAAGCGTGCGGCGGGAACGGCAGCGCCGTCACGACGACCGGTCGCACCCCGACCGTGATGGGCGGCAGCACACCGGCCACGCCCGGCACCACTCCCGCCTCCGCACGCCCGACCAGCGGGTGGGGTCCAGAAGGTCGGCAGCGCGCTCGAACGGGTCATCGCCACCCCGGCGACCGGACCGTTTACGGAAGCCGACCGGGACTTCGTGGTCGAGGTACGCTCCGCCGGGCTGTGCGAGTACCCCGTCGGCCAGAAGGCCTTACGGAAAGGTACGACGAAGGCGGTCAGGACCACCGGGGAGCACCTGGTCGACGGGCATGCCTCACTGGACGCCGCGTGCCGCAATGTCGACGGGCAGCTGGACATCACGCCGCCCAACCAGCCGTCGCCACAGCAGCAGGGCTTCGTGGCCACGTTGAACGAGGACAGCGGCAAGCAGTTCGACACCGACATGGCCACCCTTGTGCGCGCGGCAGACGGCCGGCTCCTCTCCACGATCGCGAGCATCCGCACCACCACGAGGGACTCGCTGGTCCGTTCCCTTCCCTCGCGGACCAGGCCAACGGCACCGTCCTGGACCACCTCACGGTCCTGGAGAAGACCGGCCTGGTCGATTTCGGCCAGGCCCTCGTCCAGGAGACCACCGCAGCCGAACTCCCGGCCCAGGACGTGACCCCACCGCCCCCGGTCGCGCCACAGCCGCAGGTCGTTCTCACCCCGCCGGGCGACCACCACACTCTCGCCGAGTCCGTCGGCAGGATGAGGAGCGGGTCCGGCTTTTGGCGCCGGACGGGATCGATACCCACCGGGCCCGGGCGATGAGCAGCGTCGCAGCCACGCTCGAACCGCAGGACCTTGTCGCCACCGCGCGGCAACGCGCCCGCCTCGTCACGGAGTTCCCGGTCCGGCTCGCAGCAGACTGAGGTCCATCAGCGTTTCCGAGCCGCGTGATCCCGCTGTGCAGCTCACGCTGGACCATGCGTCAACTTCCGTACCCGACAGGGCAGTTCTGGCACGCCAACAGGTCCCGTCGTGGCGTTGTTCGGTCGTCGTGGGTCAGTCCCGAAGAGACTCTCCCGAAGTGAGAGCCACATGCATACGGTCCCGACACCGAGGCGGGTCGGCAGCACCGGCCCGCCGCAGTCAACGCAACACAAGAGGAGGCGCTGTGGCGAGTGTGGAAGTGTCGCTGAAGGAGATGATGGCCGGGATCGAGGGGGCGTTGGGAGCCGCCGTCGTCGACTACACCAGCGGAATGGCGCTGGGCACGCTGGGCGGCAGCAAGACCCTGGACCTGACGATCGCCGCGGCCGGCAACACGGATGTGATCCGGGCCACGGTGCGCACCATGGAGCAGCTGGGCCTCAAGGGCCAGATCGAGGACATCCTGATCACGCTGGACAGCCAGTACCACCTGATCCGTCTGATCACCGGACGCAGCGGCAACGGCCTGTTCCTGTACCTCGTACTCGACAAGGCCCGCTCGAACCTGGCCATGGCCCGCCACCAACTCAAACACGTGGAGGGACAGATCGAGATCTAGCTCGGCCAGGCATGCAGGAGTCACGTCCGCCCATGATGTGAAGACTTCTTCAACTCATCACATCAACATGATCGCAATCTGTGGTCGTGCACGGCCCTGTGTGTGAAGAAGCATCGGGCATCGGAGGGCGGCCTGTAGTGTGACGCCGCCCTCAGATGCCGCCGCATCCCGCGGACCTCATGCCCACCCACCCCGCAAGGGACGAGCATCCGCGCAGGTCGCCCAATACGGAACCGGCGGACGGTTGGACGAGCACCGCTAACTCGCTCGCGCCTATGATCACGGACACGTTCTGGACGGCGGTGACCGGCGCCTGGTGCTGCATAGCGGACGGTGACTGGGCTTGATCCGCTTTGACCGACATCCGGGATCAGGGGTTCCGCCCCGGAAGGATGTCCGTCATGGAGGGCAAGGGGGAAAAGTGGGCTCCGTCTCGATACACCAGGACGGTTCCGTCTTGGCCATTCATCTGCTGCCCTGACCCGCAGTCCGCCAGCAAGCAAGTTCTGGACCAACCGCCGACAGTAACGTTCTGTGATCAACAGGGCAATCGAAGGGCGCCCGCAGCGCGCCCCACCTAGCACGATGGCCGCGGACAGGTCGGTCTTGTAGGGCTTGCGCTCGCTCACGGTGCCCAGCCCAAGATGCCCATGGCCGCCAACCGGCCGGGATGCCGCACCGCCACACGTTCCTCCCCCGGCGGCGCACCGGTGGGATCCGCAGCAGCAGGGACGGGAGGAACACCATCAACTGCCCGGATTCCTCGGGGCAACCCGGCAGCAGGAGCAGGTGGAGCGTGACGAGCGTCGGCACGACGTGGACGAGCCGGCGCAGTCACTTCCAGTCGCTGCCGAACCGGCGCATCGACCACCGGTTGGAGGTGATGGCGAGGGGGACAAGCAGCAGGGCGGCGAGGTACCGGCGGCGAGGGCGAAGGTCCACAATCCGAGGTCCCGCGCCAGGATCGTCGCCGGTGAGCGCAGCGGCCAGCAGCATGGTCACCAGGAGCACCGGGATCAATGCAGCAGCCGCAGGGTGATGAGGGTTCGGCGCGAGAGCCACCTGGGGACGCCGAGCGCCCTTGACCGGCGCGGAGGATCCACTGCGGTCATCTGGTCCTCCCCTGCTCATGAGCCGACGGTAGGTTCTCTTTCTCAGGTGTCCGTAAGAGCGCGGTCCCCAGCGACGCTCTAATGCTGGCCTCAGGTTGATCGGGGACACTGAGCGGCAAAAACACCGACTGGAAGGGGGCGGGCCGGCGTGCGGATCATGATCGCGGATGATGAAGCGGCCATCCGGGATTCGCTGGAGCGGGTGCTCCAGGTCGAGGGTTACGACACCAGCACCGTCGCCAACGGTCTCGCCGTGCTCGACGGGGTCGGTGGGGCCGGCGGTGACACGCTGGATCTGCTGATCCTCGACGTGATGATGCCCCGCCTCGGCGGGTTGGAGACCTGCCGGCGGTTGCGGGCCGCGGGTCAGGATCTGCCGGTGCTGATGCTGACCGCCCGTGACCAGGTCTCCGACCGGGTCGCTGGGCTGGACGCGGGCGCCGACGACTACCTGCCCAAGCCGTTCGCCACCGAGGAGTTGCTGGCCCGGGTGCGGGCTCTGCTGCGCCGGCGCACGCCGGCCGACGAGGAGTCGCAGATCCTGTCGTTCGCCGACGTCCGGCTCGATCCCGACAGGTTCGAGGCGTGGCGGGGCGAGCGGCCGCTGCGCCTGACCCTGACCGAGTTCTCCCTCCTACAGGTCCTCGTGGGCAACGCGACCCGGGTCGTGACCCGCGACGCGCTGTTCGAGGCGATCTGGGGCTTCGGCATGAGCTCCACCGCCAACAACCTCCAGGTGTACGTGAGCTACCTGCGCCGCAAGATGGAGGCCGAGGGGGAGCCGCGATTGATCTACACGCTGCGCGGCCTGGGATACACGTTGCGGGAGACTCCTCCGTGAGCAGGCCCGCCGACCGGGAACCGCGCCGGCTGACCCGATGGTGGCGCCGGCGGTCCCTGCGGACCAGGCTGACGGTGATCGCGGCGACGGCCATCGCGGTCAGCGTGTTCGTGGCCTTCCAGGTGGCCAGCGAGCTACTGGCTTGGGAGCTGCGGGACGCCGCCAAGAACGAGCTGCGCGCCGACTCCCGCGTCCTGGCGACGAACGCGGAGCGCGCCGGTCTGGCGCAGGTCCAGCTACCGCCGTATCCCGGATCCGGTCGGCTGGTGCGGGTCATCCTGCCCGACGGCTCGATCCGGACGCCGGCCGGCCAACCCGCGCTGCCCCCGGTCAGCGAGCACGCCGGGCGCGTGGCGCAGGGCGCGTCGGCCGACCTGATGGAGTCGAGCGGCGGCGACGAGGAAGGTTACGTCATCTACACGCTGCGGGCGGGCGACGGCGCGGTCCAGGTGGCCCGCGCCGTCGACGACGGCCCGATCAACCAGTTCGGGTTGGGCATGCTGCTGATCGGGCTGCTCTGCGTGGTCGGCGGGGCCCTTGTCGGGCGGACCGTGGCGCGGACCGGGCTGGCACCGATCGACCGGCTGACCGCCGCCGCGGTACGTGTCGCGCACACCCGGGATCTCGACGCCGACATCCCGGATGAGGGCGGTGGGGAGATCCGGCGGCTGATCCAGTCGATCAACGACATGCTCGCCGCGCTCCGGGACTCCAGGCGCGCCCAGCGGCTGCTCGCCGAGGACGCCGCCCACGAGCTCAAGACCCCGCTCACCAGCCTGCGCCTCAACGCCGAGCTGCTGATCCGGCTCGATCGGCGCGGCACCCTGGACAGCGCACTGCCGGCGGAGAGCCGGACCCGGCTGCTCAACGATCTCGGCGCCCAGGTGGCCGAGTTGAGCACCCTTGCCGCCGAGCTGACCGACCTGGCGCGCGGTGACGTCAGCGACGAGAGCACCGAGGTGCTCGACCTCGCCGACGTGGTGGTGGCCGCCGCGACCCGGGCGGATTCCCGCGTGCCCGACATCGAGGTCGCGCTCGACGTGACCTCTGTGTGGGTGAGCGGGCGTCCCGCTGCGCTCGAGCGGGCGGTGCTCAACCTCATCGACAACGCCGGCAAGTGGTCCCCCGCGGACCAGCCGGTCCAGGTCCGGCTCCGTGCCGAGGGCGCGTCGGCGGTGCTCGAGGTCGACGACGCCGGGCCGGGCATCGACGCCGCCGACGTACCGCGGGTGTTCGACCGGTTCTACCGTGCCGACAGCGCCCGGGCGTTGCCGGGATCCGGTCTGGGGCTGTCGATCGTGCAGCGGGTCGTCGACGCCCACGGCGGCCGGGCCACCGTCGCCCGCTCCGCACGCGGTGGTGCGCTGCTTCGGGTCGACCTTCCGGCCGCGGCCCCGCCCGCCCCGATCGCGCGGCTCACCGCCGGGGAGGACACCGCGGCGCGCTGACCCGCCCCGGCGGCGCGGCGCAGGACAAGGGACGGCGGCCCTCGGGCATGGCCCCGCGCGACTCACCGTCGGGGCAGGACACGGTGTGCCGACCCCAGGCCCGGCCGCACGGCGCAGGACCAAGGGCGACGGCCGTCGGGCAATGGCCCGCGCGGCCCACCACGGGGCAGGACACTGCGATGCGCCGACCCCAGCCCCGGCGCGTGGCGCAGGACCAAAGGGCGGCGACCGTCGGGTCCATGAAAAAAATCCGGGACGGGGCTGGGGGCCCGTCCCGGATCTCGTCCGTGCCGCCGCGCTCACCGTTGCAGCGCGGGCTCCTCGTCGTCGGCGAGCGAGTGTTGGCCGTCCGGCAGCTCCGCCGCTGGACGGGACAGCCGGCTCGGCCACCAGATCCGGCGGCCGATCAGCAGGGTGAGGGCGGGCACCAGGACCGACCGCACCAGCAGGGCGTCGAGCAGCACGCCGAAGGCGACCAGGAACCCGACCTCGACCAGCATCACCAGCGGAAGTGTGGCGAGGACCGCGAACGTGGCCGCCAGGACCAGGCCTGCCGAGGTGATGACGCCACCGGTGGCCGAGAGGGCTTTGAGCATGCCCTCCCTGGTGCCGAGACGCACGGTCTCCTCCCGGGCCCGGCTGGCCAGGAAGATATTGTAGTCGACGCCGAGCGCCACCAGGAACAGGAATGCCAGCAGCGGCACCGAAGAGTCGATGCCCTTGAACCCGAGGATCGTGTCGAAGACGAACACGCTGCCGCCGAAGGCCGCGGCGAATGAGACGATCACGGTGGCCATCAGGACCAGCGGGGCCAGGATCGCGCGCAGCAGCAGCCCGAGCACGAGCAGGACGATGACGAGCATCAGCGGGATCACCAGCTTCTCGTCGCGCTCGGTGGTCACCTCGGTGTCGAGGTTCTCCGCACTCGGCCCGCCGACGATCGCCTCCGCCCCGCTCACCGCGTGCACGGCGGTGCGTACCCGCTTGATCGTGTCGTACTCCGCGCCGGTGTCCGGGGCGTCCTTCGGGAACACGGAGATGTTGGCCCAGCCACCGCTGGTCTGCTCCGGGACGGCCAGGGCCACACCGCGAGTGTCCTTGACGATGTCGAGCACCCGCTCCTGGTGCGCCGGCCGCGTGAAGATCGTCATCGGCTGGCCGCCGAGCTCCGGGAAGTGCTGGCGGAGAACGGTGAAGCCGGTGACCGACTCCGGCGCGGACAGGAACTGGTCCTGCTCCCGCAGGGTGCCGGTGTTGCCCGCCAGCCCGAGGGCGAGCACGCCGAGGACTCCGAGCGAGCCGAGCGTCGCCACCCACCGGCGGCGGCTGATGGCGGTGCCGAGCCGTCCCCACAGCCCCGGCTTCTCCTCCACGGCCGTGCTGAACCGCGGGACGGCCGGCCAGAAGATCCGCCTGCCGAGCACCACGAGCACCGCCGGGAACAGCGTCAGCATGGCCACCAGCGCGCACAGGATGCCGGCCGCACCGATCGGGCCCAACCCGCTGGTGCTGTTCAGGTCCGCGACGAGCAGGCAGAGCAGGCCGGCGACCACGGTGGCCGCGGACGCGACGATGGCCGGCGCCGCGCCGCGTAGCGCGTGGACCATCGCGACCCGGACGTTCTCATGGTGGTGCAGTGCCTCCCGATATCGAGCGATGAGCAACAGCGCGTAGTCCGTGCCGACGCCGAATACCAGGATCGTCAGCAGCGCCGAGTTCTGGTCGTTGACCACGATGCCGAAGCCCTTGACGAGCAGGTAGACGGTCGCCATCGCGGTCAGTGCGGCCGCGCCCACGGCCATGAGCGGGATGATCCACAACACCGGGCTGCGGTAGGTGAGGATGAGCAGGAGCGTGACGACGACGATGGTGGTGAGGAGGACCTGCACGTCGATGCCGTCGAAGACGGCATCCATGTCGCCGTCGATCGCGCCCGGGCCGGTCACGTCGAGTTCCAGGCCGGAGGGGCGGTCCTTCGCGGCGTCACGTAACGGGCCGACGATGTCCTCCGGTGCGCCGTAGGCCGTGCTCACCTCGAGGGTGAACATCATCGCCTTGCGGTCGGTGGAGGGGCTCGTCGGTGAGCCCTCGTCGTCCTCGCCGGCCGCCGCCGTCGCCTTCGGCGGGTACCGCTTGGCAAGGGTGTCGTAGTGGCGCTCGACCGTCGCGCGGTCGGCGTCGGTCATGCCGTCGGCGCGGTGGTACACGAAGACGAACGTGTTGTTGTCACCGCCGGGGAGACTGTCGTCCAGCACCGCCACCTTGGTGGACTCGGCACTGGCCGGCAGGGTGTCCACGGCGCTGTCGGTGGTGACCGAGCTCAACTTTCCGCTCAGCGGCACCATGCCCGCCGCCAGCACCAGCCACAGGCCAATCACCAACCATGGCACCCACCGGCCTGCCAACCGGCCTGCCGGTGCTTCCCCGGACGGCGCTGCGTCGACTGCCATCACTAGCCTCCTACATACGGGTTGCATCGCTTATCTGGATGCCTACTTCCTACTGAGCGAACCTGAGGCGACTGTTAATGCGGTGCTCAGGCCGGTTGGCCGGGCCATGTGCCCGGCGCACGCACCGGCGTGGTGGCGTCGAGGTCCTGCCCGGTGGGCAATGCCTGGGCGACACAGCCGTCGGGCAGGAGCCCACGCCCCTCACGCAGCAGGTCCGTCGACCGGGTCACCGCGGCGACGACGTCCGGGTCGGGCCGCTCCAGCGTCAGCTTCAGTTCCGGGCACAGGGTGTCGACGAACCGGTGGTCGTCTACCAGGTCGTACCGGACGTCCATGCCGGCGAGCATGTCGGCGACGTACCGGTGGGCGTCGTCGAGGTCCATCAGGTCGGAGAACAACTGCCACAGCGCCCTCGTCCGCGGGTCGGGGCGCATCAGGGCGATCTGGGCCCGGGTGTTCTGCGGCAGGCGCGCCGCGACCGGATGCCGTTCGGTGGTGTACGTGTCGAGGATGTCCTCGCCGACCCAGCCGCATACCACGGCCGCGAGCTTCCAGCCGAGGTTCGCCGCGTCGACGATCCCGGCGTTGAGGCCCTGGCCGCCGACCGGCGCGTACACGTGGGCCGCGTCCCCGGCCGGCAGGCCCCGGCCGGTCCGGTACGTGGTCGCCTGCCGCGCGGTCAGGCAGGCGTAGAAGTCGGTTCTGAGCTGAGTTTGGCTCCCGTCCATCGCCGACGGACTTTCATGGGCGTGACTTCGGGCCCAGTTGCGACGGGACGTGATTCTCGTGCGGGTGTGGAACGGCGCTTCGGAGAGAGGTACCGCGGTACCACCTCCCTCCCGAAGATGACGACCGCAGTACGACGAAACAAAACGGACTCCGGCCTAGCGTTCAGGCCATGAAAAAACCTGAGAGTCCACTGCGGAGGCTCGGGGCGGCCACCATCGCGCTGGCGACGGCGTTCGCTGTCCTCACCGCCTGCGGGTCGGACGCCGACAAGAGTGCGGCGCCCCCCGCGGCCGGCTCGCACCACGCGCACGCGGGCGGGTCGTCGGCTCCACCGCAGCCGCTGCGCGCCGGCGAGCGGTTCGTCGACCTGAAGATGGCCAAGGCCTACACGCCCGCGCCGCCGGAGGGCGGCGGCACGGACGAGTACCGGTGCCAGGTGATCGATCCGGGCCTGGCCAAGGCGGCGTTCCTGACCGGGACCCAGGTCATGCCGGAGAACGTCGCCCTCGCGCACCACGCCATCGTGTACGCGGTGCCGCCGGGCGGCGCTGCCGCGGTGCGCGAGCAGGACGCGAAGACCCCCGGCCTCGGCTGGCAGTGTTTCGGCGGGACCGGTGTGAGCGGCGCCGAAGTAGAAGCGGGGGAGGCGGCGTGGGTGGACACCTGGGCGCCGGGCGCCGAGGAGACGCTGTTCACCCAGGACGCCGGCTTCAAGCTGGAGCCGGGCACCCTGATCGTCCTCCAGATGCACTACAACCTGCTCTCGACCGACGGCAAGCCGGCCGGGTCGGACCGCTCGGCGGTGCGGCTGCGGCTGAAGGACGGCACGCCGCAGACCCGGGAGTTCGACACGTGGCCGCTCGACGCGCCCACCGAACTGCCCTGCGCCGCCGACGAGTCGGGTCCGCTCTGTGACCGGGCGACCTCGATCGCGGACGTGACGAAGCGGTTCGGGCCGGAGGTCGGCGGTACCGCGGACGAGCAGCTGGAGGAGTGCGGCCAGAGCGCGCCGAAGCCCGGTAACACCCAGACCTGCGATCACAAGGTGACGGCGCCGATGACGCTGTTCGCTGGTTTCGGCCACATGCACCTGCTCGGGCGGGCCATCAAGGTCGAACTCAACCCGGGCACGCCGAAAGCCAAGGTCGTGCTGGACGTGCCGCAGTTCGACTTCGACAACCAGCGGCTGGTGAAGCTGCCGTCGCCGGTGGAGATCGGTCCGGGGGACACGCTGCGGGTGACGTGTACGCACGACGCGGGGCTGCGCAAACAGCTGCCGCAGCTGAGCAAGCTGCCGCCGCGCTACGTGGTGTGGGGCGACGGCACCAGCGACGAGATGTGCACGGGCATCATGACGGTCTCCCCCCGCGAGTCCTGACGAAGCGTCGAACGTGGGTGAGCTCACTGAGGTCAACAAGCCGAAACCCAGCTCTGAGCTCACCCACGTCCGCACTGAACTCGCACCCGTGCGGCGTCGTGGCGGTCGGACGGGCGGTGACGTGGGCGGTTGCAGGCGGACGCGCGAGATGAAGCGCTAAATCGGCCGGGTGAGTCTCAGGTCGTAGGCGAGGATGACGGCCTGAATCCGGTCCCGTGCGCCGACCTTGGCGAGGACCCGCCCGACGTGGGTCTTCACCGTCGACTCCGACAGCGTGAACCGTTGCGCGATTTCGCCGTTGGTGAGGCCGTGGCCGATGGCGACGAGGATCTCGCGCTCGCGGCCGGTCAGGGAGTCCAGCCGGGGATCCTCCCGCACGGGCCCGCAGAGGTCATCGCCGAGCCGGTCGGCGAACGCGTCGAGCAGCCGCCGAGTCAGCGCCGGCGCGATCACCGCGTCCCCGGCGGCGACGGCCCGGATGCCGGCGAGCAGCTCCTCCGGGCGGGTGTCCTTCAGCAGGAAACCGCTCGCCCCGGCCCGCAGCACGGCGAACGCGTACCGGTCCACGTCGAACGTCGTCAGCACCAGGATCCGCGAACGCCCACCGGCGGCGACGATGCGCCGGGTGGCCTCGATCCCGTCGACGCCCGGCGTGCGGATGTCGATCAGCACCACGTCGGGATGCAGCTCGGTGGTCCACCGAACGGCCTCGGCGCCGTTCTCGACCTCGCCGACGATCTCGGTGTCGGGGGTGTTCTCCAGCAGCATGCGAAACCCCAAGCGCTGTAGCGGCTGGGCGTCCACCACGAGCACAGAGATCATGAATGGCTGCCTTTCAGGGGCGTAGACGGTCCAGCCGCCGTCCGATGCGGGGCCGACGCTGACCGTGCCGCCGTAGAGCGCGGCGCGTTCGGCCATGCCGACGAGGCCGAGACCCGTGTCGCCCGGCGATGCCTACTTCCTACCGAGCGAACCTGAGGCGACTGTTAAAACGGCGCTCAGGCCGGTTGGCCGCCGGCGCGGGTTCGTCGTCGGGCGGGCCGCTGTCGTGCACGACGACGTGGACCTGGCAGGAGTCGGCCGCCAGGCTCAGGTCGACGGTGGTGCGCGGGTCGGCGTGCTTGAGGGCGACGTTCGACTCCTTGCGGTGCTCGATGATCACGCTTGTCTCGATCGGGGCTGGGAGACACTTGCGCACGGAAGCAGCCGAGGCTCCCAGGACCCGAGTGTCGTCTCGGGGTGGCGCCGGGTTCCACTGCTCCGAGCCGTTCGAGAGCTGTGGTGATGTGGCTGGTCCAGGGCTCCTGCCGGGCCAGGCGGAGGATTCACCGACGGCCGGTGGTCACGAGTTGTCCGGCCGTGGTGAAAAGGCGGAGTCGCAGGCGGCGGGGCTCCCAGCACCTGGCCTTGCCGGTCAGTGCGAGCATCGGCAGCCGGGCCAGCAGGTCGAGAGCGATCTGCACGATCTCCAGCCAGATCCGGTTCTCGGCCGTGCGGTGCGGGAGCAGGTTGCGCAGGCCGGTGGCCCGGGCGGCGCGGATGCGGTCCTCGGCCCGGGCCCGCAGTCGGTGACGGAGCTCGAGCTCGGTGATCGGCCGGCCCGAGGTGTTGGTGGCGAAACAGGTCAGCCCGCATGCCGTCCGCGTCCGTGAGCCGCAACTGGGCCCCGGGGTGCGGACGTTCCTTGCGGACGATCAGCCGCATGCCCTTCGGCCAGCCGCCCAGGACGTCGCAGTTCGGTGACCCAGGCACCGTCACGGATCTCGCTGTTCGCCTCGACGGCGGGCGTCCGTGCCGCCCGCGGAGTCGGTGGCCGTGTTCGATCCCGCGTTGCCCGGTCCGTGGTCAACGAACCCCATCAGCGGATGGCGACCGTAGGTTCTCTTCCACGTCGGTGCGGCGTCCTCCTTGTCCGAGTGCGCGATCACCAGCACCCCGTCGAGGTCCACAGTCACCGTCCCGCCCGCATCGGGCGCTTCCTGGTCGGCCAACCGCCAGACATGGCGGCGGACTTCAGCCCGCGCGGCACGGATAGCCCGCAGGGCCTTCTCCCCGGAGGCGGCCAGGGTGTCGATGAGGCGGGAGACCGTCGGGGCGGAGGACACCGGCCCGAACACAGCCGACTCGGCCCGCAGCATGGCGACATCCGCGAGGCAGTCCCCGCCCAACGCGACCGCCAGGGCCACGTCCAGCAGACTCTTGCCCGGGTCGTGCACCGCCCGAGCCTTCCGCCACGGCGTCAGCGCCGCTGATGTCGCGGTATCCAAGCCGGCCTTGCGGACGGTCTCGACCAGCGGCACACCCCCGGCCTGCGACACCCCCCCCTAGACAAGTCCCATCGTTGCAGGTCAGGAGCACTCTCCGCTTATTTGATCAAGTCTCGGACACCCCACCTCATGAAAGCGCGAGGCCAGACCTTTCCGCGTGCCAGGTCATCCCTCGAAGCGGTAGCCCATGCCGGGCTCGGTGATCAGGTAGCGGGGGTGGGAGGGGTCCGTCTCCAGTTTGCGGCGGAGTTGGGCCATGTAGACGCGCAGGTAGTTGGTCTTGTTGCTCTGGGAGACGCCCCAGACCTCCTGGAGCAGGTGCCGCTGGGTGACGAGCCGGCCCGGGTTGGTCACCAGGATCTCCAGCAGGTGCCACTCGGTCGGGGTCAGCCGTACGTCCCGCCCGCCCCGTACGACCTTCTTGGCGAGCAGGTCGATGATGAAGTCGTCCGTCTCCACCAGCGTGGTCTCGGGGACGAGCGGTGTCTCTTCGGTGCGGCGTACGGCGGCCCGCAACCGGGCCAGCAGCTCGTCCATGCTGAACGGTTTGGTGATGTAGTCGTCGGCGCCGGCGTCGAGCGCGGCGACCTTCTCGTCGGACGCCTGACGGGCGGAGAGTACGAGGATGGGCACGCGGGTCCAGCCGCGCAGGGC
>Ga0307508_10001447_pt1 | contig 26687 bp, 35 predicted proteins | sample 9_EM_MG_FD_203089 | JGI IMG/M metagenome (GOLD analysis project Ga0307508, IMG submission 203089) | Populus trichocarpa ectomycorrhiza microbial communities from riparian zone in the Pacific Northwest, United States - 9_EM | ecosystem: Host-associated > Plants > Roots > Unclassified | place...
CTACACGCATGACGCAATTGATGGGACTTGGATTGACTTTATTTTTGGCTCAGAGCGAAGGAATGTCACTTTCTTAAACTGCATGTTTACTGCATCTCAACCTTGGCCCGAGTGCCTGGTATCTGCGTTACATTGCGCTCCTACCTTTCTCTTCCTCCCTCTCTTCCCCTTTACTGCTGCTCCTAGTGAAAACGCACAGCCATGCTTTATCACCTCTCTTCCATCCGTGTATGAATAGCCCACCACTAAACCCATCCACTATTCCTACTTCTCATTCATCCATCTATTACTCACCCCTCGTGGTCACCACATCATGGACATATCAACGCACCGTACACGTATCCACATTCCCATCCCGCTGCTAGGCGACAGCATCGAGGAATCTCGGGCTCGCGAGCTCCTCCAACGCATCGACCTCACCCACGATCTCTACATGCGTCGAAAGGACTTCCCGGAGGCGGAACGGCTGTACAAGAGCTACGTGAAACTGCACGTCCGCTGGCTGGCGGAGCAGGAGGAAATCGAGCATGAGGAGGTCGAGACGGAGGTCAAAAATGTTTACGATGAACGGTGGCCGATGCTTTGGGGCACCGGTGGCAAAGTTGAGGTGAGTTTCTCGTAGTATGTTAAGGGGGTGCAGCAGAGGAGGAAACGGGCTGACGGATGATGGGTGGTTCGCGGGCAAAGGGCTCGAGGTGCTCAAGTGTCAGGTCCAAGGGGGTGCCATCGAGGGCGTCGTCGTCGACGGGCATCAGTACGGGCCGTCACGCGCCACCGCCGTCGACAGCCCCGACCACGCACGAGCTGGGCGACGGAGAGCCGCGTACGTCGTCGTTGAGCTCGCGGATCCGTGCCAAAGCGCTCTCCGAAGCAGCGTCGGACTACTCGGCACAGCTCGGGCGTCCGCGGTCCCACAGCCAGACCGAGTGTCCGTCGACGCCAATATTCCCGCCGCTGCTCACGAACGCGGACATCCTCTGCGGCGGGACGGTGCTCAGGATCGTCTCGCACATGCCGTGGGAGGCCGGGAAGCTCCTCTACTGCATTGAGTGGAAACCCCACGACGTCGACGTCGCCCCGCTGTTCTGGTGGGTCAAGCTGTCCGGAATGCAGTTCCACAGCGCCCTCGTGAACGAGTACCATCACAGACACTCACTCGACCCACCCCGCTGGCCGCACAAGCGGAAGCTGCGGCCGTCGGCAAGCCTGGGCGTCAGGGAGATCAAGCGCGCGCTCGAGGAGCGGAAGCTCTCGCTCGAGCTGCATGGTTTCGCCGAGGAGGAGACGGCGCGGGAACTAGCCGACGAGAGATGGAGGATCCGTGATGAGTGGCAACATACGGGCCGTGGATGGGGCTGCGCCAAGGAGATCGTCCAGAGAAAACGCAAGGAGTGGATGGAAGCCGAACACGCGACGAAGAGTCTCGGCGGCAGCGAGGGCGGTGTCGACCAGCTCTTGGAAATGGCGGAGTCCCACAGTGCCGTGCAGCAGCGTTCGGAACCGGTCGCCGACTCCCAACAGCAACCAAGGCAGAGGTTCGATGCGCAGGACGAACTAGAGTGGAGGGAGCATTTTGGCGGAATCATCGCCGCGGACCCGGATATGGACAGCGTCGCCTCGCTGAAACGACAGCTGCTGCAACAGGGGGACTGCACATCTCAGCCGCTCTCGAGGGTTATGTCGACACTGAGGGGTGCCAAGCGGCCGCCTCTCTACGCTGCCCTGGTTGGCCGTGGCGGCGGCGGCGGTTCTTCTCTCGCTCTGGCATCCAACGGTGTGCCTTCCGTCAATGCGGTTAATCCTTCCAACGGCAGTGGGAAGGGAATATTTGCGGGTTTACTGGGCGCATTCAGTTGGGGTCTGTGGGGGAGACGACAGAAGGCCGGCACTGCATCCGACGAAATATGTCTAGTCAAGAGTCTCCCCGCGGTTGCGACATCTCCAACGGTGGGAGATCTGGACGGCGCCCCGCAGTCGGAATCCGGACAGCAGCAAGAACAGGACTTCCCCGTCTCATCACCGATCGACGTGGTGAGTGCCCCTTTACTTTCCTTTCGGTAGTTACTGGGTGTTTTAACGACATGTGCATAGACTACTCCGCTCGAGGTCACCCGCTCGCAGACACCCAAACAGATCAACTCCCTCTACTCATTCCCCGGCTACGAGGTGTGCGGGTCTCGGTCCGTCACCGCCTCATGCTTTCAGTACAAGCCTTCGCCCTCGGCGTCGACGGAGAAATTTCCGTTACGCACGCAAACCCCCAATCAACAGCAGCAGCAGCAACTACAAGAACACCATCATCACCGCAAGCACCACCACCACCACCACCACCACAGCCACAGCCACAGCCACAGCCACAAACAACCCACCAAGCAGAAGTCGAAAGAACCGCTTGCGGGCTTGGATGTGCAGAGGGAACTAGTAGTATGGAAGGAGTCGTTGCCGCCGCCGCCGCCTCCCGAAGACCACGAGGTCGATGAAGTAGTGCACGAAAGCGAGCTGTGGCTGGACGGCGTGGGGTCGACGTATCTAACCTCGGACTTTACGGTGCGTTGAGCCCCCCTACTCTAGATGCTGGCAATTGACTGAGCACCCTGGATAGGTACTGATGCGCCGCAAGGATCGGCGGCGGAGGAGGGCGTGCTGATTGCCGAGTCTTTTTGTCCCCTTTTCTCTCTGTCGATGTGTGGCCGAGGCCTTGAGCATGAGCATGGGCCCCTGGGGTTTTCGCTCTCCTTCTGATTCCGCGAGACGATGCAATGCGTGTAACATGATGATAGTGTGGGCATTGGGAGGGCGGCACGCTTGATTGATGGTCTTTTGTGGCACTGCACTGTGCAGAAAGCAGCGCTTAAGTCAATGATATGATCAGTTTTTGCGAATACCTTACTTGACCTTCGGCGAGATGTGGGAGTTCTGCATACAACGGATGAGCAGAGTAGCGCTCGCATTCGACGTCGGAAAAGCCGTATGGGCTCTGACTATTTCTAAGCTGCAGCTCAGGACTGACCGCTGGAGTCAAGGTTCGTTCGAAGGAACGACACCAGACTCCAAATAAGATTTGCCCTACCAACATATATACTTCTCATCAACAACGCCAGGTCTTTTCCACAAAGAAGGGGGCGTCCGACGATGGCTGTAGTTGTCTTTCCTCTGTTGGCTCTCGCTTACTTCCGTGCACAGGCTTGATTCAAAGCGGCCGGCTTCAGTTTCGGATTTCGGATTTCACAGTGTAGGGCTGGGGTCATATGGTGGGCTCTTAGTAAGCTAGTCGTCTGTAGATACTTACAATGTACCTCATACTTACATACTTATGTACCCCGCTATGTACGCTAACGTCACTCGCTTGCTTCACCATCAATTACCGTTAGCGTCCCCGTCGAACCTCACTCGCTTCCTATGTACTTCTTCAACCCCACTACATACTTCCTCTCTCTTCCTTTACTACTCCAACTACCATCTACATACTATCCGCGCCGGCCTCACCGCTTTCCGCCCGAGCCTGAGTCACGGTGCGCTTCAGCATACGACTCGTTTCGAATTATCCACCGACCGCGACAACAACACCTCAAATTTGAACGAACACGACCTCCACTAACTTTGCGAGGGGTGGAACCTCCACCTCGGTATCTCGGCGCGGTATTACGGTGGCTATAGGGCACTGCTATGATCTCCTCCGGATCCTAGGGGATTGGTGTGGGGGACGGGTGGTGGGAAGTATGTTGGTCCCAACCGTACTATACAGAACAGAAGACGGGTATGCAGAACGGGGCGGGTGGGTGGGACTGAGGTTCCTTCTGCTACTGCTATTGCCTCCTCGCCTGGTGGGGGAACAGTAAAGTCCGGTGAGGTACGGCCATAATCTTTTTCAAGGTAAAGTCATCTGCCTCGCAGAAAACGTTGCGAGCGTTAAATATTGATTCCCTCCAAGCAGAACGCTCTCAAAATCACCACCATGATTCATATGATGATGTGACTTCTGAAGGACATCAAGCTGAATGCTGCCGATGTTGAGCGTGTTCAGGCTCATGGCAATGGAAACGTAAGGATCGCGATGTTACGTGTGTCGGCACTCACGCCGTTGAGCACGTCGAGGCGCACGGCGTTAAGCATGTCGAGAGTCTCGACAGTCAGCACGCGGAGGGCCACGCGACGTCGAGATTCGGAACATTGAACATACCGAGCCCGATGACAAGTGCCACTGCAAGGCAACGAGTCTCAGACTCACCCCATTCGAGGTGAACCTGGTGTTCATTTACCACGGCTCAAATGGCCCCACAAGGCGACGGGACAAGGGCCTTCCAGATACCGTCTCTCGGAGGTGCAGCTCACGCTCTCTTCATCAGAGAGGAATCTGACATCATTCGAGTGGGATGTATAGTAGGGTTGGGTCTGTATACTAGAAAGAATCTCGGAAATCTGGAGGGAATAAAAGCGAGGCCTTCTGTTTTTCTTTTTTTTGTTTTGTTTGATTTTTGTTTGCGTCCTGGGTGTCTTTGGGATCTCCCGAGTTCCGAGTTCCGAGTTCCGAGTCTTGAGTACTATAAATGGTAGACTCCCCAGTCCGGGAGTTTCAAAACCACGGCACACCATGCACGGGACTTAGATACAAACTATACTTGGTACGAGCCACCCATCCGCCTTGTGAGTCATCCAAGCAAGCGGTCATGGATTGGGCGATTGCAATGCACTTCAGCACCCGCACGGTCAAGAGTGACAAGTAGGTAATCGCATTCAATAGCCAGGCTACTAACCCGCCTACTCTACTCGAGGGAGCGGGCCATCTTGAAGTGCGCAGTGTCCATTCTGGATACTTATGTGGCTGGGGCAGGGGGGAAGAGTTGTCGAACAAGAACTCGCCGTCAATTACGAACACAGAAAGTGGTCGGCTTCGGAAAGCACCCGTCTCCATCTATGTCGCCAAGTCGACGTCAGCTCACGCGACCGTAGCTAGGTGCCTACAAGGAGACCTACATATCTATACTCTACATACGGAGAAACCCGGTGGCTGTCAATTATCGCCGACTCGACACCAAGCGGGGCTGACTGTTATGTACATATGTATCCACCCCATCTGAGAAAGCCACGCGGTCAGCCAAAGGAGAAGCGACTGCGCAATGAGCCGGGCACTTGCAGGGGTCCCAGAAAAAGAGCTGTATCTATGTATGTAGATAGGTACATACATAGCATAAAAGTTGTGTTCGCCTCCGTTATTACAGCGTATGTATGTATAAGCGCGAGTAAGCACTAACTAAGCCTCATTGGGTTTGCACTAAGCCAGATGCAGTGAAACGAGAGAGTGATACATAATGAGTGCATTCTATGGACTGCAAAATGTCCTGTCCACCTCCTCCACCATTAATATGGAGTCGGGTTTCCTCCAGCATCAATGACTGCTTGCAACCGTGCAGGCATACTACCCACCAACCTATCCAAAGTTTCCTCCGTGATGTGGTATTGCCAGGTATCTATCCTCTATATACAATTTCAATGCCACCACAACCGAAACCCCCCCCCCCCCCCCCCCAAATCTCTCCCAACTATGTCTCCATCTCCCTCCACACCGATCCAATGGGATTCAAAGTCTGGCGACTGTGCTGGCCACTGCGGAACTTCTATCCCATTCGGCTCCCGGTAGCGATTCGAATGCCCTTTGTGTCCAGGAGCATTGCCCTCTTGAACTATTGCCCCATCCGTACTTTCTCGCAACATTGATGCCAAAAGGGGACCGGTGCAGGCTCCAGGGCGGTTCGTATGTAGGCTATAGAGTTGATCTTCGCTTTGCCGGGAATAGAGGTATGTACAGGTAAGATCGGACTTCGTTGTGCCGCAGAAAGCACCCCATATCATCTTAGCTAAGTTCTTGTCGATGGCATTGAACTTCTTTCCCCGGAACCCTCTTGTGATATCCCCATCTCGTGCATAGTTTCCCCCTGATGGTACGGGGATCACACGCGTAGCCCATCCTCTTGACGGGTAGCCTCCCAGCTGGGGTGTATCCCATAAAGTACGTTATGATATAAAGACCGACCGTATGGTTAGAATGGAATCTAGCGAGATCTCAAATCCTATTTTAGGTAGTTGAATAACAGCCTTTGTAAGATCTCTATTGGGTGACGCCGAGTGCGGGCACCACGGGTAACAAAGGCTTCGAGGCGGGCTCTCTCTCTCTCTCTCGGCGTCATCGAAGATTGGGGGGTCTGCCGGGTCTCTTTCGATTCGGGGGGATCATCGTCCGCTTTCCAACGCTTGTAAACCCTCTCGCATGTCCTCCCGGTCGATGTTGAGCTCCCTCCCTATCTTGGACCAGGCCCCCCATCCTGCATTTTTATTTTTATTTTTTTCTTTCACGCAGTGCGATAATCCGCGTTCGCTCGTCTCGAGTGGTTTCTCTATGGCTGACCCCTATCGGTGGGTTCTCACGGCGTCCTTTTTGCTTCATGGCTCCGTGCAACGACCGAACAGATTCTCGCGTGGCGTAATGGCCGAACTTGCGCGTGACGGACGGGCGGGGCGGGCGGGCAGAGGATGGGCACCTGTTGTCAACATCAAGCCCCTGTGATTACCAAGCGATGTGGTGGAGACACCCTTCCACCCTAGTATGTACAGCGCTGTAGCCAATGTCGCGGTGCGGGACACAACCGTCCTACTTGTCGTGAGGTCGGAAAATTCCCAATTGGTGGGTTGTAGAGCAGATACCTAAGTAAGCACTTTTAATTCTCCGATTGCTAAACAAGAGTTGCGTTATGGTGAGTTTTTTTTTTGGTAGTTGCTGCCTGCGCCCGAAACTGGAGGGGAAAAAGCGCCAGCTGTGGCATTTTTTTAAAGGTTTGCCGAAAAAAATAAAATAAAATAAAATAAAAATTAGACATTTTTTTCCCCCTCATTCTTCTTACATAAAAAAAAATCAAAAAAAAATCAAGACACCGACTCCACGAAAGAAAAAGAAAAAGAAAAAGAAAAAAAAACTCCCTACATAGCCTAAACCTCCCACGTCTCTCCCCACACATTGCCACTGCACGGACCCTCGCGCCCGCTCTTCTCCCGTAGCCGCGTCCGCCGCTCGATGTCGCTGAGCTCGGCGTACACCAGTCCGACGGCGGTCTTGAGGTACCGCCTCAACGCGGTCTTGCGTGCGGGCTCGTGGGCGATGTGCCACCGCCACAGGCCCTGGCGCACGATGGCATCCCAGCGGCCGGCCTCGTCCTCCTCCCGGGCTTCGACGACGGGGCGCAGGGTGTCGAGGGCGAGCGTCTGGAGGTAGACGACCCACAGCTCGACGCCCTCCTCCATCTCGAGCACGCGGTCGTCGCCGAGGTCGGGGACGACACCGGCCTTGGCCGCGAGCGAGAGGTCGGTCGTGAGCGGGCACAGCACCGCGCCGATGCACTGGTACACCTCCAGCAGGTCGCGCAGCTGCTGCAGCCCGAGCCGGCGCGACCGCAGCCACGCCATCTGCCCCGCGACGTCGTCGAGCGCCGCCGCCCCCGAGAACCGCAGCGAGAACGTCCACACGTTGAAGAGCGCGTCGTCGAACGCGGCCTCGTCCGCCGCCGCCGCCGAGAGCAGGTGCTTCGACAGGAAGTTCTTGCAGCGCGTGCGGATCGCGCTCTTCACCGCGCTCGTCGTCTCCGCCACCGATGTCATCGTTTGGATATACCCCTGGAAGCTGGTCGTGTGCATCCGCGGCGTGGCGAGCAGCGTGCGCAGTGCCGGCGAGGTGGTGCGCACGACCGAGCCGATTATCAGCGCTGAGTTCTCGGCGAAGACGCGGTGCAGGTGTGCGGATGTCAGGGCGAGGGAGACGACTTCGGGCGCGGATGCGAGGTGGGAGAATATCCGCACCAGGATTTCGGCGGGCAGGGTCGTCATGGTCGCCGGCTTCGCGGGAACGCTGGCTGGTATCGCTTCCGGTTCGGTGGTGATCCCCTCCGTGTAGACGGGAGTTTCTCCTTCTCCTTCTCCTGCTCCTCCTCCTCCTTGCCCTTCATCCTCCTCTTCGATCGGCAGGAACAGGTCCGGGAATTCGCACCTGAATGGCGTCGTCGGAGCGGAGAGCTCGATGAACGGAGGCTGCTCCTGCACATCCGCCGCATCTACCCTGTCCGAGATCGCCATCTCCTGCGAGAGCCACGAGAGAGCATCGTCGCTGGTCTGTCTCTGCGGTGTATGCGGTGGTGACGGCGGCAGTTCGCTCTGCTCCCTGGGGCATGGCGGCGTGGACGGCCGCTCGCCATCGTCTTCGCCGCCCGCCGGAAAGATCTCGGGGATGGTCAAGGAGTCGACGGGACTGCCCGGCGGTGTCGTCAGAAGCTGCGGAAGTGCAATCGGAGAGGGGAGGGGCGGTCTTGTGGCCCGCCATTCGGCGTTCACGCCGCGGTTGTAGCCCATGGTGGCCAATCTCCCCGTCCGCCGGGCGGGCGTGCTCGCTCGCCGGTGCCGTCGCCGGATCATCGGCTGGGATCCTTCGGGCTCGAAGCTGCGGGTCCGTCGGTGCAACAGAGCTGCCGAGCACTGGCGGCTGTTGCCCGCCGGGGGGGCGTTGGGGGGATCGAGGAAGCTCGGCTGCCAGGGCGACTCGTCGGGTGGGCTGATCCTGATGCTGGGGACCCGCTGCTGGGGGAGCTTGATCTCGGAGTAGTGGTAGTTGACGCCCTGCCTGGTGAAGACGCGGACGCGATACTTTGTGAATGAGGTGAACCCTGGTTCGCCGCAGACGGACGATCTCGCCGAGACCGGCGAGGTCGGCGCGGAAACGGGCGCGCTGGCCGTGCACGCCGCCGGAGGCAGCAGCATCGAGGTCGTCGAGCCCGCCGGCGAAACCGGCGATGACGCCGGAATGTCCTTCGCCAACGGCGCGGGGACGACTATCTTGGTCCCGAGCGCGGCCGAGACGGTGATGCGCCGGACGTCCAGCTTCGTCAACGCCTCCGAGAACGTCGGCAGCCCCTGCCAGCTCCTGGACCTGGGGCGGGTCTGCGTGGCCGTCGTGCCATCGTTGTTCGTGTGAGAGAGAGAGTGAGAGAGAGTGCTGGGACTCGGGAAGTTGGAGGTGATTATCGGCATGACTGGCGGATCCGGGTTCGGTTCGATTCGGTTCGATTCTGACAGACGGCCGGTGCAGAGTCCTCCTCTCCTTCATGTACGTCGAGAGCTCGGTTTTGTTGGAATGCCATTGGTTAGGGGAGAGGGAGAGGTGCCGGATATATACATTTCCTTCCCCCCGGGCATGCACGATATACAATGCAGCCACCCAGCAGCGCGATAATGCAACCCGAACACCGGACGCAGCTAGCAGCGCCCTTGCAGATCACGGACAGGACCCCAATATGCTTCTGTTTCGTGGCTTTTTTTTTTTCGGCGGCGAGGCGCAGTCCGTCGGAGTGCAACTGTGTCGAAGCAAGAGAAACCAACCGCGTGCGGAGCTCCATGCATGGCGGTTATTCCCTTTTTTTTTTCCCCGTGCAACTGCTGAGATGGATGGATGGAGAGCAAGATGCGAGTGAGGCGCAGCCCCCACCCCCCGCGGGCTGTAAGCACGGTATCCGTCCTCGACTCGACGTACATAGGCGGCTGTGAAGGGACCCGCCCACATACTAGATATTATCACCAGCGGTGCCGCTCAGGATCTGCCGTGACTACATGCATACGCCTGTCGACGTGGATGGACTCCGTCTGCATATGTAGAGTAGATATATATATTCTAGGACGGAGCATAAAAGTACATGGTGGTTGTATAGTTGCGTGCTCTGCATGGTATATATAGGTGATATTAGCCGCAAAAATAGTACTTTCGCTAGACAAGACCCGCGCCAACATATGTACTGCACACGCATGCACGAGGACGGACCCAGAGGGAGATCGCCGGCCGTAGCCAGCCCCGGATAGCGTAGGATATGAGACCGCGTTTGAGGGGTGACGCCGGAGAAAACACCGGTGCCGGGTGACCTGGAGGACAGTCCGCCGCCATCAAAGGGCTAGTCTAGATATCTATGTAGATATGTGGCTTTCGGGGGAGCACGCCCAGCATTCTGCCCTTTCAGCCAGTCGTCAGGCTGGCTGGCTGGCTGGCTGGCTGGCTTCGAGGCAGGCCCCCACCCACCACCCGTCGGAACCGAATCCACAGCGGAATCCGGATGTGTGTGTTTTGGACCGAGCCTAGCCTGGCCACCATCACCGCCACCACCACTACCACCACCACCACCACCACCACCAACATAAGCCCCAGCCAGCTGTGAGGGGGCCAAGAACCACAATGCCGTCGCCGCCCATCTACAGTCATCCTGTATGTATCTACTGGAATGATCTGTGGCACAGCTCCGGTCCCCTTACTCTTGCCTTTTTCACATGGCCGGTGATCCGTCCGTTCGGTCATCAGACAGGTTTTTTTGTTTTTTGTTCTTGCAGACAACGCCGCAAGACACATGCAGTCAACAGCCGGAAAAGTCATAGCCACCCAGTATTATGTAGGCAGTGTTCTTCCTCCTCCCCTCCCCCCCCCACCCGCTTTGCCGTGCTGAGATAATGTTGGAACCTGGCTATCCCCCACCTCTTATGTAGATACGGATTACGCAGCATGCGGAAGAACTGTATCGTGCATAGTCTAGTTGGGCTAATATTAGTCCGTCCGTACTTCGCAGTCGCGACATGTGGATCCTGCGCCCATCTTCTAGAATGGCACCAAAAGAACGAGTTACACATCCGGAGCGTACATATCGAAGCTCCGCCGGTGACCGCTACATATGTATCTCTGCAGCTGTGTCCCTAGCAACCGTTGGACGGGATACCTGTGTGTGGCGCGATGGGGGATCGCCATAGCGAAACGCGCGAAATCACCCCCAGCGTGGAGGAAGGGCACGCGAGCAGATTTTGTCCGACAACCCAACCCCCACATATTACAGCCGAAATTTGAATACTGCACGGGGGGAAGCAAACAGAGTCTTCCCTCCATCCATTCATCCATCCATCAGCACAGTGCACAGTTCACACTGCAGAATCCGGGGGGGGCCTATCTTACCTTATTCTCGTCAGTCGCACACGCCGGATGGAGACAATAGCATACCGGAATTGTGCAGTAAACCCAGAGCAGATGGATGTGGCGGCGGTGACGGCGCAACCCTCATGGAGAAGCCGCATGGTCTACAAGCAGGCAAGAGTTGGGCAGGGGCACTTTCCATCATCTTCATCGATTGTCACTCTCGACCTCCGACCTCGCATTGCAATCGGAACGGAGGGCACTCCACTTTCCCACACCACGCCGACATAGCCATGGTGGCAGCTGCGGATAGTTTGCTGGTCGGCTTCATGTCCACAGGTTGGGGGCGCGGGCCTTCGAGCTCCAAGCAGATACGAATGCAACTGCACACGGCCGCAGCTACCCGGCTTTCTCCCCAGAACGCCTCGCGCACAACGTCCGTGATCGCTCCGCCGATACGCGGTTGATGGTGCGTGGTGGTAAGTGCACCACGGACAGAAATTCCGGGATGTGGTGAGAACAGCCGTGGTCCGTGGAGGGGCGAAGGCTGGGCTGGAGGCGTGTGGCGCTCGGGTCTTGTCAGCTAAACGAATCGATGCAACAATAGGGCCTCGCTGCCTGTGTGGCTTTTTCCTCCCCTCACAGCTGAACGCTTTGTAGACGCACCGAAGAACAGTGCGTAGCGGCGAGTCTCGGCGAGTACGGTCGAGCTGCACGATGTCCACAGGAAAGTAGCATCCACCGCAGGAAACGGAGCACATCTGGGAGAGATCCGGTCCTCAAGGCGTGGTTCAAGGCTGCATACCGGAATTCGGTCGTTCGACTCCCCGCGACTGGAAAGGGCAATGCCACGATGGCAACATGTGCATCTCTAGAAATGCAGAGAGAATCCGCAGGTGTGGACTGCCTAGTTGTGTAAGTATGTATGTATGTACCGTCGTGGCGGAGCTAAGGACGGATTTTCGTTCGCCTTGGTTCTTTCTTTTTCCCTGAGGGCCGTGGCGATTGATCCCGCACAATCGGACTCGATTCGCTGGGCAGTGGTATGCGGCTCTGTTCTCGTCTGAATGTGCAATGAGTTTTATGTTCAGCAGAGCGGACGACTTGTCCGCTTGTTCCCCAGAAGGCTCTACATCGCTGGCACGAGCAGGCCAGCAATAATCTGTCTTGCCTTCCGGCCTGCATTTCGTCTCTCGTTGGTAGTGGAGAGGTGACTACTGACCAGCCCTGAATCGCTCCTCGAGAACCGATTCACCGCCATTCTTAGCCTACGACAACTGGCCACCGCATATCCGCATCTGGGACTGCGAAAAGCCGCCTATCGAGAGCGAGCACCCGGAACACATCCCCGCGAGCCGCCCTCCGCTCCGCCGACACCACTGATCGCCGTGCCATCAAGGTAGAGTGCGTGGGCACGATACGCCTCCACGGCAAAAAAGGGCGGTGGGTTCGCGGCCGACTACACACAACCGCCATGCGTCGGACGTGGCTGCTATGACGTCCGCCTTTCTGTACTGCAGCACGCCGTGCGAGAATGCTCTTTTTGTTATTTCTGGTTTGTCGCGATAATTGCACACCGCACGCCGAACGCCGAAGCCGAGAAGCAACGCACACGCGGTGTTCTTGCTATCTCCAGACGGCGGACTGGAAGCTCGCCGTCCGGGCGAATGCGTGTGGAGCATATACATAATAAGCCCGGAGATGCGTCAGCGCTGCAGGTCCGTTATCGCCCGGCGCCTGCTGACAGACGGTAATCGGGGAATTTATCTCCCTCCTTCGAACACGCCGAGGCGTCACCTGGCAGTGCGCATGCACAGAGCAAGCACCTAGCCGCTTGCCCGTCCTGTGCTGCCACCGATAGTGCGGCCCTGCGCTCCGGACCGACCGTCTCGCCGCGCCCGCCTCGGCCGGATCTGCTCTGCGGCACGGCAGCAGCTGCAGCTATGCCGCCGCGGGCTAAAATACTTCATGTGTGATTCCGTGACTCCATGCCGAGTGACATCCAGCGCATGTGCCTCCGCTCTCATTGCGTGGACAAGCCAGTGACTAGTTGCAACTCCACGAAGGAAGGAAGGAGGAAGGACGGGGAGAGGGCAAGCGCAGCCTGGGATCGCGCAGTGGAGCCTTGGCCAGATAACCTGCCCCATCCTCTCTGCCTCCACTTCAACACCACTCCACAGCCAATATCCATTATGTACGTCTTCCATCGGCCTCAGCAAACAGACCCCCCTTCCCTGGTGCACGCAGGATCTTCAGGATGGCAACCCGCACCGCATCTTTTCCCTCCCCCTCCGGTCGAACTCGCCGCACCGGATGGAGCGGCTCCGTAGTGCGTGCGCGGCGAGACGACAATGGTGGTCACTACTCCGGCCGACACCTGGACCTGGACACTGCAAAGTTCTGCGTAAGGTTCGCGCGTTGGCTCGGGCCCGGGAGCAGTGCACGCGTATCCACTTGATGCCGACGGGCTTGTAGATCAGGGCAAGATTGGGCGACGGTATCGACTTATACTCGCCGACGGAGACCGCCCCTCCCCTTACGTTTGGGGGGCGGATCGCGAGTCTTGTTCGAAGGTGAACTCAATCGGGATCACGCTTTCGCTCAAGTCTGGACGGCGAGTGGCTTCGGATTGCGGACGGCGGGGGAAGGCGAATTGGCACTGGATGGCAGTCCACCGACGGGATACGGACAACTCCGTGGGGAGCAATGCCGTCGTGGCGGAGAAATCTGCAGGATCTCGATTAACCTTTGGCACGAATGCGAGCCTTCAACATCCAGTCACCACCTACCACCCCAACGTAGAGCATAACCGTATGGCCCCAGAGCTAGAGAGCAGTGAGAGGCCGTCCAGAGTTTCGAGAGGTTGGGTGGCTGAGAATCGCCGGCTCCACGGTAGACAACATCTGTTCGCACTTGCGGAGGGAGGGGAAAAAAAGAGTTGGAATAGCGCCCCGAGCTGAGAGGGTGAGATGATCTGTTGTGCGGTTCGGCTTCGGAGTCACCGGGTGACATATTGTGCCTGGCCGGTCTGCCGGGCTCCTGAGCGCTCCTGCGCAACAGATGCCGGGCCACCTGCCGAGTTAGCATCTTGTTCCGAGCTTGCCAAAGAAAGCCCAACCCTAAACCTGGCATCAGGCATCACTGCCTAGCCTCGGAGTTAATCGGAGCAATGTCCCGCCGAGACTCCCGACCTCATCATGATGAGTCGACATGAAACCTTCCGTGAGCGCCGGCCAATCAGCACGCCGGATGGCTCCGATCGCAGCAGGCGCAGCCAGCCTGTGAAACATAGGCCGATGGCTTAGCCCCGCTCCCCCACGGTCGAAGCTTGTTCACTCACAATGATATTTAGTAGACTCACTTCCCACACTTCCACCCCTCTCTTTCTTTCCATCCGCACTCATCCGAAAAAAAAAAAGAGCTGACATCCTCCGTCGGTTCTCCGTCTTTCCCTTCCGCCGCCCCTGTGCGTCTGCTTTTCTCGCCACCGCCTTCAACGACCCGCCGATTGCGGAGGACATAAACTCCGCACCCAAGACCCACCCCCGTGTCTTCATCGCCAACAGCGATCCTTAACCAAACATCTCCGAAATGTCTTTCTGTTAGTTTCTCACCGCTGCCCATCCGTCCATCTATCCATCCGTCTTCCTGCCTGTATTGACATCCCGTCGCGCTGGCACATAGTCAACCCGGCTACTAGGACCTGCAACAACTGCAACATCGTTCCCACCGAGCCTAAGTACTCGTCCGTGGTCTAATAACCACGACGAGCACTTTCCCCTCGACCTCGACCTCGACCTCGGCACTGACATCAACTTCGACCTCGACTTCGGTCAGCAAGAACTCGACGGATTCCATCAGGATAATTCTTTCTTTGGCTTTGACTTCCCGCTCTTCGACCGCGTAGGAAACGACGCGGCCGATCAGGTACACGAGGAGTCAATCTTTGACCCGGCCCTCAGCATCTCTCCCACCACCACAGACACCTCAATCGACACATACTTCGATCTTCCCCCCGCCACCGCTGCCACCACCACCACCGCCACCACCACCACCGCGGCAGACCTTCTCCTAGAAGAAGTACTGTTCGCCACCGCACCAACAATTCCCGCTCAACCTACGACGAAGCAAGAAAAGACTCCTTCTCCGGACGCCTTCCAGGGCTCCGAGGGGTCGACTCCCACCACCACCTCACCCCATGCTCTGACGCCCCCGGACTTCGGGCGCGGTCAGCTCACGCCGCCACGCTCCACAATCTCGACCACGATCTCTTCTCGGCTGCCAACGCCGCCCTCGACGCTGCCGACGCTGCCACTGTTCCCTCCGCTCGGCACCTCTCTCCCGACGCCCACGCTCTCCCCCGAGTCGTCTGTACCGTCGCGCAAGCGCAAAGCCAGTATCGCGCCGCTCTCGCCGCGCCCGAAGGAACTCGTCGAAACGGAGATACACAGCTCTGACGACGACAAGGACAAGCGGCGCAAGCGCAACACCGCCGCCGCGCGCCGGTACCGGCAGAAGAAGCAGGACCGCATGAAAGAGCTGGAGGATGAGCTCGAAGAAGTGCGCAAGCGGGAGGAGGCCTGGAAGGCTGAGGCGCTCAAGCAGCGCATGGAGGCCGAGAAATGGTTTGAGATGTGGACGCTCTGTAAGGGAAAGTAATGGGGTGGCATCATTCGTATGGGGAGAGTGTAGTAACTACTAGTTGTTTCTTTTTTCGTCTCCTTTTTACGTTCGAAATGTTATGAGATAGCAGCTCAAATCGCAGCCGTGAACTGGACGGTACAGTAGAGTGCATGTATGTGGGTAAGCTACATACATCTACTCTCCTTCAATTCCATATAGAAACGATATCTACCTGGCTTGGGCGAAGAGGCGACCAACATACTTAGCTATCTACCTTGTATGCACCTGTCCCTCAATGCAGCCCTACGTATAGCTGCTCCGCATCTCCACGGATCGCGTCGCACCCCATCACCATCCGGTTCGGTTCAACCCCAATCTATCGTGATCCCCCGTATCCAACCTTGGCCGGAACTAGGTACATGGGTACAAAAGAAGGCACATTGACGTATGTAAAGCATATACATACATGTGTGATTGAGGAAAAAAAAAGGCCCCAATTCCAGCCTTCATTCCACCGCAGATACCCTTTTTTTCTTTCTCCCTTTCCCTCTTCATAATCGCACACCTCAATTCTTTTCCCGTTCCCATGCCCTCTCCAGCAGCAGCAGCGCTGCGACAGCCGATAACTAAGGGAAAAAAAAAAGTAAAGTGGATAAAAAAGAAGTAAAAGCCATCCCTAGCACCGAATATGGAAGGAGGAGGAGAAAGGAATTTACAGGGTAAGGCAAAAAAAAAAGTTATATGTAAAAAAAAATAAAAAATAAAGGAAAAGGAAAGAGAAAAATAGAAGCTCCATTTCACCTGCTACAAACCCATTCCCCCACGTTTTGCAGCTTTCAATTCACACTTACTCGTTAAAGCCATGTCATTGCTGCTTGCAAGTCATTAGTGAACCCTGACCTCATGCACCAACTTCCCCGAATCCGTTTGCGCCCCACTGTTTATACATCCACACGCCCACAACACCGACCAACCCGCCCAGCCCCGCAATCTTGATCATGACGAGAACCTTATGTCCGACAGTCTCGTTGATCTGCAGAATGCCAAATGGATCGCGGCCGTCCACTCCGCCGTTCATATTGACGCGACCGTCGATACGGCGGAAGCCTGCTACCTTGCCGTCTCCGCCGCCGCCGCCGCCGCGGCTGCTACTGACAGTGATCGGAACTAGTTGGCCATCGGCGATACATTCCCCGAGACGCTCGGTCAGCCAGACAGCCCGTTCGCCGCGTGCAAGGCGCTCGTATCGTTCGCGTTCGGCGGCGAGACTCTTCTGGAGGTCGTTGGCCCATCGTGAGAGCCGGACCTGGGCGAGGCGCTCTTCACGCTGCGTGTGGTCGGCAACTCGAGCGAGGGCGAAGCTATCTGGTGCGCCGCTAATAGCTCGTTCGCGGTTGAACTGGATCAGTGTTCCTTGGACCGATTGGTTGCGAGGTGGTGTCGAGGGTCGTCCCACTGAGCCAAGTTGGCGAGTGGTGACCAGTTGGGCGGCACTCTTGTTCAACCGCCATTGCATCCATTTCTTGGCCGTCGAGTGCTTGAGCCACGCAACATTGTCTGGATCGAACACCAGATCTACCAGTAGCTTGAGCTCGGTGTCTATCAGTGGCGGTATGTACTCCGGTGACATCAGTACGCTGGCATCCATGTTTTCAGAGTCCGATGACACTATCGAGGAGATCGCAAACGGTGCGGTGACCGTCGGCATTTCGCCCTCCGAGTCGAAGGCAGCGCTTCGCAGGATATCGGATGATGACGCTCCAAACAAAAATGGATGAACACCGCCCGACCGAAGATCGCTGAGTATGGACAGCTTCAGACTGGTTACTTGCTGGGGCGTCAGAGTGTCGGCTTTGGCGATAACTGGGATGATATTAGTGAACGGCGAGAGACGGCGCATGAATTCAACGTCAACACGTTTAAGCCCTACATGTACTATTAGCAAATGCACTGCCAGAGGAAGCCACAGGACACCAGACTATGCAGAATCACATAAAACACCACGTCGACATGAGGAGCGCCATCTCCGGAGAGCAACGACATCAGCTCCGCTTCCCCATTGGTGATGATTGACTGCGTCCGGCCGAACTGTGCCTCCACGTAGCGTACAACTGGTTCGATGCATTCGAGGAACTGCAGTGATTCCGTTAAATATATTCCATTGGTACGATATAATGCTGCCGCGAAAGAAAAGATCTGATTGGATCTGCAGGAGAGATCCGAGCAGCCAAAGTAAGGGGGGAAAGGCTTACCGATGTTCCAGAACCGTAACCAGGCGTATCCTAAGCAATGTCAGAGAACTTACCCAGGAGATGCAGAGTGAGGTTAAGATCAAATACCACAAAGCACAAATTCCGTTCGATCACTTGCTCCTCGATGCCACGGGACTTTCTTCGGCGGAGGACCTTGCTATCGTCGATTTCATTCCACCAGTGAGGATATGGGCGCGTAGAAGCATAAACCTCCGTGATCTTCTTTGTGCACTCCTCCGCTCCTCCGCCCCTCCTGCTGCTGTGACGCGAAGGGGCGTTGTGCGCTGTTAAGGGATCCACGTGCACGATATCTTCGCAAGTCTGGACGATGCTCTTGATCAACGACGTCTTTCCGATGCCTAAGACTCTAAGTCAGCTGTGTTTGTGTCCGCGGAGATATCGTTAATAGCAAAGATATATACCTACCGGAATCCCCAGCGATCAATATCTTAAGCCTCCCTATCCGCTTTCCGTTCTCCGTAAAGGGCCGCCGACTCGGAATGACAATTTGCGGCATGATGAGCTGCGGGCCTCCACCGCCAAAGAAGTCGCCTCCACCACTACCACCACCACCACCACCACCACTAGCGCTTCGGCTCCGCGACGCGACCGGGCTCCCACCGATAGGGCTGGGTGAGATGCTTGCGCCCAGCACCGGCGTCAAGGGCACGCTCATGTTGGTCTTCGGCGAGGGAACACCGGACATAAAGTCCGGATTCGCAGTGCTCAGCGAAGCCATGCTATGAGTGTCGAGCCTGTCCAACATTCCGTCCTCGTCCTCTTCGTCTTGATCCTCCTGTTCTTCGTCTCGGGCCTCCACCCCCTCCGTCGCCGACGCCGACGCCCCTGCCGGTGCGGGGCTGATCCGTCTGCTACCACTACTGCTACCCTTGAGCTCCGAGTCGGAAACCGAAGCTTGCAAGCTCCGCACGCCAAACGTGGAGGAGCCCGCGTTGGAGGACATGGACGCGGACGCGGGAGCCGGCGCAGCTGCAGCTGTCGCGGCTTGGACCGTAGCCTCGTCGGCGAGAAAGTACATCATGGGCGGGGTGTGATCGCGGTCCCGATCTCGGTCATCTGCCGCAGCGAGAGCATCGGAATATTTCCTCGGGCGCGAGACGCCCTGGATCACGGCGTCGGCGGAGGAGGTGGTGGTTGTGGCCGGCCTCATCGAGACGGTCTGCTTCGCGATAAGCTGCTGGCAGCGGCAGTGGTAGTGGTAGTCGTGGGTGGTTGGGGAGTAGTAATGGTGGTAGTGATGGTGGTGGAGGTGGATATACTTTACCTGTTTGGATGGCTGGGGTGGGGTTGTTGGATGAGGGGAGTGTGTGCGGGTGGGTGAGCTGGAAGTGAATAGAGTTGTGCGTCAAGAACGGTAGGCTCCTCTTGTTGTTTTTTGGAACCTGGCAGACCTGCTTTTCGCCGCCTGACCCACCAGACTCTGTCGCCAGCTATTCGTCACCGCGCTCAGTGACGGAACCGCGGGCGAGAGCGGTGGAGCTACGAGCACGTTGCAGGTATGGATAAGGTAAGCGGGGATGGGCGCAGCTATTGGACACAGCGACGCAGCGAGAGCAGGAAGAATAATCATTACTTTATTTACTACGGGAAGGGATAGGCAAGCGCGGAGTGGAGAATCGAATGCAGAGTCGAGATGGATATGATACATACATAACTACTCTATCGCGATGGGCTTGTCCACAAAAGCGTTGAGGTTGTCGCTGATTCGTGTTGGCGGGGGGTGGGAAGGAGGGACAGGACAGACCGGGCAGGTGGGGGGAGAGACGCACGCAGCCAACGTAAGGGGCAACCGATACATATGAGCTCGGGACCGTCACCGGGAGAAAGTCGAGCGAGCGCGGTTGACGCTGGCAGCGCACCTGCAGCGGAACTGGGTCACTAGCGTCAGCAGACACCGGCCGGTTACGTACTCTATGTGTATGTATAGTCTGGCGACGGGTAATCCACTGGCCGTCCGGTGTTGGTGGAACTCATTGTGGCTACACAACTACTCTCGGCGACACGAGTACAATGCAGCATCCACAGCGCCATGGCATGGATATGGGATATCCAGACTTGAAGGCTGTCGAACGGCATTCACTGTTTGGGCCCCCAAAGGCATGCACACTTTAATGTGTTCCCCATCAGCAGGCATCACTCGAGTATCACGTGATACGTGGTCATGGGGCCCGCTGTTAATGATGTTATTTATATACATATCCCATATATTCCCGTCTTGTTTTTTTGGTGAGCTTCGGTAAGACCCTACATATGTATTCGAGCTTGTCTAAACTTTAGATATCATTAATCCATGCTCCACCGAGTAGGTTCCCCGGAGACTGTACGCCAAGAAGTCCGCTGTGCACCTCAGACGCATGCTACATACGTGCCTCTGCCGAGCCCATCTTTACTCTTACTCGTTCACCCTCACCCCCTTTTCCCCAACCAAATATGTATGCACTTGCCGAACGAGTTGACCGATCACCGATGAGCTGGCGGGTATCTAGATAGCGGGACGTATAAAGTGGAGGCATCATGCAGTTCGGAGATGGGGAAATTCCGATAAGACGGCACGCAGCGATCGTTAAACGGCGTCGCCAGCTTTGGCGGATTCCGACCTTCGACCTCGTCGTATTGCCGGCCTCGCCCGGTCTTTGTCTCTCGCAGCGGAAATGCAGACTGCACGATGTACATCGTAGCCTCTTAGTAATGTCAATACAAGGCGTAAATAGCTTAGCTCCATCTGCTTCGCCGCAGCAAGGTAGTATACACGGCTCCCAGTATGCGGATCATCATCGGTGGGTAGTGGTAGATATGTTGATAGCCAGGCGCTCCCACAGAGCGGGTTTCCCAGAAAGAACTTTGGATACCTGCCGGCAACCCGAGGGCCACAGGTAGCATTTCAAACGCTACCGCCATCCATAGGATGTAAATTTCCCCAGCGCCACCTTAATAACCACGGCTTAGCTGCCAGCTTCCGCACATCGGATGCACGTCCAGTCGACCGAGATTCTCGGTAGGTATCGAGGTTCGAGACCTAGTATGTAGGAAGCTATGGTCTGCTCTCTTCCAAAATGGCTGGCTGCGAGAGCAAAGCATAGCTCATAGAAAACCGACTTTGATTTTGACCATATCCCCCATTAACCCTCGTTCCCACTCCATCGCCGTCTCCGTTCTTACAATCTCATCTCTTCCTTTCCACCCCAGTTCTTCGCCTCGTTCGCAAGACCACATCATACCCACTCCCAGCCAGAATATGAAGGAAAATAACCAACGCCCCGGTAAAAGTTAAAAGAAAGCAAAAAAGCAATGAAAAAAAAAATCCTATTAACCCCACCCGATACCGGGTCACCCAGCTTATTCCATACATAAAACAAGCTGCGTCAAGAACGAGAAAAGGAAAGGAAATGCCCGAAATGAGAACAAAGAAGATTGACGATGGGAAAACCCGATGACAAGGTGAAGGTAAGGTAGAGAGTAGTACAGACAGAGAAAAATGAAATAACCCCCATTCCTTCTCCCACCGAAAACCAAAGGCCGGTAGTACCCCAAATCACAAACCTAAATCGAGAAGACAAATGGCCCAACCCAGGTAGTGACAAAAGAAAGCAAGCTTCCGTGACGCATGCACGTTAAAGCAAGCCGACAAGAAAACCCTATGCAGACACAGTAAGAGACTCCGCTTTTCTTGGCACAACAATGTTAGGACGTCTGTTAATCAGTTAGGATTGTTTGCCGTAGGAGGGGAAAGAGTTGCAATTCATACCCGTTTGTCGACATTACCTAATTGCCAGCTGGAACCGTCTTGACACCACCACGTCCGCCGCCCATACCACCGCCGCGTCCGCCGCGCCCACCACGGCTTCCATCGAACCCTCGGCCATCACGATTGGGGAAGCCGCGGCCTTGGGAAGGGGGTCTTCCGTTTCCTCGGTTCGACATGCCACCACGGTAGGAGGCATGCGGACGGCGCTCCTCAACGGTAATGCTAGAACCAGCAACGGTGAGGGGGTTGGACATAGCAGAAGTGAGAGCGGTGGCATTATCGAACTCAACGAAGGCACAACTCTGCGATATAGAATCAGATTCTGTATGTATACTTAAAGTTAGGTTGGAAATAGACATACCCGGCTCTTGATAATCTCGAGACTCTTCACGCTACCATATTTAGTCAAAGCCTTCCTGAGGGCCTCCTCGGTAATAGCGTCGGTAACATTCTTGACATAACCGCTGGTTTGACCGCTGGCAGTAGTAGCACCACCGGCGGCGACAGTGCGAGAGCGACGACCGCTGTCGGCAGTCTGCCATTGTGATCCTCCACTAAGAGTGGTATGGGTCGTTGAGGCAGTAAGGGCAGCAGGAGTGGTGGCAGCAGCAACCGGGGCCGAAGTTTGAACTGGGGCAGCAGTAATAGGTGCGGTGGTGGCAGGAGGGGTAGCAGGGGTGGCGGCGGTGGGGGTGGCGGCGGCGGGGCGTGGGACGGCGGGGATAGCAGGCTTGGAACCAGAGGCAACAAGGGCCGCCCAGGATTTGAGGGTAGCCGGGACAGCAGGCACAGGCGGAGGTGGAGTAGCCTTCACAGGTGCGGCGATGGCAGGCTTCTCCTCGGCAACTGGGGCAGGAGTAGGCTCCTCCTCAACAGGTGCCTCCGGCTCAGCTGGGGCAGCCTCCTCGGCCTGCTCAGACTCCTTGTGATCTTCCTCGGGGGCAGTAACGGACTCCTCGGTACCGTTGGTAGCCTCCTCGGGTCCATTGACCGGGACGGGTGTCTCCTCAACAGTAGGTTCGGGCTCGGTAGCCGCGACAGGCTCCAACTCAACCTTCTCCTCAACCTTAATCTTGTCGCCCTCGGCGGTCTCAATCTCCACCGAAGTGCTCTCTTTGACGCTCACCTCCTGGATATCTTCGATGATCTCCTCAGCGGCCGCTGCAACTACCTCTTCGACCTCCTCCACCATTTCCTCGGTGTAGTCGAAAACATCACCCTCTTCAATGTCGTCATCATCCTTCAAGTATCGGAAGATGTCGTTCAGGACGTAGTAACCGTTGGTTTGCTCGGCGAGGAAGAACGTCTGAGAGAACTTGCGGTTGGGATTACCATCGTTGCTCATCTCGCCGAGAACCTGGATGACAATACCGCCGCCGGCAGAAGCCTGCGAGTCAACATTCGATACCCGGACCTTGCAGTCTTTAAACTCGTGAGCAGCAATCTTGTCTGCAATATCCTATATGCCACCATGAAAGGTTAGTCGTTGGTCTTTGGCTAACAAAGAATAGTTATATCAACATACCGCACGTCCGTGAGCCACTGGCAGGCTATCGCCCTCCGTGCCCCACACCATTATAGACTTCTTGTTGTAGAACAGCTGCAAGAGGAAGCGAACAATCAGCACACGATGCGGATAGAAGGGTGGGAGAATCAAGCCGAGCGACGTACATTGAGACGCTCCGGTGTCTTATTCAGGGTCGTGTAGTACTGTTCGACGAAGTACCAGCCAACTTCGTCCTTAGGGATCTCCTGACTCTGTGCCTGCTGTTCTGGTTGAGCAGCAGTGGGAGCAGTGTAGTTTGGTGGTGGGGCGCCAGTGGCATTGGTAGGGAAGTGCTGAGGGTCTGCCTGCTGCAGATAACTTCCATTGGGGTTGGGAGACGCCATAACGGAATTGTGGATGTCGAAATTGTTGGGTTTGTTGAGAGTGTACGGCGGGGTGTAGTTTTTTTTTCTTCTGGGAGCACAAACTTTTTTGGCTAAGAGGACGAACGTGAGGTTGAAAGATGGATGGGTGAGGTTGACGAGAGAGAGAGAGAGAGAGAGAGAAGGAAAGATGTGGTAATGAGAGAGTAGTGTTTAGTGGGGGGGGGGATTGATGATGTAGTTTGGAGGGAGGGACTCGGGGAGGTTGAGCAGGTAGTGTGGTCAGGGTGGCGGGCGGAAGGTTTTGCGGGATGGAAGTTGCTATTGTGTGTGTGTGGGAATCTGAAGCTAAGGAAAACGGTAGAGAAAAAGGTGGGGCGACCGCGGCAGAAGATCAGAGAAAAATAAAGTACACAAGGGAGAAGCGCCACGTGATGTGAATTTGGACAAGGGAGGGTAATTGCTAGGTAGAGTGGTGCCCTCCTTTCAATTGTGCGGCGGCAAGGGAACGAGGAAGGGAAAGAGTGCAAGGAAATAGCTGGGAGAAGTTGGTTGTTTGTGGCAAGAAGGAGGAGCAGTAGGTTACGTTCTCGTCTTGTCGTGAGCGAGAGAGAAGAAAGAACGTAAAGAAAGAAAGCGAGTGGCCGCAAAGTGAAGAACAGCAATTGGGCTATCTTGTTCAACGGACACGGGGCTTGGCATTTCCCCACCTTTTCGGAAGGGAACGGATCGCCTGGGGCGCCGTAGAGACTACGAACTTTTCGTCTTGCCTGACAATCCAACTCCCTTTCTCTCGGTGGCCATTGACTGGTGATTACGATTTGAGCCTGCATGGTGAATTCGAGGTTCTAGTTGGGTACGTAGCTAAGTACCGGTAGGTACTGGTGCTCGAAGCTCACAGCAAGAACAAAGGCAGCTGCCGCTGGGCTGTCAAAGCTGCTGGAGAACGATTGTTATGGCACCGACCAGGACGATTCTTTGTGCTTTTGATCACGGCGGAGCTGACCTGGACTGAACCGGGCTGCGACGAGCTGGTTGGATTCTTTTACCACTCATATGATCAGCATATCAAGTCTAGATGAGACCCAGTATGCGGTGCAGAGAGCACACAGGTATGTACGATGCCGCAGTTATCCGTGGGCTGAACGGAGCCAACCCGCTATGTATTAATCGAGCCCGATGCCTCGAAACTACCGAAATATACAACCAGAAGCCCTGCCATGGTCGTTGGAGCGGCTTTCACCAGCTCACATAAAGCCCAAAAATCAAGCGTAGAATATTCCGACAAATAACATCCCTCCCGCAGACTCGCAAGAGAGGTATAGCTACAAGTATAAATCAAATCAAACAAATGGCGGCAGAGTAAACAAAACGAAAAATCAGAAGATCATGAGGATAGTCGCGCAGAGGCTGGAGAACAATAAAAAAAGAACCCTTTCCAACGCCAAAACCCGTCCGACTTGTTGCTTGCAGAAGTCGCGCGTGTAATGCCTTTCACAATCCAATCCGGTCCAGTCCGTACAACAACAAAAAACAAAGAAAAGGAAAAGGTGGATATCAAAGCTTCTCGTCCCTGTGTGGTGTAGAGGTGGTTGGCGTTACACATGATCCGAAATCTGAGCATGTTGACGGGTGAGTAGGCAGGCGGGCAACCCGTATACCCTTCCGCCCACCATTTCCAATCCCAACTCGTCCTTCATCATGACAATAGTCTAACCGGACTTCGCGCACGGTAGTCTGGGAACATAATCTTGTCCCTCCATCCTCCATCTGAGAGCACGCTCCACCTTAGCGCCCAGAGCCAGCTTCTGCAGCATTTCCGCCTTCTGCTCGGTGGGGACGAAGCGTTGCTGAACTAATCTGCGATCATCGAGTCTGCGGAGACCCTCGTCGATCTCGTTGATGGTGTTGGAATCGGTCGAGTCGCGTTGGGTCTGGGACGGCGAAGGAGAAATCATGGTGAGTGGACGAAGACGAGGACGAGGGATGGAGAAGAAGCTCGCGAACGGTAAACTGGACTGGGACTCACGAGCATTGGTCTGGTGGAATCGGCGGAGACGATAGAGCTGGGCATGGTAAAGCGGTGACGATAGGTTTGTTTTATTTATTCAAAGGTTTCGATCGAGTTGCGAAGATAGAGGGAGTCGGTCCAGAAGGGAAATCAGATCGGATCAGGCAATACAGGTAGGTGTGTGTGTGCGGGTGGTGAGTAAGATGGTGCGGGAAGGTTGGGGGAGTGTAAGGGTTTGGAGGAGAACGTGGGAAGAAACGTGGCAATGGGATGGAGGGGGGGGGGGGCAAATGAGAGCCAGGGGGTGGCGACCAAGCTGGAGGTGAGAATGACACACGCTAGCGAGGACGCAGACATGAAGACACGAGGTGCGAGGCTGCATTTGGGTGACAGATGGGGCACGGTATGAAGAGTGGATAACGTTACCAAGCAAGGGTGCTGCTCGAGCTCTGCCCCCCACGATCCATATAGAGTACCCAGGCAGCAGTCGGTCCTTACAGTTATCGACGACTTATCCACATAAAGAAGGCATTAGTGGTGCTGGAATCTGGGATGCTACAAGGAGTTTACAAGGTCGATCGTCCAAAATCCGAGCCAATTGTACAGCAATTTCAATCTCCTCCAGCTAGGCTCAGAATCCAGGTCAGCCTGCGCAACCGCCCGCGCCAAACTCCTCACGCCCTCATATCCGTCGAGAGTGAAACACGAGAAAAAAAAATCCCGCAGTAAGCCTCCAGGCTTCGGATTGCATAGGAATGGAATCGAAAAAGACCTCTGCCTCGGGGCACCGGCTTCCAGATTTTCGGCTTCGAATCTTCCACATCCAGCACATTCCGAATCCGGACAACTGGTGCAGAGCCAAGGCAGGCAGAGGAAGGCTGTGCAGTTGACGGTTTGGGTTCCGTCTGGGTAAACCGGTGAACATCGTAGCAGTCTCGAGGAATAGCAAATGCTCAGTGAGTCCCTGACGGCCCAACTGTCACCGATCTATACAAACACCAGTTCAAGCAATTCCTGTTCTGTTTTGCTCCCGCAGCCAGAACAATTTCACGAACAGGCAAACCTATCAAGATATGTGTGTATCGGTATACAGTATATTCAGTGTAGAGCGAACGTCCTGGCGCGGGACGCCCCATTATATCGGTCTCCGTGGCTATTCCACCGGAGGCCGGTATGCCGACGCTATCGGTC
>Ga0307508_10001448_pt1 | contig 26646 bp, 38 predicted proteins | sample 9_EM_MG_FD_203089 | JGI IMG/M metagenome (GOLD analysis project Ga0307508, IMG submission 203089) | Populus trichocarpa ectomycorrhiza microbial communities from riparian zone in the Pacific Northwest, United States - 9_EM | ecosystem: Host-associated > Plants > Roots > Unclassified | place...
TAACCTGTTGAAAGTGATGAACGTGTGTATTGTCTAAGTAAGGCTGAAGCCTCGAGAGAAAGGAGAATATAGGGGCAGGTCCATGCCTGCCCGCCATGACTAAGCAACGAGTGAGATATTACAACAGAATCGATCCTGGAGGGAATGAGTCATCTCGTATGTTGCTAGAGAGAGTAACAGCCATCTAGTGAATGATTTCCGAACAGCGACGGCCAGCATCGTTGTATCTCTGCGCCAGCAAAACACCCGGTCCGGTGCCCTCAATCTCCAGCCTGTGCCAAGATCGTATCGATATGCTGAAACCGAAACCTAGCCTCGCACCGCCGGGCAGGGGTCAAGCTCCTAAGGTAGGCCAACATCATCTTACCGCAGAAGAGGAGTGCTGTGTGGTGAACATACTCGTCTGCGGCGGGGGTGACGAACCTGACAAGATACTCGACGGTGCCGGCTCTGGACTTGCGCTTGCTTCGTGTCTCCCTGTGCCCGACGATTTTCGTAACATCCCACCACTCCGCGTCCTTGAGGTCGAATGCGAGTATGATTAAACAAAACCACTCCGCGTCCGAATAAGCCTGCGGACGCCTCAGGGTCCTATCCGCAGGCGGCTTGGTACCGTGAACGATGGATGCAGACACGCATCGACGCAGGAGCGACATGCGCGCGAGATCGCGGCCGCACTGACCGCGCGGATCTCCGCACCTACCCCCGCGGTGCGGAATACTGATCTGCCTCAGCTTGCACGTGTCTTTGGTGCAGAGTGGATTGTGCAGCGGCGGTCTGCGCGCCTTTGCCGGCAGCGGCTTGGTGACTGAGGAATGGATCTGCACCTGCCCTGCGCCGTTTGGGAAGTACCGCCCGTTGCGGAGACGGGCGAGAAAGGCGGTGTAGTCCTCGGCGTTGCGGATATCGATGCACGCCTGCGACGTTCGCTTCATCCGGAATAGTGGCTGTGGCTCGTCCGTGGCGGAAACACCGACCTTTTGCTTCATGTGATGGTACCACTGCTCAAACGTGAATTCTGTATCGGCAACGACTGTTCGAGTATTCACCCATAATTCGTAGAAACGGCCGGTGGTCGTGGTCGTCATCGTCGGTGGTGTTGTTGGGTACAAGGCCTGTCAGCTGGCGATCGAGATTCGAGCTTCTCGGGGAGTTTTGGGGGTGGTTCTCCGGTGTTTTCGGGTTCGCTTAGTGTGCCATTCTCACCCGGGATGCCGACACTACGAGAAATGATATTGGATAAGCAACCGTCCCACTTGAGCTAGGTGGGGTGACATACGGTAGATATACCACAGGTTCATGTTGCGTCTTGCATTCCAGGCCAACACGGCACACATAAGCATCTTGAAGGCCGCCAAGCTGCAAAGGGATATATTTTGAGCTTCAACAAATCACTTCCAAAGTTGGTGTCGGCAGTTTGGAAGTGAAACTCAAAGTTCAGGGTGCACGCGATCCCCGCAAAGTATACCACCGCGTTGCCTAGCTGCTAACTCTATCAGTACAATACCCACTCCGTATCCGCTCACTGCTGCTGCGTCCACTGGTGGCGCAGTATTAATACGGTAACATTTCCTCACAGTTCCCCGCACCTCTCCAGTACTCTCAACGCCGCTCTCAACAGTGGCAATGTCGCTCACCCCGTCTCGGGCCTCCATGCGCGAACACATCGAGATCCTCTACAAGGTCCCGTTGCTCGCATCCTCCTTCTCGCCGTCATCGCTACACCTCCCGCTCCCCCGCACTCTCAGCCTCCTGTCGCTCCAGTACCGGTTGACGCCGACGGGCGGCGGTCTCATCAGCGCAAAGTTATGCCCACCGGACCGGCGCGGACGACGGCTGCTATGGGTACGTGCGTGGGCGTGTATCGGGGCCGCGCAGCTGCAGCGGACGCTGCGGGACGGCGGATGGCACGTGGCGTGGATCGAAACGGTGTTCCGCGGCCATGACCGGCGCAGGTTCTACGGCGCTTCCAGTGAAAGTATTTTCCTGTTCCGCATGTGGGAGGAGTATGTCTGGCAGCTCAGCGGTGAGGAATTGGATGTCCACTTCGGTGAAGGACACGGTAGGGAGGGGAAAGAGGAGAGGGAGGCGACGGTGTGGCTTTCGGAAGCCCGAAGCGTACCTGTGCCCAGGCATCGACATGTTTGGTATCAGGAGAAGGGGAAGTTGGGGCTTCTCGTGCAGAAGGCGGAGCATGTGGGGAGGAAGGCGGAGAAGGCGGTACTATTGGCAAAGACTCTGGAGGAGAGGCTGATGGAGGGGGATGGCTACGAGAGTTTTTGACTTCATGAGGAAGGAGCCGCACGAGACAGGATTCTGAGCGATTTGGAGGAGGATGTTGGATCGAATGCTTTGTCAGGTGTTGCCCTGGGTGATGACTGCAAATGTTGACCAGACACGATTGTTCTGGATTTGGTTATATCGGGCTTATCCAAACCACGGATTGATGTTCTTTCTATTATTCTAGAATTGAAGAACGAGCGGTGATATCCATTCCATTGCGCTCAATGTATCCCCTGAACCGTAGAAATTCAGTTTCCGTGCCATTTGGACCCCCTCAACCACAACTCTCGATCATAGTGGAAGAAGTAGCCTGTTGTACCCCCCAACACTGAAGCTTATTTTTTTCTTCGATATCTTAACTCTCATGCTATCAATTCTCGGAGCTATGCCCTTTCTGGTGGGAGATGGATAAGACAAATTGTGGGGAGTGTCCAGGACTTTGGCGAGATTATCAGCAACCGCAATATGTCTGAGCCAGTCGTTCGCCATCAACCCCCAAAAAAGCCCAATACCATCTTGTCCTCAGGAAATGGTCTCAACCTACATCTTGGTCAATCTTTCATAAAGCGATCCTCACAAGACAAACAGGCAGTCAAGAAAATGAGATTCACGAAAAATCACTCTGGTGCAGTTGTGAGTCCTACTCCCGCAACTTCGCAGGCCTCCGCAGCATCAACACCATCGCCCCAGTCACCCATATTCTATCCCATGGTGCCCACAGCCTTTCCACATAAGGCCTACAATACACTTCCTGCAATATTTCAAGGTCTCGATGCAATAGAGCCTATTGAAATCCTGAGACTATTTTTTACCAATTCGTATCTCAAAACAATGACCGACAATACCAATAAATACGCCAGCCAGAAGATCGCCCAGGAAAAGAGAAGTGGAAGACGACAGTGGAGGAGGTAGTTCAGGAAGATATCAGCTGTTGGTTGGAAATCAATCTCTACATGAGCGTTCACAACTCATCAATCGCGGATTACTGGAGACAAGACTGAACCCAACTTATCCTGCGGCCCAGTTCCTAGGCCAGACGGGACTCGAAATGGAGGTACCGCTTCTCCTCCCGCTCCGGCCAAAGAGGACTTCTCACGTGCCTTCCGTGAGCACCGGATGTTTCCAAACAACCGTTCGGATTTCATTGTGAACCCAGAAACGCCGCACAGTTATTCCGCTGGGCATTTCACCACTCCCAACAACACCCCGGTTACCATCGTAGATCCCGAGATACCGCCCAGAGATTCAGCTAGGCGATTCACGGCAGACTGTTGTCTGCCGTGAATCGCCCGAGCCGCGATCTTATCCTTCCACTGGAGGGGATGTACCACAGAATACACCTGCTTTCAAGCCCAGCGGCGCTGCTGTTTCCCCTCGCAGTTCAGGGCAGAATATCTCGGCGGCCCACATCCGCTGGGTTCTAGTGAAAAGGCCGGAACCCAACCTACCAGTGGAAAAGGAAACGATTACATCGGGTATGCCACAACTGGTACCATCGGATAAGAACGATACAGTTCCCTCAAGCAGAATATCCCTTGCTCCAACGAGCAGGAAGGAGCTAGATCTGCCAGGGAAGAGGCATCGGGTCCCAATTAGCAAGAAGTACCTAGTTTTATCGAGACAAAATGTTGCTGCTCCTCCGAGCAGGAAGGGCACACTTCCGCAGAGCAAGAAGTGGCCATCCTCGCTGAGCAGAAGAAGCCCGGCTCCACCGAGTAAGGAAGGCCTCGGAGCGTTGAGTAAGAGGGGGGCAGCCGCGATAAGCAAGAGGAATCCAATTTCACCAAGAGAAAGAGGCCCCGTTCCACCGCGCAAGAGGGGGAAGTTATCAGCAAGCTGGTCGAACGCACTGCAGCCTGCAGCCCACTTGGTCGCCGAACACCTGGGGCGGTTGAAAGAGGACTATATGGTGGCCAGTTTGTGCTAAAAAGGTCCTGTTCCACAGAGTAAAAGGGAACTCGTTCCACCGGGCAAAAAGGAGCCGTTTACTCTGAGCAAGAAGAACCCAGTTCCACCCAACCCTCCTCCCGTCGCCAGAAAACAGCCGATAGTAAAGACGACCGCGCCGAGAAACTTTGTTCCCGCACGCGGCATCTCTGCAGTGCGTCTTCTAGCTGCCACGAGGAAGGCGATAGGCCCGAAAACACCAGCCGTAGCGAGAAGTCGTATTCCCGTACCTGCATCTCGGGTATCTCCGAAGGCATCATGGAAACCGTCCACGAACATGGCCAGACCGTCGAAGCCCACAGCCGCTCTGAACGCCGACCAGCTGCGTGATCGACAGTCTCTGTTGAAGCTAGCGGGAACCTCCCAGGCCGGCGGACCTGTGCTAAACCTTCCTCCACGGGGCACCGTTGCGCTCGGCCATGTTTCCGTCCAATCAAGCGCAGAGGCTGCGGTGCCTAGAAGAGAGACAGATTTTCCATCCAGACCAAGGCGCCCCGATCCGTCGACAGCAGAGGGTGGGCAGGTGCCAGCTGGAGCGCAAGGGCATGCTGTGGCTGAACCGGTATATGGCACTCCATCGGAAGCAACCTCGTGGAAAACGGCTGAGGCAATTGTCCTGGGCCAATCGTGCAAGTCGAACACCACCGAGCATCTCGGCATGTCGACGCCGCCAGTAGAAGTGGGACCAACTTCTTCCGCATCCAAAGCGCCTTCTTCTGCATCGAAGAAATATCACCGGAAGGTAAAGGGGTTGTTGAAGGTGGCGAAGACCATGGTGGAAAGAATACGTGCGATGCTGAAACATGTACTGACTGAAATACTCAAGCAGCTGGGAAAGCTGGATATAGGTATCGTCGCGCTTGTCACAAAAGAGATGGCTACCGGAGTGCTATCTGTACGTTCCGCAAGACTATCGGTCGCGCAAAAAGAGAGGGAGTTCGCCAGCAGCCTGCCCGAACCTGTCGCAACCGGGAAGCGAGCGAATCACCTCCTGATCCCAAAGGAAGTACCCGCAAGACCAGCGCTGCACAACCCATGACATCACCCAGAATGCCGCAGGAAAGAGGTAGCCACACTTCCAGGTCGACCCCAGATACAGATGACGAGAAGTGGCAACAATATCGAAGACGCCGCGGGAAATTCGTCATCGACATGTCTGAGCGTCTGTCGGAAGTCGCAAACACGATAGATCACCAGCGGTCAAAGGCAAGCTATTCCAACTTTGAGACAAACAATAAGCGGTTGGAAAAACTGAACCGACGCATAAGGGAGATGTTGAAGTGGTGGGAAGAAGAGGAAGCAACGATTGCAGCTCTGAAACCTAGGGAGGGGTAGATTGCAGATCCCGATTGCGAGTATGTAGGCATATCGTCACAGCAAGCATATCTCCAACCCGCCCTCCCAACAGAAGAGATCAGAAGGACATTCCGGTGGGGTGCTCGTCCCCGACGTAGTACTGATTGCAGCTCCTGCATGTGCACTTCCCAGGCACCATTCCCGCCACAATCCAGCGCAAGTGAGGAAGAAACGTTTCCACGCTGCCGAAGCGCTTGCCGATGCCGAGCGGGTGTCCGTAGAGGAATATCAGGTCACATCCGAGCGGCTTTCCGTTCTGAGTACCACGCAGCACAGTCAGCATGGGTGCGTACGAGCAAGAAAGTTACGGAGGACGCACCACGTACTCGCCCTCCTCCCAGAGAGCGTAGCCGGCGGGCAAGTGGGCCAGTTCGGCGGGAGTTCCGGGATGCGACGTGTAAGGCGTCAGCTCGGCGGCGAGCTTCCTGCGCCAGTCAACGTGCCTCGGGTCGGTGCTCTGGAGCTGGCGGCAGAAGCGGATGGAGCGCTCGAGTTGCTGCATCGGCTCGGGAGAAATTTCTACCCCGTCGGAGGCCGTGACTGTGAGTATCTGGAAGATGGGGGGCGACAGGAACGGATTCGTCGACGGCAGAGTGCCGACCGAGATGTCGAGGTTCATCTTCGGCGGCATGACGACAACCTGGTGCTGCTGACCGACGCCGTTGGATTTACGTTTCTGCGGCATTGCGGCGGTGGTGGGGGTTGGCTGATGGTGTCTGGGTGCTGTTGATGATGGGTGGTGGTTTGTTGCGTTGTCTTTGGTTGGGTAGCCGAGTGATCTACGGGGCAGCGTCCGAGCCTCCTTGCCGCTCAGAGGCGACAGGCAACCCTCAAGAATACAGCTTCAATGTGATAATGAGGGGAATTGAGCTGCTCATTGATTTAGAACAAGTACATGACAGAGAGAAAGGGGAGTTAAACTCTGATCGAACGCATCCTCGAACCACCTAAGAAAATAGTAGCCTCTCCAAACAAATGTGCAAACCGTCAAACCTAACAATACTATGCAAGCCACCGAAAAAACAACCGACTTTCAAGAACTCTCTACGCACCCCCCCTCCACGCCTCATTGAAATCCACGATGAAAAGGAAACCCCCTTATTTCCTGATTAGTTTTTTTTTGGCTTTTTGGATGAGCAGCAACCTTCCCGCCGAGGGCTGTGAGTGCTGTTAGTGGCCGACGTTACCGATTTCTGGGGGGAGGGCAACAGCGACTTACCGAGATCTTGTGACAACCTCGCCTCACCATTGCCTCGTAGCGATTACCTCAAGGTGAAGCCGATCTGGTTGATTGGAGTGTACTGTCCGGTGGTGGACGAGAACACGTAGAGCGGGCGAGCGTCGCGGATGTCCGGGAGGGCAACCTTGCTGGTGGTGGCGGGAATAAACTGCCAGTGGTCCATGGGGTGCTCGAGAGTCGGAGCGCAGCGGTAGACGAAGTACTCGATGCCAGTAGCCGGGATGTGGATCTGGGGGGGCTGTGGGGTAGCAACGACGATGGCACCCGTGTTGTAGTTGGGGGCGTAAGTGAGAGTGAACGGGCCCGAGTTCATCTCGATAGAGTAGCAGATGTTCATCTTGATGACCGGGAGTTGGGTTGGATAAGAGGGGAGGGGTGTTCGGTATCAACGTCGTAAGTCGTGGAGGAGTTAGGCGGTGGAGCGGCGAGTGGAGGAGAGATGGTACGTAAGGAGAAGAAGGGAGGAGAGATGGTAAGGAGGAGGAGAGAGAGAAACGATAGCAGCAGCTCGGGAGTATATAAGGGGATATCTCGCGTTACGTTACTCGCTCCCCATTGGGAGGGCTCCGTAGTGACTACTATTACCCCATGGGGACAGTGCCCACATCAATTTCCCAATGCAACTATGTGCGCGTAACCAGGGAATATAGGGCTGTCGATAGAGAGGAAGATAGTGAATTGATTGATACAACGTCGAAGGAGGAACACTCTCTCTATACAACGGGACTGAGGGACTCGCCAGGGGGAAAGGACGAAAGACTGTCTCCCAAGCCGGTGCTCGGAGACTTCGGCAGCTGTCATCTCCGGACGCCTTCTCCGGCCAGTCATCTCCGGGCGCCCATTATTCTGACAAGGGCCGATGCGTGAGGTCTCTTCTTATACGCAAAATCCTAGTAAGCAGACCGGCGACATCCAGTTATCGGCATCATTCTCTTAGGCGGCAGCGTGAGGGAAGAGAGCACCGCTCCGCGCGTCTAGTGCGGTCGGCGCGGCGCAATATTTGGCGCTTGCTGAGGAGGACTGCGGAAGGGCCTGGCGTCATTGGGGCGGTGTATTGAGGAGGCAACTGATAGCCGTGGAACGTGATAGATGCTTCTAGCCTCACTGAAGATTGCTACGAGTGGTCGGCTCCGAGAAACCTGCAGAAAAGAGGGGCAATGACCGTCCCTTACCTGTGGTTGTTCGGCGAGTAGATACATGTGAACTGATGATAGATGTCAAGCTGAAGGAAATGGACGCGGATTGCGCAGCGCGCACAGAGCGGGCTGTCACTGGAGGCCGATTCGGAAAATGCGGCAAAGTCCCTGAGTGCTCACGGACTAAGTCACGGGGATAGAGGTGCATGGCGAGGTAAGACAACAGGTCACCGAATCCATACCTAGAGGGCTGTTGAAGCGCCGGCTGGGCTGCTTCGCCCTAGAGCATCACACGTCGTTCAGGTAGCCTCACTCGCAGCTCGTGCTTCGAGGGGCGTATATCTTTATGTCGGACTGCCTTGCGGGAGGAAATGATGCCAAGCATGAAGAACTTCGATTCACCGCTCGTGGAATCCGCTGCCAGAATCTGGGGGCCGTCCGGGGTACCGCCGAGCCTCAAGCCGGATAACCGGCAGCAGCGCTGGCGCCGCTACCTATCAAAGCTGTTGCGGCTGCGATGACAGAAACTGCATGTTCACGTTGCTGATGATTTCTGTTCCCTCGTTGTTCAGACATCAAATAGCTCTTGTGGTCGAACGGTAAGACATCTCAGAATTCGTGAGGACATACGCGGTTCAACTCCGTGCTTGAGCACTTCCCTTCTTTTTTTTGCCCCCCCCCCTTTTCGTGGGGTGAGTTTGCTGCCCGCGAACATTCACACATTCAACACGATTCCTAACTCGTCATCACGTGACCGCACTTTCGGAGAGGCATGTAATGCCTGCTATCATCACTCTGCTCGACGTACGCAGTAGCACATATTGGTGATATGGGATATAGATGCTGCTAGTATTCTATCCCCACCATCGAGAGGTCCGTCAATACGGTAGTTGTTCGATCTCGACGGTAATTATGATTATTAATGGTACTCCCTATTTTCATGCGTACCAAGATCTTTTTTCATTGAATAACGGAAGGGGTGGTCAGAATAAGTATGTAGATAGCTACCGCCCGTACGGGTATGGCGACCGTTGGGGCCGGGTATCACCAAATGGGGCTCCATCGGACGGTGTCGTTGCGAGCAGCCAGAACACGGCGCAAGCTATCTATCTACGCCGGGAATACTGAGTCTTCGTATTTACTGACGCGCGCAGCAGTACAAAACGATCTACAAACACTCCGCGAAAACCCCGACTTTTATCGAATCCATCACCTGCTCGTTGCCTTACAGCATCTCCATCAGCCCTCCACTCACTCCGGACTCACGAGGACCGAGAAGATCGTATGTCAGCCTCAATCCAGCCGCCTACGGGCAGGAAGCACTGCGCCTCCTGTTCCCGCGAATGCCGCCCGGAGAAACCGTGTCCTGGCTAGCAGCGGTGCTATCTTGTCGGACAAGCTCGTAGTTTCCCGAACCAAGCCCCTGGTTTGCCACCTCGTTGCCACCCCGCGTCCCGGAGATGAACTGGACAGGGGCCATATCTGTCTGCAGACGGATGGCCCACTGGTGGGGAGTGCCCATAACTTCTTCGAGGCTTCTGTTCCTCCGCCTCTGCTTGATGAATCGGTCCCTGAGCAGGTTGTAACGTCCAATCCGGTCAACCTCGTGCTCGTGACTGAGCCTTACCAGAGCCTCGAGCGGACTCATGCCTCCGTCCTGCTCGAGCACCTCAAGGCGTCTCTTGAGGCTCTCCATCGCTCGGCGGCGCTGGTTCTGGGCCCGTAGGTTTGCTATCATCGAAGCCGACCGCTGATAGTTGATGGATCGTTTACCATCCGCTCGGGCGCCGTGGCCACCCTGATCGTCTTCGATGGGAGACATGTGGGTGGTGGGGACCCCGCCACTGCCGCCGTGATGGATGATGGCCGAATCCACAGGGCCCTCATCTCGTCCCTGATCGGCGCCCGCACCGGTACCATGCTTCTCCACCGATTAGCGAAACTATCTAAAACGACAGCCAGTCTCAACGCGAGAAGCCCTCGTTGGGTGAAGATTTACCTGATCCTGGCACACCTGCTGGTCAATGACCATATTTTCTGGGTCCATCTTGTGGTGCTGATGGCGGGTTGTTAGTATGGACTTGGCGCTCCAGTGGGAACGGATCTGCACCTTGGAAGGAATCGGGGACTTTTTTTTTGTTGCTCTTCGGTCCGGACCCGCTGAATGCTGTCAGCTAATACCTTCAGGGGTGTTTCCCTGCGCGAGGATAGTACATACACACCGTCGCTGCAAGGCGTCGTATTCGTCGGTCGATGGTGGAGGTTCAGGCGGGATGGGCGGGTGAGGTGAAGCGGAAACGAAACCTGGAGACGTGGTGGCTTGTTTTGCTTGAGCTGGTGCGTGGGCCCGCTTGTGTGTGCATTGTGACGCTGTATCCGTCACAGTCGCCCTGCCATCGTGGTTGTAGCCCTCACGTCTCGGCGTCCGCTGGACACGGCGCTGCGGCCTGTTCATAGAAGTCAAGCCAGCATTCAACAATGTGAGAAAAACGCAATTGGGAAGGTGAATCGAGGCACTAGAGATCGAGCAGGTCCTCGTCAGGTGGACTGGCAGCTTCATGTCGGACCGTCAGGTGAAACTCGAATTCTCGGTTTGGATTGTGGCTACTCAGCCCGCCGCAGGGTGACCAGGGAAGAGAGGTGATGGGTGCCCCAGGCCCCCAGCAGCCATGGGGCGACGGCTCGTGAACGCCCTTGGATACTCAGGGAGAGTGGAGACCACAGTGCTGCTACAGAAACCAGAGAGGCCCTCGACGTGGAACTGCTGCAGGAAGAGGAGGCCGAAGCCAAAGCTGCGACAGAGAGGCCGCGACCTGGACTCACCATGCTCACGAATGCGTCACGACTGGATGACGGAGCCGCTGGATATACGGTGGCGTGGAAGAACGGCTAAACTAAGGTGTGCATCAAAACTCACACGGGCTACAACCAGGAGGCCTACGACGCGGAATACGCTGCTCTTGTCCGGGCGCTGGAGAGTGTTTCGAGAGGAGAGATGACACCGGAACGGGTATCGGACCGGGAGGAGGCACGCACGATACCGCTCCCCAGGCAACTCGCACACCTCCAACGAGAGATCTCCGAGAAGAAGTGGACAGTAGCCCGACAGTAGGCTAAAGGCCGGACCTCCGGGAAGAAATACAGGATGTCGGGGAACCAGAGGCCGGACGTTACGGTTGCTGGGAGCTCCAAGAGGCTTGCCTCAAGGTTCTACCAGCCAAAGATAGGCCACTGCCTTTCCGGGTAGTACCTTCACTGGACGAAGAATTGGCCCACTGCCCAGTTTTTTTTTTTTGTTTATTCATTACTCGCATGCGACCTATGGAGATCATGGCGAGAATATGTACAGTCCGTTTCCTGTCCGCAGTCCGCGCAGTGGCGGCTCGTTGCAAGCACCCCTTTTGCCCTCCGCCCAGGCCTGTCCCAATACAGAGTAGATGTGCCCAAGGAAAATGACAGCGAAGAACCAAAGGAAAAGTGCACCCCGTCCCCCTACTCCTCACCTGCCGCTGCCATGAAGTCGGGCGTGGGTAGGAACAGCGGTAGTCCCCCCCGGCGTCCTGCTCCTCAGCCCCCGCCCCCTGCTCCTCCAGCCACTCCCGTACCTCCAGCTCCGACACCGCACTCACCGGGTCATCCTCCTCCACCCCCAGTACCCACCTACCCACGTCCGTGGTTGAGAGAAAGTCCAGCACCGCCTGGCTGCACCTCCCGTCAGCCAGCAGGTCTCAAATCTTCCACCAGTCCTTCCCTTTCCCAGTCTCCTTCTTCACCTCCACCCACAGAATCTTCTGCTACGGCTTCCACTCGGGGTACTCCCTGAGGAGGTAGTCCTGGGTCTGCATTCGGTACCGGCACCACCAGCATTGCGGGATGGGTCAGTTCTTTGTCCAGCTGAGGTATTGCCCCGTTAGGCAGTACCCCGTCTTCAGCTGGTAGAACCGCGAGGCGATCCTCTTGGAGCTGTTGGCCAACGCGCCATTGGACTTTTGGCTGTTTGGCATGCAGTACTTCTTCTTGGAGGTTCGGCCCCAAGCCCACTAGCATGCCTCCACCCACTTCTTCTCTGAGATCTCCTGCTTGAGGTTGGTGAGGGACCGTGGCAGGGGCACCCCCCGTATCTCCGTTCGTACTGGGAAGTTTGGCCACTCTACCCTATAGGTGCCCGGCTTCTCTGCACCTATCTTTGCTCACTCATCAGCCTTTTCGTTGCCAGTGACTCCTTTGTGTGCTGGGTACCACTGCACTTCAATGGTGATCCCTGGTCTGGACTGGCACAGCATGGCAATGTGCTTCTGTACCTGGAGGGCGTACTGCTGACCCGGACCAGGTTTCTCCATTACCATCCTTCTGATGGCTGTCTAAGCATCCGAAAAGGTGGCTACCCAATCTGGGATCTCGTTCCTCTGCGACGCCAGCTCCAGGCACGGGCAAGTGCAGCACACTTGGCATCATAGGCTTCCTAGTTGCTGCTCATGTGCACTTGGACCTCTGCCCAGGTTTGACCCTTCTTCCATACCACCTAATAGCTGACCACCCCACTGTCCTGTCATGATTCATCCATGAACATGGTAAGACCGTCACGAACCTGGCGCGACAGGCTCCTTGGCGCCGGCGCCGGTGCCACTCTCACCCTTGTCGCCCTGTGGCTCGTCCTCGTTTCTGCTGCCACAGCCGCGGTCATCCTCTGTGCTTAGGCACCTCGACCGATCTCCACCATATCACTCTGGTAGCGATATCCCCGACCGCTGGCCGGTCTAGACCTCTCTCCTTCGTCTCCGTTATGTTACTTGCATGTCCTTTCTCCTGTCTGCTACGTTTGTTGTCTCCTATTGATTGAGCTTGCGCGTCCTTCTTCCATGTTCGTTACGAGTATTGTTTTCCCTTGATTAAGTTGTACTTCAGTCTTCCTTTCCTTTACTGTTACTGCTTGTGCGTCCTTTCTCCTGTTGCTGCGAGTAGAGTGTTGGCCGTGCGGCAGCCGAGTGCAATCATGTGTTTTCCTTGGATGCAGCGATCGAGTCATAATGTTAGACGGAGGAACTGTGTCAGTCTTGCGGGCAAGCTGTGATTCCACAGAGGGAAGGAAAAGTATAAAGGAAGGGCACGGTAGCTAGTCTGGAGATTCTTCTCCATGCAATCTATTATCTCTCTCCACAGACCTACCTCTCTATCCCCGTGACCGGCGCTGCGACCATCCCTCCCCAGAACAACGAGTCCACACAAGGCGTGTGAGAAAAGCCACGAAGAGACCACGCTGTACGTGACGGATACCGCGAGAACAACGAGCCCACGCAAGGCGTGTGAGAAAAGCCGTGAAGAGACCATGCCGGGCGTGACGGATACCGCGAGAACAACGAGCCCACGTAAGGCGTGTGAGAAGAGCTGCGAAGAGACCACGCCGGGCATGACGGATACCGCGAGAACAATGAGCCCACGCAAGGGGTGTGAGAAGAGCCGCGAAGAGACCACGCCGGGAGTGACGGATACCGCGAGAACAACAAGCCCACCCAAGGCGTGTGAGAAGAGCCACGAGGAGACCACCCCGGGCGTGACGGATACCGCGAGAACAACGAGCCCACGCAAGGCGTGTGAGAAGAGCCGCGAGGAGACCACGCCGGGTGTGACGGATACCGCGAGAACAACGAGCTCACACAAGGTGTATGAGAAGAGCCGCGAGGTGACCACGCTGGGCGTGACGGATACCGCGAGAACAACAAGCCCATGCCCGACGTGTGAATACACTGGAAGTGTGAGTACACTGAAAGTGTGAGTAGGAGCGCTCGCTCTGCAGACCCAAGCCTACGTTGCCTGTCGAGCCAGAACGGAGAAGTCGAGGCAGGATCTTGACACTAGATTGCGTCTCCCCATCGACACCTGACGTCGCAACGAAAAAGACACAGTGGATTCCCAGGACAAAAGCACCGGGGACCCCCTCAACCTTAGCGAATTCAGGGACGTCCCTGACGACCAGCGAGCGCCAAGCCCAGTAACCCTCGAACAAAGATCTAGACCCCAGAGCCCCGAGTCCCCTGAACAACTCGAAAGAATGACGGAAGCCCCGGGACCCCACCTGTTGACAACAGAAATGCTGCAAACACTTTTAGCTACACGCGACTGACCGCCGCAGACCAGTTACCCAAAGCTCAGGGACCCGGAACCATTCGAAGGAGAAAAAACGAAGTTCAAAACGTTCCTGGCCCAGTGCGAGCTGAAGTTTAGAACAGAGGGAAACCGATTCGATGACGATGAGAAGAAAACAGGATATGCATCCTCCCTACTGCGAGGGGTGGCATGGAATTGGGTGGAAACCTTCCTAAACCAGGAAGGTGGAATCAACCTGACTTGGGAAGAACTAAAGACCAACATGAAGCACGCCTTCGGCCAGGTAGATGCCGAGGAAATAGCGTTCGAGAAATTCCAGAAGATCCAGCAGGGAAATCGGACAGCGGCCACCTACTGGGCCGAATTTCAGCGAATCAAAGCAGACCTCCCATACGCGGACAACGTATGCATTGCATGATTCCGAGACGGATTACACCCCGAGGTAAAAAGGCACCTAGTCATGAGTGAAACCCCCACCACAGTCTTGGTGGACTACGCCACGGCGACCATCAAAACGGATAGCCGCCTATGCAACCTCGGAGTCATTAATCGACAACCTACCACCAACCCAGAAGCGCGCTTCCACGTCAACACAAAGGAGCCTCCGTCGACGCCCCCGGGAGACCCGATGGACCTCGATGCCACCCGACGATTCAAATTTGCAAGGGGAACGCCGAACCGATTCCCACGACGAGCAATCACGGGAGAATGTTACAACTGCGGAAAGAAAGGACATTTCGCAAAAGAATGCCCCCAGCCCAGAAAAGAACGAGTTCCATGGAGAAGACCATACAGGGCCGTGGAAGCCACCTTCGAGGAGACAACCAAAGAAGAACCGTCGGGAAATGACAACCCTCGGGAATAAGTGCCAACAACCACCACCCGAGGGAAACACCGGTTGTCAAACCCGAAGAAGACCTCCCGTACTGAGTACGAACTGCCCGATACGACCGCGAGGAGTTAATAATGATCAAAGTACCAATCCAGGGGACAGACGGGAACGAATGCACCACTACAGCCTTGGTGGACAGTGGGGCATCAGAAAACTTCATCGATAAGGCCTATGCTGAGGCCAGCAGAATACCTATGCAACAAAAAACAACGCCAAGACGAGTATTGACAGTCGACAGAAGTCAGGTCACTGGCGGGCCGGTAACACACGACGGTCAAATCCACCTAACCATCAACCGTCACGAGGAGGACATCCGGCTACACTGCATCACGATCATGAACGCCCCAATCATTCTGGGACTCCCGTGGCTCAAACTCCATGACCCAGTGATAGGGTGGAAGAATCACACCGTGAAATTCCACTCCGACCACTGCGCCGAGAAATGCCTACCCAGCTCACCAAGAGCCAACACAGTCCCAGAAGAAAAGGCCACAGAGCAATACTATAAGAAAACACCGGCAGAAGAGGAGAACTGGGAAATCGGCGAAACAGACCCATGGGAGGTATGCCAGACAGTAATCGACGAAATCAAAGAAACCTCCAGGACGAGCAAGAAACCAATTCCCCCAGAATATCACGAATTCCTCGATGTATTCACCGAACAAGAATCAATGACACCCCCACCTCACCGCATGCAGGACCATCATATCCCACTGGAGGAAGGGAAAACGCCCCCGTATGAGTCCTTGCGACCCCTGAATGACGAGAAAATGAAGGCTCTCAAAGAATACTTGGATGTCAACGAAAAACGAGGATGGATCTGTGCATCTACTTTCCCGGCCGGAGCGCCGATCCATTTTGTAAAGAAGAAGGACGGAGGACTACGCTTGTGCGTAGATTACCGACAATTAAATGAAATCACGGTCAAGGACCGGACACCATTGCCATTGATCGGAGAATCCCTGGATCAACTGTCCAGTGCTACCGTCTACACCAAACTCGATATCCGAGAAGCATATTACAACCTCCGAATCGCAGCAGGAAACGAGTGGAAAACAGGCTTCCGAACCCGGTACGGACTATACGAATACTGTGTCATGCCTTTCGGCTTGACTAATACACCGGCGTCGTTCCAACGATGGATAAACGAGATTCTGAGCGAATACCTGGATATTTTCTGTATGGCTTATCTGGACGACATCCTCATCTTCTCGCAAAATCTGGAAGACCACCGGAGGCACGTCCAAACAATCTTGAGACGAGTTGAGGAAACCAGGCTCACGCTGAAAGCATCTAAATGCGAATTCCATACAACGGAAACAGAATACTTGGGATATGTCATATCACCAAAGGGACTGCGAATGGAAGAAGAAAAGATCCGAACAATCAAGGAATGGAAAGAGCCAACGAATGTAAAAGGAATCCAGAGTTTCCTGGGATTTGCCAACTTCTATCGTCGCTTTATCAGAGACTACAGTAAGATCACGACGCCCCTATCCTCCCTCACAAGGAAGGAAAAAGAGTGGGAATGGGGCGACAAACAGCAAGGAGCGTTCGATACCCTAAAAACGGCAATGATTACGGAACCCATACTACAACACTTCAACCCAGAACGAGCCGTCACCATCGAAACAGACGCGTCGGACTACACCATAGGGGCAATTTGCTCGCAACCAGACGATAACGGAATTCTGCACCCTGTAGCCTACTACTCAAGGAAACTCAAAGAGCCGGAGCACAACTACGATATCCACGACAAAGAGCTACTGGCAATCTTGGACGCACTGCGAAAATGGGATACCTATTGCAAAACAACGGGACCCAAAATCACAATTCTCACGGACCACAAAAACCTCGAATATTGGAAAACGAAAAAAGATCTCAACCTACGGCAGGCCCGATGGGGTGAGCGGCTAGCTAACTACGACTTCACGATCAAATACCGACCAGGAAGATTAGCCGGCAAACCAGACATCCTCTCTAGAGAGTCAGGAGACTCTCCCTGGGAAGGGGATATGAAGCATCGACAGAACCATGGCCGAATCCTGTTACCCGAAGAAGCGTTCGAAGCACTCCAGGCCAATACAACGGAAACCATCAACCTCGAGATAGACAAGGAACTCCTGAATGAAATCCGGACACTAAGCGCAGCAGATAAAGAGATCCAAGAAATCTGGAGGAAAAAAGTGAGCGGGACCACCCATGATGGAAAGATCGCACTAGGGTTATACGAGGAAAACAGCGGGTTGCTAATGTACAATGGCCTCATATGGGTCCCGGACAACGACACCCTGCGACTACGCATATTAAGAGACCCATGACGCGCAAGCCGCAGGACACCTGGGTTGAGCAAGAACCCTGGAACTTGTTAGCCGAAATTTCTACTGGCCAGGGCAACGAAAGTACATCCACAGATACGTCGACCACTGTGACACCTGCCATCGCATCAAGCCAATCCGACACGCACCATTTGGACTGCTAAAGCCACTCGAACTCCCACACCGACCATGGGACACGATATCAATGGAGTTTATCACCGCGCTGTCGACGAGCAACAGAAAAGACGTGTTATAAGTAATAATGGATCGCCTCACAAAGATGGGACATTTCGTCGCCTGCCAGGGCACCATGGACCCCGAAGACCTAGCAGACCACTTCCTCCGACAAGTTATAAGACCCCACGGACTGCCAAGCAGTATTGTATGAGACAGAGGGTCCCTGTTTACCTCAGACTTCTGGAAACGAGTAACTGAAGCACTCGGGATATCACGCAACCTCAGCACAGCCTTCCACCCACAAACGGACAGACAAACGGAAAGAGCCAATGCCACCCTTAAGCAGTATCTCCGGGCATACTGCAACTACTAGCAGGACGACTGGGAAAGGTTGTTGCCAATTGCCGAATTCTGCTACAACAACACACAAACCGGAACCACAAAAATAACCCCCTTCTTTGCCAACTATGGATATCACCCTCGTTTGCTGCCAGACCTCGGCACCCGGAACGAGGAGACCCCGGAAGTGTCAGAATATGTCACGGCATTAAGAAGGTTGCATGAAGAACTTCGAGCAGAGATCAAGGAGGTCCAAATGTCTCAAGCAGAGCAAGCCAACAAAGCACGACATCCAGACCCGGTACTGAACCCAGGCGACAGGGTCTGGCTACGATGGAAACACATCCGGACAACCCAACCATCGAACAAACTGGACCACAAGTAGATAGGCCCGTACACCATTCTCGAGAAGGTAAGCTCAAGAGCATATAAACTGGACCTACCGGCCACTGTCAGGATCCACCCAGTTTTCCACATCAGCCTCCTCGAACCCACAGCCAGCACCGAAGCCATCCCGGGACACCAACAAACACCGCCACCACCTGTGGTCATCCAAGAACAGCAAGAGTGGGAAGTAGAGAAAATCCTCAACTCCCGACGCCATAGAAAACAGATCCAGTATCAAGTCAAGTGGACAGGTTTCCACGACCCCGATCGTACCTGGTATCCCGCCCGCAACTTTGAGAACTCACCCGACCTCGTCCGCCAGTTCCATGAGGAATACCCTGAGAAACCCACACCCCAACTCTAAAAAAACCCGATATGTCCACCACCGTCACTGTTGGCACCAACGAAGACTGGACCTTCGCTGGCCGCAGCCGCACCTCCAAGTTTCCCATCACAACCTCCGCTGATAACGAACAAACTGAACTACCCACCAACGAACCCAACAATGACTGGGGCATTGCCGCCACCACGACCGACGGATGGGGCGCCCCTCCAGCCACACCTTCGCCCCCGCTGTCCGCCGCAGGACAGCCCCATACCAACGACTACGCATCCCTGCACTGGACGGCCTGCTACGATGACTACTGCAACACCCACTGCCAGAGCAAGGACAATAACTACTACCCGCGCAGAAGCCGCCGCCGCCGAGCGACAAACTGCGACTGCCCACTCCCACACCCTAACGAACTACTCGAAGTAACCTGCGAACGACGCCTCAACCCCGCCAAAGCATGCGCGGACTGGTACCGAGGAAAGCGGGTGTGCCCCGAATGCCGGTTCCTCGTGAACATGGAAAACCACCACCTCCGCTGCAGCGCTGCAGCCCCATGTGAAACCTTGGCGGACATCACGCAACCACAGAAAGATCAGGAAAACATAAACCCCACGGCCGCGACTGCGCCACTACAGGACGAGCAACTCGCCCTCCTGGGGGAAATCGTCACCATAATACATCAAACAACCACCCGGAACGCCCGCCGCAATCACGTCGTACACCGGATGCTCGTCCAGCGGATGAACGAGTTCCACTACGCGGACCAACAGCAACTCGAGCAGATGACCAACACCCTGGGAGCCATCATCACCGAACAACAGCGAATGAACGAACAACTCCAAGCCCGGCAGCAGGCTAGCCAGCCCGTCCGCATCTACCGCACCCCCATCTGCCGCCGGACCCTGACGACTCAACATGACCTCGCCGGAGCTTTGGTCTGGACAGGGGACGTAATGTCACACACCTGGCGCGACAGGCTCCTTGGTGCCGGCGCCGGTGCCACTCTTACCCTTGTCGCCCTGTGGCTTGTCCTCGTTTCCGCTGCCGCAGCTGCGGTCATCCTCTGCGCTTAGATGCCTCGACCGATGTCCACCATATAGCTCTGGTAGCGATATCCCCGACCGCTGGCCGGTCTAGACCTCTCTCCTTTGTCTCCATTATGTTACTTGCGCGTCCTTTCTCCAGTCCACTACGTTTGTTGTCTCCCATTGATTGAGGTTGCGCGTCCTTCTCCCATGTTCATTACGAGTATTGTTTTCCCTTGATTAAGTTGTACGTTAGTCTTCCTTTCCTTTACTGTTACTGCTTGCGCATCCTTTCTCCTGTTGCCACGAGTAGAGTGTTGGCCGCACGACGGCCGAGTGCGATCATGTGTTTTTCTTGGGCGCGGCGATCGAGTCATAATGTTATACGGAGGAACTGTGTCAGTCTTGCAGGCAAGCTGTGATTCCACAGAGGGAAGGAAAAGTATAAAGGAAGGGCGCGGTAGCTAGTCTGGAGATTCTTCTCCACGCAATCTATTATCTCTCTCCACAGACCTACCTCTCTATCCCCGTGACCGGCGCTGCGACCATCCCTCCCCAGAACAACGAGCCCACGCAAGGCGTGTGAGAAAAGCCGCGAAGAGACCATGCTGGGCGTGATGGATACCGCGAGAACAACGAGCCCACGCAAGGCGTGTGAGAAAAGCTGCGAAGAGACCACGCCGGGCATGACGGATACCACGAGAACAAAGAGCCCACGCAAGGCGTGTGAGAAGAGCCGCGAAGAGACCACACCGGGCGTGACGGATACCGCGAGAACAACGAGCCCACCCAAGGTGTGTGAGAACAGCCGCGAAGAGACCACGCCAGGCGTGACGGATACCGCGAGAACAATGAGCCCACGCAAGGCATGTGAGAAGATCCGCGAGGACACCACGCCGGACGTGACGGATACCGCGAGAACAACGAGCCCACGCAAGGCGTGTGAGAAGAGCCGCGAAGAGACCACGCCGGGTGTGATGGATACTGCGAGAACAATGAGCCCATGCCAGACGTGTGAATACACCGGAAGTGTGAGTACGCCGGAAGTGTGAGTACGCCGGAAGTGTGAGTAGGAGCGCTCGCTCCACAGACCCAAGCCTACGTTGCCTGTCGAGCCATAACGGAGAAGTCGAGGCAGGATCTTGACAAAGACGTGGTTTGGTCCTCTCTGCCACTGCTATCGTCTTGGCTTCCTCCTTCTGCAGTAGCTTTGCATTCAGGGTTTCTGATTCCTCAAGCAGCAATGTACTCTCAGTCGGCCCACCATATGTGAGGGCATTCTTCAGCTACAGTCCGATTCCAAAGGGGGCTCCTACCACTTCCTGTACTTGATTTCCTTCTGGTAGACTGAGTAGCCATAGTCCAAAACACTGCTATCTGTTCTCTAGCTATACTGTTGCTACTCTCAGACCTGTCTCCATTCAGAGTACTTCCTAGGTTGACCATCTGAAAATCGTCTGTTGTTGCCCAGGCTTCCTGGTTATCAGCTGCTGTATCTCCTCTGCCCACCCTTGAGTGCCTGTGGCAATGTCTCCCTTCCACCACAGCTCAGCACCAAACTTAGTAGTTGACTGGACACATGCTTCCATGACTTTCCTGAAATTGGCTAGTGTGAGTCACATCTGCCCTGTGAACTGCTGAAGTCTTGTTAACATCTTTCTGCCTTTGTTCATTCAGTGGCATGGTGTTCCTTCAGGGAAAGCTGAGCATTGAGCCAGATTCCCAGCTACCTGGTTACTTCCTTATTGAATGGGACTTTATTGGTGCCGACTGCCACTGTTACCAGGGGTACTGACTGATTCTTGTGGAACAGCGCTGCCTCTGTCTTGCTGTAGTTGAAAGCTACTCAGTTCTCTGCCACCCATTCGATTGAGGCTGCAGCCACCACTGAAAGCTTTGTTGCCACTGCCCTGCTGTCCATGCTATCCACCCACCAGCTGATATCATCCACAAAGGATAGGCCCCGAATGCCTGCAACCACTATGTCCATCTTGTCGAAGATCCCTGACAGATGGGTGGTGAAGAGCATTGGTGCCACTGGGAATCCTTAGGAGATTCCCTTATCCACTTGATTTGCCTTACCCATCTTGCCATTCAGCACAAGTTTTACCTGTCGGTCTGACATGAAGCTGCTAGTAGTCCATCGGATGAGGTCCAGCTCAATCCCCAGTACCGACATGCACTTGCCCAAGTGCATTTTGTCAACATTGTTGAATGCTAACTTGACATCCATGTACAGTGTCCCTGCCACCTTCTTTGCTGCCCAAGTTAGCTGGGTACGGTCACTGACTCTTCGGCAGCTAGTACTTCTTCTTGGAGGTTTGACCCCCTTCCCATTAGTATGCCTCCACCTACTTCTTCTCCGAGATCTCCCACTTGAAGTTGACAAGAGATAATGGAAGTGGTACCACCCATACTTCTATCCAGCCCCAGGAGCTGTCACCTCTACTGTAATCTTCACCCACTTTTTGGCCTTCTCATTACAGTCGACGATATTCTTCTGAGCTGGATACCACCAGATTTCAATGGTCATCTGCAGCCTAGCCCATTGTAGTTTGGTAATGTGCATCCATACCTAGAGGGTATACTGTTACCATAGGTCAGATTTGTCTGATTCCGTCCATCTGGTGGCTACCTGAGCATCTGTGAAGATGGTACTCTTTTAGAAGTCGAATTTCTTTTTACTACCTCCTCCAGTATGTGGGCCAGTATGGTACACTCTGTATTACAGGTTGCTGTCCATATGCACTTTATATTATACTCTGAAGTGTAGCAGACCGAAGAAAGGTTACGTGAGTAAGAATTCTAAGTAGCATCCGAAAGATTTGTCTCCGATGCAGTTTGGCCAAGGCAGGTAACCATGCGGAAAAGCAGCTGACTAGTCCCCAGGTACTGGGGGATAAGGCTGGTCTAGTGCAAGTTGGGTACACCAATATTCCCTAAATCCTCAGTACCACTGAGCCAATAATCTGATGGACTGTGATGACCTGTGGCTGCTGAAATTGGTAGCCACTGCAGAAAAGGGGAAGAAAAGGATGCATGCAAGTTGCATGCCATAATCAGAGCTCATGGCGAATATCGGGGCAGAGAGAGTCCAGATGGGAGATAAGGAGTGGGGTATGGAACTCTTAAAAAAGAGAAAAATATCTCCATAAGCAGAGATAGAGGAAGCACCAGTAAGAAAGAAGGGGATCAAGATAGATTTCTTGTATCACCAATGGAATCTTGCGGGAGGCCACGTATTCCAGGCGAGATACGTGGCAGTACTGATCCACTCTACCTTATCACTATTACCGACTATGATCAAACCATTCACAACCACCTGCAAGACCCTGTAGGGAGATAGGCATTGTGAGGTTCTGTCTGGAGAAATGGCTCAGCTATGCAGACAAACATGGAAAAAGATCTTCTCCAAAAAATAGATCACACGACCCAGTCATAAGAAAGATATAAGCAAGCTGGACGGATGGCAAAAGAACACCATTACGGAAGAAACCATCAAAATGAATGCAGAACAATAAATCTAAGATTATTCAACTGTGAACAAGATGATACCTGACTTTAACACCCTCTACACTACTGTTATGATATAACTCCGGTGTCATACTATAATCTTGGATTACTAAGTCACCTATCAAAATTCTCTAAAAATAAGTCAGGAACGGGTCACTCTGTTGCTAGAGGCCGCATCCTCCTACAAGGACATCCTCAGCTTGGAGTATCCTGTCAGTGCAGTCTAAGTGTACAAGGGTGACACCTTGATGCAACCCACAATCAACCTGAAAGACCCAGCAGCCTAGCTCTGACTGCTAGTCATGTAGCAGTGACAGGCCCAGTGGGACCTGAAGCAACACTATACAGTATGCTGATCAGCCTATGACTACTCTGACAGACGGATCCAACATATTGAGGAAACCTACACACCGATCACTGGAACTCTCGAATACCTTTACGGATGAGCCCAGGATAATGCACATATCTCATCAGACTGGATGCAAACAGAGCTGATGAGAACAGCAAATATGGCACAGAAGTTTACCAACAATGTTTGAGCAGCAATCCAGCTACGGGATCAAGAAAAGGCCAACGAGGACATCAATAGGGACACCTGCATTTTGCGAGTCAAGGATGCCATCCAATATCTCCAGGTAACCAGTTAACAGTGACTGGAGGAGCAAGCAGTGTGGAATCAAAACTCTGAAGACTGAGCAGTCCAGCCACAAATGGCTACGAACCGGTTGATTGCTTAGCAGCAGGCACTGGAAACTTAGGTGAGTGCTCTAATTAGCACTGCTGCTAAAAAGAAGAAAAGAAGGACCTCGATGTATCTGTACTATGCAGTCCCAGTGCCTGCGGCCATAGTGGCTGTGTCGATTAGCAGCCATCCTGGCATGGTCAAAAGATAACCCATGCCAGACATACAAACGGGAAGTTAAGACGGTGAAGGGCAGAGCAGGTTGTCAGATCCTCCAAACCAGCAGCTGGGGTGGGCCTCTTCATTGCAATCACCACCTCCACTACCACCATCCTCCGGAGGCTACACTCTGTCCCCATGATCGCCAGTGCCACCACAATGAGGACTATCTCGCAACTATACGTTCTCCTACCAAGAGCTGACAGACATAGTGACTACCATGGTAGCCATCACCCAAGCCGTACTACAGCCTGATCAGAATAACATGTCCAAGCTGAAGCTGAAGGATCCAAAAGAGTTCAATGGCAAACCCACCACCCCATTCACATTGTGGTAGGAGTCGGTTTGCAAATATATTGGGTTGTACCCACACTTGACGGACGTGCAAACATATCACCTAGATCAGAATGTTACTCACGGAAACTGGGGGAACTGGAATACAAGAGGGATATAAATGCCTACCTAACTGAGTTCCATATCCTCAACATCTATGCAAGGTGTGTAGGAGAAAGTTTCCAAGAAAAAAATCAATCTGGCAATATCCCAATCAGTCATCTATACGCGCTTTACCCACTAAATAGGGGAATTCATGGATGACAAGCATTTCCTCACGACAACCTACGAAGCCAGCATACATATGGAGCAAAGGAAGGCCCTGGAAGAACTGCAGACTTGGAGAAAGGAAAAGGAATACCCAAACCCAAGGAAGGACTCAGATAAGACCTGTAAAGGTCAAGGAGAGAAGAAGGGCCCCAGGCCATCAGGAAAGATAGCATCAGGGGACAAGGCCAAAAGGCCAAAATTTGGCAAGCCCAGACACTGGAAGTCCAAAGAAGTAGTCTTGGCAGGAGTACCAACCAAGGGAAAGAAGGAATATGGGGCCAGCTGGAAAAACTACTGGAGATGTGGACGAAGCAGTCTTAAAACCTTCAAATGCTACACTGGAGCAATGATGGGGGGAACTGCCCTTCCAATGGCCCCATGGAAAGCAGTGTCCAGTGCCAAGCAGAAGTGGGATAAAGAAGCAGTGGAAACCACCCTGACCTTAAAGCAGGCCAAGACAACTGCTATCAAGAAAGAAGACGAGAATGTTACACCCTAAATACTACAGGGTCGGAATTCGGATACGGACCAGGCAGGAAGGTATCGGAAACTCGTCACACGGTCTTAGGACGACATCCCGAGACCGGGCAACCGATACTGTCGGGGCTCGGCTCGGGTCAACTGACTCTGCGGCACCAGGAGGTCCCTGGGCCAAGTACCGGCGCAGACCGGGAAAGTGCAAGAGCTGCCGCGGAGGAAGACAACCTTGGTGGTCATCATAAGAAGGACAAGCAATCGGAAGGAAACAGGAACGCAAGGAGTTGCGAGTCTAGATCGCGGAATAGGAGCGGGGTTGTTTCCAGAGGCACGGCCCCGAGGAACAGCACCACGAGTCGGGAATCGCTGTATCGTCGCAGACGGCTCGAAGGCCCGAGGCGATACCGTTGCACCCCGTGGTCAGGAGACACGAGGGATGATGCTACCACTCGCATCCTCGTCATTGACACCCGATTATGGCGATGAACTCTGGGCTTTGCCAGCGCACGACAGTGTAAGCGTATCCCCCACTTATCCGAGATGCTTACAACGATTATGATGCAGGGCATACGCCGCACCAAGGTGAGGGACGTCGAGTTGACCGAATACTGAAGTGGAGGCTTGACTTCAAGCCGATCCTGTAGCGCTGGGTAGCCCCAGACCAAGTACCGGCTCGTGTTCGGGAAAGTGCAAACGCCGCTACAGGACCGCACCTCAGGAACAGTTCGAGAGTCTGTTGGGAGCGATATGGGGCAGAGCTATACCTTGGTGCCCGTTGCGGCCGAGAAGGATTAGCTGGAACGGTTGAGGGCTCGTCACTGCCGGCTCCGGTCGAGTAACGAAATCAACCCCGCACACAACCCAATCGCATCACCCAATCACGACGAGAGGACTTAAGGAGAGGCACCTGCTCTGGCCACTCTCGGGAAGATACGGGAAAAGCACTACTGTCTGACCCAATCGAGAGTTATCCTCTTTACGCTGATGAAATCTTGTGCCCAGGAGAAGAGTTTTCACGTCGCAGTGCGGGGTAGTTCCCCGCAGCATGTGACTTTGCCGAGCCGGATACTTATACGACCACCCGCCGACGAGCGAGGGGGAACCGGTCTTCATCAGAAGATTCATCGACATCATCAGCGGAATCATCACCTGAATCGGCTAAACATCATCGGAATGATCAATCGGAATCATCAATCATCAACGGACCACCTACGGGTCACCCAGACATCGAGTCAACGACCATCCCTGCGAGCGATCCGTCGAGCGAGGCGTCGCCATGGAACCGCGAGCGATCCGTCGAGCGAGTCGTCGCCACGGAACCGCAAACGATCCGTCGAGTGAGTCGTCGCCACCGAACCGCAAACGAACCGCCACCGCGATACACACAAGCCATCGGGCCGCCGCCGGGCTTGCGTTGAACGAACCGCCGCAACGCCGGGCCTGCGCCCCGAATCGACGATACTCCTCAGCGGCGAGTGAGACGACTGTGGATCGGGAAGGAGACGGAAGGATACGTGAGGAGCTCGAGAGTCTAGGCGGAAGCGGGGCTCACGAGGTGATGACAAGGTTGAGAAGTCTAGACTGGAGATAATGGACCGGAGTACCGGAAACTC
>Ga0307508_10001449_pt1 | contig 26641 bp, 26 predicted proteins | sample 9_EM_MG_FD_203089 | JGI IMG/M metagenome (GOLD analysis project Ga0307508, IMG submission 203089) | Populus trichocarpa ectomycorrhiza microbial communities from riparian zone in the Pacific Northwest, United States - 9_EM | ecosystem: Host-associated > Plants > Roots > Unclassified | place...
ACCCGACATTCTTGAGCCCAGAACTCACTAATATTAGTTATGCGACATTATCTATGAGCGTATACACACATTTTTATTATTGAATTATGTCCAAAAAGTGATCGTATTTATGAGTAATGCACTTACTGTTCAAATACCCCCACCCCTCCCAGCATATATTTACACCACAATTGAGCTTAACTTTTGTCTGTAATATATATATATGCTCTCTACGACACCCTGGAGCAAATGTCCGGCAGTGTTATTTGCATTCTAAATGCATCTTCTCCTCCTCACTTGCCATACCCGGCATATCCCTCTTTCCTATAAAGGGGGATGAAAATGGGAGATCGGACCTCACTACCATTTGTGCGTGGGCTAAATAGATTATAGCGCAAATTTTCAGGCTGATCAGCCAAGGTTTAAATAAGGTTCTCCCCGAGGGTACCCCAGTTCCCCCCATTTGTAACCCCATACTCATGTAAATAATATAGCAAACGCAAAAAGAATTTCAGTGCTCAATATGTATTGCATAAGCGAGCATTTCTGGAGGCTTTTGTAAAAATCACCCAGATTTTGGATTTTCACCCATCTCACACATGCAGACCCAATGGAGATGTCGCCAAAAGATGTCGCCAAAATCCAAAGGAGGTGTGTGTCTACGATGAAAAGGGCCTTCTTGTGCCTGTCGACGACCTGGCAGAGGCGGTGCAGCCGGGCAATGCGGTTGTAGCCAGGGTGTCGTTGAATTTGTACGTGGGTTATCGCTGTGGTCATTTTCGTTATTGCTGAGGACCTTTTTTTTTCCTTTCGCGCTGCCAGTTTTGACGTGGGCGGGGTGCGGACATACCAAATGATCTGGAATGAGTTAACGGTCCTAGGTTCGGCCTGAACAGGTCCTGTGAATGCCCCCATCACAAATCCCTCGACGTCTGCGACGTCATCTGCGAACGGGCTGACACTTAACAAGAAGCGGCGTGCGTCGGAAGAGCCTGAGTTGCAGCCGCCTGCCCGACGTGGCCCGATTTTGTTCAACAAAAAGCCGTCAAGTGGTTTGTTGCACGCGCTTGATTCGATGAGTGTGGACAATGCCTCGTTTGACAAGAGTAAAGGCAAAGAAGTCATGGAGGCGAAGACTGGAACGGTCTCAGACAGTGAACTGTCCGATTACGAATTGGAGTAGACGGTGGCCTGTTTGGGCCGAACTGCCTGCGCGCATATCTTGTCTTGTTTTCTCTCCATGTGTTTTGTAACAAGTCCATATCATCAATTTCCGATAGGCGAATATGGCTGCGAGAACGATTCGGAATTATCCTCAATGCCGACGTCACGTCTTACGGAACAGGCGCGGGTGACACAGGTTCGACAAACTGCAGCTTCCTCTCGCGCGCTACAATTTTCCTTGCGGCTCCGTTGGAAACACCAACCGTTCGACCGCATAGTGTGCAGTCCCTTTCCTATTGCTCGAACGCAGATATTAGTCAGTGCGTAAGTCCTGTGGCAAAATGTGCTGAGCCTTCCTAAATTCTAACCACCTGCATCTCCTTCCAGCCAGATCTTGACCTGATACACGACATACTGGTAACATCGCTGGTGTGAAGGCACGCCGCGCCCGCCGTCATCCTAACATCAGTACTGGTATTTCTGAAATTCCGTTGATTGCACAGCCAACCACCTCCTGCATAACCAGTCTTGCACTTATTTCTCTACATGGGATTCCTGCGCCATTAATTTGAGCTAATCACACTGCTGCCAGCCATCTTGGGCATCACCGCATGTACTCGACAAATGCAGCGATTACGCAGCCCAAGGCGCATTTGCAATGAATGAATATGTGGAGCCGTCTCCCAAGCTAATGGCAAATGCAAACTACATAGTTCCCGTCCCGACGCGCTGCAGTGCTGGCCCCAACTGATCGGTTCACAGGAATTATGCGCAAATCAGCTTTTTAAGAATAACCCAAGACGAGGCCTTGATGTCAGCCGGCCTGAGCCACGCCAGTACCCGTACCTGTTACGTTCATGCTGTTGGAACTGTTCGATGCGGCCCGATCCCGATCTCGACGAGCGCCCCAAATAAGATCAACTTCGTCCCCACTCTCCCCTCTCCCCTGGCTTGCACGCACACATTTGTAGCGACGGCACCTGTCTCTTGAAATCTTTCATGGTCTCACGCAATAGCGGTCGTGTGGACAACTTGATGGGATAGTAGATAACTACCGCACCTACGTGCTATTGGCAGCGAAAACCCTCGCTGGCGGCGCGACGTGCGCGTTGCATGTGATTGCGGGTGCATACGGCGCTAGCTTGGCGGCCTGGGCGGCCCATATGATGACTGGGGCCACTCTGTGGTGTTTTGGAGGTGACAGGGGGGGACATGTGTCGTATGTTGAGGCGGCGGGGCAAATTGCATCACAAAATCAAATAGAGCTGGCGGTGCTCGGGAACAGTACACGTGCTATCGCGGTCACTGGCACCCCAAACGCGACGCGGTGCCGAGGCGAACGACGACGCCTGCGGAACGGGGCTCACGTAACTTCACTTCCCAACAATTATTCCGTTCAATGCAATGAGTTGAGGCGGACGCTGGAACAGTCGACAGCAAACGGGGTATGGATATCAATGAGGTGCCAAATTTGACTCAATTGTCACTGAACCTGTTGCTCGTCGCCTTCACACTATTACCATATTTGATACAACCAAATACTCTGCAGACAGAGTATGAGAAATTTATTAAGCACAACCTGGTCAAGAAGCTGTTTGATGCGTCGTACGGTCTGGATAGTGCCACGGCATGGGCGGAAAAGAAGGACCAAAGTATAACGGAAAGAGAAGTCGCATTGTGGGGAGGGACTGAAGTGAAGGAAGGCGGAGTGTAACAGAGAGTGTGTGACAGAAAGAGAAGAAGTCGCTGCCGCGAGTTAGTTGCTGATGATCGGGTAGAGGTAAAAGTTAGGGAAAGCCTTCTTGATCTGCTCCTCAATCCACCAATAGGGCGTGAGGTAGGTGATGTCGGTCGAGTCAGTAGTGCCGGAACGCCGGTGAGCAGGCCGACGATGTGTCCGTCACCGTCAACAACGATCGACCCAGAGTCGCCCAGGTGGAGAACGCCCCATCCTTATGGCTGTAGGGGTAGACCGCGAGCTCCATCGACGTGCTCTTGATGATGCCGTACTCGGTGTACGTGCGCACGAAGGACTCGATCCCAGTGGCACGGCCAACAGTGACACCGGTCGTCTTCCCGTTTTTGATGACGAGAAGACACGGCTCGCCGTTAACACCAAGCTGTGCCGGACGGCGTATTCCTTCTTCCTGGACGACGCCCTTGACCTGCAGGAGGCCGCCAACAGGGTGTTTGAAGGAGGACTGGCCCTCGGGATGAGGGTGCATCTTCAAGACGAAATCAGCTGCTGAGATCTGGTTGCCTAGGTGTTAGTAGAAAAGTTAGAATAGGATGGCCGGAATAGGATAGTTACAGTAGACTAGTCGGAATAGGATAGTCAGAGTAGGATAGTAACGTACCTAGATGAACAACGTTCCCCTTAAAATTGTTCCAGTTAATCTTGTCGAGATGGACATCGACTAGCGCCCAGTCCTCGGTGTACATTTTCTCGCCGGTACTGACAGAGATCGGAGGGGCGTAAAGGACGTATCCGAGCTTGCGTTGGTCCACCATGGTCCAATGCTTGTTGATATGACCGTGGAACGCGTCGATATCCTTGATGGTCTTATTCGCTCTCGCTAACTTGTCCTCGAAGTCCTCGCGCGATGCAGTCACGTCGGGGTCCTCGCCCTCGGCGGCGGGCCCCAACGCCTTGATTTCTCGATCGTACGAGTCGACGAGGATAAGCTCGCGCCCGATCTTGGCCATCATGGCCTTGAGAGCGTTTTCATAGGCGCTGGTGCCGAGAATAATGATCTCATGGGCAGGAGTGCTGGGCTGCTTGCGATGATAGAGGTCGTTGTTGTATTACACCGGGAGAGCGACATGGCGAGCAGTGACAATGATGACCCGCTTGCTATCGCCACCCTCGTGGAGGTACAGGGCAGCGGTGCCCTCGTAATAAGGTGTCTTCAGGGGAGCAATCTGCAGGCCAAGAGCGGGAGTGAAGGGACTGCGTATGTCGGCGGTGGGAAGGTTGGTGGCGACGTGATTGAGCAGCTGTGGGCCAGTGGACTTGGCGTAGACAGCCTCCCTGAAGGCGATCTCGACATCGGCAACGTCAGCGTCGCCGAGAATGTCCTTGCAGCCGTTGGCCGTTGCCTCGGCATCCTCGTAGGACAGAGTCCCAGGAAGGACGCCAATCCAGAGATGGAGCGGACCGGCTTCCCCTCCCTGCTCGGCGAATCGGACAGGGTCGATGGAAGTCCACTTCACGGCACGGGAATCGAGGTATTGATAGATTCTAACGCCCAGTTGGTGCCACACTTCCTGAATTGGGTGGCAGCAAACTGGCCGGGCCTCCCTCAGTATGCGTTGCTCCTGGGGGCCCTGGCGCACCGGCCACTTGGCGCCGGTTTTGAAGATGCTGAGGGGGTTCGAAGGTAGGCCAAAGAAGTCATAGATAGCGCCGGCGTAGGAGCCTATGCCGTCAGCGCGGGAACCTATGACACCGACGACCTTGTCACCCTCGAGGTCAAGGTTGCTAACAGCACCAGTGGTGGTAGAGGAGACGGTGCTAGTGGGAGAGGCGTGCGAGTCATCGTACGAGGACGCGATGGCCCTGCACGAATCGAAGAAGTTGGTGCTGAGTTCCACTGGAACGAGAGAGTAAAAATGAAAAGGTAAGTGTGAGCAGATAGCGAAAACCCAGGTAAAATGCCGACTTATAGCTGGCTGAGTACTTAGGAGTGTCGTCGAAAGGGTCAGTACGGGAAAATAAAAGCGGAGAAGGGACCAACTTGAGAACTTTGGGATGTGCATTCTTCAGATTGTGGCTTGTTCAATTAAATTAGCCAATAACCTGAGCCGCTTCAACTGTTCAGTGCCATCGCTCCACAGCAAGTACTCTAGAGCTTAGATTTTTACAAACGCCGGAATCTGTTAACCCTAAACCTTAAGTAGCCGTGCTCACGTGATGTGGTGGCTGAATTGATTTCCAGTGCCAATTCAAACGCACATCTACGTCCCGTTCATAGGACAGCTTGCCACGTTCCCTCTCTTCCCGCTGTTTTGGTGACGCCTCGACGTCCTCTGTTGGACGCGACATGTCGACGGCGACCGTAATAGTGGACGACTTCGAATCAATAATCCAGTACAGCAAGAACATTGATTTCCACACTCCGGATCCTTCTGACGCGAAGGTCGTCCAAACTGAAAAGTATGGCAAGTCTGGCTGCGAGAGTAGTGGCTGAGTGTTTATATGATGCATGCGTCGACTAGGGACAAAGGATACTACAGAGGAACATGGCATCTGACGAATGTAACGGGGGCATACTGGTCGCTAAATTTCACTGGTACATGTGTCGAAAGTTGGCCTGCTCTTGATTCGCTATTTCAACTAAACGACCATCTATTCTGCCTCGTCCAGGTACTGACATTATAGTGTATGGCGACAAATCAGGGGTCACTGGAACGTACGAGATTACATTGGACGGAAATACCACATCGTATTCTGCGTATGCGCCGTCAAATGGCTGCATATCATGCGTTTTGTTCCATCAGGGGGGTCTCACTGCTGGCCCAGTGCACGAAATCAAAATGACCAATGGGAACGCATCCATGCTCCTTGATTGGATCAAGTTCACCACGGACACTGGGGCGCCTGGGTACGTACGAAAGTCCTTGTCCGACGCCCGAGGCGGAGAGTTCCAATATGGTGAATTGGATGTTGATGTTATGTTGATTGGAATTTTGTCTGCAGCACCGTGGTGAAGAATACGACTGTCGAAGAAACCGACCCCGCGCTCACGTATACTGGTTCCTGGGGTCACAACAATAGCCCTCTGTTCTCTGGTGGAGGCAGCTCATTCACGAATGCCACGAATGCCTCTGTCTCTCTCACCTTTAATGGTATGGTGCACCCATGTAAAGTCCCCGAATCATATCCAATGAACTTTGTTTCTAGGCTCGGCCATCTACGTCTGGGGCGACACCAACGCAAATCACGGTCAATACTCGGTCACACTTGATTCCATCCCCGCGGTTACAATGACCTCTGTCACTGGCTGCGGACTCCCGTACCAAGCCAAAGGCGTATGCGAACAAATTATTCCAGGCCTGTTATTTTTCCAGTCGTATCTAAGCCCAGGAAAGCACACTATCAAGCTTGAGAATCTCCCCGGCGTGAACCCTACTTTCTTTGGTACTTGTCAGACAACAATCAAGTCCTGGCGTTTTTCCTGATTATTTCACCTTATAGACTTGGATCGCTTCACCTATTCCACCCCAGAACAATATTTCGCTTCGTCCAATTCTACTAGCGGCGGGGGTAGTTCAACGACTACAAAGTCCGCTGCTCCCTCTTCTACCCACTCAAAAGGCGCCGCCCAACACTTACTCGCACCCTCCATCATACCTACATGTCCGTCCTCAGCAACTCTGATGCTCGCCCTATGCGTCGTTTGGATTACAGCATTTATGCGGATGAACCGTCTCTGAGCTTCAATATTTCGTTCATTGTAAAGCCGGATTTTAACTTATTGCGATTACGGACCTACAGTAAGCTGTTCAACCATTATCGTTGGCTTTTGTGCTGCCCTCGACAACGAGGTGGGCGCTGTATACCTGTCTTGAGTCTATACTTACTGTGATTCCTGTTCGCTCTTCTACTTGTGATATACCCATCTTCCGCTCTCCGAATTGACATCTCCTGTTTCGAGTGTTATTTAATGATGCAAGTGGAGAATTATGTTTGGTATTTGAGATGACGCGACGCAGGCGATTTATTCCTGCGTCGTTAGGGTCAGAGACATCGTCAGGGTAGAGAGAACGGAACGGAACGATGTCAGCTGGCAGAAGTGAATTGATGTCCTGCTTGTAACGACGGGGACGTATGGACCCAACATCCCCAGATCGTGACAGACAGACTCCACCTCGAAGCAAAATCATGGACGATTTGCGCGCGAGTTTCATTCGACCACCCAAGAGGCGGAAATTGAATCGATCCAGCAAGGTGACCGCAAGCCCAGTTCTCCTACATCAGGAAGGATTCATATATAATGGAATGAACTCCAGGAATATATGTACAGTAAGTATCGTTGGTCGTTCATAATCACATCCTGCGCAAATCATGGCTGTGCGGCCAAAGCGGCTAACAATTAATTTGCAATCGCAAGCCGATCGGCGACATGCCAATGGCAGTTTCTCTCGTTGCATTTCAAGTCCGCGGCATATGAGAGACATATTAGAGCGCATATTGCCGAGGCGGCAGAAACTCGGGAAACTAGCTTCTTCAGGAGCTAGAGCATGCTGACAATTCCCTCACAAATGGGAATTTTTAATCGGATGAACGCTGCCAGTTCACCAGCCCCGCTTGTTACGGTGGGGAGTACGCAGCAGCCTTGATGTAGACGATTCAACATGTCGAACAAAGAGAGGAACGAGACAAGGTCACGGTCGCGCGAAATGCAGGGAAACGCGCGACGAAAAGGAAGCCAGGAACCAGAACGAGCTAGCGCAGTAAATATTGTCCGCGGTTTAATATCAAATAGTGATGGCCGCCGCCAAAAGTCGCTATCAACAATTGTAGCTACACATGTCGCCCGGGTCATGGTTGTACAAGACGCTCCAATTTCCGCGGCGAAGTGCTAGTTGTGTAGGAAATCAAGGCCATCTGAGGTGTTGGGAGCGTTCAAGGACATGCGGCGTGAGTATACGGTGACAGTTTCAAGCCCTCCTCTCCCGCTAGTAAATGAATTCTCATAGATACCTTTTATTTCGACCGAAACAGAGCCTGCACGCTGCGGGGAAGCATGATCAGCAGAGGACAGGGTGGCAAATTACCAGAGTTTTGAAGAGGAAAGAAGACAGGAAAGAAGAGAGTGGTGTCGTTCATTCTATATCATGCGTAAAAGAATAAGACGCCGCAATTGGTCATGACGAGGTCGCCGCTGTCACTGCCTTGGGTGAGAAGTTGTCGAGTTGGTCATCGCGAGAGGCAGCATGTTTCTTCCGACGATATCAGGGCTCACGCCATGCATGCATGCGGACGTACACGTGCGTGCGCGCCGCTTGTTGCGTTAGAATACCGCGATGTCTAGAGCGGGAATAGCAGCGGTTGAATGGAAGCATTGGATGTAATCGCGACGTCGTGTGAATACAGTTTCCGGGACACAGAGCGGCGTCAGGAGAGAGGAAGCCAGAGATGGGGAAGAAGTAACAAGGCGAGGCCAGGCAGGACGGTAGATTCGTGAATGCACCAAACGTCATGCGTGTCATAGAGAGAGGTAGAATGTAGCCCTTAAATGTGATAATAATAATCAGGGACAATCTTCCACCAAGGCATAGTTCAAGGTCCCATATGTAGGGTGGGTAAGGGCGGGAGGGTCATAGCATGGCGTGGCACCCCTAATATCATGGATGGTTGCCCTCAAAACAATGTGCAAAACATGCTTGTTCTTGACAACATGTTCGGCGTCAAATTGATGTGATGGGTTATGAACGAAAAGATTGTTATCTATTTATATTGGGTAGATAAGTTTCATTAGCGGCATCGATGAACCAAGTGGCCGAGTGAAGGAAACTGCGATCGGTTCCCCGGTTCCTTGATCCGTCACCCGACGCGTGCCGTCACAGTGCCTACATCTACCAAGCGCCAGACAACGCCCAAGCCCTCCCTTGCGTCCCTTCTCCCCTCCGCCCTCATCCCATCCTCCTCCTCAACTCGATGCGAATGTGAGATGGCTTACGCAAGCATTTGGCACGTGGTCTCATATCGTTGCAAGTCGGCGATCTCCTCGTGTCCTTGTATCGACCAGTCAGCAGCGGGCGCTACGCAAACGCAACGTGCTCTAGTGACGCCCAGTTATCTTCACGTCCTTTTAGCGACACGCGTCGTGATTTTTAGGTATCCCTTCACGCGTTCTTCATCATCAAACCTTAAGGATGCCTTCGTTGATCTCCCTTGCAATTTTGTTCCAGGTATTTGACGCATACCCATGTCCGAACAACAGTCATCGCCAACACCACAAGATGAGGACACGGTCGTTGAACATGCCGTTACCGGAACAACAAACGAAGATACCCCCCCCCTCACCCCATCAGCGGCACCCGTTTCCCCTCCACGCTCCTCCAAGCCTTCCCCCCTTCAACTTCCTACCGACCCTTCATCAGATGAAACTTCCTCCGCACCTGTCGTGACCCAAGAGGCTGAATCTACTGCTCCTGTAGAAGAACGACAATCCGTTCCTACCCAATCAGAATCCTCATCCTCCCCGGCGACTCACACACCTCCACCCGCCGCCAACCCAGCCTCTCATGACGCCCCAGCCACTGAACCAGACGCAAAGCAATCTTCGCCAACAGAGACCGCTGCCGATGAAGAGAACAAACCCTCCGTTGCAAACTCGGAGACCACGACCACCGTCGACGATGACCAATCCGTGGACACCTCCACTACTAGTACGATGAAGTCTACAACAGACAAGGATGTGGTTCCTGCATCTCCCGACAAAGAGGTCAAGCCTTCATCCACACAATCTACACCGTCAAAACCTGCCCGCAGCGAAACACCCTCCAAGCCCGCTGCACCGGAACAGGACCCCAAGGTGGCCGCCATCCTCGAAATCAATGCGGAACTCATCAAGTGAGTCCCTCCTGAGGTCTCTTGAGCGAGGGGCTAACTTTTTCTTCGCTTGCTGCAGGTCATGTCATGACTTTCAAACATTCAACGTTCACCATCGTTCCGAATTCACCGAGTATGTCTATGACATTCCGCACTTCGGGCTCAGATTATCTATATTGATTCCTTCGATAGTTTCACTGCCCGATTACAGGCGAATCTCACCTGGATCGCAGCCCAAGTTGAGGTCGCCAATGCTGTACGTGTTCTTCAATCCTGCATGTCGCAACGGCTCACCCCGACGTTTTTCTTCTCCTTTACCCTAGCCTATCCCATTGCCCTCTCTGGCACCCCCCGCACCCGTCTTCCATCTCTTCCAGCAAGCCTATGCCACTGCTCTAAAACAATCTCAAGTCGGTCCTTCCCTACCCCCGCCGCCGGCCCCTCAAACAACCCAAGAAGGGATGGCAAAATTGAGTGAAAGCTACGCCAAACTCAAGACGCTATTAGCGGCCGAGCTCTCGCGCGTGCCATCTGGTGCGTCGCACCGGCATCCCCATGCAGCACCGGGACATCCCGGCGCCCATTCTAATATGCCTGCCGCCAGCCATCCAATGATGAATGGGCTGGCTCCAGCAGGTCCACCGATAATGGGTGCTGGAGGATTACATCCTCAGCAGCAACAACAATGGCACATGATGAACAATGCGAACCATTTGAAGCGAGACAGAGAGGACGATATGGGTTTAGACGACGCACTGAGAAATTCTGCGAAACGTATCGATACTGGCGTTGGAAAGGGCGGTGTGCCTGGCTTTGGATCGCCTATGGGAGCAGCAGGCGGTGTCATGCCTGGATACGGTGTTATGGCGCAGAATTCACACATGCAGCCCAATGGGATGTTCCCGCCTGGTGCCGCACCTAATGTCGACCAACACCAGCAACAGCCAGGGCCACAGCAATCACACCCTGGTGCTGCGTCGTTCCATGCAGTCAGCGTACCGAATCCTCCAATGGGAGGCATCGCTAGTCCCGTCTCTCGGCCGTCGCCGACGCATCATAACTCGAGCAACAGTCTCGTGAATGGCATGGTCCCGTCGCAGTCATCGCCGCTTGCCACTGTCCCACCCGCGACACCTCAGCAGCAAGCCGCTGGCATTCCTCCGCAACACCAACAACATCCATCGCAGCAGCAGCAGCAGCAACAGCAGCAACCAGGGATGGGACCTGCCAATATGGGCGGTGACGCCATGCATATGCAGCTTCGAGCACGACAGGCACAGATGCTACAGCAGCAACAGCAACAGCAGCAGCAACAGCAACAGCAGCAGCAACAACAGCAGCAGCTTCGACAACAGCAACCGCACCAGCAACAACCTGGAGGTCAACCTGGTGCTGGAGGCGTTCCTGGTTCGAATCAGGTTGTGCCGGGGGCGATGAACGGAGGGATAAATATACCAGCGGTACCTGGCGGTACGCCCTTGGGTGGTCATACGCCAGGTCTAGCGATGCCCGGCCAACATCAGCCGTTGACACAACAACAGAGTCAACAAATTCTCGCCCAGTCCGTTAACGCCGTGAGACAGGGTTCGAACAACACTTTTGTGCAACACTTGATGAAGACGAATCCTCAATTCCAATCGATGTCGTTCCAGGGGCAAGTGCAGGCGGTCAGCGCTTTGCAGGTATGTGCGCTCTCTCAAACCGTCGAGGGATTGGCCCCGGTTGGTTTGTATGCTAGATGTCGCCTCTGACTCTTTTACTTCATTAGTTGACATTGATGAATCGTCAATGGAATGCAAATCGGATGATGGCTCAGCAAGCTCAACAAGCTGCTGCGTCCCATGCGGCGGGCGGCGGTGTGCCTGGAAGTAATAATGGACCACACCTTCCTAATCAACAACAACAACAACAAAACCCCGGAGCAGGCGGTGTCGCAGCTACGCCACGCAGCGCATCTGCATCGTTGCCTCACCAGCAGGATCCCAGGGCAAGCGGAAGCCCACAGAGCGCGACTGGAACTGGGGCCGTGTCGAGTCCCCACCTTGGCAACCAGCAGCAGCAGCAGCAGCAGTTCGGTGCTGGGCGGCCGCCAAGCAGTGCCGATAATCGCGGTGGTTTCCCCGGTCAACCTGGCGGTCCACAACAACAACAAGGACAGCAGGCTCCCGGCCAGCCATCCCAGCAACAACAGCAACAACCTCCGATGGGGGGCGGATTTTTCCCGCCGAATATGAATTTGAACAACATTTCGCCCCAGCAAAAGCAGCAAATGGTGTTCCTTCAACATATGCGGCAAGGGATGGGCGCGGGTCCCAGCGCTGTCGCGGGCGGCGCTGGTATGGGTCTCGGCGGGTTTGCTGCCACGCAACAAGGTTATGGGTCAACCGATAAGATGCGCATGAGCCAGGCGCAGATGATGGCTGCCGCCGCTTCGATGGGGCTTGGTGGGCCCGCTAATCCTGGCGCTCAAGGTCCGCAACCTGGATCAGATGGACGACCCGCATCTGGTGCCGGTGTGCAACATGCTTCGTCTCCGTTAAATCCTCAGCAGCAGGCTATGCAGCAGCAGCAATATGCCGGACAGCAAGGCCAACCCGCCGCGGGAGGTATGACTCCGTTCCAGCTCTCGCAGATGCAGCAACAGCAACAACAACAGCGACAGATGTCAAGCGGTGGTGGTGTGAATCCCCAATTCATGCAGCCGCCACAACAGCAGTCCGGTCAACCTTCATGGAACGGTGCGGGTCAACAACAACAAAGTCCGACAACTAACGGTTCATGGGCCGGTATGGGAGGCGCGGATCCTTCTGCGTCGTTCGGCGGGATGCCTATGGGAGGCGATATGAATGGAGGTATCGCCGCGGGTGTCCCTGATTCAGTGGACCCCGTCTCGCTCTACACAAACTGGCAATGAGCGTTTTCCCTCTCCATCATTGCGCACAACCCTCCTCATCGAAATCACAACATTTCGCACCCACATCACTCACTGCGCACCTGCCCCCCGCCGTATTCCTTGCCAGGTCCAAACCTCTCCCTCCGATCCGTTTCGCCCACACACACAACACCACCAATCCGCTTGCTATCTATCGCTAATGCACACGCGCTATTCGCCCCCTGCCCGTCGTATTTCTTCCCCTTCCCATGCATGCCTGGCTGCCTTGCCGAAAATCTTTTTTGTTAGTAAATTTCTCTAGTTTCTTACTCTTATATTCTTTGTTGCTTCGAACTTGATACGTCAGGAGAACAAAATGTGTGCCTATATAGGCTTCTTGCCGCACTTGTACTGGCGCGTCTTGTTGGGGTTTGTTGGTGACCTCATCCTCATGATCATGTAATCTAGTACCTAGTCGCGTATCGCTGTATGAAACAGTGCTTTGCTGTTGAATGGACTCCATTACGTAATACATGCAACAGGTTGGTTGAAACAGCATTGCCACTTCGCGTGCTTTCTATGCATGAACTAGGCACTGCACCATGCCCTGTCAACGGGCGAGTGAATATGTTCTGCCCTGATCTATGACGTACAGTAAGTAGGCGAATCGAGGGTGCTACGCCTCCTCAAGTCTCGAGATTGTCATTCGTGGATTGGCGGTGCTATCGTGCCATGCGGGCTGTCGACTCGGATCTCATTTCGTTTTTTTGTCTTGTCGATGTCGAATTCCAAAGCTACTAGCAGCCTGTGTAATTGGGTTCCAAATACTCCCAAGCGGGTATTAGGATCATTGCAGCAGGCCACACAGTAATAGACATCAAAGAACGTCGAATGATTTCATCCAACTTGCGCAAATATTTAATGAAGAAGCAATATCGGAGCAAGACCTACCACATACACCCTTCAATACAAGCAACGGATAGAGACAGGTGAAAAGCACGAGCACAGTGAAATGCAGGAAGCGGAAAATCATTCAAGCTTACGGAGACTCTGGATGTCACGATGGCTCCAGATCAGTACGAGTAACGGGGGAGAGAATGGACGTGATAAAGTAGCTAAAACGTTGATGAGGGCGGGTGTGGTAGTGTGTGTTGCAACGCCATTGCGCCATCATAAGATCACGATTCAACTTGATGCGCGTATGTACGTTCATTTGGGAGGCACTGCAAGTTCATAAGGGAGTAACACCGCGTTGTGCCTTAATATCAGCCATTTGGCAGTCAGGAGGCGTGCTGTTTGAGGGAGGGGCCAAAGAGAATTGCGGGACAAACAGGGCGCAAGCGCAGCGACCGCAGATACGAGGACAAAGTTTGGTTACATAATCACACATCCCCCTGGCTATGCGTCGGGTTCCCGGCCCCGTATGCCCTCTCAAGGGATGCTGATATGAAGCGAAGTACTAGTAGGGCGCTGCACCCACTCGCTTGGCAAAAGACTTGCCCTCATTCAAGTCATCCCTAATCGCTTTAAATACCCACCGCCACATCGTTGCGCTTTAGCTTCTCCTAGTGCCGAACATCGACATGGATGACGACACCATACGAGATCTTGTGTCAACTTTATCGGAGACCACCTTGGTTTCCAACCCCCCAATCACCTCAGATGCGTCTACCCCTGCCGAATCAATGGCATCAGCAATTGTCGATATTGTGTTGGATATTCGAAGGATACACGACGAGGATCATCCTGAGGTGACTCCCGGCGCGCGACATGAATTTGCCTCAACCGAGTTGGATATACCTGAAGAACGGCGGGGTAGCTCGACTAGGCTCAACATAAGCCGGCTTTGGCGGTTGGGCCGCAGCAGTAGCCCTGCGCCTGCATCTTCGGCCCAGAACGAAGAGAACGCCAAAGCTCGCAATGGTGAAGATGGATGGATGGCCCTGATGGACGCCGTGGTATCGCGAACAAACGACATCGTTGCTGCTCAGACAGTCGTGGAAAATGATCCGTTCTTGAAATCACGAAATCCACCGTTGTTCTGGTTGTTGTATAGCGGTCATAGGTAAGGTCTTTGTCATTCATTTCTAACTGGCCACTGACTGGGCTGTGTCTAAAAAGTCGTGTTCAACAGCTCCGCGACGCGATCACTTCTTCCAGATCAGGTGCTGTTCAATCAGGCGGAAGGAGCCATGATGTTGCAGAGTGGTGTTTCAACGTAGACGTGGGTGCAATTCCCTCTCCAGTCGCTCCACGCAAGCCTGAACCTTCGTGCAGAAAGTGCTGTATGATCACGGTCTATCTGCAGATTCTGAGGACGACATAGATGCCTCATCCGCGCCTCCGCCCGTATGTCATATTTGCCTGAAACGTGGCTGGAAACGTCCTCAATTGGTTTCATTAGAATCATTCCGACGTGTGCCCGTTACTCGATGCCGTGCCAAGATCAATGCTTTCCGGCACTCCGCCTGCTTGTCCGCTCTCAATATTCTGGTCTCGGGTGTGTGAAAACCTGCCTCCGAACACAACAATAATCGTCGGAAGATTGCGGATTGTCTCTTTATTCCGAAGCAAAAAGGCGCCCTTTTACCACGAATATGTTGTCGCTGGGTTCGGAGAGGGCAATCAAGCCCCAACCAGCTGGATCCGTGTGGAACGGGCGGCTCAGATCAACCGGACTCCCTACGAAACACTTACGGATTCCCATGGTCCATTATTCCGTGGTGTTGCAAGACGGGAGACATTATCCGTTTCCGGGTCCAAGCAGCGCCTGTCTCAAAATTCGAACGAGCTCGCGTGCATTACCATCCAAAATTCTGCGGAAAACTTCATCGACGTTCGCTCCATGGTCCATCAAATGATGTCAACGAGTAATACCAACATATTGTACCAACTGTTCACTGCCAATTGTCGATGGTTCGCAAGGCGCGGTTTCCTCAACATCCTACAATGGTGCGAGGTTGCCAAGATCCCGCATTCCGCCACATGGAAGGATACTCCTGCATCAACGGAGCGGTTACAAAGCAAGCTCGAGCAGGAAAGATTCGGAGGCGCGAAGATAATGGATGGTCGCGGTCGCGGCTTGAACCACAGGAACATGCTAAATCTTGTGCAGGCTCAGCTGGGCTGGGACGGAAGTCGATTGACAAAAGATACGTTCGACCTTCATTTGAGGGAGTTAGAGACTGCATCGCTGGAGCCAAACGAACGAGCTGTGTTGATGGCTGACATTCTGACAAAGAGTGCCTACGCCCTCTTCTCAACAGAGCCAAAAGCGGGGCTTATTGATGCGGAGCGCGCTGTAGCCATGATGCGTGCTGTCCCGTTGGATGCCTACCGGCGAGAGGAGCAACTCGCATGGTCGTTGGCCGCCCTATCCAATTGTTTACGGGAGACCGGACGTGCACTCGAAGCAATCACCGTGATGGACGAGGCGATATCAATCGATCGGGAAGAACTAGGAATAAATTCTCAACTCTCCGTGCGTTTAGTGGAACAAGCTCTCAATTTCAGAGCGGCCGAAAAGTTCGAAGAGGAGGCAAATTCGCTCAAGGAGTCATTGCAGATACTTGACTCATTGGGCCTTGATGGCCAATGGTCCGACAAAGGAGACTTTCGGGTGGATATACTGCGCGCATATGCCGTCGTTCTGATCAAGCTTGGACGCCACCAAGATGCCCTCACAGCCCAACGGGAATCGGTCGCAATTCTCCGTGACCTGCAGCCCCGTAACCGAGAAGGAAACCCTGAAGGATTCGCGACCGAGCTGCTTGGCCTGGCAGCTCTTGCTTTTGGGGAAGAGGAGTACGACGAAGCAATCGCAGCGGCTCGTGAAGCGGTTTCATTGTATCGCAAACTACCTTCAGCGCGCGGATTGATGCCAAGGGCGTTGAAAATACTTGGCGGCGTTTTCGAGGCACAAAGCTGCCACGACGCCGCCGCCGCTGCCCACGCCGAAGCCGTGGTCATACAGCGCGAATTGGGCGGTCCAGATGCCAGAACACAGTTGGGTCAACTTCTAATGTTACTCTCAGATTCCCATCGCAACGCAGGGGAAATGGGCGCCGCACTGGAGGCGGCGCAAGATGCAGTCGATGTGCTCCGGACAGATTGGCTCGAGCACAATGGGGACGACGACAAGACTTTAGCCCTCTCCTGGGCTCTGACGTCTTGTGTTGTAATCCTTCAAGACCTCGGGAGAATCGACGATGCAGTGAGATTCCTTGGGGAGGATATCGAGTTGGCTCGCTCCCAGGGAACGGACTCTGTCGAACATCGCAGCGAGCTGGCGGACAAGTTGCAAGTCCTTGCCATCCGATACGCCGATCTCGGGCGCGCCGAGGACGCGCTGAGGACCGCAGCTGACTCGACGGACGTGTATCGTTCTGTCCTCGCAACCACCGGCTCGGCAACGAGCCGTGTCGCGCTGCGTGACGCCGTTCTACGCTACGCCGGTTTCCTGTCGAGATTTGGCGATGGCCAGCGGGCATCTGACGCCATCTCAGAAGCTGTGCTTCTTGGCGGAAGTCTTGAAGCAGATGAGGGGCATATCAGCGCACTCCTCCAGCACATGGTGCACCAGTTGGATAGTGACGCCCATGCGGAAGCATTGGAGACGGTCGGTTCTGCTTTGCGAATTTGCTCTGTTGACTTACCAGATCGTCGAGACCTTCTGGAATTGGTGATACGTGCACATGAGCGGGTATTTGATGAGCTTGGCCGTCCCGCCGAAGCAGCCGCCCGACAGGAGGAGGTTCTAACCATCTGGCGGGAAAACATGGATCCTGATTCACCGAACGATACATCTCTTCTCGCACAGGGATTAGAGAGGCTCGCCAAGTATTATCACGGGTCCGGAAACCTGTCGGAAGCACTGCTGCCTATTCAGGATGGTGTCGATATCCATGGAGCGCTCTGGGCTCGCGACAAAACCGACGCCGAAAAAGGAAAGGAATTGACGGTCTGGCTTGCTCGGCGGGCAAGTATCCTGTTCCAGCTAGGGCGAAAGACCGAAGCCACTGCTAGTCTTGATGAAGAAACGGATGTTCTGCGCGTGTTACTTAGCGAAAGCCCGAGCTTCACCCTGGAGATGGTTATCGAGGCCGCTCAACAGCGGCGAATAGCAGCTATGCAGCATGTGGTCGAGGGGCGTCCTGATGATGCTATGGATTCCGCCCGCCAATATCTCCTACTCTCGCGCGTAGCTTATTCCGGTCACGGGGATACCACGTCGCAAGCAGAATCGTTGAGCCAAGCTCTCGTAGGCTATGTAATGCTTATTGTTATGTTCGCACGCGATGACGAGGTAGAGGAGGCGGCAAAGATCATGGTAGAAGCTCTCTTGTTATCACCTGATGTTCTGAAGACAGTCGATCCGACATCACTCTTGCCGCTGCCTAATTAAGGTTTGCCAGCCGTTGGCTGGCTCACCCGTATATAGCCGTTCCAGCATCCATGATTCACGTTTATGTGGAATACACTTATATATATCCGATTGAAGATATGGGGAACCTTCCAGCTCTCCGCCACCTTACACCTGCATCTGAGTAGCTTGCGGATTTGACATCAACAAAACTGAGATGACTGCTTGAATGCAAGGGAAGCGCCGCCCTGCATGCCCATCTCGTGTGAAACCCTCTCCCGGGACCTCACGCGTTTACACCCATTTCCCTCGATGAAGCCATATGCCATGCGCCAAGGTTTAAATTTTTATTTTTAATTAAAGTTTAATAATACATGTATTAATGGACTTCGTAACACACCTTGCGTCACGTCAGGAGTTCCTCCGAAATGTAGCTGCTCTGGGCACTGCGAACATCAGCTGCGTTCAAAAAAGTTGTCTTACGCATACACATTGATCAGCCATCTATATCTGCATCGTGGTACGATTGTGTGCTGGCCTTTGGGAATGTTAGGCAGGGCGCTCGACAAAAATGAAGGGCTTTGCACGTTCCCTCAGCTGCCGCCAAGACGTCGCTTAGGCACTGCGAGTCCAGAAGCACGGCGTTGTGCCGTAATATTGACGTCAGCTAGCAGGCTATTATCAGCCGCCAGGAACCAACATGATGTGTCGGGTTACATAATCAAGGCGAAGCCCCGCGAGTTTCCCGAGTTTAACACCGCCCACCGCAGGCGGGCTATACATCTGGTTTCCGGTCTCGTATGACCTCGCACCGGATGCTGACCTATGAACAAGCCAACCGACGGCGCTGCACCCACATGCCCAGCGAAGGCGTTGTCCTCCGCCCCCCAGCCACTTGCTTTAAAACCGACCATCACAGCGTTGCGCTTTAACTTCCTCCTAGTGTTGACCATTAATGATGGAGTCTGACTCGCACGACGCTATGCGAGATCTTGCTCTATCCTTATCGAGAACCAGCTTGGTTTGCAACACTCCAACCTCTTCAGGTCGGGGCTCTGATGATGCACCGTTGGTACTTACCCCTTCCGAATCACTCGCATCGGCGATCCTCGATATTGTTTCGGACATTCGAAGGATGAAGGACGACGATCATCATGGGGCGACGCACGACGCCAAACACGACGCTCAGGCTACCTCGACCAAGTCTGATATACCTGACGGAGGGCGGGACGGCTCGACTAGGCTTAATATAAGACGACTTTGGCAATTGGGCCGCGAGAGTAGCTCTGCGTCTGCGTCTTCCTCTTCCCAGCACCAAGAGAAGCTCAAAGCTCGACACCATCGTGATGAAAACGGATGGACGGCTTTGATGGACGGCGTAGTATTGCGAACAAACCACCTCAGACTGTTGTGGAAAATTATCCGTCCTTGAAATCACGCAATCCGCCGCTATTCTGGTTGTTGTTTAATGGTCATGAGGAGGCTCATTGTCATTCGATTCTAAAATGCTTGCCACTAATTATTGCTCCGTTCAAAAAGCCACGTGAGAAAGCTACACGACACAATCGTTTCTTCGGGATCAGGTGCTGTCCGACCAGACGTAAGGGGTGATGATGTCCTTCAATGGTGTTACCGCGTAGACGTGAGTTCAACTACCTATCCAGTTGCACCAAGCAGGTCTGAACATAAGCGCAGGTTGCGCTTCGTGGTTACGGTCTATCTGCCGATTCCACTACCGAAGACGGTGTAGGTGTCATATTCCCGCCCCCGCTCGTATGTCATGCCTGTCGTAAACGTGGCCGGAAAATATTCTCAGGTGATTGAATTAGGACCTCTCCGAAGACATGTGCCCATTACTCGATATTGTGCCAAATTTAATGCTTTCCGGCACCCCCGCCTGCTTGCCCCCCCACAACATTCTGTACATGGGCAGATACAAAGCTGCCTCCCCTTGCAACAGAGGTGGTCGGGAGATTGCAGGTTGTCTCGTTTTTCCGAAGCAAGAAGGCACCATTTCACCATGAATACATTGTTGCTGGCTTCGGACACGACAGCCAGACGCCAACCAGCTGGATCCGCGTCGAACGGGCGGCTAGGATCAAGCGAACTCCATATGAGACCCTTACGGATTCTCATGGTCCATTATTTCACGGCGTCGATGCCCGGGAGACCATGTCTGTATCTGGATCCAAGCAGCGCCTGTCTCAAAATTCCAACGAGCTCGCGTGCGTCACCAAAATCCTGCAGCAAACTTTATCGACATTCGCTCGATGGCTCATCAGGTGATGTCAACGAGTGTTTCAAACATGCTATACCAACTCTTCACCGCCAATTGTCGATGGTTCTCGAGGCGTGGCTTTCTCAACATCCTGCAATGGTGCGAGGTTGCTAAGATTCCGTATTCCGCCACATGGAAAGGCTCTCCCGCATCAATGGAACGGTTACAAAGCAGGCTCGAGCAGGAACGATTCGGAGGCGCGAAGATATTGGATGGTCGCGGTCGCGGCTTGAACCACAGGAACATGCTAAATTTCGCGCTGGCTCAGCTGGACTGGGGCGCACGTCGGCCAACGAAAGATACTTTCGACCCTTATTTGAGAGCGTTAGAGACTGCGTCGTTGGAGCCGAACGAGCGAGCCGTGCTGATGGCCTATGCTCTGGCCAACCGTGCCCTCTTCCACTGGTCGGGAGGGGAGTCAGAAGTTGGGCTTGTCGACGCAGAGCGCGCTGTTTCCATGATGCATGCTCTTCCGCTGGATGCTTATCGACGAGGGGAACAGCTCTCATACTCGTTAGCCGCTCTGTCCCATTGTTTACGAGAGACCGGACGTGCGCTCGAAGCGATCACTGCGATGGATGAGGCGATATTGCTGGGCCGTAAAGAACAAGGAGAAAGTTATACAGTCGCAATATTTCTGGCAGCGCAAGCTACCAACTTCGGTTTGGCAGAAAGGCTCAAGAAGGCAGCAAGTTCGTTCGAGGAGTCACTCCAGATGCTCTCATCATTGGAACTTGGCACCGAATGGTCCGACTACCGGGACATCCGGGTCCTCTTACTTCGTCAATATGCCGGCGTTCTGATCATGCTTGGGCGCCGCAAAGATTCCTTTACAGCCCAACGGGAAATGGTCTCTATGCTCCGTGACCTGCGGGCTCGTAACCAAGTAGGAAACCCTGAAGGATTCGCCACCAGCCTGCTTCACCTAGCAGCTACTGCTTCCATGGAAGAGGAGCATGAAGAAGCAATCGCAGCAGCTCGCGAGGCACTTTCGTTGTATCGCGAATTGCCCTCGGAGCGCGATTCGACGCCCACGTGTTTGAAAATAATTGGCGACGCCCTCAAGGCACAAGGACACCACGACGACGCCATCGCGGCCTATGCAGAAGCCGTTGTCATACAGCGCGAATTGGGCGATCGAGACGCCAGAGCAAAGTTGGGCCAACTTATCATGTCACTCTCCGTTTCTCATTGTGATGCGGGTGAACTGGATGCCGCAACTGAGGCGGCACTAGACGCAGTTGATGTGCTCCGGACAGATTGGCTCGAACACTCTCATGACAATAACAAGGCTTCGGTCCTCCGAGAGGCTCTGTTCTTGTGTTACATAAATCTTCAAGGGCTCGGGAGAATTGACGAGGCCGTCACATTCCTCGCCGAGGATATTGAGTTGGCTCGCTTTCAGGGAACGGAATCCAAGTTGCTGGCGGACAAGATGGCGGTCCTGGCAATGTGGTACGCTGATCTCGGACGCGCGGATGAAGCGTTGAACTCTGCCGCCGACTCGACCGATATTTATCGCTCTATTCTCGCAACCAGCGACTCAGCAACGAACTGTCTCGAGTTGCGTGATGCCCTCCTACGTTACACTGGTCACTTGTTTAGGTTTGGCAGGAGCGGGCGGGGAGCGGACGCCGTCGCAGAGGCCGTGCATCTTGGGGAACGTCTTGAGGCGGACGAGAGACATGTCAACGCACTCATTCGGTACACAATGCTCCAGCTTGAGGGTGGCGCCTATGAGGAAGCACTCAAGACGGCCGCCTCCGCTCTGCACGTTTGCTCCGTTGACTTACCGGATCGTCATGACCTTTTGGGTTCGGTGATGCGTGCAAATGAGCGGGTACTGGATGGGCTTGGCCGTCCTGCGGAGGCAGCCGCCCGGCAGGAGGAAGCCCTAACCACGTTGCGGGCAAACATCGATCTCAATTCTCCGATTGATACGTCCCTTCTCACACAGGGACTAGACAAGCTCGCCAACTATTATCACGAGTCCGGAAACCTATCAGAAGCACTGCCGCCTATTCAGGATGGTGTCGATATCCATAAAGCGCTCTGGGCTCGCGACAAAACCGACGCCGAAAAAGGAGAGGAATTGGCGGCCTGGCTTGCTCGACAGGCAAGTATCCTGTTCCAGCTAGGGCGAAAGACCGATGCCAAGGCTAGTCTCGATGAAGAGACGGATGTCCTGCGGGCGTTACTCAGCGAGAGCCCGAGCTTCACCCTGGAGATGGTTGCCGAGTCCGCTGAACAGCATCGGATGGCATCTATGCAGCATATGGTCGAGGGGCGTCCTGATGATGCTATGGATGCCACCCGCCAATACCTCCTCCTCTCTCGTGTAGCATATTCTGGTCCCAAGGATTCCACCACGCAAAAGGAATCGTTGAGCCGAGCTCTCATAGGCTATGTGATGCTTATCGTCATGCTCGGACGTGAGGAGGAGGCAGAGGAGGCGGGAAAGATCGTGGTAGAGGCCCACTTGTTGTTACCTGACATTTTGAAGACACTCGACCCAGCATCCCTCCTTCCACTACCTAATTAACATCGCTAACCGTTTACTGATCTGAGCATCATGTCTAGTAGTTGGGCATTGTTCTGGCAATCACGTTCGTCCAAGGTGAAATATAATACAATTCGCTTATACCCAATTCAGGATAATGGATATGGAGGATGGCTCGTCACCATCATATCTTAAGTGCACAGTCGTTGACTTGACTTGAATTGACACATATACAAATCTTTCCGCCTGCTGGCTAGATCTAGAGCTCAGCATGCCCGTGGGTCTTTGACTGGATGAGACCGTGCAACAATAAAGATTTGCCATGAGCTTTTTCCATACGGCTGGCAGGGATTCGGAACAATCACAAGGCGAAGACGGAAAACTCTTCAATTGCACTCGAGACGAAATATTCGCGGCAAATTGCTCTCTTGTCACAAGTGACAGCCACGACATGTCGACCCCTCCTCTATTCAGAGTCAGGGATGACCGTGTGTGGTGCGCATGCATCCATGCATTGTTTCCATTTTTCCATTTGTTTCCTCCTCAAAGGCTTTTTCATTCATTCTCAGCACCTGTCAGGTTTTTTTCTATCGGCTATGGAAATAGGAATCCGGGGGTTTTGGATTGGAATGATATCATATGTCCCATCGAGGGAAGCTATGGTTGTAATAATAGTACAGTAGGATCAAACTACGTGAGAATTCGAAGACATGCATTACCAGTACCATCACGCTAACCCAAATGCGGAATAAACGAAGCCCAAGGAATGGTTTGGTAAACACCAGGGGGGGAATATCGTAAAGCTAGCAATGTAATCACAAACAAGATGCCTCGACCGATAACGTAGCAAGTCAACAAAAACGCAAACACCCCTCCAACCACCCCCTCTTCCCAGACCTCGCGAGGATTGGGGATATCCACCCAATCAGTTCCCCAGTTGAATATTACAGCGATGAACACAGGGCCTGCCGTAATGAATGTTGCGCAAATCCGCCATATCAGCCTCTGTTGTGATGTCGGGAAGGGAAAATTCCAAGCTAAACAATGGATGCCACCGAAAATCACCGCAACCATGGCGGTGGTCATGATCACCCTGGACCGTACCTTCGTGGGGTCTGGTAATCGGCCATATTGGAATAACCCGACGCCAGGGTAGTCATCGATTGACGAAGAGGGATGAACCGTTGGCCGAGAGCGGTGGACGGTAATTGGGAACTGAACATTGAGAGGCTTGTGCCACCAAAGGCAATAGACTACCACCGCGAGAGCAGCATACGCCAGGGTCATCACTTCAAGTTGCGTTCTGGGTAGATGGTCAATCCACCGTCCCAAATACTGGGTGACAAACCAGAGCGTCTGAACAACTAGAATGAGTTTCCCGAGACCATCGCCTTTGCTTCGGTCGAATATTTCGTCTTTCCTGATCGCCACCTTCGCCGGCGTGCTGCTATCCCCCCGGATTATTATTGAGTCGTACTCATAGAGAAGGTTCTCTGAAGATGTGATGGCGCGAGCATCCACCACTTGTCTTGTGGATTCTGTGGGTTCTTTGGGTTCTGTGGGTCCTGTGGGTCCTGTGGGTCCTGTGGAGGGGTCCCAGAAACCGCCCATAACTACAAAAAAAGAATGGGTAGGTGTCCATCCTTCCCGAGTGAAGGGTTCTCTAAGTCCTTTCCACATTGAATGCTTAGGATATCTAGCAACATACCTTTAACCGCTTCATATTTCTTCGATACCTTCCCGGCGGCCCAGCGTTGAAGCAGCGCCGTACCAACAAGCATCTCCGGGAAAACTAGCATATATACCGCGACAACGGGGCGTTCGAATGTAGGTGGCAACCAGTCTGGAAACCATCCCCCCTTACGGGCAGGAATATTTGGGTGAAAGGATACCCAGACGGAGGCAAAGATAACGCCGAGGCAGCTATACACGATGCTCCACTGCGTTCGATGGTGGTTGGAGTCGGTACAGGAGGAAGAATTCGACTCAGGGGGAGAGTTTCCGACTAGGTCATATGGGGGAAATGGTGCTGCAAGGACGATGGTTGAGAGAGCAAGGGTGACAAGAGCGGTCGCCATTTAGGTTGGGGGGATTGTGGAGGCTGATGTTTGAAGATGCGAGGTCCTTGGGCTCTTATGCAACACCAATGTGATATGCCAAACGATACAACAAGCAAGTAAGTGAATAAGTCCCCGGATTCGAAATCATGAAAAGCGTCTTTGCCGCCATGAAAAGTGTCTTTGCCGCCATGGAAAGTGTCTTTGCCGCCATGGAAAGTGTCTTTCATTCATATAGCACCTAACCAGAGCAGAGCATATCCATCGAAGAAGCTGATTAGCCAACGAACCTAGGATTGCAAATCAGGTACAGTAGTACCTCACATATTGTCTGCAATGCGGGCGGCGAGCGGCGTTCCCCGACTCCTATTCATCTCCCGTCTCGCTTGCAAATGCAGATTGGTTTGGAAATATTGCGCATATGTGTTGCAATCCTTCAAGACCTCGGGAGAATGATGCAGTGACATTCCTTGCGGAGGATATTGAGTGGGCTCGCTCCCAGGGAACGGACTCTAACGGACTCTGTCGAACATCGCAGCGAGCTGGCGGACAAGTTGCAAGTCCTTGCCATCGGATACGCCGGTCTCGGGCGCGCAGAGGACGCACTGAGGGCCGCTGCCAACTCGACGGACGTGTATCGCTCTGTTCTCGCAGCCAGTGGCTCGGCAACGAGCTGCCAGTGTGTCACGCTGCGTGACTGCCAGTGCGTGACACCGTTCTATGCTACGCTGGTTTCCTGTCGAGATTTGGCGATGGCCAGCGTGCATCTAACGCCATCCCAGAAGCTGTGCTTCTTGGCGGAAGTCTTGAAGTAGATGAGAGGTATATCAGCGCATTCCTCCAGCACCGTGACATGATGCACCACATCAGGAAATTCCCGACCGGGTTGGGTTACAGTTGGCAACCCGGTCGGGAATTTCCTGATGCCGTTGAAGAGCGGCGCCCACACGGAAGCATTAGAGACGCGATGGCCGGTTCCGCTTTGTGGATTTGCTCTGTTGACTTAACGGATCGTCGCGACCTTTGGGGTGTGGGGATACGTGCATACGAGCGGTATTAGATGAGTTTGGCCGTCCCGCGGAAGCAGCCGCCCGACAGGAGGAGGTCCTAACCATCTGGCGGGAAAACATGGATCCCGATTCCCGATTCACCGAATGATACATCCCTTCTCGCACAGGGATTCGAGAAGCTCGCCAACTATTATCACGATTCCGGAAACCTATCGGGAGCATGCACTGCCGCCCTATTCCAGGATGGTGTCGATATCCATAGAGCGCTCTGGGCTCGCGACAAAACCGACGCCAAAAATGGAAAGGAATTGACGGTCAGGTTTGCTCGACAGGCAAGTATCCTGTTCCAGCTAGGGCGAAAGACCGAAGCCAAGGCTAGTCTCGATGAAGAGACGGACGTCCTGCGGGCGTTACTCAATGAGAGCCCGAGCTTCACCCTGGAGATGGTTACCGAGTCCGCTGAACAGCATCGGATGGCATATATGCAGCATATGGTCGAGGGGCGTCCTGATGATGCTATGGATGCCGCCCGCCAATACCTCCTCCTCTCTCGCGTAGCATATTATGATCTGAAAGATACCACTACGCAAACGGAATCGTTGAACCGAGCTCCCGTAGGCTATGTCATGCTTATTGTCATGCTCGGACGTGAGGAGGAGGCAGAGGAGGCGGGAAAGATCGTGATAGAGGCCCATTGTTGTCACCTGACATTCTGAAAACACTCGACCCAACATCCCTCCTCCTTACGCTACCTAATTAACATCGCTAACCGTTCACTGATCTGAGCATCATGTCTAGTTGGGCATTGTTTTGGCAATCACGTTCGTGCAAGGTGAAATATGATACAATTCACTTATAC
>Ga0307508_10001450_pt1 | contig 26630 bp, 32 predicted proteins | sample 9_EM_MG_FD_203089 | JGI IMG/M metagenome (GOLD analysis project Ga0307508, IMG submission 203089) | Populus trichocarpa ectomycorrhiza microbial communities from riparian zone in the Pacific Northwest, United States - 9_EM | ecosystem: Host-associated > Plants > Roots > Unclassified | place...
CGTACCCGGTTGAATCCTTTGGCGGCGGCGGCCCCCCCCCCCCCCCCCCCCCCCCCCCCCCGGCCGGCGACAACCACAGCGAGGACGTGGCGCGCGGGGTGGGGGTTGGGGTTGGGGTACCAGGGCCTGGAGCCTGGCGCCCGGGAAGCCATAAAACTCGCTCTGCATGGAGATGAACCCCGAAGGATGAAACCTTGAACTGGGAAACGAACTTTCGCAGGTAAAGGCGTCTTGGAAGTTGGGCTGCCCGACTAGTTAGGTGCTCCCCATCGTTGCAGCCCATACAAAGTGACGTCTGGATGGAGGAACGTAGGACTTTGGAGAAGTCTATAAACTATCCCAGACTTGGGACGGTCCGTAAAAGCGGCCCGACTTGGACAGGTCAGGGAAACTGTCCAGGATTTCGTATATGTCCTCAATAATCTACACCTGCCCTGGCCCAGACATGGATGCAAAAAAAAAAAAAGGGACCGCGTGAGTTTTGCGTCATCTGCTCTAAACGTGTTGGAGTCCTATGGAGCGCGATTCTCAGAGTTGTAAGGGTATAAGGTTTTAAACCCCTAGATAGACTCGCAGCTTCGCGTTCTATAGCTGGTTGCCCTTCATAGACTGCAAGCTCGCTGTCTCTTGCATCAATCCTAGCTCTCCGAGCCAGACTCGCCATAATCGAAACTGGTAGCATGCAAGTATTGAATAAATAAATAAATAAAAGGGCTGGATGGAACCCGCCCACCGCAAAGCGGTAGTGATGACACTACCAGACCCAGAAGCAGCAGCACCTGTTCAAGAACTGGCCCTTGGGGGGGGGCGGGTGCCAGTGAAATCCTGCAGGCAGACGTGCGGAGTGGCTGAATCGCTTCCACCCCCGGTACCGCTTCACGGGCTACTAAGGCTGCTACACGGTGTTGGACTCCCTCTCCATTTTCAAAGGGGGGTGGGTACCAGGACTGGCTGGGGAAGACGCTCAGGGCGAGGTGCGGGAGTGGGAGTGCCGGGGGGGGGGGGCGGGAAGCGAGAGGGACGAGAGCTGGCTGGGGGCAGAGGCTGGGGAATGCTTGCAGTTCTCTCCGTCTCTGTGGGAGGAGAATAAGGAGCCGGTTTCTTTGATCGTTTTCTTGTATTGTTTCCTTAGGCTTCCTAGACGCTCCGGATAGGCCAGCGTGGAGCCCAGCGGTGAGCGACAACGAGACAGTCTGCGCCCCAGTCGACAGGAACTGGAAAAAACGTATGCACATTGACATGCTCTAGATCGGGCGCATATATTTATGATAGAGGGGAAAAAAAAAACGTTTATTTAACATGATACTACGGTTTTTTTTTTTTTAAAGTGGCTACAACAACCCAGCATGACCATGTTTTGTTTATCCGAAAATTCCGCAAAGGGTGATAATCTATGATGCCCATGAGAAAATAACTTGCATAAGCAGAATCCACAGTAGCAAAAAACGGGGCACCGAACTTGTACTGTGGTAAACGTAATGCAGGGTTAACAAAAGGTTGCATTCACTGCAGCATAAGATATAATTCGGGATTGTTGGGAGGTACTATTGTCTAGTCTCTGATATTCATCCCAGATTAGCTAAATATATTTCTACTGCAGATAGTAGAACAATGATTCAGATAGTCACCAACAGCCCATCACCCTTGAGTAGGCAACCCTTGTTAATAGCAGCTAAACAATTAAGTAGTTTCATAGAAGCTAGTGGGAAAAAAACTAAGATGATACTTAGCTTATACTGTATTTTATAGCTACTACTGAGTACACAAGATTGAGCTGATGCTAGTTTAGAAATACACTAAGTATTCAGCTCAACTACTTGAAAAATACTACACCAAGTGCACTGGAGACACCTCAAGGAGCAGTTAATATGACTTGCAGCTAAGAGGTGATAATCTGTTGCAATATCTCACTGGTTCAGCTTTGTCATGTGTGGAATCATGTCATATACGTGTATTCAGACTTTTCACTTTTCCTGCCTTTCTCTCTAAGACAAGACAATACACACAAGACTTCATCGTTCCATCAAACTTCCATCATAATCTTGACAGGTTATGAGCCTGAGTCAGCACAATACCACTCTCGAATTCATATCCATTTAATCTATTGAGTATTATCCTCATGCTCAGTTGAAAAATCTCATCTTCATACTTTTCTGCCGATTCGCCGATTTACCTACCCCGCATTACACAGTGTCACCGAAAATGTCTTCCCACAATGACCAGTCGTCAAAGACCTACTACACGTTGAAGTTCGGGTCTATCAAGAAGCTAAGCAATACAAACTACGCTATCTGGAAAGGCAATGTGACTGTTATTCTGCAGGCGATGGGTGCTTATATGATCATCAACGGAGAAGAAGATGAACCTGCAGCTGGCAATACAGCTACTGCAAGGACCGCAATAGCCAACTACCAAAAGCGATGAGCCTAAGCAATATCGGCCATTCGTTTCTCCTGTACCGATGAAGCAGCCATTTATGTAAATGGACTGTCCGATCCAAGTGAGATGTGGCAAATCCTGAAGGAAAGACTCGACCTGACGACTTCATACATTGGACGTACTGCTATTGTCGCACAGTTTCAGAATGTATGGCCAACTGTCGGAGAGAGTATTAGTGTCTATGTCACTCGACTATGAGCTTTTCAACTTCAACTTCAAGGCTCAACGGAAGATATCACAGAACAAGCCCTACGAACCAACATCTACACTACCGCACCATCCGAATTCAAGACCGCCATTGGCTACCTTAAACGAACACCTGATGTCACCATTCCAAACCTCATTACCTGTCAAGATCCTACCTCGACTTCTCCGTTCTGGCTCAACAGGCAACGTAGGCTTGGGTCTGCGGAGCGAGCGCTCCTACTCACACTTCCGGCGTACTCACACTTCCGGTGTATTCACACATCTGGCATGGGCTCGTTGTTCTCGCGGTATCCGTCACGCCCAGCATGGTCTCTTCGCGGCTCTTCTCACACGCCTTGCGTGGGCTCGTTGTTCTCGCGGTATCCGTCACGCCCGGCATGGTCTCTTCGCGGCTCTTCTCACACGCCTTACGTGGGCTTGTTGTTCTCGCGGTATCCGTCATGCCCGGTGTGGTCTCTTCGCGGCTCTTCTCACATGCCTTAAGTGGGCTCGTTGTTCTCGTGGTATCTGTCACGCCCGGCATGGTCTCTTCGCGGCTCTTCTCACACGCCTTGCGTGGGCTCGTTGTTTTCGCGGTATCTGTCACACCCGGCGTGGTCTCTTCCCAGCTTTTCTCACATGCCTTGCATGGGCTCGTTGTTCTGGGGAGGGATGGTCGCAGCACCGGTCACGGGGATAGAGAGGTAGGTCTGTGGAGAGAGATAATAGATTGTGTGGAGAAGAATCTCCAGACTAACTACCGTGCCCTTCCTTTATACTTTTCCTTCCCTTTGTGGAATCACAGCTTGCCCGCAAGACTGACACAGTTCCTCCATAGCTCATCATGACTCAATTGCCACGCCCAAGGAAAACACGTGATCGCACTCGGCCGCCGCGCGGCCAACACTCTACTCGCAGCGACAGGAGAAAGGACGCACAAGCAGTAACGGTAAGACAAAGGGGAGAATGACGTACAACATAATCAAGGGAAAACAATACTCGTAATGATCATAGGAGAAGGACACGCAGGCGCAATCAACAGGAGACAACAAAGGTAACAGACAGGAGAAAAGACGCACAAGCATACTCAACAGGAAACGACATATGTGACAATGAAGAAAGGACGCGTAAGCAACCTAACAGAGATGAGGGAGAGAGGTCTAGACCGGCCCGCGGTCCGAGGATATCGCTACCGGAGCAATATGATCGGGCTAGGCACGGTTAGGCACGGAGGATGACTGTGACTGCGGCAGCCGTGATGAGGCCCAGCCATAGGGCGGCAAGGGTGACGGTGGCCGCGGCAGTGGCGCTTATGAGCCTGTCGCGCAAGATTCGTGACAGTACGTCCCCTGTCCAGACTGAAGCTCTGGCGAGGTCAGGTCAGGTAGTCACGGTCCGTCGGCGGATGGGCGTGCGGTGGATGCGGACAGGCCAGCTAGTCTGCTGCCGGGCTTGGAGTTGTTCGTTCATTCGCTGCTGTTCGGTGATGATGGCCCCCAGAGTGTTGGCCATCTGCTGGAGTTGCTGTTGGTCCGTGTGGTGGAATTCGTCCATCCACTGGGCGAGCGTCCAGTGTACGACATGGTTGCGGCTTGCGTCTCTGGTAGTAGTGTGGTGGAGCATGGTTACGATGTCGTGTAGCAAAGATATTTGTTCGTCTCTGAGGGCTGCTGGGGTAGCGGCACGGACCTTGTCATTGGCAGCGACCTCTTCCGGAGGTGCGATGTTTTCTTGATCCTCTTGAGGGGTAGTGATGTTGGCCAGGGGGTTCCACGGGGCTGTCGCGCTGCAGCGGAGGTGGTGTTTTTCCATGTTGACCAGGAACTGGCATTCGGGGCAGACCCGCTTTCCTCGGTACCAGTCTGCGTATGCTTTTACGGGGTTGAGGTGTCGTTCGCGGGTTACTTCGAGTAGTTCATTTGGGTGTGGGAGCGGGCAGTCACATTTTGTCGTTCGACGGCGGCGGTGGCTTTGGCGAGGGCAGTAGTTGTTGTCCTTGCTCTGGCGGTGCGTATTGCAGTAATCGTCGTAGCAGGCCGTCCAGTGCAAGAAGGCGTGATCGTCGGTACGGGTTTGTCCTATGGCAGACATTGGTGGTGAGGGTGCGGCTGGCGGGGCATTCCATCCGTCGGTCATGGTGGCGGCAATGCCCCAGTCATTGGGGTGTTTGGTGGGTTCGTTGTCAGGCTCGGTTGTGGTGGGAAACTCAGAGATACGGCTGCGGCCAGCGAAGGTCCAGCCTTCTTTGGTGTCGACCGTGGTGGTGGTAGACATGCTGCTAGTTTTGGGGGGCCGGCTTCTCCGGATATTCCTCGTGGAATTGGAGGATGAGGTCGAACGAGTTCTCGAAGTTGCAGGATCGATAACAGGTACGATCGGGGTCGTAGAAGCTGGTCCACTTGACTCGATACTGGATCTGGTTTCTATGGCATCGGGAGTCGAGGATCTTCTCTACTTCCCACTCTTGCTTTTCTTGGATGATCATGGGCGGTGGTGGTGGTTGTTGGTGTCCTGGGATGGGTTCGGTGCTGGCTGTAGGTTCGAGAAGGCTGATGTAGATGACTGGGTGGATCTTGATAGTGGACGGCAGGTCCAGTTTATATGCTTGTGAGCCCACCTTCTCGAGGATGGTGTATGGGCCTATTTGCTTGTGGTCCAGTTTGTTCAATGGTCAGGTTGTTCGGATGTGTTTTCATCGTAGCCAGACCTTGTCTCCTGGGTTCAATACCGGGTCTGGATGTCGTGCTTTGTTGGCTTGCTCTGCTTGAGACATTTGGGCTTCCTTAATCTCTGCTCGAAGTTCTTCATGCAACCTTCTTAATGCCGCAATATATTCCGACACTTCCGGGGTTTCATTGTTTCGGGTGCCGAGGTCTGGCAGGAATCGAGGGTGATATCCGTAGTTGGCAAAGAAGGGGGTTATTCTTGTGGTTCCGGTTTGTGTGTTGTTGTAGCAGAATTCGGCAATTGGCAACAACCTTTCCCAGTCGTCCTGTTGGTAGTTGCAGTATGCCCGGAGATACTGCTCGAGGGTGGCATTGGCTCTTTCCGTTTGTCCGTCCGTCTGTGGGTAGAAAGCTGTGCTGAGGTTGCGTGATATCCCGAGTGCTTCCGTTACTCGTTTCCAGAAGTCTGAGGTAAACAGGGATCCTCTGTCTGATACAATACTGCTTGGCAGTCAGTGGGGTCTTATGACTTGTCGGAGGAAGTGGTCTGCTAGGTCTTCGGGGTTCATGGTGCCCTGGCAGGCGACGAAATGTCCCATCTTTGTGAGGCGATCGATTATTACCCATAACGCGTCTTTTCCGTTGCTCGCTGGCAGCGCAGTGATAAAGTCCATTGATATCGTGTTCCACGGCCGGTGTGGGAGTTTGAGTAGCTTTAGCAGTCCAAATGGTGCGTGTCGGATTGGCTTGATGCGATGGCAGGTGTCACAGTGGTCGACGTATCTGTGGATGTACTTTCGTTGCCCTGGCCAGTAGAAGTTTCAGCTAATGAGTTCCAGGGTTCTTGCTTGGCCCGGGTGTCCCACGGCTTGCGCGTCATGGTGGTCTCTTAATATGCGTAGTCGCAGAGTGTCGTCGTCCAGGATCCATATGAGGCTGTCGTACATTAGCAGCCCGCTGTTTTCCTCGTATAACCCTAGCGCGATCTTTCCGTCACGGGTGGTCCCGCTCGCCTTTTTCCTCCGGATTTCTTGTATCTCTTTATCTGCTGCGCTTAGTGTCCGGATTTCATTCAGAAGTTCCTTGTTTATCTCGAGGTTGATGGTTTCTGTTGTGTTGGCCTGGAGTGCTTCGAACGCTTCTTCGGGTAACAGGATTCGGCCGTAGTTCTCTCGATACTTCATATCCCCTTCCCAGGAAGAGTCTCCTGACTCTCTAGAGAGGATGTCTGGCTTGCCGGCCAATTTCCTGGGTCGATACTTGAGCACGAAGTCATAGTTAGCTAATCGCTCACCCCACCAGGCTTGTCGCAAATTGAGATCTTTTTTTGTTTTCCAGTATTCGAGGTTCTTGTGATCCGTGAGAATCGTGATTTTGGGTCCCGTTGTCTTGCAGTAGGTATCCCATTTTCGCAGTGCGTCTACGATTGCCAGTAGTTCTTTGTCGTGGATATCGTAGTTGCATTCTGGGTCCTTGAGTTTTCTTCAGTAATATGCTACAGGATGTAGGATCCCTTTCTCGTCGGGTTGGGAGCAGATTGCTCCTATGGCATAGTCTGATGCATCCGTTTCGATGGTAATGGCCCGTTCCGGGTCGAAGTGTTGCAGTATTGGTTCCGTGATCATTGCTTCCTTGAGCGTCTCAAATGCCTCCTGCTGCTTATCCCCCCATTCCCATGCTTTTTCCTTCCTTGTCAGGGAGGATAGAGGCGTTGTAATCTTGCTGTAGTCTCTGATGAACCGTCGGTAAAAATTGGCAAAGTCCAGGAAACTCTGTATTCCTTTGACATTCGTCGGTTCCTTCCAGTCCCTGATGGTCTGGATTTTTTCTTCGTCCATTCTTAGTCCTTGTGGTGATATGACGTATCCTAGGTATTCTGTCTCTTTTGTGTGGAATTCGCATTTGAACGCTTTCAGCGTCAGTCCAGTGTCTCATACTCGTGTGAGTATTGCCCGGACATGTTCCCGGTGTGTCTCTTCGTCGGGTGAGAAGACCAGGATGTCATCCAGGTATGCCACACAGAAGATGTCCAGATAGTCGCTTAGGATCTCATTCATCCATCGCTGAAAGGAGGCCGGGACGTTGGTGAGTCCAAATGGCATGACGCAATACTCGTACAGTCCGTATCGAGTACGAAACGCCATTTTCCATTCGTCGCCTTTTGCAATGCGGAGGTTGTAGTATGCGTCTCGGATGTCCAGTTTGGTGTAGATGGTGGCGCTGGATAGTTGATCAAGGGACTCTCCGATTAATGGCAGCGGGGTTCGATCTTTGATTGTGATTTCGTTCAACTGCCAGTAGTCTACACACAGGCGTAATCCTCCGTCCTTTTTGTTGACAAAGTGTATTGGGGCCCCCGCTGGGGAGGTGGATGCGCGGATCCATCCCCGTTTCTCGTTGGTTTCTAAGTACTCTCTGAGGGCCTTCATTTTTTCTTCGTTCAGAGACCTCAGGGGCTCATACGGGGGCGTCTTCCCTTCTTCCAATGGAATATGGTGGTCCTGAGTGCAGTGGGGCGGAGGGGCCATTGGTTCCTTTTCGGTGAACACCTCGAGGAATTGGCTTTTTGCTAGTCCTGGAGGGTTCCTTGATTTTGTTGATTACTGTCTGGCATACCTCCCATGAGTCCGTTTCGCCGATTTCCCATTCTTCTTCTACTGGTGTCTTCTTGTAGTATTGCTCCGTGGCTTTCTCCTCAGGGACGGTGTTGGCTTTCAGCGAGCTGGGCAAGCATCTGTCGGTGCAGTGGTCCGAATGGAACTTCACAGTATGATTTTTCCATCCTATCACCGGGTCATGGAGCTTGAGCCACGGAAGCCCTAAGATGATCAGGGTGTTTCCGATCGTGATACAGTGTAGCCGGATATCTTCTTCGTGGTGGTTGATGGTTAAGTGGATTTGAGTGTCGTGGGTTACCGGCCCGCCGGTGACCTCCCTCCCGTCGACTGTTAGTACTCGTTTTGGCATCGTTTTCTGCTGCCTGGGTATTCCGCTGGCCTCAGCATAGGCCTTATTGATGAAGTTTTCTGATACTCCACTGTCCACCAGGGCTGTGGTGGTATACTCCTTGCCATCAGTTCCCTGGATCCTTACTCTGATCATTATATTTTCTTCGCGATCGTACCGGGTGGTCCCGACCTGGTAGGGAGGTTCCTCTTTCACAACTGGCTTCTCCCCCGGGTAACTGTTGCTGTTGTCTATTCCCGAGGGTTGTCATTTCCCGACGGTTCTTCCTCGGTCGTTTCCTCGAAGGTGGCTTCCGCGGCCCTATATGGTCTTCTCCATGGAATTCATTCCTTCCTGGGCTGGGGGCATTCTTTTGCAAAATGTCCTTTCTTTCTGCAGTTGTAACATTCTCACGTGATTACTCGTCGTGGGAATCGGTTCGGCGTCCTTGCGAATTTGAATCATCAGGTGACATCGAGGTCCATTGGGTCTCCTGGGGGTGTTGACGGAGGCTCTTTTGTGTGGACATGGAAGTGTGCTTCTGGGTTGGTGGTAGGTCGTCGAGTAATGACTCCGAGGTTGCATAGGCGGCTATCCGTTTTGATGGCGGCGGTGGCATAGTCCACCAAGACTGTGGCGGGGGTTTCGCTCATGACTAGGTGCCTTTTTACCTCGGGGTGTAATCCGTCTCGGAATCGTACAATGGATACGTTGTCCGCGTAGGGGAGATCTGCTTTGATCTGCTGGAATTCTGTCCAGTAGGTTGCTGCCGTTCGATGTCCTTGCTGGATTTTCTGGAATTTCTCAAATGCGATTTCCTCTGCGTCTACTTGGCCAAACCCATGTCTCATGTTAGTTTTCAGTTCTTCCCAGGTTAGGTTGATTCCTCCTTCCTGGTTCAGGAAGGTTTCCACCCAGTTCCATGCCACCCCCCGGAGTAGGGAGGATACGTATCCCGTTTTTTTCTCATCGTCGTCGAATTGATTTCCCTGTGTTCTAAACTTCAGCTCGCACTGCGCCAGGAACATTTTGAATTTTGCTTTTTCTCCTTCGAACGGTTCAGGGTCCCAGAGCTTTGGGTAGCTGGTCTGCGGCAGTCTGTTGCGTGCCGCTAGGAGGGCCTACAACATTTCTGTTGTCAACAGGTGGTGTCCTTCCGTCATTCTTCTGGTTTGTTCTGGTGACTCGCGGGTCTGTGGCCTGGATCTTTGCTCTGGGGTTACTGGACTCGGTGCGAGCTGGTCGTCAGGGATGTCCCTGAATTCGCTCAGGTTGAGGGGGTCCGAGGACTCCACCGTGTCTTTCTTGTTGCTACGTCAGGTGTCGATGGGGGAGACGCAATCTAGTGTCAAGATTCTGCCTCGACTTCTCCGTTCTGACTCGACAGGCAACGTAGGCTTGGGTCTGCGGAGCGGGCGCTCCTACTCACACTTCCGGCGTACTCACACTTCCGGTGTATTCACACGTCTGGCGTGGGCTTGTTGTTCTCGCGGTATCCGTCACGTCCAGCATGGTCTCTTCGCGGCTCTTCTCACATGCCTTGCGTGGGCTCATTGTTCTCGCGGTATCTGTCACGCCCGGCGTGGTCTCTTCGTGGCTCTTCTCACATGCCTTGTGTGGGCTCGTTGTTCTTGCAGTATCCGTCACGCCCGGCGTGGTCTCTTCGCGGCTCTTCTCACACGCCTTGCGTGGGCTCGTTGTTCTCGTGGTATCCGTCACGCCCGGCATGGTCTCTTTGCGGCCCTTCTCACATGCCTTGCGTGGGCTCGTTGTTCTCGCAGTATCCGTCACGCCCGGCGTGGTCTCTTCGCGGCTTTTCTCACACACCTTGCGTGGGCCAGTTGTTCTGGGGAGGGATGGTCGCAGCGCCGATCATGGGGATAGAGAGGTAGGTCTGTGGAGAGAGATAATAGATTGCGTGGAGAAGAATCTCCAGACTAACTACCACACCCTTCCTTTATACTTTTCCTTCCCTCTGTGGAATCACAGCTTGCCAGCAAGACTGACACAGTTCCTCCATAGCTCATCATGACTCAATCGCCGCACCCAAGGAAAACACATGATCGCACTCGGCCACTGCACGGCCAACACTCTACTCGTGGCGACAGGAGAAAGGACGCGCAAGCAGTAACGGTAAGACAAAGGGGAGAATGACGTACAACATAATCAAGGGAAAACAATACTCGTAATGATCATAGGAGAAGGACGCGCAGGCTCAATCAACGGGAGACAACAAACGTAACGGACAGGAGAAAAGACGCGCAAGCATACTCAACAGGAAACGACATATGTGACAATGGAGAAAGTACGCGTAAGCAACCTAACGGAGACGAGGGAGAGAGGTCTAGATCGGCCCGCGGTTGGAGGATATCGCTACCGGAGCGATATGATCGGACTAGGCGCGGTTAGACGCGGAGGATGACTGTGACTGCGGCAGCCGTGATGAGGCCCAGCCATAGGGTGGCAAGGGTGATGGCGGCCCCGGTAGTGGCGCTTACAAGCCTGTCGCATGAGATTCGTGATATTACCGTACTCAAGGAGACCAAGGAAGAAAACAAGGTAGAAGCTGCAGCTGCAGTTGTCGATTCGAAGTCAGGAACAGGCCTCTACACTCGTGGTCGTAGAGGTCGTAGAGGTCGTGGAGGTCATGGAGATCGTGGTAGCCGACGAGGTCATGGAGGTCGTGGTGGCTGTGCAGGTCGAGACGGACACGGTGGAAAAGTGATAAAGAATCAGAGCTGTACATATTGCAGCAAGGACAACCATACCACCGAAGACTGTTGGAAGCGGCAAAAGGATCAGAGTCAACAACAGCAAACACAGTCACGCAAATGCACGCGAGATGCCAGCAGCGATAAAAATGATGTCATCTGCTATCATTGTGATGAATCCGGTCACATGCGCAATGAATGCGAATTGAAGAAACGGGTTGACCAAATCAGAAGAAACCGGAACGGCAATGGTAAAGGAAAAGGAAAAGGACTGCTAGCTATTGAGGACAAACCTTCATCGTCTAACCAGGTCGGGGATATGTACGAAAACGCAGAATAACTAGCTCACTCACATGCAATGACAACCAGCTTGACCAATAGTCCAGTGGTTACCTGCAGCACATTACTACATACTGGTCATTTCGCACTCGCCGCTGAAGTATTACCTTCAATGTGGATTATCGATTCAGGTGCCTCACATCACATACATAACAGAAACGACTTCACTACCTATGAGCGTCTTCGCAATCTGATCCGAATTCAATTGGGCAACAAAACCTACATCTTTACGACTCATCACGGCTCTGTACGAGTGCAGGATCATCAAATCGATGCACTGCATACACCTTCGTTTCGTTATTCTCTATTGTCGGTTGCAGAACTTGATTCTCAAGGATACCATACAAAATTTGGTAACGGCAAGTGCTCTATTCAAAATTCCAATGTCACGGTCATGACCGGAAGTCAAAACGGACAGTTATTCCAAGTCGAACCGATCCATTCTCATCATTCTGATCGATCGAATTCGTTCGCGCTTCTTTCAACTGCTGAGTCCCACCTGTGGCACAAGTATTTGGCACACCTAAACCACATATCGATGAAATCGCTAGTCAACGGCTATGTACCAACAAATATCTATGAGGTCTGCATACTTGCAAAACACGAGTGGAAAATCATTCGAGTTCCAGTATTACGGACAACAACACCGTTTGAGCTCCTCTATTCCGATACCTGTAGCCCCTTTAACACCAAGTCGCACAGCGGAGGTCTACATTTCATTGTGTTTATTAATGACTATACCCGTCACACAACTGTCTAAATCCTTTTAGACAAACGTGCAGAGTCCTGTATTTCGGCATTCCAAAGTTTCAAGGCAAGAATTGAGAGTTGGGACTATACCATCAAATGGTTACGATACAACAACGGTCGAGAAGAATACGACAATATGCTGTTCCGAAGAATTCTTGCAGGAAATGGTATCAGTTTGAACCCTCGCCACTGTATACGCAGCACAAAAATGGCGTTGCTGAGCGAATGATCGGTACTTTTACAGAGAAGGCTAGAGCAATGATGCTTGATTCGTAAGCACCGAAGCAATTCCGGGTGGAAGCGATTCGAACTGCAAGCAACCTACATGCACGAACGCCTAGCCGCGTACTCGATAGCAAGTCGCCTTATGAAATGCTACACCGACATCGCCGGTTACAACGGCACCTGACCGATGTCAATGCCAACACTGACACCGATCATACGGAAGATGACAAGCCGAAGCTGCACCATCTACGAAGGTTTGGCTGCCTTGCCTACAGAGGGATTCCAAAGGAACAAAGGATCGACACCAAAATGGGAGCTTGTTCCAAGCCATACATGATGCTTGGCTATGTTCACAATACCACAAAGATTTGGAGAATATGGGATCCAGAGCAATGGAAAGTGATCAACTGCTCAGATGTTGAATTTGATGAGAATCAAACAGCACATATATCATGCATTGATAAGGAGAATGATGCGCTCGGACTTCCAGAACAGGAGCCGATATATACCAAAGAGCAAGTTGCTGAAACCGGACAATCCGGTCAAGTTGGGCCCGGAAAGACCGGTCAATATGCGCATACACCCGGAAACACCAGTTAAGTGGTGCCTGAAGTCGTCGCGCCCGGACAATCCGGTCAAGTTGCAGAGCTGAGGTTGCAAGTCGCACCCAGAGAAATACAGCCAAGTGCTAATAAGGCAGATCATCAGACACCTGATGAGGTAATCACCGATCCTATGCCGAGTCGTACAGTTGTACGACATATAGCTGTATGTACCGATCAAGTGCCGTCAAGTCATACTACAGATTTACGCACTGGTCATCGTACCAATCAAGAAAGATGTGTTACAAGAAGTCATTGTCTGTCAGAGCACACTGCGTTCGCGGTGCATACTGCATCAACAGCAAATCCGCCAAATCTGCCCGATTTGTTGGCGGCGAATCCGTCCGACTCCGATCCAAGATCATATCGTGAGGCGCTTAATAGCCCTCTATACAAGCATTGGAAGTCAGCCATGCAAGAAGAATATGCATCTCTTATGGAGAATAATGCATTTACGCTCATCAAGCATACCGAAAGCAAGCCAATTGGCTGCAAATGGGTTTATAAGACGAAGCCTTATCCAGACGGAACGCTCAGATACAAGGCCAGACTTGTTGTTAAAGGATATGAACAAGTGAAAGACATTGATTTTGATGAGACTTATGCGCCGGTCGGAAAGCTGACTACTTTACGCTACCTTCTGTGTTTTATGGCATACAACAGCTGGAATAGCGATCATCTCGATGTGGTTACTGCATTTCTCAATCCCGAAATCGATAAGGTCATCTTCGTAGAGTTACCCGAGGGCATTGACTGGTTGTCCAAATTGAACACGCCGAGGACAGATTTCCTACGTTTGAATAAGGCGTTGTATGGACTCAAGCAAGCTCCAAGGCTCTGGCACCAATCGATTGATGGCTATCTTCTCTCTATTGGCTTCCACAAGGCATCGGCAGATCACAATCTCTATATATGCAACCAAGGCGTAATGCTACTACTTTATGTTGACGATATTCAACTCCTCTATGTCGAATCTGCTAAGAGCAGAGCCATTGACGTCAAAGAGTCGTTGATGCACCAGTATAAGATGAAGAACCTCGGACCGGTCAAGCAGTTCCTAGGTCTTGAGATCAATCGTCTGCCGGATGGCTCCGTTACACTTAGCCAACAGTCATATATCAACACGATTCTTCATCGATATGTGATGGAGAACGCGAATATGGTCAATATGCCAATGGATTACAAGACCAGACTGGACAATGTGTCAAACAATGCTAACGCTGAAGCCAATCAAGCACAATACCAGTCGATTGTTGGAAGTCTCATGTACGCCGTACAAGCAACTCGCCCCGATATTGCATTCGCTATTGCTGTGCTTAGCAGATACCTCCTCAAGCCGTACAAGATGCATATGACGGCCGCCAAACGAGTCCTTCGATATCTCAAGTCTACCGCAGACGCTAAGTTGATCTTTTCTGGTCCTGGCAGGAGTTCGGAAGGGCTGGTTGGCGATACAGACTCGGACTGGGCAGGCGACAGGCGTAACCGGAAGTCACAAGGTGGCTATCTTTTCAAAATGGCCGGAGCACCTATTTCGTAGAAATTGAAGAAGCAAACTGTCGTTGCAAGATCGACAACCGAAGCCAAATACCTAGCTTGCTCGGAAGCAACTCGAGAAGCCCAAGGACTCATATACCTACACTGGACGTTACCGGTGAAACCATGGTCCCGCTTATCCACTGCGACTTAAACGGCGCGCTGAGTACCATATGCTCTACGATAACGAGCGACAAGGCCAAGTATATCGATGTGCCTTTTCACAACTCTCGACATCTTGACACTGCTGGTGTTGTTAAATTCACTGAGATTGATACTCTCGAGAACCTTGCAGACGTTATGACGAAGGCAATACCACTGGAGAAGCATCAATATCTTACTTATGGCATTGGTCTACACCCACCTCGATAAATGGCCTTATTTTCGCTCACGGTATCAGTTCCTCACACTCACCCTGTTAAGCGGTTCCTACATTTGCATGGTTCTGATATATATGCCACGACAAAAGTTTGAGTTTCTTTATTGGATTTATGTCTTTATCTTTATCGTTCTCCCATTGTACAGCACTCTTTTTCCTACTGCAGGTTTCTCCTACAGGGTTTACTGTAGAGCTTTTAATGAGGCCATTGGGACTTTATGTTTTCCATTTTTCATCCTTGATGGCGTTTCTTTGTCGTTCGGTCTTGCTTGCATGCTTGCTGCCACTGAGCGCAGCAAGAGGGGAAGTATTGCAATATCTCACTCGTTCAGCTTTGTCACGTGTAGAATCACGTCATATATGTGTATTCAGACTTTTCACTTTTCCTGCCTTTCTATCTAAGACAAGACAATACACACAAGACTTCATCGTTCTATCAAACTTCCATCATAATCTTGACACAATCTGCCAAGTAATACTGAGTGATTTTACATGAGTAGAAGTTGCAGATAGGGGTTAGGCACTGAAGAAGAGCAGGTCTGACCTGACAACAGTTATTATGGTATGTGACAGCTTGATTTCAGAAGGGCAGTCTCAGCATGTAAGCAGAATGTGGGTGGATGGAATGCAGGAAAACAAAATAGAGAAAGTAAGAGAATAAAATGTGATGTTATTGCTTTTACAATGTAGGTTTCAGCCTTTGAAAGGTTTTGGTCTCGTGCTATCACAGTGCAGATCTTGGCCTTGGGAAAGTTTTGGTCACAGTGATTGGAAGGATTGGGATTTGCTGATTTGTTTGGAAAGAATGGATTTTACTTGTAAATGTAGAAGGATTAGGTTTTGCTTGCATATCAGTTTTGGGATCAGTTGAATCAGAGATTTCCATACATATGTATGTGAGTTGTGTATAAGTATGAGTACAAGTATATATATAAGTTGTATATGATGATGAGTATAAGTATATAGGTGAGTTGCAGGTACATATATAACTAGAGAGGATCTTGTATATGAGAAGGGTTTTCTGCTGTGTATTTTCTCTTCTTCTTCTCTTTATACAACCTCTTGTATCCTATTCAAAATGTCAACCTCATTGTTGTTTCCTCCATTTGCTTGGTTTTCTCTGATTTAATCTCTTTGGTGATTTTTGTTCAGCACTGCTATCTCTGACCAACACCTCTGTCTGACATAGTCTGTCTCTGTCTGATACATCTATTTGACCTTGTCTGTTTCGGTATTATACCCTGAGATGTAATTTACTGGCAGAACAACCATTACAATGGTAAGAGATTATGACAGTAAGTCATATGCTATATTTTCTGAGTAAACACAGCTTAACTGAAGAGGCTCAGAGAATATGATCCTGTCAGAGGAACTTCTCCCCAATAGGAAGATAAGGTATTTCTACCTTCTGCAAGTCAGGTCTGAAAGAGTCTAGGTAGGAGATAAGGTCTAGAGTTAAGACCTGTTAGCCATAAGGTATAGATAAGAACTTAACTCAAGTGAGGACCAGGGAGGAAATCACAAGAGTACAACAAACTATAGAGGTTATATTGGAATCTAAGAGGGACTATGTTAGAAATCCCCATCTAGAACAGATCTAGTATGGTAGTGGAAAATAATGGTCACCAACCCAGGGGGGGTAACACTCAGGTGTTTCACCAATGGCACAATCGCCCAGGTAGTCACCAACAGTCTATCACTCTTGAGCGGATGACACTTATATGATGGTAGTAGAGTGACTGTGTAGTTCTGAAGGATTCGTACAGTAGTGGTTGAGAAAATTCACTATGAGATTCGTGTTCGAAATATTACTAGAGAGTTGGTCTCAGAAACAACGTAATATTGTTAAGTCTTAACTACTGACTGATCGTTGCTGATGCCTCTCAATACTGGAAAACTGATAGTCTATATATGTCATGCCGACTTGTCAGCAGTCTGCCCTTGGGCCGACTCGGGAAGTACAATACCTTGGTATTATACAACAGTATCTCTCCTCATCAGAGGGAGATAGGGTTGATTGGGACATGGCACTGTTTGATAGGTACAAACCCAGAAGATCTTCGATCAGGGTACTTGCGAAAGGTTTTCGTTTACGTCTTCTTGTAGGTATCGTTGCCCTTATGCTTCTGTTTGCAGCTCTTACTGGCTATATACTTTTCAGGTGCATTTGGGGTTTGCAATCTATCAATCTAGATGCTTCCAGGAATGCCTGGTGACGTCGATACAAGTGCTGTAGCAATTACAGTTAACCAAAGATTACATCTCTGTAACTTAACAAGTTAAGGTTCGATCTTTTTCAAACAACTGGCAGATGGTCTGGCTCCTCTCATATACCCACCGGACCCATTCCGCCTTGCGTGTCCTGCACAGCCACTTGTGAGTTATATTGTACCCAGAAAAATTTGGTATTTTTGCTGGTGTATGGCAACTACTAGTAGCTTTTAGCATGGGTCTCACGGAAAATAACCTTGACACCTCCTGGGGATGTGGCCAGGCCCTCGTCTGAGGCTGCCACTCATCTCCTTTCCCACTGGTAACCCTTAGTTGTCAGATGTATGGGTCGAGGGCCAGCCTAGGCCCGCCGAGGCCGCAGCGCTCAGTTGCGTCCGGAAGTCATCAGGTGGCGGAGGTGGCAATTCGCCACTGGTGACGCGACAAGCCGCCACCGGCGACATCTAGACCGGAGGTGACAAGTTGCTACCCAGGGCATCTGGGCGAGTCGGTGATGGGTAATGGGCTTTCTTCTGCATGTATATATAGAGAGCGGTCCTCGCTATGGTGACATGATCAAGCAACGGAGTTCCTACACACCCTATCACTCGAATATTTTTTGACAGGTTATGAGCCCGGCTTGAACGCTCTGCCAGTCTGCAACCGATCAATATTTGCGCCTGTCGAACCTGATGTTTTCCTGCTCGTGGAGACCAACTGGAGATCATTCTTTTCCGCTAAGACCGCCTTCAAGATTGTTACCCGAAACAAAAATTCTCTGGAAAGCTGACACCGTTGCCCGGTGCCGTGACTAGAATCGGTGCGCCGATAGCGTAGCCTCGATATTCTACGTATCTGCCCAACCTACGATTTGCGCCGTCATGCGAAGTCCGCCCGCAAACGAAATCTATTCTGCAGCCCGCGTCTGTGAATTTCTTCGTCAGGAATACGAAACTCCCTTCATAATATTTGGTCGAATCGATACTCGGAGTTGTGGTGCGCACTCGATGATACCGGAGCAGTCGTACGCGCTCGAGCATGAGGCTGTGGTGCGCACTCGGCGATGCCAGAGGAGTCGCACGCGCCTAATGGTTCCTTGGAGTTGTGGTGCGCACTCGGTGATACCGGAGCAGTCGCACGCGCTCGAGCATGAGGCTGCGGTACGCACTCGGCGATGCCGGAGCAGTCGCACGCGCTCGAGGATGAGGTTGTGGTGCGCACTCCGTGAGCCCGAGCAGTCACACGCGCCAATTGTTGTGGCCGTCATACACACTCGGTGATGCCGGAGCTGCTGTGCGCGTCCATTGCTGACGATTGACAGATCATGCTGAGGACCGGCCTGGAAATCGGCCTGGTATCCAGGGGAAGCTCCTGGCGAATCGTGTGGCGGTTGGTTTAAACAGTTTTTGTTTCCCTCTCCTTACTTTCCTTGGAGGATGCACTCTTTCTCCTATGTCCGTGGTTTTCCCTGCGGGGGTTTTTACACGGTTACGAGTTTTAACGAGGCATTCGAGGACATGGGGTTTCACTGTCATTTCTCTTCTTTCACTGTTATTCTCTGCTGCTCTTCCGTACGAGGGGAAGTGTTAGATGTATGGGTCGAGGGCCAGCCTAGGCCCGCCGAGGCCGCAGCACTCAGTTGCGTCCGGAAGTCATCAGGTGGCGGAGGTGGCAATTCGCCACTGGTGACGCGGCAAGCCGCCACCGGCGACATCTAGACCGGAGGTGACAAGTTGCTACCCAGGTCATCTGGGCAAGTCGGTGATGGGTAATGGGCTTTCTTCTGCATGTATATATAGAGAGCGGTCCTCGCTATGGTGACATGATCAAGCAACGGAGTTCCTACACACCCTATCACTTGAATATTTTGACATTAGTTACCATCCGGCTGCTGCTGGGTCAGTAATACTACTCTCTTTAGAGCTCGCCCCAGCCTATGACTTTCACTTATGAAATATCACTCTGCCTCAATCCTCAGATTGGATCCAGCAGTCATACTAATTGCATGCCTTGGGGTGTCACCAGAGTACTGGGTGTAACACTACCCCCATTCTCACAAGAGTTCATCCTTGGACCAAAGTTCATCAACCCTGACTGTTATTCTATACTTGTTAAAACCCAAAAAACCTACCACATAGGAAAAAAGGAAAATCTCTTTGCAGATAAAACCAAAAAACCTTCCACCAAGGAAAACAAAATTATCAGCTACATTATACCATATTCTTGGTGTCTTGTCAGCCATTAAAAACTTGGATCCCCTTATAGTGCCACCAGAAAAAGGTACTGACTCAACCCTGCAGTCTAACCCTTAGATCCTTTGTCACATTAGAGTGCTTCCTGTGGAAGGCCCTAATCATCCCTTCCCCCAAGCCTAGAAAATACTCCAAGGTTTCCTTTGTCCAATTTTCCTCCACAGGAAACCCCACCCACTTTGTAAGGTACTTCACCTTGGCGTCCTGATCATAGGAACTCCCAATGATATCGTTAATCTCCTAATGATCTCATCAATCTCCCATTGACTCTACTTGATATCAACATCCATCTCATCTGCCTTATTCCTAATACTCTCGGGGTTAGGTGGAGTATGGCTTACCTTACTAGACACATGATATGGTTACAATAACGAGACATAAAATATGTTGTGAAGTCTTCAACACATTAGCAGGTTAAGCATTACTGCATTCGGCGACACTACCTTTTCATCTTGAATAGACCTTGCATCTTATGGTCAAGCTTCTTTGACTGGCGCCTGTAGGAGGAGGTTTCCAGGTATCATGAATGCCACTCGGAGTGTGCTAACTAGGGTGGATGGCACAGCACACGCCACATCTAGTGTGACACCTAGAACCTGTGGGTGTGCACGTAGCACAGTGTGGAGCCTGGCATGGGCTTGCCCTTTGGGCTTAGTGTAGAGCAGTCGCAGACTAGCACTAGTGGCAGATCCCTCGCTAAGAGGCTGCCACTCCTCTTCCTGGAATAGATCATGCTTCTTGTTACCCCTCAACTGGTAGCAACACTTTTTTATCGATTTGTTTATTTTTCCCATCCTGCAATTTAAGCGGAAAGCACTCTTCTTTATTTTCAGCTCTGCAGTATAAGTAGTAAGCACGATACACAAGGGACATTTCTATGGCACGGGCAAAGCAGAGAAACAGAAGCAATGGGAAGCAAACAGAACAATCAAAGGAAAGCGGAACAGAAAACGATCGATCGATACCAGAGAAGAAGAGAGGGAGTGAGAAACAGGAAGTAGCTCTCGTGTCAAAAGTAGCTGCACCAGTCAGCAAGCAGTAAGTACGGGAGCAGGCATTCGTGGTCCGCTCTCTTATGTCTTTCTATAAATGTCTCAAGTGGTGATAGTAGCTAACTGGATCGACTAAGTTAGAAGTAATAGTAATCCAACCTATTATCTGGCCAGAGCCAAACATTCTATTCGAATGAATCGCAGAAGCAGACATATCATGGGGCCAAAATGTGGGTATTGTAATGGTCACCAGAATGGCAATGAGCAATGCCTATACCAAGTGGTATAAGATACACCAGAAGGCGTCATTACGGATCTACGAACTGGAAAAGGAGGTTGACGATATGAAAATGACAAGGGAAAGCCTCTGGCCCTGAAGAACTATATCAAACAACTCAAGAAAGAGCTCCGAGCAGCCAGATCGGACCCCATTGCTATGGTAGACCTCGAACACCAACTGCTCGAATCGTAAGCAAAAGTCATTGAAGTGAAGGAGTCTCTTCTGAAGGTGGAAAAGAAAGCAAATAAAGTGCTGCTGCAGGTGATAGAGTGGAAGGAGTGGTGTAACAGATTGATCAACAATAGCAGCACCCGGCTCGACAGCTGAACGGGAGCTAGTGCTGGCACATAGCAGGCATTGGTGGTCCAGAAGGTTAGGCCACTTGAAGCCAAGAGATTCAATGGGGTTTAGGGCCTGGAGATTGTCACCCTATTTCTCGACCAGGTGGAGCATTATGTCTGCGAAGGAGAAGCTGTCTGCGTAAAAGCTTCAAAGGACAACTTGCATATCGATACTGTTTGGCAGTTCCTAACGACAAGAGCATTCCACTGGTTTGAGAACACCATGACGAAGTTGAGCATTAACTCTAATCCTCCGGGCAACTATGAGTACGGAATAACCTGGGAAAATGTCAGAAAAGCATTCAAAAAGCAGTATGTTCCAGAATCTGCAGTATCAGTAATTCATAAGGAATGGCACTCCTTGAAACTCAATCGAGCCCAGGTGTTGAAGTTTAACCGACAGGCCCTTGAATTGATCACCATCCTCAGAGGGTCTCTCATGATCGGGCATGAGAATCTAATATGGGAGGAGTATCTTCAGAAGCTACAGGAAGCATCAGCAAAAAAATGGAAAGTTCAAGTGTATTGCTTTTTTTACAGGTGAGACATAAATTTGAACTAATATTTCTCAAGGTTTCAGCTGAAAATAAAGTACATTTTTTTTTAAATCCTTATAGGAGCAGAATATAACTTCTCTTACAGGAGTTAGCGATGCTTACGGAAGCTACAGGAGCTACAGGAGCTCCCTAGGAATTCTCAAATTTTTTGCTGATGAAGCTACTACCAACAACATATCCCAGCAGGCTCATGTCATGAACATTCCCATGAACCAGCAGCTTACACTTTCAGGCATGATAGACATTGCAGTGGAACAAGCACCACCTTTTCTTTCCCAGGTCCCAACTATGTCGACCGCCCCCACCACAGCCACCACCGAATACCTCACTGAACCACTGAACCTCAGTAATATGGAGAAGGAGGAGCTGTATGCAGTGGACGAAAAGGTCCAGTGTGAGGGGTAGCAAGAAACATGTCCATTCTAAAGAGAGGAGCACCAGACACTTATACGAGTGTCCATGTGCTAGCGCTATTGTGTGACTGTCCATCTACAGAAGCCCTTAGGGCAGCCATGTGCCAAGTCCCACAAACTCTAGAAGCCACGCTAGCGACCACGCTAGCCACTCTAGACGTAGCATCCACGACGCCTGGAATCCTCCTCCTACAACCACTTCCGTCTCAATAAAACAAGCGCCACCCCTAAAAAAAAATGACAAACCCAACTTATAACAATAATGGCAATCACAACACAAGTACGCACCATATGGGAACCAAGCGTACCAAATCAACCGAAAAAAAAAACAAAAAAAAACATAACTGTACCCCTGCCACAATGCTCAGCTGACACTCCCTGTCACTTCCGTTCCATCCACCGGTAGACTTGCAAGCCATTTGCAGCGTGATATTCACCCAGCAGCTCATTGCTGCTACCCCTCAGGTTCGCCAGTGGTTCCCACGTAGGGTCAACGTAACTGACCCATTTGACCAAATATTCGAGATCTCGAACTGTGGTACCTCTGTGCTCGCGGATCGACTCAACCTGGTACTCAACAGTAGCGGTGGAGCATAGCAGTGGTGGGGTTGGGTGTTCATGGGTTCTGTCGACTCTTGATAACTTGAGGCGTGCGACGTTGAAAACCGGGTGTAAGCACCAGTGCACCGGGATGTCGAGAACAAAAGCATTCTTGCCGGCTGACTTTAGGATTGTAAACGGACTGGCGTACGGATGTTGAAAATTTCGTGAATTGGCGCTGTCATTGGCAGTGGAATTGACATTGGCATAGCCAACTGGCAGCAAACGGGTGTCCAGGAATACCGAATCACCTATCCGAAACGGGTGCGGCTGATGATGCTCGTTCACTTCTGTCACCTTTGTCAATTGGACCTCTTCCATTCGCTCTCGAAGCATCCGTAGGATCTTGATGAGCCGTTCTGCGTATTCTGTTCTGGGTCTCGAATTTGGCGTCTGCGGACCTGGTGCCAGTAAATCGAGCGGGAGCCTCAGAATGTATCCGATATCCGCCTCGAATGGCAACATTCCTCTAGCCTTGTGCTTAGCTGCATTGTAAGTGAGCTCTGCCAACGGTAACAACTGGCTCCACTGCTCGGGGGATTTGAGTTGCGATATATATGCCTTCAAAAAGGTTTCCAGAGTGGCATTCACCTTTTCTGCCGGACCGTCTGCCTGTGAGTGGTATGCTGTAGACATCCGAAGCTTAATCCTGAGTTGTAAACACAATGATTGCCCGAAGCTGGAGGTAAATCGGGTGTCCCGGTCAGATACGATCGATAGGGGTAGCCCCCGTAACCGAATGTAACCGTCAATGAATGCCATTGCGAACCTTTCTGCGGTGAGCTCAGCTTCCTTGATAGGAATCCAACGTGCTCGCTTCATCAGGGGATCGATAATTGTCGCTACAGCATCGTAACTGGCTTCCGACGTCGGTAACTTGGTGACGAAATCGATGTTCATCTGTTCTGCGTGTTCGAGTGGAATCGGTAGTGTCTGCAGGAGTCCATACGGCCTGACATTATTGTACTTGATTCGGTGGCATACGTCACATCCGGCAATCCATTCTGTGACCGAATCCGTCAATTTTGGCCAGTAGTACCAAGACCCAACCACTGCTGCTGTCTTTGCGATGCCACTATGTCCACCGCCCAGAATAGCATTGTGTGCTTCTCGAATCACATCCGTTCTCAAGAATTTTGGGATACATAACCTTCTGCCCGATGGCTTATGGTACAGCAGGTCTTCTTCAAGAGTGTACGACTTCCCTCGTTCCTTAACACGGCGAGACTGCTTCGAACTTGTCTTTTTGTCCTTGTTTTCGTTACTATTGCTCAAATATTCTAGAACTGGACCGAAAATTGTATCCTCCCCATAGCCTTTTCGAACATCGTTCAGCCACTCAGTTGAGGCTGATATGCACATTTCGATGACATTGAGGTACTGCGGATCGACCTTTGGCTGCTCTCCCTATGTGTAGGCAATCCGGCTGAGTGCGTCTGCCACAACATTCACTGCTCTAGGAAAGTATTTGACCTCGTAGTCATGCTGTTGAAGCCTGTCAAGGTGACACCACTGACGGCTTGTCAGCTTATTTTGTCTGAGGATATGCTGCAACAATGCATGATCCATATAGATGGTGGTATGTTTCCGTCCATGTACATAGCAGGCCCAATGTTCCATATTTGCACTGAATGCAAGGAGCTCTCGGTAGTATGCTGGATACCTCGCCTCGACCATTTGGAGCTTCCTTGAAAAGTATCCCAGTGGCCGCTCCACCAACCTTCCTTCATACGGCTGCTTTTGTGCCAGAACACCTGCAATCGCAGTATCCGAGGTATCAGTTCGCAGGATGAAATCGGCCTCTGGATCCAGGGTTGCCAAGACCGATGTGGATATCAAAGCCTTCTTGAGATCCTCAAACTGATCCCCATGCTGGCTAGTCCAGATGTAGTCGTTCTTGGGTTTTACCATGAGGTCATATAGCAGACAAGTCCAATGGGCAAATTTTGGGACAAACTTCCTGTAGTAGCTGGCTAAACCGAGGAATCCTCGAAGTTCCGTTGGTGTTTTGGGTGTTGGCCAATCCCGTACTGCCCTGACCTTCTTTTCCTCAGTGTGAATGCCATGTCTATTCACTCTGAAACCAATGAACGACATTTGCAGAGTACCAAACACACACTTGGCCTCACTCAGACGTAACCAGGTGTTCCGTAATGCCTGAAGCACGCCTTCCACATGTGACTTGTGTTCTGCCAATATTCTTGAAAAGATCAGGACATCATCTAGATACACGATTGCATTTCGGCGATGTGGATCTAATATTTTGTGCATCATATGCATAAACATACCTGGTACATTTGCAAGTCCGAACGGAATGACTTTATACTTGTAGAATCCGTCTGGCCCTATGAATGCGGTCTTGTGGCAGTCGTCTAAATGCACTCGCACCTGGTGGTATCCACTCGCCAAGTCCAACTTGGTAAAAACGTGTGCCCCATGGAGCTTATCCAGCAAGTCCTCGATATACGGCAACGGACACCGATCTTTGGTCGTTATCGAGTTCAACCCACGGTAATCAACACACATTCGGAGTGTGGCGTCTGGCTTTTTCACAAAGATTATCGGTACTGCGTAACGTGAATGTGAGTCTGTCACCCACCCATTTGCGAGTAACTTCTTGATCTGTACCTCAAATTCCATCCTTTCGGACTGTGTCATCCGGTATGGCTTGCGGTGTGGAATTTTTGCTGTCGGATTGGTATGTATGCGGAAATCATGATCTACTGGTAGTGGTATGCCGCTTAGTGGCTGAAAGAGGTTGCCAAAATCCCGACCCATTTGAACTCTCCACTTCCCCAGGTCTGCCAAAACAGATTCATCCTCACTGAATTCCTCGCCCACCTGTCACTCATGGATGTCGATCACAAATATCCTGTCGCCACTGGATTTTGCCATTACCCATTGCGTCTCATATGCGGATATCAGGTTGATGGATACTGCTTCGCAGTGGTTGTGAACTTCCCAGTAGCGGCCCTGGTGCAGTCGAAGTCCTTTTAAGGAAAGCCTGGGTATGAATGCCGGTCATCCATCTGTCAGCAATGACCAATCGGCATCCAACAGGTGCAAGATGTTGTCCGAATCCACCAAATGGCGTGTCTTCGAGTGCCAATTCTTTCTAATAATAATGTCGTAGGCACCTTTAAGATCAAACACAGTGTACAAGCCTGTAATATCTGTGTAGTTCCCAGTGACGCCCCATATACGTCTGTTAAGCCAGGCCTGGTATCTGTCCTCGGGAGCATCAGCAAAAAAATGGAAAGTTGAAGTATTTTGCTTTTTTTTTACAGGTGAGACATAAATTTAAACTAATATTTCTCAAGATTTCAGCTAAAAATAAAGCACATATTTTTTTTCAAATCCTTATGGGAGTAAAATATAACTTCTCCTCTTACAGGAGTTAGCAATGCTTACAGAAGCTACAGGAGCTATGGGAGCTCCCTAGGAATTCGGAAATTTTTTGCTAATAAGGGTGTTTGGTTCCAGCTGTGACGATTGACATATGTCCAGCATGTCGAAAGGGTAAACCAAGCTGTTTTGCGAATGCGGTATCGATATAACAGTGTGAAGCATCGGAATTCATTAGGGTGTAGGCTGAGCGAGTTTTGGAATGAGAGGTTTGGACTTTAGCATAAAAACGTAACAAATCACTTTTATCATTAATGTCTTTCCATATAACATTAAGGTTTGTCAAATAAAGTCTCGCTGCCTCTCTTTCCTTAGTAGGAGAATGCCCTGTCACTCCTACTGAGCACCTTTTCCCTTGCTCTGTCCCACCTTACTAGTCTGATCCCAGTCCTATCTGCCCAAGTCCAACACATTCGTGAGTCCTCTGTTATCATCAAGCATTTCCTCCTCCGACCAACCTCCACAAAAGTACGCACTGGACCACCTATGGCACGCAATATCGCGATGACATTACAGCTGGGGTGCGTGTACGCGCCCACGGTGAAATAGACGCAAAGAGGCCTGGGTGTGCCCGGGGGCCACGCCAGCTGCTTTCCCATATCCCCCCAACCATAACCACATAATTAATAAATTGTTCCTACATAAGAAACGTTAGATAACTATCTGGAAAATTGATTTCTGGCACCGGATTAAGAAAAAAAAATTGGGGGTTGTGTGGTCAGCTGCCAATGTGGCACAGCATGATTTTACGGATAAATTTACTTATCAACGGGGGAATTATAGTATGGAGAAGGGATTAT
>Ga0307508_10001451_pt1 | contig 26622 bp, 25 predicted proteins | sample 9_EM_MG_FD_203089 | JGI IMG/M metagenome (GOLD analysis project Ga0307508, IMG submission 203089) | Populus trichocarpa ectomycorrhiza microbial communities from riparian zone in the Pacific Northwest, United States - 9_EM | ecosystem: Host-associated > Plants > Roots > Unclassified | place...
CGCACCTGGACGCCGATCGTGTTGACGCTGTCGGCGCTGCCGATCTTGCCGTTGAAGCTGCGGCTCACGCCGCCGCCGAAGACCTTGCGGTGCTCGGCCTGCTCGAACTGGTCGGCGTTCAGCGGGCTCGCGTTGTCGAGGTTGTAGGTGAAGTCGGAGAACAGGTCCAGGCGCGACTGGATCGCGTAGGCGTTGGCCTTGAACGTGCCGTTGTCCTCGCTGCGCTCGGTGTTGTACGACAGGCTGTAGCGCGCAGTCTGGCCGCCATCGGTCGGGTCGATCGCGCCGAAGCGGCCGACGAGGCCTTGATCGACCGCGCGCTGTGGGATCTGGTCGGTCGAGTTCCAGCCGGCCGAATACGCCATTGCAGTGATCGAGGAGCGGCTGCCGCCGTCGCCGAAGCTGTAGCGCAGCACGCCGTTCAATCGGTGGAACTTCTCGGCGTTGTCCCAGGGGCCGTTGTTGTGCACCGCCTCGATGGCGTAGAGCAGATCGCCATCGCCCAAGGCCATCGACTTCGTGACCAGCGCGCGCTCGTACTGGTGCTCGCCGAGGGTCAACGAGGCGATGCCCTTGGGCAGCTTGCCGAGCAGGCTGACGTGCGCTGCGCCTGCCGATGAGAAGTCGCCTTCGTCGGCGTAGTACGGGCCCTTCTTGTAGTCGATGCGGCCGACGAGCTCGGGGATCAGCCAGTTCAGGTCGCTGTAGCCGTGACCGTGCGCATGCGTCGGCATGTTGACCGGCATGCCGTCGACGAAGGTCGCGAAGTCGGTGCCGTGGTCGAGGTTGAAGCCGCGCAGGAAGTACTGGTTCGCCTTGCCGTCGCCGCTGTGCTGGGTGACGATCACGCCGGGGATGAACTCGAGCACCTCGGCCGGCCGCAGCGTCGGCCGGCTTTCGATCAGCTTGGCGGTGACGCTGCCCTGGCTGGCCGCATCGGAGGTGCCGACCGCGTTGTTGTAGTTGCCCTGAACGGGGACCGGCTCCAGTTGCACGGCGGCGACTGTTTGCGCCGCGGCCATGCCCGGTGCGGCAAACAAGGCGAGCAGCAATGCACTGCGGGCGAATGGCGGCAACGGCATTCGAAACTCTTTGATGGATTGGCGAGCTTGGTTCTTGCACGCATGGCGGCGCAGCGGTGCAGCTGCGTTGACTTACGCGTCCCGCGGCAGATTGGATTCGTACCGCGCCAACGATTCTCGCCGCGGTCCAGCACCCGCTCTATCGGCCGAGCGAGAGACTCGCCGGAGATCGCGTGCGAGACCCGAGCAGAAGGACGCACAGGGCCACGCCGCTCGCCAGGGACACCGACCACCCGAACCAGACCGGTGGCGCTGCCATCCAGTCGGCAACGGGCTGCAACGGGTTGGCCAGCCCGAACGCACGCTCGAGAACCCAGCCCGCGGCACAGATGGCCGCAAAGCCAGCGCCTGCGAGCCTGATGCTCGCATACGGTTTGGTCGTGCTCAGCAGCAGCATCAGCGGAAGCGTCGCAGCGATCACCAGCAGTTGCATGGCTTCGATGCCGAGATTGAAACCGACCAGGCTCAGCATCAGCGTCGTGGCGTCGAAATCGAGGCCAGTCAATACCTCGGCGAACGCGAGGCCATGAACCAGCCCGAAGGCCGAGGCGATCCAGACTTCTTTGCCGGCGAACAGCGGGCGCCAGGCGTGCGCGCAAGAGACCAGGATCGACACGGCGATCAGCACCTCGACGAGGCGCGTCGGCACCGCGACCCAGCCCGCCGAGGCCAGCGCCAGGCTGATCGAGTGGCCGAGCGTGAAACCGCTGACGACGCTCACGATGGTGCGGACGCTCGCGACTATGCGCTTGCCCGCTTGCCAGCGCCCGGCACGGGCGATCAGCGGCGACGGTAGCAGCAGCGCGAGCAGGAACAGCAGATGATCCGGCCCCTCGGCGATGTGCCGCATGCCGAGCGAGAACAATCGGCGCAAGCCTTGCCACCAGCTGCCGCCGGAGCCGTCGACCGCGATGTGCGTGTTGCCGAAGCCGGCCGTGCTGATCAGCATCGGCTTGTCGCCCATGAGCCCGTTGCGGATGTCGCGCCGCACGTAGATCAGCGCCTGGTGCGAGACCACGCGCTGCAGGATCACCTGGTAGTCGAGCGCGAAGACCTCGGTCGACATGCCGCTCGGCGCTTGCAACTTGCCGCGCACGACGACCCAATCGTTGCTGCTCCAGTTGGCATCGTTCGTCGCCTTCATGACCAGCGACTCGATGTGCAGCCGATAGGCGCGGCCGTCCTGGCTGTGGGCCTGGAACCCGTCCTCGACGTATTGCTGGATCCGTGGCCAGTACTGCGGCACCACCGTGCCTGGGTTGGCGGCAAGCGGGAGCGCCAGGCCGGCGCCCAGCTCGCTCAAGGGCAGCTGAAGCTCGACATCGATCGCGTCGCGACCGATGTCGAGCATCACCATGCTCGGGGGCACATCGTGCGCCTGCACCCAGCCAGGCAGCCCCGCGAACAGCAGCGGGAGGATCAGCGCAAAGACTGAACGCAAGCGCATGGCGGGGCTACCTTTGATAGGGTGGGCGAATGAATGTGCACCGGACCGATCAACTACCGAGCTGGTTGTAGTAGTCGTAGGTCTTGTCGCGGAACATCATGTGGTAGTGCGTTTGCGAGCTGATGACGATGCCGTTCTGCACGGCGATCTCGATCCAGACGCGCGGCCCGTCGATGCGCATGTAGGTGCCGTTCGCGCTGACATCCGGGCCTGTGCTGCTGTAGCTGCCGGCAGCGTTGGCCCAGGCCACGTAGGTGCTGCTGTAGCCGGCCTGGTAGTCGCTGAGCAGGCGGGCGGCCGTGACGCTGTCGTAGTCGGCGGTGAACTGCTGGATCGCCGCGGTCACCAAGGCTTGCTGGGCGGTCGTGAGGCTCGATACCAACACGCCTCGCGTGCTGCTGTTGGCAATCGCGGTGAACTTCGTCGTCACGTTGGTGTAGCTGCCGGTGTTGGCCTCGACCGGCCCGATCAGGACGTCGGAGAAGGTCTGCCCGGTGAGGAAGGCGCTCGACAGCGACGTGCTGCTCAGGCCGGTGAAGACCGCCACCATCGCCGCGGCCTTGTCCGCGAGCACCTGCACCGACGTGGAGCTGCTGTACCAGTTGTAGCTGGTGTGGCTGTTCGTCGCGAACGCGGTGCGCGGCTCCACGCCGATGTGGTGGGGCGTCGGGTAGGCGCAGGCGCTGTTGAAATTGATGTTGAACGCCATGTGGTGGCCGCCCAGCATCAGTGTCCATTTGCCCGTCTGCGACGGCGTGCCGACGAACGCCACGTGGTACAGCTCTGCGCCGTAGCCGTTGGCGTTCTTCGTGTAGCCCAGGTAGTCGTCGGCTGCGAGCACACCTTGGAAGTCGGCGTACCCGGCGGTGCTGAGCGCGACCTTGGCCAGCGCGTTGAACGCGGCGATCTGGGTCGAGGTGCTCACCGACGAGAGCGTGATGCCAGGCCGGCTGAAGCTGATGGCGCCCGGCGGCAGGTTCGACCAATTGGTCTTGTAGACGTTCAGCTGCGCCGTCGTGTATGCGGACGAGTCGTACAGCGTCGACGAGGTCAGCGAGGTGCCCAGCGCGGACTCGAGCGTGGAGACGGCGCTCAGCACGCTGTCGACGTAGGTGGTGTCGCAAGACGCCGTCGAGGTGCTGCTCACCGTCAGCGTGGCCGTGCTGCTGGTGGTGCTGCCGCCGCTGTTCGTCACGATGACGTAGAAGCTGCCGGCGTCGCTGGTGGCCACACTGGAGATGGCGTAGGTCGACGAGGTCGCGCCCGAGATCGCGGTCGAATCCTTGTACCACTGGTAGGTCGGCGTTTCGCTGCTGGTCGCGGTCACCGAGAAGCTGGCCGTGCCGCCGACAGCCACGGTTTGGGATGTCGGCTGCGTCGAGATGGTCGGCGCCGAGACGGTGGTGCTGGTGGTGGTGGTTGAGCTGCTGGTGGTGCTGCTGCTGTCATCGCCACCACCGCCGCAAGAGATGAGGGCCAGTGCGAGGCCGGCGACCGCGGTGGACCAGAGCCAAAGATTCCTGACGGGTGACACTCTCATGTTTCGATCTCAAGCAAGCCCGACGAGCCGACGTGGCTGCCTTGGGTGCGCTCAAGCTTGCTTGGGCAGAGTGAAGTTTCCGTGTGGGCTTTGTGTTCGGATTGACACACTCGTCAATCGCAGCGTGCAGCCCGCTGGCCGCGCGGGGGCGTTGCCGGGCTGCGCCGAGTGTCTCCGCTCTGTAACTGAATTCGGCGCCGATAAAGAAAGGTGACGCCTTCTCAACGAGAACTCATCGTTCTCAAACGCTGGAGCCAACCTTGCGTGCAGCGGCTTCGCATTGCGCAAACAAGGCCTCTCGCAGGGCGTTGCGGCGACGGCGTTGGCTGCGCTTCTTCGATGGCACGTCGCGCTCGTGCCGCAACTGCGGCTGTGCGGGCAGCGCCCAGTAGTGCGGCCCGGCTCTTGTGCCGCCCGTCTCGCGCCAGAGTGCGTCGTAGTCGATCCCGACCTGGCGTGATCTCGAGCGGTAGCCTGCGTAGATATGTGCGCTCGCACAGACCCCATAGACGCCGTCCACGCCCAGCCCGCGGGCCAGGCCCTGCACGGCAGTGACGAGCAGCGCGTGCGGACGGAGGCGCTCGACATCGTTGCTCACTGCGTGCAAGGCCTTGTCGGCCCCGCGCCTGCCCTGGATCGCGCCCGACAGCAGCACGTGCGAGCTGGCATTGCCGCCGAATGCCAGATGTCGCTCGACGATGCTGAAGGCCATAGTCATCAGGCGTGCCCCGGCGTGCTCCAGGTGCAGGCTCAACTCGCCTTCGCGACCCCAGGCGCCGGCGCTGGTCAAGACGAAGCGCAAGCGGCTCGCGCCCGGTGCGGCGCCGGGAAGGCCTTCGCACAGAATCAAGCCCGTGTCCTGGTAGATCGAGTCGATGGTCGACTTCGGCAGCGTCCGCATCAGCCACGAGAAATGCGAACGCAGGGCCTGCGCGCGCTGCAGCGGGCTCAAGCCTCTTCGCAGGTAGCTGCGAAGAGGCTTGATCAGCAGACTCGGTTCGCTGCGCGGCAGGCCTTGCAGCTGCCCGTCGCGAAAGACCGCGATCGTCGACTGGATCGCGTCTGCATGACACCAGCTGCGCAAGCGCAGCTTCATGCGCCTGCGCAAGGTCTGCCAGGGGCCGCCGCTGCCGTCGTCGGTGCAAGCGAACAGCTCGTCGACGCTTGAGAAATAGGGATGTAGGTTCGGCATGGTGCGTTCAGGCCAAGGATGGCCTGGCGTTGTGGTGGCTCGTGAAAGGGCAGCGCTCGCCGAACGCGGCCCTGAGGCTGGCGCTGTGCGGCCTCAGGGGCTGCGCTTGTCGGTATCGGCAATCGTGTAGGGATCGCCGTAGATCTTCCAGGTCAGCGGGGGCCGCAGGCCCAGGTTGCCTTGCTGCAGGAACACACGCTGCGCGGTGTCGATGCGGCTCACGTCCTGGTGTGCCGGCTCGCTCTTCATCGCAACGACACGCGCATCGAGATGCCGCGCCCATGCACCACCGCGGCGTCGTAGTAGATGAACTGGCCCAGGGCCCCGAGTCCGTCACGCTTGACCATCGACACGGCGGGATCGAAGTACACGCGGTCGCGTTCGCTGTCCTGCAAGGCGCGGAGTTCGGGCGACTGGGCCGCTGCGTTCCAGGCGTTCTCGGCACTCGAGACCAGCTTCATCGCGATCTCCTTGCTGCCTGGATTGGCGAGGTCGCTCGGCCCGTCGACCGCAGTGCTGGCTGCGGTGGGCGCAGGATCGGTCGCCGTGCCTGCGCTACCGCCACCGCAAGCCGCCAGCAACACCGGTATCGCAGCCAGCGCCGCCCTGCGAGCCGGCTTCCAGCCTCGCGCGCGTACTGCGCTCATGGCTGCTTCTGATAGACCCGCACATAGTCCACTTCCATTTGTCTCGGGAAGATGCTGTCGTCGACGATGGACCCGGCCATCTCGCCGCCAATGGCCAGGTTCAGCAGCAGGTACTGCGGGCTGTCATAGGGCCAGCTGGCCTTGCCCGTCCCGGGGTTCGCATAGGTGAAGTAGGGCGCGTTGTCGACACCGATCACCAGCTTGTCTTCGGTCCACGTCAACTGGTAGTTGTGGAAGGTCGTGCATGCATCGGCGACGTTCGTCATGCCGGTGATGCCGGCCGTGCCGGCCGTAGCGGTCATGTGAAGCGTGGCGTTGATCTCAGTCGGGAGCTTTCCGACTTGTTCCATGATGTCGATCTCGCCATTGGCGGGCCAGATGGCCTCGTCCTCGTTGGTCCCCAGCATCCAGATCGCGGGCCACGTGCCCACGCCGCACGGCAGCTTGGCTCGAATCTCGAAGAACCCGTACCGCCAGCTCGCCTTGCCGCGGGTGATCAGCCGCGCGGACGAATAGGCCTGGCCCCCATAGTCGGGCTCGGATGCCAGCGCCTCCTTGTGCGCGGTGATGACGAGCTTGCCGTCGTTGACCCGAGAATTTTCCAGGCGCCCGGCCGCGTAGTACTGCAGTTCCCCGTGGTACCAGCCGGCCTTGTTCATTTCGGTGTCGTAGCGCCACTTGCTTGAATCCGGCAGGCCGTCGCCGTTGAATTCTTCCGACCAAACGAGGGCATATCCCGCCGGCACGCCGGCGCTGTCATTCGCGTCGGCCTGGGCATGGCTGGCCGGCGTGGCGGAGCTGGGCGCATGCGGCGTGCTGTCGCCGCCGCCCCCGCAGGCACAGAGTGCGCACGCCGCGAACGACGTCAAAACCGCGTGGCTAAAAACCTTGAGCACGTTCATCCTCCCCTGGTTGGAATCGCAGTCATGGTTGCTGCTGCAGCCATGGCCCCGCGACTCAGGAGAGGAGGTTACTGAGGGGATGCTGATGCGAAGCTGATGCGGATGCGCGCCGTGAACTGGTCTCCGTCTCGACGGGTCTGCAGCGTGGCGTCCAGGGCAAAGGCATACAACTGCGCCACGGTCAGGCCGTGGCCGAGGTGCTCGCCCTCGGTGTCGGGCAGCGCCGACCTCGGGTCGCAGCGATTGCACAGTTCGACGTCGCTTGGGTCGCCGCCGTGCCATCGCACCAGCACCGTCGTTCCTGCGCGCGCGTGGGCGATGGCGTTGCCGATCAGGTTGTCGAGCAAGGCGCGGAGCAACACCGGGTCCGACATCACGCAGGCATCCTCCGCGCCTTCGAGCTGCCACCCGAGCTCGCGTTGCCGACTGGCTTGCGCGGCCTGGTTCACGGCCTCTGCAATGAGCGCTTCGAGTCTCACGGGGTGCCGGAGCCTCGGCCCCGATCGCCCGTGGCGTGCGAGGCGGAACAGTGCATCGACCAGCCGCGCGGCCCTGCGTGTCACGGCCCGCACGTCCTCGAGCGCTTCGGCATGGCCGCTCGGATCGTCGGGCATGAGCAAGGCCACGTCCGCGGTGGCATGCAGTTCTGCCAGCGGCGTGCGCAACTCATGCGCCGCATGGGCCAGGAACTGGCGTTCGCGATGCCGGGCGCCGGCGATGCGTTCCATCAGCTGGTTCAGGCGCGAGATGACCGGCTGCACTTCGCGCACTTCGCTGGCGGCAAACGGCCGCACATCGTCGGGGCTGCGCCGCTCGATCTCGCGCACGACCTCGCTCAGCGGCCGCATCGCGTGCGGCACGCGCAGCGCCAACACGCTGGCCGCCAGCAGCGGCAGAAACAGCGCACCGGCGCCACAGGCGAGCGCGAGCGGCCACAGCGCGGCATCCAGCTCTTCGCGCGTGCGCCCGACCAGCAGCTGAACCTCGTGGTCGTTGACGGTCTGGCCGAGGCGCCGCAGCACGTCCTCCTCCAGCCCCCACGTCGAGAGGAACTCGACGACGACCAGGCTGACTTCGCGGCCATCGGGCAGGCGCGCTTCGAGGCGGCGCGGCTCGGCCGTGATGGGAAGCGGACGATCGAAGCGGAACTTCAGCGCATCGAGTGAGGGCGAGGTGTCCAGCAGCACCAGGCTCTTCGCATCCCAGAGCTGGAAGAAGCGTGTTCCTCCGTCCTGGAATTCGGGCAGGGCATCGGGCTGGATGTTGACGTAGACATCGTCATCGGGGAAGGTCTGCGTGATGTTGGAGATCGCACGCAAGTCGTCCTGCAAGGCCTGCTCGAATGCGTGCACGCGCTGCGCACGGCCGATCAGGTACAAGCCCGCGAACGTGACCAGCGACGACAGCAGCAGCGCGCCAACGATGTCGCGCCGCAGACGAGCGGCGATCGAGCGGCCGCTCATCGGTCGAGCCGATAGCCTTCGCCGCGCAAGGTGGTGATGCGCGAGGGCTGCCCCGGCGCGTCGATCCAGCGCCGCAATTGCGAGACCGCGACCTCGATCGAATTGCTGCGCAGGTCGCTGTCGTCGGCGTACAGCTTGGCCTCGATCGTGGCACGCAACACCGCCTTGCCGCAGTTCAATGCCAAGAGCTCCAGCAACGCCCGCTCGCGGCGGCGCATGGGCAAGGCCGCGCCGCCGCGCCGCACCTCGCGGCGTGCGGGGTCGATTTCAAGATTGCCGAGCACGATCACCGGGTGCGCCCAGGGCGACACCCGGCGCACGAGGGCCTGCGCACGCGCTGCCAGCTCGCGCACGTCGAAGGGCTTGGGGAGATAGTCGTCCGCGCCGGCCTCGAAGCCCTTGAGCCTGTCTTCGACCTCGGCCAGCGCGGTGAGCATCAACACCGGCGTCGCGATGCCTTGGGAGCGCGCGCGGCGCAGCAGTTCGATGCCGTCGAAGCCGGGCAGCATGATGTCCAGCACGGCCACATCGGGCCGGGTGTGCTCGATGGCCCACAGGCCCGTGGGCCCGTCATGGGCGTCGTCGACGACGAAACCGAGATGCGTCAAACCCTTCACGAGCGCGGCACGCAGCTTGGGCGAGTCTTCCACGAGCAACAGTTTCATGACGCGCAGTACCCTCCGTTTGTGCTTGGCTTATTGACGCAGCCGCGAGCGCGGCGCGTGGGATTTTGAGTTCCGGTGGCTTGCTGCTCGCTGACGACCAGCGCCTCGGCCTCCGAGCCGTCTCACGCTCGGTGGCGACTGAGCGGGGCTGTCAGCTCAGCGCTTCGCAAGCCATCGGTCATGCACGCTCATGCCGACCAGCATCGCCACCACAAACCCCCATGCCGCCGTCGAGCCTGCGCTCGCAGAGACGATGGCCGGGCCGGGGCAGAAGCCGGCGATGCCCCACCCGACACCGAACAGCACACCGCCCAGCAACAGGCGACCATCGATCACCGTGCTCGAGGGGATCTCGATGCGGGCGCCGGTCCAGGACGCCGTGCGACGGCGGGCCCGGCCGAAGGCCACGGCGCCGACGGCGATGGCACCGCCCATGACCAAGGCGAGACTCGGGTCCCAGGCGCCAAACAGGTCGAGGAAGCCTTTGACTTTGCCCGGGTCGGTCATGCCGCTGGCGATCAGCCCGAGCCCGAAGATCAGGCCGCTCAGGGCCGCGAAGACGCTGTTCATATCAACGTCCTCAGAACAGGTGGCGCAGGACAAACACGGTGACGACACCCGCCCCCATGAACGCCAGCACATTGGCCAATGAGCGCAGCGAGAAACGACTCAGGCCGCACACGCCGTGGCCGCTGGTGCAGCCATTGCCCATCCGAACGCCGATGCCTACCAGCAGCCCTGCAGCGATCACGCCGAGCCACCCCACGTCGATCTGGCTGGTTGGCAACGGCGCCACGAGCCGCCAAAGCCAGGGCGCCAGCATCAGCCCGCCGATGAACAGCAGCCGCGTCGCCTCGGGGGCGAGGCGTGCGCCGGTGACGAGCGCGCGCAAGGGCACGGCGACGATGCCTGCGATGCCGGCGACGCGGCCGTTGCCGAGGATGTAGAGGGCTGTCGCCAGCCCGATCGCGAGCCCGCCCAGCAGCGAGCTCCAAGGGGTGAAGGCAGCCCAGGCGGTGGTCATCATGTGTCCTTGTGGTTCAGCGGCTTGGCGGCACTGTATCAGAATACAATTATATTGTTGTCAACGAGCTTTCGGATTGATTCCACAATGACCCGGTAGCCATTCAATCATTGCCGAAGCATGAGTCTTTCCAAACGCGAGTTCCTTCAGATGCTGGGGTCTGCGTCGGCGGCAGGCATGGGCCTGGGGCGGTTTGCCAACGCCGATGCGGCGACGGCGCAACGCGGGCTGTACGAGACTGCGCCCTTCGGCAACGTGTCGTTCCTGCACATGACCGACTGCCATGCGCAGCTCAAGCCGATCTACTTTCGCGAACCCAGTGTCAACATCGGCGTCGGCACCCTCCAGGGCCGGCTGCCGCACCTGGTCGGTCAGCACCTGTTGAAGGCATCGGGCGTGCGACCGTCGACCGACCTGGCTTACGCGTTCACCTGCCTGGATTTCGAACATGCGGCGCGCCGCTACGGCAAGGTCGGCGGCTTCGCTCACCTGGCCACGCTCGTCAAGCAACTCAAGGCCAGCCGCCCCGGCGCGCTGCTGCTGGACGGCGGCGACACCTGGCAGGGGTCGGCAACCTCGCTGTGGACCAACGCGCAGGACATGGTCGAGGCGAGCCAGCTCCTCGGCGTGGACGTGATGACGGGCCACTGGGAGTTCACCTACGGCATGGAGCGGGTCAAGGAGATCGTCGAGACAGACTTCAAAGGCAAGATCGACTTCGTGGCCCAGAACATCAAGACGAACGACTTCGGCGACCCGGTGTTCAAGCCCTACGCGATGCGCGAGATCAACGGCGTGCCCTGCGCCGTCATCGGTCAGGCCTTCCCGTACACGCCGATTGCGAACCCGCGCTACCTGGTGGCCGACTGGAGCTTCGGCATCCAGGACGAGAACATGCAGAAGACGGTCGACGAGGTTCGCGCGAAGGGCGCGCAAGTCGTCGTGGTCTTGTCGCACAACGGCATGGACGTCGACCTGAAGATGGCCTCTCGCGTGCGCGGCATCGACGCGATCTTCGGCGGCCACACCCATGACGGCGTGCCGGTGGCCGTGCCGGTCGCCAACGCCGGCGGCAAGACGCTGGTCACCAACGCCGGCAGCAACACCAAGTTCCTGGGGGTGATGGACTTCGATGTGAAAGCGGGCAAGGTGGCCGACTTCCGCTACCGCTTGCTGCCCATCTTTGCCAACCAGCTCCAGGCCGATCCGGCGATGGAGGCCTTGATCGCCAAGGTGCGCGCGCCGTACGAGGCCAAGCTGGCCGAGAAGCTGGCGGTCACCGACGGCACGCTGTACCGGCGCGGCAATTTCAACGGCTCGTGGGATCAGCTGATCTGCGACGCCTTGATGGACGTGCAAGGCGCCGAGATCGCGTTTTCGCCGGGCTTCCGCTGGGGCACGTCGCTGCTGCCGGGCGACACGATCACGCGCGAGCTGATGATGGACCAGCTGGCCATCACCTATCCCTACGCCACACTCACCGAGATGACCGGCGAGACGATCAAGGCCGTCCTCGAAGACGTGGCCGACAACCTCTTCAACCCGGACCCGTACTACCAGCAGGGCGGCGACATGGTCCGCGTGGGCGGGCTCGCCTACACCTGCGATCCGGGGCAGAAGATGGGCGCGCGCATCGGCGACATGCGTCTGCGCGGCCGGCCCATCGAGGCCGGCAAGCGGTACAAGGTGGCGGGCTGGGCGCCTGTGGCAGAAGAGGCCAAGTCCATGCCCGGTGTCAGGCCCGTCTGGGAGCATGTCGAGACATGGTTCAAGGCGCAAGGTGGGCGGATCAAGCCGAGAACGCTGAATGTGCCCAAGCTGGTGGGCCTGCAGGGCAACTCGGGCGTGGCCTGAGAGTGTCGGCTGAATATCGGTAGATGCAAATATAATCGGGCACTACGCTTCAGCCGAGGTTTCTGAATGGACGCGAAAAGCAGGGAAGAGAAGGTGTTCGAGTCCGTCGCCGAACTCTTTGCCGTGCTCTCGACCCCGATCCGCCTGCGGATCATCAGCGCGGTCTGCCACGGCGAGAAGAACGTCTCCGAGCTCTTGGCCGAGATCGACACGACCCAACCCAACATGTCGCAGCACCTGGGCATGCTGTACCGCAGCGGTGTGCTGGCCAAGCGCCGCGAAGGCACGCAGATGTACTACCGGCTGCAGAGCGAACGCGTCGCCACCCTGTGCCGCGCGGTGTGCACGCAAGTGGCGATCGAGCTGGAGGGGGACACGAAGATCGACGCGTCCGACCGGCTGGTTCCCGCGATGCACCGTTGACGCTACACGGACTGGTTCGACCACGCCTTCGTCATGTCGACCGAGAAGCCGCCGGTCATGGTCGCGTGCCCGTCCATCCCGATGATCGGGAACTTGATGCTCCGGAACACGCGCGGGCCATTCGGCGTGTCCACCATCTCCATGGCCTCGATCGGCTGCCGCACCTTGAGCGCCCAATCGTCGTTGGCGGCGAGGCGGTCTGCCACGCCCGACGGATAGAGCTGATGCAGCGTCTTGCCGATGATCTGGCTGGCCGACAGGCCGATCACGCGCCTGGCCACCGAATTGACGTAGGTGAAGCGGCCATCGAGGTCCTTCATGTAGACCGCGCCCGGCATGTGCTCCATGAACAGGCGAAAGCGGATCTCGCTTTCTTGCAGGGCGCGTTCGGCTTCTGCACGGAAGCGCCGCTCGAGGGTCATGTTCAGCGCGTGCGTCATCGCGGCGAGCAGCCTCGCCCGGTCGTTCTTGGGCACGCAGTCGAACGCGCCTTCGCGCAGCGCTTCGAGTTCGAGCTGCTCGTTGTGCTCCTCGCTGATGACGACGAGCGGGACACCGACTCGCCATTGGCGCAGCAGCTCCAGCGCCTGCATCTCCTGCAGCGCCGCCACGCTGAACTCGGACAACACCAGGTCCGGCTCGAACCAGCGCAGGGTCAGCTCGATGGCCTGGGTAGATGCCGCGTGCTCGACAACAAGACTCTCGCCGCCCCCGAGCAAATCGAGCGGCAAGTAGCGCGGCGTTGAGTCCGCCGCATCGATGAGCATCAGGCGGACAGGCTTCATGGTGGGCGACCCATGCGATGGGACTCTACGTGAGTACCGGCCATCGCACACCTGTAAGAGCTGACAGGAGCGGGGCGCGATTCGCCGGTCAGTTTGCCGCGCCGGCCCTGTTCACGCGCCGACGCGATCGCCAGCCGGCACGCTGCTGCGCGGCCTGACGGCCGCATCGCGCAGCACGCCGCAGTCGCGCAGGATCGTCTTGCGAAGGCCGATCATCGCGGCCGGATGCTCGCGCTCGCGCGTCGCGATCGGCAGCAGCACCGCGTTGGCAGCGGCCGCGCCGGCGCGATCGCCGCGACGGAAGCAATGCATGACGGCGACGAGGTGCTCCGGGTGCGGGTAGCCGGTGAAGAACCCATCCGCGCCGCCGTCGAGTTCGGACAGGCAATGCACGCCGCCGAGCCCGCCGAAGATCCGGATGCGCGGCCCCAGCAGGTGTCGCACCTGGGCCATCTTGGCGGCCGTGGGCTCCTCTTCGAGCTTGATGCCGCAGACCTCGGGCACGCTGTCGACCAGCGTCTGCACGAGGCTGGGCGGCAAGGTGGCGCCGAACTGCGGGTTGTCGAGCAGGATGATCGGCAGGTGCAAGGACTGCGCGATGGCCGCCATGTGCGCGTGCACGCCGCGGGAGTCGCCCACGGGCGGCTTCACGAGCAACCCGCTCGCGCCGCAGTCGGCCGCGGCACGGGCCTGCGCCAACGCGCTGCCGGTGTCGTCGTCCAGCACGCCGACGACGATGGGCGCACGCCCTGCCGCGCGGCGCACGACGCGCTCGATGACGAGCCGGCGCTCGGCCTCGATGAGCAGGTCGCCTTCGCCGGCGATGCTGGCAGGCACCAGGCCGACGGCGCCGCGGCCCAGGTAGTGGTCGACCACGCGGTCCAGGCTGTCCAGATCGAGGCTTCCGTCCGCCAGCATCGGCGTCGGCAGCACCGCGAACAGCCCCTGCAACCAGGCGGGAATCAGCGCCATCGTGGTGGCCTCAGTCGGTGCCGGCCACGGCAGTGGCAGCGTGGCGATCGGCCTCGCGCAGGACGGCGTCGAAGAAGCGGCAGCGCGCGTCGAGCGCGGTGCGAATCGCCTGCTCGACGAGGGACTCGTCGTGCGGCGTGCACAGCATCGGCAACAAGATGGCTTCGAGCTTGTCGGCGTGCCCGCCGTCGACGTGAATGTGCACCTCGAAGAACATCAGCGCGTCCTTGTCGAAGGCCGAGGCGTGCAGCAAGCCGGTCTGGATGTGCGTGTACAAAGCGCCGACGATGCCTTCAGACGCGTAGCACAGGGCGCCGAGGATGCCCAGCACGCCATAGCTGTCGGTCAGATGCCGGTAGGTGTCGATCAGCGCCGCGGTCTCGGGCAGCGCCGGCACCTGCGAGAGCTGCGCGTCGTCGATGCCGAGGGCCCGCGTGAAGCGACGGAACAGCGCGGCGTGGGCACGCTGCGGGTCGCCTTCGCCGAGTTCTTCCCAGAGGTTTTCGCCGATCACGGTGCGTGCGTCTTCTTGCGAGCATGCCGCGAGAGCGACGGCCAAAAAGCTCGGGAACTGATGGCAGAACTTGTACATCTGCGCGCCCAGCACGCGTACCTGGTCCAGCGTCAGCTCGCCGGCGCGGCAGCGCTCGACGAATGGGTGCCGCCACAGCGCGTGGCTCTCGGCGATCTGCCTGAATCGCGCGGCGGCGATGGGGGCCAGGTGGATGAGCTCGGACTGAAGCGATTTCATATGGGTTGCCTCGGGGTGTGTGCGGATAGCTCAGGCTCGCGTGACCTTGATGGCCAGGTGCAGCGGGAGATCGAAGAGCGGGGCGAAGAACTCCGGGTTCGTGGCGAGCATGTCGCCGGTGACCGTCAGCTCGGTGACGCTGGGCATCGCGGCGAAGCCGGCCTGGCGCAGCCCCTCGAAGTAGTCTTCGAAGGTCTTGTGGACCAACTGCACATCGAGTGCGCTGCCGTCGATCTTCCAGATGCGTCCGCCGAACACGCTGTTGCGGGCGCTGAAGTAGCCGGCCGAACCGATGTCGAAGTAGAACGGCCGCGCCGGTTCGCGCATGAACGCGAACGCCGGGTGCGGCACCGCGAACACGAAGCTGCCGCCCGGCCTGAGCATGCGATGCACATTGGCCATCGTCTGGTGCATCTGCTCGACACGGAGGTAGTTGAACAGGAACACCGCGACGACGAGATCGACACTCGCATCACCGAGATTGGCCGTGACCGCATCGGCCGTTGCGTAACGAATCCCCAGCGGCTGCTCGCGTTCGCTCTGGCGGGCGAGATCGATCATGCGCTCGGACACATCGAGCCCGACGACCTCCGCGCCGCGCTGGCGCAGCATGCGGCTGCAGTAGCCCTCGCCGCAGCCGAGATCGAGCACGAGCTTGCCTGCGAGCGGCTCGCACAACGCCATCACCTGCGGGCGGGCGGTGTAGTCCGAGAGCGAGCTGGGCCGATGGCGCGACCAGTTGGCCGCCGTCTGGTCGTAGAGCGCGCGGGTATCGGTGGGCATGTTCATGGTCAGCTGTCCTGGTGGGCTGTCGAGTGGTCGGGGTGCACGTCGTGCGCGATCAGAAATCTGGACAGGAGCTGCTTCAGCGCGTCCAGCTCGAAGGGTTTGCCGAGGACCGCATCGGCCCCGACCTCGGCGGCCCGGCCGTAGTCGACGCCCAGCATGCTGGCGGTCCAGATGACGATGGGCAGATGGCCGCCATCGCGTTGCTGTGCGCGGATGACGCGGCAGGCGTCGAGCCCGTCCATGTCGGGCAGACGCATGTCCAGCATCGCCAGGTCGTAGCGCTTGCGCGCCGTGGCCGCGACGGCGGCAGCGCCGTTGTCGACGATGTCGACGCTGAGCCCCAGCGCGTTCAGATGCAGCTTGGCCACCAGTTGATTGACGGGGTCGTCCTCGCAGATCAGCAGGTGGCCGCTGAAGGTCTCCGGGGCACGGGCCGAGCGGGCCGGCGCCGGCTCGGTCGCCGAGCCCTTTTGCAGGCGCACGCTGAACCAGAACGTGCTGCCCTGGCCGATGTCGCTGCGCACGCCGACTTCGCCGTCCATCAGGCTTGCGAGCTTCTTGCAGATGGCGAGGCCGAGCCCGGTGCCTTTGTACCTTCGTGTCGTGGACGCATCGGCCTGGGTGAAGGGTTCGAACAAGGTCCGCTGCGCCGTCGCGGCGATCCCGATGCCGGTGTCCTGGACCTCGAACCGGACGGTCGCGTGCGTGTCCGTCTCGTCGAGCAGGCAGCTGCGTACGCTGACCCGGCCCGAGTGCGAGAACTTGATGGCGTTGCCGAGGTAGTTGACCAGCACCTGCCGGATGCGCGCCGGATCGCCCTTCAAATCATCGGGCGTCTCGGCGGTGATCTCGAGCGCGATCTCGAGGCCTTTTTCGCGGGCCTGGAACTCCATCAGTTCGATCACGTCGCCCACGGTTCGCCGCAGGCTGAAATCGATGGTCTCGAGCTCGAGCTTGCCGGCCTCGACCTTGGAGAAGTCCAGGATGTCGTCGATGATGCCGAGCAGTGTCTTGCCGCTTTTTGCCGCGGTCGTCGCGCAGTGGCGCTGCTTCGTCGACAGCTCGTCGGCGAGCAGATAGTCGAGCATGCCCAGCACGCCATTCAGCGGCGTCCTGATCTCATGGCTCATGACCGCCAGAAATTCGCTCTTGGTTCGGTTGGCCTGCTCGGCCACCTCGGTCGCCAGCATCGCGATCTTCAGGTTGTCCTTTTGCTCCCTCAGCCGGCGCGACAGTTCCTGCGCATCGGCCAGGGCCTTGTTCTTCGTCTGCAGCAGGAACAGCATGTCGACAGCGGGGTCGTGCACCGCGAAGTCGTTGAGCGTCAACCCGATCTGCTGCAGGTCGGTCATGCCCGTCACCCAGGGCGAGCCCAGAAAGAACAGGTGCCGGCCCTGGGCGACGATTTCGCCGCGCAAGCGCAGCGGCCCGTCTCGATGGTGCAGCACGAACAATGAGGCGTGATGCTTCACCAGCGCGTCGAAGTCCATGCGCCGCATGGCCGGCCGCTGGACGACGAAGTGGTCGGCGAGCGCCGCGCCCTCGGTCAGCTTCGGGCACAGCCGGCTCAGCACCGCGCCGGTCTGGAGCACCCGCAGCTCATCGTCCAGGACCATGTGAAACGGGAACGCTGCAGCGAACGCTTGCGGGGACAGGTTCAGTACAGCGGCGCCCATCATTGCTCAGCCGACGCGGGCGCTCCAACGTAGTCGATGCGGAACACGTCGTGGTCGTCGAGCCCGCGATGCGCTGTCTGGCGGATCTCGATGTCTTGCGAGAAGCGCCGCCCCAGGCCCTTCAGCAGCCCGACCACCATCGGTGCCAGCCCGGTGCGCTCGCTGCGGTAGTGCAGCAGCAACCCGTGCCCGTCGTCGATGCGCTCGACCTGGAACGACGGCGGCCGGAGCGCCGGGAACGTCAGGCCCACATGGCTGTGCAGGTTGTCCAGGTTGAGCAGAAACTCTTCGAGGTTCGAGCCGAACATCGACAGCATCTGCCCGTAGCCTTCTTGCGCGGTGTAGAGCACCCAGTGCTCGCCGAAGGCCTCGAGGATTCGCGCTGCGTCCAGGTTCAGCACCTCGGTGGCGGCAACCACGAGCTTGAAGGTCATTTCGTCCGGGTAGCTGTCCATCGACACGAACATCTCCAGGCTGATGTCTGCGGTCTCCCGGATCTGCTGCCAGGCGGTGTCGCCGAACCCTCGCCGGACGAAGTCTTCGAGCGCCTGATTGACCAGACCGTACATACCGTGTCTCCTGGAGTCGTTGAGTGGATGGCCCTTGCCGGCCTATTCGGCCAACCGGCCGACAAAGTCGGGCACGATCTGCAGCAGGCGCTCGAGGTCGGTGCCCTTGTGCAGAAAGTGATCGGCGCCCGACACGAACGCCTCGTCGCGCATCGCGTGCTCTGAATGCGCCGTCAGGATGATCGCCAGACAGCGCGTCTTGCTCTCCTTTGCACGAATCGCCTGCAGCACCTGGAAGCCGTTGAGCTCGGGCATCTCGATGTCGATCACCACGGCGTCGGGCGAGGTCTCGTCGAACAGCTGCAGCGCCTCGGCCCCGTCTCGGGCCGTGGCGACGACCTCGGCACCGGCTTCGCGCAGCAGTGCGCCGATCAGCGCGGCCATCGCCGGCATATCGTCGGCAACGAGAAACCGGGGCCGTGCGCGCTGTTTGTCCATGCGCTGATCGTGTCACTGTGCGCGCGTTGGGTTTGTGCGCAATTGCACCGGCCGCTGTAGGCAATTTGCCTACGCAGCGGCGCGCGCCGCTCAGTCGACGAGGCCGTTCTTCAGCGCGTAGCGGGCGATCTCGACGTGGCTGGTGAGGCCCGTCTTCTCTCGGATGCGGGCCAGGTAGGTGGCCACCGTCTTCTCGCTCAAGCCCAGATCGAAGCCGATCTCTTTGATCGCGCGGCCGAGGGCGATGCGCCGGAAGATGTCGAGCTCGCGCGCCGACAAATCATGGTGCGGCAAGGTGGGTTGGCGCGCCTGCAACGTCTTCGCAATCGCGGCGGCAGTGTCGGCGTGCAGATACGTGCCGCCGTCGGCGATGCGCTGCACGGCTTGCAGCAGGTCGTCGACCGCATGGTGCTTGTGGATCAAGCCGTTGGCGCCGGCCTTCATGGTCTCGATGACGTATTCGATCTCGCTGCTGGCCGTCAACACCAGCACCGGCACGCTGGCGTTCACCAGGCGGATCTGCCTGAGCAAATCGAGGATGTTCGGGCCCGGCATCATCACGTCGAGCAGGATCAGGTCCCACGGCCGCGACGGGAGCTCGGCCAGCGCGGCGTCGCCGTCCCCCACGCCGACGACCTGCACGCCATCGAACGCGTCGCGCAGCAGCTGCTGGATGCCGTGGCGCGTCACGGCGTGGTCGTCAGCGATCAGAACGTGTTGCATGTCTGCTTTCTGAATCGGGTGGGCGGGGGATCGTGACGGTCGCGAGCGTGCCGCCGTCCGAGTGGCGTTGCACATAGAAGGTGCCACCGATGGCTTCGGCACGCTCGATCATGCCGAGCAGCCCGAGCGAGGACACGCGGCCCATCATCTCGACCGGGATGCCGACGCCGTTGTCGCGCACCTGCATGACCCAGGCCGCCGGTTCGTCCGCCAGCGTGATGTGGAGCGACGACGCCTGGGCGTGGCGCGCGGCGTTCGTCAGCAGCTCCTGCAGGATGCGAAACAGCGTCGTCGCGGCGGCTCGATCCGGGGGCACCGAGGTGCCGGCTTCGACGACGGTGACGACCCCGCTGCGCTCTTCGAAGCGGCGCGCCTCGTCGCGGATCGCCGCCGGCAAGCCGAGCGCATCCAGCACGCTGGGGCGCAGTTCGACCGCGATGCGCTGCACCGATGCGACGGTCTGATCGACCAGCGCTTCGGTCTCGCCGAGTTTGGCCAGCAGCTTGTCGGCCGCCGCGCCCGCCGTCAGCCTGCGGATCATCCAGCGAATGTCCATCTTCAGGCAGGTGAGCAGCTGCCCGAGGCCGTCGTGAACCTCGCGCGAGATGCGCGTGCATTCTTCTTCGCGCAGGGTTCGCAGCCTGGCCGTCAGATCGCGCAGCAGGCGTTCGCGGGTGGCTTGTTCGGCCACGAGTCTTTGCAATTCGGCGTCGCGGCGCTGAGCCGCGGTGATGTCGCGCATGATCGCGGCCACTTCCGAGACCGCGCCCGATGCCTCGCGAATCACGCCGGTGACGACCGACAAGGTGATCGCATGGCCGTCCTTGTGCCGCCTGACCACTTGCTCGGCGCCGGCGTGGTTTGGATTGCTTCGAGCGTGGAATATCCTGCGTTCCGGTGTCCGCGTCGTTTCATCCGCCTCGGGGTGGATGACCTCGCGCAGCGGCTTGCCGATCGCGTCAATGGCCGAAAATCCGAAGGTGGCTTCGGCGCCCCGATTCCAGCTCGTGATCACGCCGTCCATCGTGCTGCTGACGATCGCATCATCGGAGGACTCGACGATGGCCGCCAGTCGCTGGCGGGCCTCGTCCACCCGCTTGCGCTCGGTGACGTCGAAGAACGTGGCCAGGACATCGTTGCCGATGGCGATGCTGGACATCACCATGACACGCACGGCACCGCTCTTGCACATGACGTGGCGCTCCACCGGTTCGATGTGTGTGCTGGTCGGGCCGACACGCGCAATGGCGGCATCCCAGGCGTCGATCGCCGAGGCCCGATAGGCCGGGTCGGGATAGGCGCGCGGCCACCACTCGGCCAGCGTGGGCACGTCGTCGAGGCCGTAGCCGAAGACCTGCGTGAAGCGTGCATTGAGGCCCACGAACGTGCCGTCCTTGGCGATCAGCGCCTGGGGCAGCGGGGCCTCGTCGAAGAGGCGGCGAAAGCGCTGTTCGCTCGCCAGCGAGGTGGCTTCGGCGAGCTCGCGCTTTTGCGCTGCCTCATCGAGCAGGCGCCGTACGCTGGCGATCTCGGTGATGCCGGGTGCGGCGCTGCCGGGTACAGGCACCTGCGCCAGCGAGGCCACCGCGCGCCCGAGCCGGCGGCCGGCCAGCGTGCCGCCGACGACGCCGGCCAAGGTCGCGCCGACGACGGCGAGTGCCAGCATCGCAGCGGCTTCAAGTAGCGGCGCGCGATAGACGTCGCGCGGGATCTCGAGCGCCACGGACCACGGCGACACCGCCGATGTCACGACAAAGCGCCCGCTGGCATCGACATCGGCCGCAGGGTCGAAGCCCGGCGGCGCGCGGCGCGCGATCGTGACGCCGTTGCCGTCGATCAGGGCGAGCGACCAGCCAGTCGGCAGGGTCATCTGGTCCAGGTGCTTCTGCAACTGGTGGGCCTCGAACACCGTGAGCAGCAGCGCGGCGGTCCGGCCGTCGCGCAGGACCGGCACGGCGACCGCGACCAGCGGCTGCTTGGCGATGGGCCCCTCGAAGGTGTCGCCGACCGCAGGCTGGTGGCTTTCGGCGGCGAGCGGCGCGGCAGCGCGGCCCTTGGGCCGCGGCAGCATCGGCAGCGGCGACCCGAACGGCACGCGCGTGTTGAACAGCATGTGCATCTGCGGGTCGGCCAGGATGACGTGGCTGCCAAAACTCTGATGGAAGCCCTGGGCTTCGCGGTAGAGCTCACTCCAGCGCGAGGCATCGTCCACCAGCGGCGACTCCGCCAGCATCTTCAGCGCGGCGATGCGCGCGTTCAAGTCTTGGTCGACCGCGGTGGCGAGGGTCTTGGCCAGGTTGGTCGTCTCGATCCGGCGCCTGTCGTGCACTTGCCCGACATGGTCCACGGCCAGGTAGGCGGCCAGCAGCACGAGCGGCCCCACGCACCACCAGATCAGCCGAATCAGAAACGCATGGAGTGATATCTCCGGATGGGCGCGAGCGATGTCGCGTCCACCGAAGAGGCGCAGGTTCATGGGATGCCGTCGAACGCTGGCCAGTCTTGTACAGCCACCATCACCCGCTTCTGTGTCGTTCCTGGTGCCATGTCGACCTCCTTGGTGTTTTGGCTGACTATGCGCCCCTGGTGACCGTGCCGGATAGTGTCAACGTTTACAGGTATCCCGCGCCTGCTCGCAGCGGCGACAATGGCGAAGGCAAAGCCCGGCCCCGCTTGGGTGGGCACGCAAAGCGCGACCTTTCGGGGAGCCTGGATGGACGACCGCACCTTCTCCGCCGAAGTGTCCGCACCCGCGTGGGGTCGCCTGTCGATCAGGTCGCTGATGATCGCGCTGGTGCTGGCGGTGCTGCTCCCCGCCGCGGCCGTGTTGGCGTGGTTCTTGAGCATCCAGGCGGATCAGGCGCGCGCGGCGGCCGAGGCCAAGGTCAGGCTGCTGGTCGACAACACCGTTGCCGCGCTGCAGGCGACGCTGAACGATCAGCGCGCCGTGATGGCCCGACTCGCCGAACGCCCGCAGGTCAAGGCGCTCGACGCCGAGCACTTCGACGCCGGTGTCACCGAGTACATCCGCGTGCTGCCCGAGTTCAGTACCCTGACGGTGCGCGACCGCGATGCGAGGTTGATCTTCATGAGCCGGCCCGGCCCGAGCCCGAGCGCGCAAGAGCAGGGTGGCACGCCCTGGTTCAAAGAGGGCATCGCCGCGGGGCAGTTCGTGGTCAGCGACGCATTCAAGGGGCCGGTGACCGGGCGCTGGCTGACCGTGCTGACCCACCCCGTGCGCGACCCACGCGGCGACGTGATCGGCCTGATGTCCATCTCGCAAGACCTGCTGACATTGAATCGACGCATTCTCGGTTCGGTGCCGTCTTATGCCGTCGTCACGATCACGGACCGGTCGGACCGCATCGTGCTTCGATCGATGGACCCGGAGCTCTACCTGGGCAAGCCCACACCGTCCAAGGTGATGGAAGACACGCGCGGTCAGCGCGAAGGCTTTCTCTCGGCCAAGGGCCCCGATGGCGTGACGCGGCTGTACGCCTTCGTCACGATGGCCGGCACCGGCTGGCGTGTCGTGGCCGGCGTGCCGCAGGACGAGGCCTTTTCGGGGCACCGCGACACGCTGCGGCGCAGCCTCGTGATCGGTGCCGGCCTGATGCTGCTGGCGTTGCTGGCGGCCTGGCAAGTCGCGCGCGGCATCGTCCGCCCCATCGATGCACTGCAGCTCGCGGCGACACGGGTGGCCGAAGGCCATAGTGACGCGCGTGCACCGGTGGCAGGGCCGGCCGAGATCCAGTCGGTGGCGCGCTATTTCAATCGCATGGTCGAAGCGCAGGCCGAAAGCGAGGCGGCGCTGCGCAACAGCGAGAACAGCCTGGCGATCACGCTGCAGTCGATCGGCGATGGCGTGATCGCGACCGACCTCGCCGGCTGCGTGGCGCGCATGAATCCTGCCGCCGAGCTCCTCACCGGCTGGCCGGCCGCGCAAGCCCAGGGGCGGCCGCTGGCCGAGGTGTTCCGCATCGTCAAGCGCGAGTCGCGCGAGCCTGCCCTTGATCCGATCTTGCGGGTGCTGGCCAGCGGCGCGGTTGTCGCGTTGGCCAACGACACCGTCCTGCTGTCGCGCGAGGGCGCGGAGTACCAGATCGCCGACAGCGCCGCGCCCATCCGCGACCAGACCGGTCAGATGGTGGGCATGGTGCTGGTGTTCAGCGACATCAGCGAGCGCTACCGCGCCGAGCAGACCCTGCGCGCGAATGCCGAGGTGCTGCGCTTGCGCGACCGCGCGCTGGCCGAGATCTCGCAAGGTGTGCTGATGACGGACGCGCAAGGTCGCATCACCTACGTCAACCCGGGCTTCGAGCGCCTCACCGGCTATGCCGAGAGCGAGGTGCTGGGCCGGACGGCAAAGTTCCTGCAAGGTGCCGCGACCTCGCAGGACACGCTGACAGACATCTCTCGAGCGGTGCGCGCCGGCCAAGGCTTCCACGGCGAGATCCTCAACTACCACAAGGACGGCTCGGTGCTGTGGGTCGCCCTGGACATCTCGCCGCTGCGCGACGAGCAGGGCGCGCTGACGGGTTTCGTGGGCGCGCAGCGCGACATCAACGAGCGCAAGCAGGCCGAGGCGGCGCACGCCAGGCTCGAGGCGCAGCTGCGCGAATCGCAGAAGATGGAATCGATCGGCACGCTGGCGGGCGGCATTGCGCACGACTTCAACAACATCCTCGGCGCGATCCTCGGCAACCTGGTGCTGGCGCGCGACGATGTCGGCCCGGCGCACCCGGCGCTGCAAAGCCTGGAGCAGATCGACCGGGCCAGTCGGCGTGCGCGTGCGCTGGTGCAGCAGATCCTCGCATTCAGCCGCCGGCAGATGCAGGTGCTCGTCGTCCAGCCGCTGCAGCCGGTCCTGGAGGAGACGCTGGCGCTGCTGCGCTCGGGCCTGCCGGCAATGACCGAGCTCGACGCCGACCTGGCGAACGAGCCCCTGTACGTGAATGCCGATGCCACGCAGATGCAGCAGGTGCTGATGAACCTGGGGACGAACGCCTGGCATGCGCTGTCGGGCAGCCCCGGCCGCATCGAGATCGGCTTGGACGAACGCCTGCTCGACGCGGCCGCGGGCGAGGCGATCGGGGGCTTGCCGGCAGGGCGCTACGCGCACCTGTGGGTCAGCGACACCGGTATCGGCATGGACGACGCGACGCGGGCGCGCATCTTCGAGCCCTTCTTCACCACCAAGGCCGTCGGCGACGGCACGGGGCTGGGGATGTCGGTCGTGCACGGCATCGTGAAGGCGCACCGCGGTGGCATCAGTGTCTCCAGCGCCGTCGGCGAGGGGAGCACGATCGATCTGTACTTCCCGCTGTGCGAGCCGCCGATGGCCGGCGGGGCCGATGCGGCGGCGGCCGGGTCGGCGCGAGGCCGCGGCGAATGCGTGCTGTATGTCGATGACGACGACGTGGTGCGGCTCGTGGTGGAACGCCTGCTGCAGCGTGCCGGCTGGCAGACCAGCTCCGTGGCGAGCGCGAGCGAGGCCCTCGAGGCGCTGGCCGCGACGCCGTTCGACCTCGTCGTGACCGACTTCAACATGCCCAGCTCGTCCGGGCTGGACCTCGCCGTGCAACTGGCGCGTTCGCATCCCACGCTGCCGATCGTGATCATCTCGGGCTACGTGTCCAACGAGCTGGTGCGTGGCGCCGAGCAGGTGGGCGTGCGCCACCTGTTGCAGAAGCAGGACTTGTTCGAGGAGCTGACACCCTTGGTGCAGCGGGTCCTGTCCGAACGCAGGGCCGCGGCGCACGGGTGAGCACCCGTCATCCGTGCGGTGTGTTCGCGACAAGTGAGAATGGCAGCCCATGCTGCCTCAGTTCGATGCCACGCCATGAGCCTGTTCGAGACCCTGCGCCTGCCCACAGAACGAACCGTGATCGCGCCGGATGGTTCCGACGTTCGGGTCTTGCTGGGCCTGCCGTCGGGCGGCATGGCGCACTTCGAACTGGCGGCGGGGAAGACGGCGAGCGCCGTCACCCATCGCACGGTCGAGGAAGTCTGGTTCGTGCTCGCCGGCCGCGGCGAGATGTGGCGCAAGCAGGGCGAGCGCGAAGAGATCGTCGCGCTGGAGCCCGGCGTGTGTCTCACCATCCCGTTGGGCACGCACTTTCAATTCCGCGCCTCGGCGGTTGACGCGGTGGCTGTCGTCGCCGTCACCATGCCACCCTGGCCCGGCGACGGTGAGGCGACCCCGGTGATCGGCCCATGGCAGGCGACGCAGCCGTGAGTGCCCCGAGCGCACCCGCGATGAATCAACTGCTCGACAACATCTTCTGGCACACCCTCACCGGCCCGCACGCCAAGTACGCGGCCGGCACCAGCGGCGCGCGCCGGTATGCCCGAGGCTTCTCGCCGATTCTCGGTTTCGCCGACGAAACAGCCCCTGACTTCGCCGCCCTTGCGCCGTGTTGCGATCCCGGCGAGCACTTCTATTGCGGCGGCTGGACAGGCCCGGCGCCGGCGGGCTGGCGCATCGACGCCGAGACCACGATGTTCAGGATGGTGTGGGACGCCGCGATGCCTTCGGTCGACGAGTTCCCCGACGCGGTGACGCTCGGCCCCCGGCACGTGCCGCAAACGCTCGAGCTCACGGCGCTGACGCACCCGGGCCCGTTCGGGCCCCGGACGCTCGAGCTGGGCGACTACTTCGGCTGGTTCGACGGCGAGACCCTGGTGGCGATGGCCGGCGAGCGCATGCACGCGGGCACGCTGCGAGAGATCAGCGGCGTGTGCACGCATCCGGATTTTCAAGGCCGGGGCCTCGCGCGCCGGCTGATGATCAAGCTGATCCGGCGCCAGCTGCAGCGCGGCGAAACACCGTTTCTTCACGTCGTTCGCGACAACAGCGGCGCGCACCGGCTCTACGAACGAATGGGCTTCCGCGACTATTGCGAGACCGTGGTTCGCGTCGTTTCCCTGTGCTGACGCGTCGCTGCTGACACAGCGCTGTCAGTAGCCGCTCCATAGCATGGTGTGCACCCGGAAAGGACGACATCATGACCATCGACATCGAAAGACAGGGATCGGCGTGCGTCGCGCAGTACGCGCGCTGGGCCGCCATGTGGAATGGAGAACTCGAGCGCTCCGAGCAGGTCATTGCCGCGCAGTTCGTGGCCAACCTGACCGCCGACGCAGCGACGGCGCCCGAAGACATTTGCATCGCGCTGCGCGGTTGGGTGCAGGCCATCCGGTCCCGGGTGGCCGGGCCGGCTTGTCTCGCGGAAACAGCGGCCGCTCAGAACGCGCTCTTCGTGCAGCCGCCGTCGACACGCAGCGCCGCGCCCGTCGTCCCCGACGACAGCGGGCTGGCAATGTAGGCCACCATCGCGGCGATCTCTTCCGGCGCTTCGAAGCGCTTGATCAGCGAGGTCGGTCGCGCGGTCTCGAAGAACTGCTTCTCGTAGGCCTCGAAGGACTTGCCGTCGGCCTTCGCGAGGGCGCCGACGAAGTCGCCGACGCCGCGGGACTTCGTCGGCCCGGGCAGGATGCTGTTCACCGTGATCTCGGTGCCGGCCAGCGATTCGGCCAAGCCCCGCGCCACCGCGAGCTGCGCGGTCTTGGTCATGCCGTAGTGAATCATCTCGGCCGGGATCTGCACCGCGCTTTCGCTCGAGATGAAGATGATGCGGCCCCAGTTCGCACGCTTCATCGCAGGCAGGCACAGGCGCG